>Ga0228674_1000010_pt1 | contig 196839 bp, 207 predicted proteins | sample 1D_rmetaG_FD_189054 | JGI IMG/M metagenome (GOLD analysis project Ga0228674, IMG submission 189054) | Seawater microbial communities from Monterey Bay, California, United States - 1D_r | ecosystem: Environmental > Aquatic > Marine > Coastal | place: USA: California | collected 2016-09-26
TTAATAAAAGTACCAGTAGAAAACAATTACTGCAAGCTATTGAATTTAATGGTGGCTCGACCTGGAATCGAACCAGGGACACAGGGATTTTCAATCCCTTGCTCTACCGACTGAGCTATCGAGCCATTAAGGTGGCGTATTAAACCTGTTAGGGCAAGATGTGTCAAGTTCTAGACTGATTTAATTCGTCTTCACATGTTGTTTTGGTTTTTTCAAATGTGTTGATTAAACGGACTGCTTTAGATAGTGAAAAGGTCTTCTAATCTGTTGGCATTGAGTTGTCGAGACCAGTTGGTTGTATTTGGAAGCCCATTCAATTGGGGAAATATTTGTAAAGCTTGGTCGAAGCTTTGAATCGGTATTAAAGGCAGTAGTTGTTTCAGCAGTTGCCCTAATTCAGAAGAATTAGGTTGCTTGGAGAGTGCGTGAGCAAGCTTATCAAACAGGTCGGGTAAGTGACATTGTGCGAACAAGCTAGGAATAGCTGTGATCTGTAATTGTTGTCTTGTTAAGGCATAGCTGAAACCAAATGCTTGGAGTGCGGTTTGTTGTCGACGAAAGGTGTCTAATTGTTCATTGGTTAATTTGAGTTTGATTGGAACAAGGATAGGCCGGGCGCTTAAATTGTCGTTTTCAATAGCTTGTTGGAATTGTTGTTGTCGGAGTTGCTGCGCCGCTGTTTGTAGGTCCAGTAGCCAATGCATGTCCTCTTTCTGTGTTAATAAATAGCGTTGGGAAAGCAGACTGATGGCGTTGCCAAAATTAGGGTTATTAGTAACTTTTAGTGGAGATGAGGGTGCATAACGTGGTTTGGCTTCTGCAATGGTTGAAGCATTATCTGTTTGTGGTTTTAGTGTTTCAGGAATGAGTGATGTTTGTTGTAAGGGTGCTGTAATGTTTTCATCAGTGATGTCTTGATGCTGATGAAGTGCTTCAGTGATAGCTTTGTTGATTAAACCGTGAATTAAGCGTGCATCGCGAAAACGGACTTCATGTTTTGTGGGATGAACATTAATATCAACGCGGTCGAGTGGCATGGTGAGGTAAAGTACAAAGGCGGGGTAACGGCCTTCGGGGATCAGCTCTGCATAAGCTTGTCGTATGGCGTGGTTGATAACGCGATCACGAATGACACGGCCATTGATAAAAAAGTAATGCACATCTGTTTGTGGTCGGTGCCCTTGTGCTGAAGCAATCCAGCCATGAAGTTGAATATCATCATAGGTTTGTTCTATATACAGGCTGTTTTCCACAAAAGATTTGCCGCAGACTTTTGCGATCCGTTGTTGGCGCTGTTCTGCTGATGTGGCTGCAGGGAGTTTGAAATCATTGGCATTGGAAAATTGGCCATGAAAACCAACGTCAAATTGACTTAAGGCCAGCCGGTTTAAGGTAGTGAGGATATGGTGGTGTTCTGTTTTATCTCCCTTGAGGAAGCGGCGGCGTGCAGGGACATTGAAGAAGAGATCTCTGACTTCAATACTGGTGCCATTCGGATGTGTTGTGGGTTCTGTCGTGTCGTTATTAGCTTGGTACTGCCAGGCATGCTCATCATTAGCTTGTTTTGAGCTTAATGTGAGTTGCGAAATGGATGCGATACTCGGTAGTGCTTCGCCACGAAATCCAAGACTTGAAATATGACTGAGTTGTTCGCTCGTTGAGAGCTTGCTTGTGGCATGACGACTTAATGCTAATGGTAGATCTTCTGGGTGTATACCATGGCCATTGTCAGTGATTTTAATGAGCTTGCTACCCGCACCATCAATATGAATCGTAATGTGGCTTGCACCAGCATCTAGGCTGTTTTCGATTAATTCTTTGACGACAGAAGCCGGCCGTTCAATGACTTCACCTGCGGCTATTTGGTTGGCCAGATGGAGTGGTAGGGCATGAATACGTTGCGGATCAGTCATGCTGTTATGTTAACAGTATCAAGCTTATCTGGGTTTAAGGGATGAACAAGATGTCACCAATTTTAAGCGTGTCACTGGTGAGACCATTATTAGACTTTAATTCGGCTAATTTAACTTGATAGCGTTGTGCGATGGTACTGAGGGTATCGCCTCTACTGACGATGTGTTGTTGGGGAATTTGGGTGCCCAGCGGTGGGTTGCGTTGGAAATAGTTGCGTATACCCGACATCATCGCAAGCGCTAATTTGTTTTGGTGGCTAGTGCTTCGGAGTTTCTTTTCTTCGCCTGGGTTTGAAATAAAAGCGGTTTCGACCAAAATAGAAGGGATGTCAGGCGACTTTAAGACGACAAAGGAGGCAGATTCGACATGCTTTTTATGGGTATTACCTACCCGTTTGAGACCTGCTAAAACGGTTTCAGCGACTTCCGTGCTGGCAACGAGGCTGGCGGTTTGTGATAAATCGAGTAGGACTGAAGCCAGATCATCATCTTTATCATCAATGCTGATACCGCCGACCAAATCAGCGGCATTTTCTTTATCGGCTAACATTTGCGCGGCTTCACTACTGGCACCACGTTCGGATAAGACAAAAACGGATGCGCCCTTGGCTTCACGTCGATGAAAAGCGTCGGCATGAATAGAGATAAACATATCGGCTTTTTGTTTCCTAGCGCGTTTAATGCGGCCGCGGAGGCTGATAAAAATATCACTGTTGCGAGTGAGATAGGCACGCATACCAGGTTCTTTGTCGACGAGTTTAGCGAGTTTTCGTGCGATGGCTAAGACAATGTCTTTTTCTTTGGTGCCTCTTTTACCAATCGCTCCACTATCTTTGCCGCCATGTCCGGCATCGATGGCGATAACAATATCTCGTCTTGGTTGCGGTTTGATTGTTTTTTTGACTTTAGGAGGGGCAGGCTTAGTTACTTTTTTAATGGCTGCTGGTTTTGAAATAGTGGCGGTTTTAAGTGTTTTGGGCGCTGTTTTTGTTTCAGGGAAGGGTGTTGTTGCGAGATCAACGACGAGTCGGTGGGGATGATTGTCATTGGGAGCAAGAAATTGGGTTTGGTACTCTCGTGCTGAGGCGAGATCGATAACAACGCGAAGGATGTCAGTTTCACGTTGAGCGTAACGAATATTTTTGACTGGTGTGCTATCGAAGCTTGGGAGTTTGATAATGCTCCATTGCTTGGTTTCTTTAAGGTCAAGCACAATACGGTCTGGTTTATCTAATTTAAAGCTGGTGTAGCTTGTTTCACCCTTGAGATCGAATACTAAGCGGGTGGTTTCTCCAGTCTGTGAGATTCGGACTTTGTCGATGCCTGCTGCCCACGCACTTGTTACTGAACATATCAGTAAAAGTAGACTGAAAAAGCGTCTATGCATTTGGCTGCATCCTTATAATAATTTAGGCGATATTGTCTGATTGTGGTGATAAAAAATCAAGCTGGTGATTGAGATGAGTAGTCTTGGCTGAGTTGTCGGCAGAGGTCTTGGGCTAGGCCAGAAACAGCTGTTAGCGAGACATGTCGACCGGTGGGTTGGTATTGCAGCGCAATAATTAAATCAGGTGATGGAAGGACATTGCCACCCTGTGCTGGCCATTCGATTAAACACAATGCTCCATTGCCGAGATAGTCATCTAAGCCAATATAATCGAGCTCTTCCGGATCAGCTAAACGATATAAGTCAAAGTGGTAGATGTCCCGATCATTCAAATGGTAATGTTCGACAAGCGTGTAAGTTGGGCTTTTGACGTGGTGTTGATGACCTAAGCCATTGAGGAGCCCACGTGTTAGGGTCGTTTTCCCTGCGCCTAATTCACCTTCTAGGTGAATGGTGAATGCCTTATCTGGGCAATATTTTGAGATATTCTTGCCGAGTTCAAGTGTCGCGGATTCATCGTCTAGTGTAAGCAACATTGTATTTAATAAATCAAATTAGAGATATGCCTTAAATGGGGCATGAGGTCCATGGCAAGCATACCACGTTCACCATCTTGTTCGGCTGCTTTATCGCCGGCCATACCATGTAACGTAACACCTACGCAGGCGGCTTCCATTAGTGAGAAACCTTGTGCAAGTAGGCCGCCGATAATGCCCGCTAATACGTCACCCATACCGCCGCTAGCCATACCAGGGTTACCCCATGAGGAAAGTCGAGTGGGGATATTACCATTATAAATCAGTGTGCCTGGCCCTTTTAAAACGGCGATGCCACCATATATTTTTTGTAATTCTTGTACAGCATGAAAACGATCGGCTTGTACATCGGTTGTTTGACAATTTAATAGGCGAGCAGCCTCTCCTGGATGAGGCGTGAGAATCCAATGGTCACGATGTTGTGGATTTTTACTTAAGAGGTTTAGGGCATCAGCATCCACCACCATAGGTAAATTCGTCTCGATGGCTTTTTTGAAGAGGGCTTGACCCCATGTATTTTGGCCTAGGCCAGGCCCAAGTATCAGCGCATTGGCAGCTTTTAATAGTGGTGCTAAGTCTTCTGATTGTTCGATGCCGTGGCACATGAGTTCTGGGCGAGTTAGATTTAGGAGAGGCGCGTGTGTGGTTTTGGTCGCAATACTGGTTAAACCTACACCAACCCGTGCACCGGCTTCGGCTGCCATACGAACTGCACCAGACATACCGTGATCGCCACCCATAATCAGTAGATGGCCATAAGTGCCTTTATGTCCGGTACGTAGTCGAGGCGCAAGGCTTTTTCCATCCTTTTCCAAACTGACACGGCTAGCGGCAGGGGCAAAATGTTTGTAGATAGCGGGTGGTGTACCGAGGGCATCAAAATGAATTTGGCCAGAATAGTCAGGCCCATGGCCTGTATATAAACCGATATTGAGCCCAATGTAGCTCAATGTGACAGTTGCATTGACTGTTGCGCCGAGGGGGGAACCTGTATCGGCATGTAAACCGGAAGGGATATCGAGGGATAAGATGGGGACTTGTTTGCTCGCATTTATTGCTTGGATAATGTCAGCAGCTTCTCCTTCAATGGCCCTATTTATACCCGTGCCAAAGAGTGCGTCCACGATAACATCTGCCGAAGGCAGTTTGCCTTTAAAATGCTGAATCTCAGCGCCTGTGGCGAGCAAGGCCTTCCTTGCTGCTGCGGCAGTTTGGGGTAATTGTTCTTGGTTACCGGTGTCGAAAGTGCTGACTTGGTAACTATTGGCAGCAGCTTGACGTGCTAGTTCAAAGCCATCTCCGCCGTTATTACCCGGACCACATAAAATAACGATATGTTTTGCTTTAGGCCAGAGTTGTTTGATAGCGGCTAATGCCGATGCGCCTGCACGTGTCATTAATTCAGATGAAGTAATATTGTGAACGTCGGTAGCGATGCGGTCTAATTCACGTGTTTGTTCAGCTGTGTATAAGTCATGAGGCAAATTAAACATGAAAGAAGTCTCGTTTGTTTTGTGTTTGTCACTTTTTATGCTATTCAATAGCACATTAATTAGCAAAAATAACACCTATCTACAAAATTATTACACCCTATAAATGAAAGTACTATTAAATAAAATGACTGCTTGGTCAGAAGCACTCGGTTTTCAGCAGCTTGGGGTGAGTGATGTCGATCTGTCGAAGGCGGAGGCAGAATTATCAAGTTGGGTGAAGGATCGATTTCACGGTGAAATGGATTATATGGCACGCCATGGGGCTAAGCGGACACAGCCGAATATATTGGTTGAAGGCACGATTCGGGTGATTACAGTCCGAATGGACTATTGGCCAGAACAAGCTGCAGAACCATGGGCGGTATTAGCTGACAATCAGCAGGGTTTTATTTCCCGATATGCGCTAGGGCGTGATTATCATAAGTTAATGCGGCGACGTTTAGCTAAATTGGCAGAGAAAATTAAAGCAGAAGTAGGCGATATGTCTTATCGGGTCTTTTGCGACAGTGCGCCGGTAATGGAAAAGGCATTAGCGGAGAAATCGGGTATTGGCTGGCAAGGGAAGCATAGTAATATTTTGAACCGGGAGCATGGGTCTTATTTCTTTTTAGGGGAGATTTATACCGATTTACCTTTGCCTCTTACAGAGCCAACATCTGATCATTGTGGTTCATGTACGGCGTGCATTGATATCTGCCCAACACAAGCTATTGTTGCACCGTATAAAGTTGATGCTCGACGTTGCATTTCCTATCTAACGATCGAATTAAAAGGCGCTATACCTGAAGAATTTAGGCAGATGATGGGTAATCGGATCTACGGTTGTGATGACTGTCAGTTGGTGTGTCCTTGGAACAAGTTCGCTCAGGCTACAGTTGAATCTGATTATTTACCACGACATGGCTTAGACTCACCACAATTATTAGATTTATTTGCTTGGGATGAGAAGACATTTTTATCCCGTTTTGAAGGGAGCCCGATTCGGCGGATTGGCCATGAGGTCTGGTTGCGGAATATTGCAGTTGCACTCGGCAATGCGAAGGCTGATGCCGCTGTTATTTCGGCGCTGAAGGCTAAATTAATGCACCCATCTGATATGGTTAGGGAACATGTTACTTGGGCTTTAGCACAACACGGTGAGGCGTTAGGCTAAGGTAGTTTTATAAAGTGTTCGCGGTAATGTTGTAATTCGCGGATAGAGTCTTTGATGTCATCCATGGCAAGGTGAGAGCCATTCTTTTTGAAACTTTTTTCGACCTTAGGTGCCCAGCGGCGTGCGAGTTCTTTGAGCGAACTAACGTCTAGGTTTCGATAGTGGAAGTAAGCCTCTAGTTCAGGCATGATTCGGGCCATGAAGCGACGGTCTTGGCAAATGCTGTTACCGCACATTGGGGAAACACCGGCAGGAACATGTTCTGCTAAAAATTCCAGTGTTTGGCGTTCGGCTTCAGCTTCATTAGTTGTACTGTTTTTAACACGTTCTGTCAGTCCTGAACCACCGTGTTGTTTAGTATTCCATTCATCCATTGCTTCAAGCGCGCTATCTGGCTGGTGGATGGCAATAATAGGCCCTTCAGCAAGAATATTAAGTTGGTCGTCTGTGACGATAGTGGCGATTTCAATGATGGCATCATTATTAGTATCTAGGCCGGTCATTTCGAGGTCAATCCAAATAAGGTTCTTTTTACTTTTCGCCATGATTATTACTTTTTGTTATGAGAGTGAAGGTGAACTTCTTGCCAGAGATTGTATCAAACGCTAAGCTGCTTAGCATTGTTATGATTTTATTTGGTTATTAATAAGATGAATGGATTTAGTTTTTTTTTTATTGCTGCGTTAGTTTTGATGACGGTAGTCGAGTTATGGCTGTCGCTGCGGCAGTCTCGCCATGTCTCAGCACACCGAGATAAAGTGCCTGATGCGTTTAAGGAACAAATTAGTTTAGCAGATCATCAAAAAGCAGCGAATTACACTGTGGCGAAAGGTAAACTGAATCGCTTGGACGGTGTCTTTGGCATGGTGGTGTTATTGCTTTGGACTTTTGGTGGTGGCTTGGCAGTTTTGTCAGGTTTTTGGCAAAGCTTTGGATGGTCTGATATGACAGTTGGTGTTGTTTTCATTCTGAGCTTTTTCATTTTGAGCTCCGTGATAGATTTGCCTTTTTCTTGGTATCGGACTTTCGTTTTAGAAGCAGAATTTGGGTTTAATAAAAGCTCGATTGGTCTTTTTTTCTCTGACTTAATTAAGCAAACCATTTTGATGGTATTAATCGGCGCTCCACTGTTGTGGGGTGCTTTATGGTTGATGGAAAGCACAGGTGAATATTGGTGGCTATATCTTTGGGCTGCATGGATTGGTTTTACGTTATTGATGATGTGGGCCTATCCTGCTTTTATCGCGCCGCTATTTAATCAATTTTCACCATTAGAAGATGTTGCATTGAAAACACGTGTGGAAGGTTTATTGTCGCGATGCGGCTTTAAAAGCCAAGGTGTTTTTGTGATGGATGGGTCTCGTCGCTCTGGCCATGGCAATGCTTATTTCACTGGGCTAGGTAGTAATAAGCGTATTGTTTTTTTTGATACCTTATTGAAGACGCTTAATGAAGAGCAAATAGAAGCGGTATTAGCGCATGAGTTAGGTCATTTTAGACGCAAACATGTGCTCAAAAATATGGGTGTCATGGCAGTACTAAGCTTAGTGAGTTTAGCGTTATTAGGCTGGGTAATCATAGAACCTTGGTTTTATGTTGGTCTGGGCGTGACAACGCAAAGTAGTGCAATGGCATTAGTGCTGTTTATGTTAGTTATCCCGGTGTTCGGCTTTTTTATGCACCCACTGATGACAGCCATGTCACGGAAATATGAATATGAGGCAGATGATTATGCTGCTTCGGTATCAAGTGGACAGCATTTGATTGAAGCATTAGTTGCGCTGTACCAAGAAAATGCCAGTACATTAACACCGGATCCGCTGGTATCAGCTATTTATGATTCTCACCCGCCTGCAACATTGCGTGTAGCTCATTTGGAGGCGCAGACAGCATAATGAGGCAGGGCTTATTAGCGCTGTGTTTGTTTCTTTATGCTGCTTTTGTAATGGCTGATGGTAAAGCATTGCATGATAAAGCCTGTATGCAATGCCATGCGACATTGATGGGTGGCAATGGCAATGCCATTTATAAAAGGCCAGATAGTCGTATTACTAGCTTTAAGCGCTTACAAGGCCAAGTTGCCAGTTGTGCTTTGGCGGCCGATGTTATGTGGCACCCTGAAGAGCAACGACAGGTTGTCGATTATTTGGCGAAACAGTTTTATTCGTTTTAATTGACGGTGACTTTGTTTCTGCCTGACTCTTTTGAGGTATAAAGTGCTTGATCAGCGCGGTCTAGGAAGCTGTTAGGTGTATCACCTGCTTGGAAGAAACTCACTCCAATTGACACAGTTACGGGGCCAATTAAGCTGTCATCCTTCTTGTGTTTCAAGCGACTTTCAGCCAGTTCGACACGAATTTTATTAGAAAAATTAATGATTTCTGTGTTCGATTTATCGAAAACGATCATGACCATTTCTTCACCGCCAAAACGCGCCGCAATATGGTCTTTTCCAGCATATTTTTTCAGCATATTGGAAAAGTATTGAAGTACTTTGTCGCCGACAAGGTGACCCATCGAATCATTTAATTTTTTAAAGTGATCAAGGTCAAAAAGGATTAAACCAACATTGAATTGCTGTTGTTTACAGATGCTTTCTAGTTCTTGATCAAATGTCCGCCTGTTTAATAGGCCGGTTAAACCATCGGTTCTAGAGATTTCTTTGACGGTTTCTAATTCAGATTTGAGCTGTTCTATTTCAATGGATGATTTTTCTAGTTCAGATTTTAAATCTTCACTAGTACTGGTTAGAGTTTGCGTGTTGGATAAGATGTTAGACACAATGCTCTTTAATTCATTGATATCAGAATAACCGACAAGTTCATCTTGGGTACCGCTGAGATCAGAGGCGCATTCGGATGCAACATGCTTGGCTTTGGTAATCTGAGATAAGGTTTTATTAACGACGTTTGCAATACCCGTATTGGTATTGTCTAGTCTCTCCGGCATGTCGAATAACACGTATTTTTCATAGAGTGATTGTGTTAATTCGGTGGTAATTGGCAGTCGACTATTTAACCGTTCATCGAGGGCTTTATTGAGTTGCTTATTATCGCCAGAAACATATTCATATCAAACCGCGTAGTTAACTGGGTTAACCGGTGTTTTATGCCTATTGATTAGGGGAATTACTTGTCTTAAATTTTCTGATGCTTTTTGGGCATCGTCTTCAGTATAAACTGGGGGAAATGATTTTTGACCCGCCATGTTGCCTTATCCTTATTTTAATCGAACGCCGACCCTAAATTTAATAAAGTATTCGCTTCATCTAATTATGGTATCCATTCCCTCGATTAGATTTGCTCCATTTTTTGTTTAATGACTATTGGCGCATATAGTAGTCACTACTTATTTGGAAGCTTATAAATTATATGTCAGTTATCGGTAAAAAGGATGAAATCTTAAATTTTTTGTGTTTAAGATTGTCACCATAAAACTTACCAAAATACTATTTTATTGATTTTGTTGTGTTTCGAAAAGAGGGTAAGAGTTTAAAATTCAAGATTGGTTTACTGTCCCTTTTTATGGTGCTTTTTTTGATCGCATTGCTATCTTTTTGGCTTGATTGAAATCACTTTTACCACTGCCTAATTTTGGAATAGCATCGACGTTAAGTAGTGTCGAGGGCAATGATAGAGGTGTTAACTCTGTTTGCTTGATGCAAGCTTTGAGTTCTGATTCGTCGATTTCCCCAGTATAGAGTAAAACAATACTTTCGCCTTTTTTATCATCCGGTAGGGTTGTGGCTAATATTTCAATATCGCTGGTAAGTTGTTCATTGATACTGGCTTCGACAGCACTTAGGCTGATCATTTCGCCACCAATTTTAGCGAAGCGTGAATAGCGATCAACAATGGTTAAGAAACCATCCTCATCGATATGACCTTTATCGCCCGTTTTGTACCAACGAAGGCCAGACATTTCAATGATGGCATCGTCTGTTTTTTCTGGATCGTTGAGGTAGCCTTGCATGACTTGTGTACCACCGATGAGGATGAGACCATCTTCGCCGGTTTCCAATATTGCTAGGGTATTTGGGTCGACGATGCGTGTGCTACTGCCAGGTAGTGGGAGGCCGACCGTACCGATTTTGTGTCCTGTTTGGATATGCCAATCATCAGTAGATATGCGATCGGGAATATTCACCGTAGCGACGGGTGCAGTTTCCGTCGTGCCGTAGCCTTCAAAAATAGTTTTACCAAACTTTTGGCCGAATTGAGCACGAATTTCAGGATTAAGTCTTTCAGCTCCTGCAACGGTAATGCGTAAGGAATCAAGCATCAAAGGATGAATACGGTTATTTTTGATGAATAACCTTAAGAAGGTTGATGTACCACAGAAGATTGTGGCTTTGTAGCGGCTGATACCTTTGGCAATATTGATGACATCAGTTGGATCTGGATGGCAAATAGCGGGGATCCCTTCAACTAAGGGCATTAAGCTGGTGACTGTAAGGCCAAAAGCATGGAAGATGGGCAAGCTAGCGACAATGATGTCTTGTTCACTGGTATCGAGCACATCGGCAACTTGTTTGATATTACTGATGATGTTTTGGTGACTTAATACGATGCCTTTGGGTGAACCTTCGCTACCACTAGAAAATAGAATGGCTGCGGTTTGATCGATATTGACCGAACGGCCGAATATTGTTTGAAGGCATGTGGCAGGTAAAAAAGAGGCGGCCAAAGTAATGAGCTTTTCACTTTTTGAAATGGCTTCACTCATGTCTTCGAGATAGACCGTATGGCCAGTTTCTAGAACGTACCCTATTTCGATGCCTTTCTTTTCTAGTTTGTTGATAAAGCGGCGTGAGGTATAAATTGTTTCAATTTCAGCTTTTTTAACTGCTGCTATGAGCGCATCAGTATTAGCCGTGAAATTGAGGTTGACGGCTGTTTTACCACTAATCAAGGTTGCAATATTAGCAATAATACCGGCACTGCTAGTTGGGAGTAATAAACCGATGTTTTGTGCTGGTTGTTGTTTAAAACGGCGAGCAAATAGTAACGAGGCAACCAAAGTTTTGCGGCGTGACAATGTGGTATGGGTTTGGATGTCTGTAAGACAATCACTACTGCCACTCTCTTTGGCACGTTGGATAAAGGCTAAGCCCAAATTAGGTAGTTGCTCGGTGTATTGTTGCCAAGTTTGGATCGATAAATCGAAAACAGCTTGTTTAACCTCACTGGCACTTGATGAGATAGCTAAGGGATTACCAAAGCCGACAATGATGTCTCGACGAATCACTTGATTTGAACGCTGTTGTAGATGTGTACCTGAGCGTGAGAACCGACTTCCCCATAGACCTCGAAGGTAAAAAGGTAGAATGACACCTTCTACTTCTTCAACACAGCGCTCAAAACCTTTTTTAAATTCACCTAATTGGCCATTTCGGCTAATCGAGCCTTCTGGAAACAGACAGACGACTTCGCCTTGTTGAAGACACTCATTGATTGCGATTAAGGCATCTTTACTACTGCTTTTTGAAATAGGAATGACGCCGAATAAATCGAGGAACCATTTTAGATACCATTTCTGGTAAAGGGTTTTATCCATTACGAAACGGACAGGACGTGGACTGGCAATTTGGATAATGGCCCAATCTAACCAGCTAACATGGTTACCTAGCATGAGCACAGCACCTTGTGAGGGCATATTATGGAAGTCTTGAACGCTTATTCGATAACGGCTCGAAAACATCAACCCAGCGACATAATGCACTAAGGATTGGGGTAGTTTTAGGACGGTGTAGATAGCCCCAATCAAAGTGATAGCGGCTAAGGCATAGAGCATGAATTGACTATGGATATCGGCTAATGCTGCAAAGAGAGTAGCAAGCAGAAAGCTCAACATCACGACATTTTGGATCCAATTGTTACCGGCGAGGACGGTGCCTAATTGTTCAGCGCGTGCTCGGAATTGGATCATGGCGTTAAGGGGGATGATAAATAAACCACCAAATAAGCCGAAGGCGAGGACTATACCGGCTAAGGCTAATGTGCTATCGAATTGGGTTAAGGCAAATAAGGCCATAACCATGCCAAGAGCACCCACGGGGATGAGTCCCATTTCAATATAATTTTTTGAAATTTTGCCTGCTAACAAGGAGCCTAGAATGATGCCGATGCCAGAACAGGCGAGGAGGCCTTGGATAATAATGGTGTTGTTGATGGCTAGCATTTCTTTCGCATAGGCAGGAAAGGTAGCCAATACGGCTTGCGATACGCCCCAAAAAACAGATAACCCGATAATCGACAACCAGATGACTGAATCAAATCTAATCAATTTTAAATTGGACTTGAGCGATTGACCGTTACGGTATTGTTGCCAATCGAAAGGGGGGGCTGTTTGTTTTTGTTTGAAATAGGGTAAGCGTGTGGCGAAATAGAGCTCTATGACACTGCCTAAAACTAACAACCAACCTATGGGGGCAATGATATTAATAATGTCTTGTTCGGTAGTGAACTGATGGCCTGCTAGCGCCATTTCAAAGAGGATAGAGAAAACGAACATACCTAATAAAATGGCAATGATGGTGGTCGACTGTACGAAACTGTTTGCACTGGCTAAATTATCTTTACCGGCGATTTCACGGATGTAGCCATATTTAGCGGGGGAATAGAACGCACTTTGGACGGCGAGCATGAATGTCATGACAAAGGCGGCTTCAAACCAGGCGAGATAGTAAAATAAAGTGATTAATAAGGTCAGTCCGACTGCGGCGATGGCAGCCCAACGCATGATTTTAGGTTTTCTGAAACGGTCGGCCAGAAAACCAGAGGGTGTGAACAATAAGATGAAGGGCAATAAAATAAGGCCATTAACAATGGCCGTTAAGATGATTTGAGTCGAACCGTCATAAACCTTGAAAATAGTGTTCTGGATAATGATTTTATGGCCTAAGTCGACAAAGGCATTGAGAAAAATCATTGCGATAAAGGATAAGAAGCCAGGCGTTTTTAGTAGTGCAGTCATAGCATGAATCTCAAAATGGGGTTGGGCACATCATATCGGGCTAGTCATTAATAACGCGACTTTTAACGTAGAAGTTGCTTTATATACCCCTAAAGGTATTATTAGGTAATACCTTTTTGGATAGTTGGTGAATAATGGCGCAAACAGCACAGTTAATTTCGGTCTTAAAACAGTTTTTAAGAAGTCATGGCTTTAGTTATCGCGATGTTGCTCAACGACTCAATTTATCAGAAGCGAGTGTAAAACGCTTGTTTTCTGATCATCATTTTTCTTTGAGTCGCTTAGATACCGTTTGTCAGATGATGGGAATGGAAATTTCTGACCTTGTGGTTGAGATGAATCAGCAGGCGATGGCATCACATATTTCTCAATTGACTGGGGAGCAGGAGCAAATATTAGTGAGTGATCCCGTGTTATTGCTGGTGACAGTTTGTGTGCTAAATGGTTGGACAATGGCTGATCTACAATCACATTATCATTTAACAGAAGCTGAGTGTATTGGCTATTTAACAAGGCTCGATCGTTTGAAATTGATTGTCTTGTTACCGATGAATGTGATTCGACTCAGCGTTGCGAGTAATTTTTCTTGGCGACAAAATGGACCGATTCAGCAATTTTTCCAACAAAAATTAGCAACAGATTTTTTTGATACCGGTTTTGCGCAGCGTCATGAATATTTAACAGTGCTCAATGGGATGCTAAGTGACAGTGCGATGCAGGCATTTCAGCGTAAACTTCGTCAATTGGCGATAGAGTTTGAGGAATTAAATAATACCGATCGGGCGTTGCCTTTGGCAGAACGAAAAGGGACCACCTTAGTATTGGCTGCCCGTAATTGGCAATATGGTCTATTTGACGGTATTAGAAAATCATCGTCTTAATTATTCGCTTAAACGTACGGCTAAAACATCACACTTAGCATGGTGTAAGACGGCATTAGCTGTTGAGCCTAATAGGAGTTGGATTCCATGTCTGCCATGGGAGCCAACAACAATAAGATCGGCTTGGTGTTGTTCTGCAAGTCTAACCACGTCATAACGTGGATTACCAAATTCGATCCACTGTCTTTGCTCAGGGATAGCTAAGGCATTGGCTACCTTTTTTATTTGGGCTTTGGCATTGTTCAGTAACTCATCTTGCATCTCTATCGTGACATGGTTAATGCCTTCATAGGCAAAGTCAGAGGCGAGATAATTTTCTACCAGGTGGCAGATACTGAGTGTTGCTTGATTTTGTTTTGCTAGTGCTGTGGCTTTGTCGGAAGCTTGGGTGGATTGCTCAGCCGTATCAATGGCAAGCAGAATGTGTTGATAGTTCGCCATGGCTCGTACCTCACATTGAAAGTGGAGGGTGAGTGATTAAATTAATATTCACTCACCCTCAGTATAGTCTTATTTTTCGCTTTCTAAAAATCGTTCAGCGTCAAGCGCAGCCATACAACCTGCACCTGCTGAGGTAACCGCTTGGCGGTAGATGGGGTCAGAAACATCGCCCGCTGCAAAAACACCAGGAATACTGGTTTGTGTGCCTTTTTGCAGTGTAATGTAACCGTGTTCCATCTCTAATTGACCTTCAAAGATTCCGGTATTGGGTTTGTGACCGATTGCAATGAAAACACCTTGTACAGGTACTTGTTGTGTACTGCCGTCTTCCGTGTTTTTGACGCGTAGTTCTGTTACACCCGCATCGTCGCCTTGCACTTCGTCTAAGGTGTGGTTCCATAAAATATCGACATTGCCTTCTTCGGCTTTTTTGAGTAGTTGGTTGCTCAGAATTTTTTCAGAACGGAAACTATCACGGCGGTGAATTACGGTGACTTTTGAAGCAATATTCGACAGGTACAGTGCTTCTTCTACTGCTGTATTACCGCCACCAACAACGGCAACAGGCTGGTTTTTATAAAAGAAACCATCACAGGTTGCACAAGCTGAAACACCGCGGCCTTTGAAGTTTTCTTCAGATTCTAAGCCGAGGTACATTGCTGATGCGCCTGTCGCAATAATCAAGGCATCACAGGTGTATTCACCCGCATCGCCTTTCAGTTTGAATGGACGTTCACTTAAATCAGTGGTGTGAATGTGATCAAAAATAATATCGGTGCCGAAACGTTCCGCATGGCGCTGCATTCGCTGCATTAACTCAGGGCCTTCTACACCTTGGTCATCACCAGGCCAGTTATCGACATCGGTTGTTGTCGTGAGTTGTCCGCCTTGCTCAATGCCCGTAATAAGGACGGGATCAAGGGCTGCGCGCGCGGCATAAACCGCGGCAGTATAACCTGCTGGACCTGAACCAAGAATAAGTAATCGGCAGTGTTTACTTTCAGCCATTTTTTTTGATCTCCATCATTTAATTATTTATAGGGAAGACAGGTTACGCAGAGATATTGTTTTGGTAAAGTATAGAGCGTATAAAATGTGGTAAGATAAGCCGCTAATCTATTGGAATAACTGGAAATATTACATTGGCTCAAGCAACACGAGTAGCAAAGAAAGACAAAGCGGAAGTCGCGGTGGGCGCGGCGAGCTTTAGACTGCGTGAAGCAGCATTGATTTTAGCTTTGGCTCTGGCAGCTTATTTATTACTTTCTTTATCAAGTTATGACCCGACAGATCCGGGTTGGTCAACAACGGGTACAAATGATGTTATTGCCAATAAGGGCGGTATCGTTGGGGCTTGGTTGGCAGACTCACTTTTGTATGGGTTTGGGTTTCCAGCTTATTTAGCGCCGTTGATGTTGGCGTTTAGTGGCTGGTTATTATTTAGTTGGGGTAAAAGCACTGACTCAGAAGGTGCCCTTCATTTCTGGATTCTAAAAACAGCAGGGTTGCTTATTGCGTTGTCTGCTGCAAGTGGCTTGTCGACATTGAGTTTAACGCCTTATGCTGGCTTATTACCGCTGGGCGCTGGTGGAGTGCTTGGCGAGTTGGTGGGTAATGGTTTTATTCCTGTCTTCGGTGCGTCAGGCACTACCTTATTATTACTGGCCGTATTGTTGACTGGGATTACGTTATTCACGGGTTTATCATGGTTAATGATTATTGATAAATTGGGTGCTGTGGCACTTTATGTGATGACACATGTGGCCCGTTGGATTAGAGAAACAAAGGAAACTTTTGCTTCTAAACAGGCTAAGCAAAAGCGAGCCGAAATATTTAAAGAAAAAAGTACGCAATTAACCAAACCGGCAAAGATACGTGTTGAGCCGGTGATAGAAAAACCGGTTGTTAGCCAGCGTGAAGAAAAGGAAAGGCAAGTTCCGCTATTTGAATCTCAAGAGCAAGGCGCAATGCCGGCTTTAGCACTCTTAGATATGGCAAAGCCAAGTAAAGGTGGTTATACAGCGGATGTTCTGCAAGCTTTATCTCGTCAGTTAGAATTGAAGTTAAAGGATTTTGGTGTCCAAGTTGAGGTGGTCGAAGTTCAGCCTGGTCCTGTTGTTACTCGCTTTGAATTGCAGCCAGCACCCGGGTTAAAAGTGAGCCGCATTACTGGCTTGGCAAAAGACCTAGCGCGTGCGATGTCGATTACCAGTGTTCGTGTGGTTGAAGTGATTCCAGGTAAACCATTAATAGGCATAGAAATCCCGAATGAACATCGTGATGTGGTGCGTTTGAGAGAAATTCTATCTTGTCCTGATTATGAAAACAGTAAATCTGTACTGACAATGGCACTGGGTAAAGATATCGCTGGTCGTCCTGTTGTGGCGGATTTGGAAAAAATGCCACATTTATTGGTGGCAGGTACGACGGGTTCGGGTAAATCAGTCGGTGTTAATGCAATGGTATTGAGTTTGTTGTATAGAGCGACACCAGAGCAAGTCCGGTTGATTATGGTCGATCCGAAAATGTTGGAATTGTCGGTGTATGAAGATATTCCCCATTTGTTGACGCCCGTTGTAACCGATATGAAGGAAGCATCGAATGCGTTGCGCTGGGCTGTGGCAGAGATGGAACGACGTTATCCTTTGATGGCAGCGATGGGCGTACGTAATATCACAGGCTATAACAAGAAAGTGAAAGAGGCGATTGATAAAGGTGAGCCCATTATTGATCCCACAGTTGATGCTGTGCCAGGTGAGCCACATCCAACGCTAACGCCATTACCGTTTATTGTCATTATCATTGATGAGCTGGCGGATATGATGATGGTAGTGGGTAAGCAGGTTGAGGAATCAATTGCACGGCTAGCCCAAAAAGCACGGGCGTCGGGTATTCATCTTATTTTGGCAACACAACGTCCTTCAGTGGATGTGATTACGGGTTTGATTAAAGCGAATATTCCGACACGAATGGCATTCCAAGTGTCATCGCGCATTGATTCACGGACGATTTTAGATCAAATGGGTGCCGAGCAGCTTCTCGGGCAAGGTGATATGTTGTATTTACCACCCGGTTCAGGTTTGCCTGAACGGGTGCATGGTGCCTTTGTGGATGACCATGAAGTACATGGTGTTGTGGACTTTTTGAAGAAGAGTGGTCAACCGAATTATCTCGAAGAAATTACCCAAGATATGAGCGATGAGAGTAGCTCAAGTGCGATTGCTGATGCCAGTGATGGTGAATCTGATCCTTTGTATGATCAAGCAGTCCAAATTGTGGTTGAATCCCGCCGGGCTTCAGTATCAGGTGTTCAACGTCGTTTGAAAGTCGGTTATAACCGTGCTTCACGTTTGGTTGAGGCGATGGAAGCGGCCGGTGTTGTATCAGGTATGCAGGCGAATGGCAGTCGTGAAGTGATTGCACCGCCGCCAAGAGACTAGGGCCTGTTGACCTCTCATAGACAATTCTTCAGAGTGCTATTTTCCGCTCAACAAGGCGGAATAAGCGTAGTGTAGTTATTCTACATAAGCGAATGACAACGACGTGGAGTGGAAAATAGCTCCTGTCCTTTGGATTGGGTCTAAAATGATGCCACTCTGCGTTACTCGTCGTTTATTTGGAATGACCAAACCACTCTCCTCGTGTCTTAATTGACATCATTTTAGTCCCAACAGGCTTGTCTATGAGAGGTCAACAGATCCTAATTTATTTGTCGTCAGCTTGATGATGAAACGTTTTATCGTTAGCTTATGTCGGATGAGTAAGATTATCATCAAAAAAGGTTTTAGGATGGCGATAGCCAAAATTCAGTTAAGACAGTGTTTGTTTGCATTGGTCTGTATTTCATTTTCTTCGGTTGCGATGGCGGGAGGCAGTGCCTCCGACAAATTAACCGCTTTTTTACAAACAGTGGTGACATTTCAGTCACAATTTGAGCAAACGGTGTTGAGCCCCCAAGGCGAAGTCATCGAACAAGCGCAAGGTCAGTTTATTCTTGAGCGGCCGGGTAAGTTTCGTTGGGATTATTTATCGCCCTATCCTCAAGAAATTGTCGCAGATGGCACGCGGATCTGGTTTTATGATGTCGATTTAGAACAAGTCACCGTTAAGTCTCAACAAGAAGCATTGACGGATACACCGGCGACTTTGTTGTCAGGTGAGATGTTACCAGAGGAAAAATATCAGGTCCGAGATGTCGCTACTTCAGATGGCTTGTCTTGGGTAGAATTGACGCCAAAAGATGCTGAATCAAATTTCCAAACCGTTCGTTTTGCTTTTGATAAAACCGGTTTACGTCAGATGGTGATGCAAGATAGTTTTGACCAATACACCCGTTTAGTTTTTAGTGAAGTGTATGAAAATATTGTGCTTGATGAAGCGATATTTCAATTTGTAACACCGGCGGGTGTTGATGTCGTGGGTGATGTGACGCAGTGAGTTTGTTCGAAGGGTTAGAAGATCCCATGAGTCGGCCGTTGGCTGATCGCATGCGACCGGCTGATTTAGACAATTATATCGGTCAAAAACATTTATTAGCTGAAGGTAAACCATTAAGACAATCGATTGCGAACGGTCAGCCTCATTCAATGATTTTTTGGGGACCGCCGGGTACGGGTAAAACCACATTAGCGAAATTGATTGCAGGTTATTGTGATGCCGAATTTATCACTATTTCAGCAGTATTGGCCGGTGTGAAAGAAGTGAGAGCAGCCGTTGCCAGAGCACAGCAATTACAACAAGAGCAAGGCCGAAAAACCATGTTATTTGTCGATGAGGTTCATCGCTTTAACAAATCCCAGCAAGATGCCTTTTTGCCGTATGTGGAAAATGGCACATTTACTTTTATTGGCGCGACAACAGAAAACCCCTCATTTGAATTGAATAATGCCTTGTTATCACGTGCACGCGTATATGTGTTGACGGCATTAGAGCCTGAGGATTTACGTGAAATTATTGATCGCGCAATGGCGGATGAAGAACTGGGTCTGGCACAACGGGGTATTGAGATTGCCTCTGAACTTAGAGATATGTTGGCTCAAGCATCTGATGGTGATGGCCGCCGGGTTTTAAATCTGTTGGAAATTGTGGTTGATTTGGCTGAGAGTCAAGATCAAACTTCGGTTTCGGAAGATGATGTGCTGTCAGTTTTAGGAGGTGGTTTGCGTCGTTTTGATAAGGGCGGTGAAGCATTTTACGATCAGATATCAGCTTTGCATAAATCCGTTCGTGGTTCTGCGCCAGATGCTTCTCTTTATTGGTTATGCCGGATGCTAGATGGAGGGTGTGACCCCATCTATTTGATGAGGCGTATTGTCTGCATGGCCTCAGAAGATATTGGTAATGCTGATCCCCGTGGTTTGAGAATTGCGTTAGACGCGTGGGAAAGTTATGAAAAACTGGGCAAAGCAGAAGGAGAATTAGCTATTGCCCAAGCGGTAGTTTATTTAGCCTGTGCGCCTAAGAGCAATGCGGTTTATAGTGCTTTCAATGCCGCAATGGCCGATGTACGGGCGCAAGGATCAAGTGAAGTCCCCTTGCATTTGCGTAATGCACCCACCAAGTTGATGAAAGACTTGGGTTACGCGAAAGAATATCGTTATGCCCATAATGAACCAGATGCTTATGCAGCAGGAGAAAATTATTTCCCTGAAGACTTTTCTGAGCGGCAATATTATCAACCTGTCAATCGCGGCTTGGAAATTCAGATCGCGGACAAAATGGCGAGGTTAAGGAAATTAGATGAAGAAGTTAAAAAAGGGCTTTGACCCCTTTTCACTCCATTTACCATATGGTACCAGGGCGGGAAGTGTAACTGGCCCATATAAATTGCCAGAGGATTAAGTAAGGTTATGACTAATCTAGTCGGTGATGGGAAATGCCCATTTAAAATAGGTCAACATGTCAAATTCGACCCACCTTATAAGGGGTTTCATGATCTGAATTTATGGCATAAAAGAACAGGGCTTTCCCCAAGAATGATTTATGAAATTGAGAATATTTTACCAAATGGGAAATTAGTGTGTAATGAAGGCGTACCGACAGAATGGAATGTTTTTAAAAATGCTGAATTGGATTATAAATTAGGACGGATTGATGATTCGTGGGCTGAAGAGCGGAGTAGGCTCCTTTTGAAGCAGAAGAAGTTTTTTGATGACTAATTAAAGAACTAAAAGAACAAGAAACTAAAGAGGTCAGAGCTCTTTAATTATTAAGCTGCTACTTTTATTCCACTAAAAATAAATATCATAACGGGTATTTTTACTTTCTACGGTTGTGCTTGGTTTTTGTCGGTCTATTGTGGGCGCTGATTTGGGCCTTTTTACGGCGACTCTTTTCTTCGCTATTTCTCTTGCAGATTCTAATAATTCTACGCTGTCAGTATCCGGTCCGATAAGTTGATGGAGCAACTGCATTTCCTTTTTGACTAGGGCGGCTTTTTGTCGGCTGGGGTACATAGGGTCGATATAAATAACCTCTGGGTATTGCTTTGGGGAGAGTCCGGTTAAGTAGTCAGTGGCGTTGTGATGAATCAGTTGCATCCGTTGTGCAATGGCCTGGGTTTCTTTATTGTGCTGTGCTCGTTGAATTGCATCTTCTAATAATGCCGCAAGGATAGGATTACGTTCAATTAAAGTGATGGTGCAACCCAAAGTTGCTAGGACGTAGGCATCACGGCCATAGCCTGCTGTGGTATCGATAATGGTGGGTGTGGCGCCTTTTTTAAGACCAATAGCTTTGGCTAGGGCTTGACCTCGGCCACCACCAAACTGTCTTCTGTGGGCATTTTTGCCTTGGGTGAAGTCGATGGAGATTGGTTTCCCTAAATTAGGTGCGGCATAGGCAAGATGATCTTCTAATACCAGTAATTGCTGTTTATCGTTTGTACGAATTGTTGAGATTGGCAAGGTTAAAGACTCTGCTAATTGGTGGCCTTTTTCTCGTTGATTAGCTGAATCAATGTAAATGGTGATGTCATTATTGGCGTTTGTCATAACTGTTTTAAATTTACGATGGCGGCTTTTTACTTATTTAGCCATCTAAGTAGGCGTGAATACTGATGCCCACAATGTAACTGACTTAAGGGTGTTTTGCTATAACTTGATTTGACTTAATGGGTCATATTATTGAGAATTAGTGGTTTTTGAATTTCATTTATTTGCTTGGAGGCAGCGGTGCCACTGATAGAAATCAGGGATTTGCACTTTTACCGTGGTGATAGGGCGATTTTTAATGGGGTGGATTTAGATATCTACCGCGGCAAAGTCACGGCTATCATGGGTCCGAGTGGGACAGGTAAAACAACGCTGTTAAAGTTGATTGGTGGTCAATTGGTTCCTGATCAAGGCACAATCAAGGTTGATGGTCAGGATGTTCACCGCTTGTCTCATGCGCAGTTATACGAATTACGCATGCGAATGGGGATGTTGTTTCAAAGTGGTGCATTGCTGACGGATATCTCTGTTTTTGACAATGTGGCGTTTCCTTTACGTGAACATACTGACTTACCAGAATCGATGATCAGCGATTTGGTATCGATGAAGTTGCAGGCAGTAGGCTTACGTAATGCGAAAGGTTTGATGCCGGCAGAACTGTCTGGTGGTATGGCTCGACGTGTTGCTTTAGCCAGGGCGGTGACACTTGACCCGATGATGATTATGTACGATGAGCCTTTTACAGGACAGGATCCGATTTCGATGGGAACATTAGTAAATCTGATTAAGCGTATGAATCAATCAATGGGTTTGACGAGTATTGTGGTGTCACATGATCTTGAAGAGACAATGGCAATTGCAGATGATATTTATTTATTGTCAGGCGGCAAGGTGATCGAGCGTGGTACGCCAGATACTTTGCAGGACTCATCGTCTGAGTGGGTGAAACAGTTTGTCGATGGCTTGCCTGATGGACCGGTTCCGTTCCATTTTCCTGGCATGTCGTTTGAGGATGATTTATTGAATCGGAAGGCAGCGAAATAATGGGTACGATTCAACGTTTAGGCCAATGGGCCATTGGAACGAGTGAACGATTGGGACGCGGCTATCTGTTTTTGATGGCAATATTGGCTGGGATTCCAAGTTCTTTATTTCGTTTTTCTCTAGTCATTCAACAAATTTATTCTGTTGGTGTTCTATCAGTCCTATTGATTCTGATTTCTGGGTTATTTGTCGGCATGGTCTTGGGCCTACAGGGCTATAATACTTTGGTTGGCTTTGGTGCTGAAGAGTCTTTAGGTGTGCTGGTCTCGTTATCGTTAGTACGTGAATTAGGCCCAGTTGTTAGTGCCTTATTATTTGCGGGTCGTGCTGGCTCAGCATTAACGGCCGAAATTGGTTTGATGAAGAGTACAGAACAATTATCAGGCATGGAGATGATGGCTGTTGATCCGATAAGGCGAGTGATCACGCCACGGTTTTTGGCAGGGTTCATTTCGTTACCGTTTTTAGCGGCGATCTTTAGTGCCGTGGGTATTTTAGGTGGCTATTTAGTGGGTTATGGTCTGTTAGGTGTTGATGATGGTGCGTTTTGGACGCAAATGCAGGCGAAGACAGATTTATATAATGATATTTTGAATGGTGTGATTAAAAGCGTTGTGTTTGGTTTTGTAGTGACATGGATTGCTTTGTTTGAGGGCCATGATGCGATTCCGACCTCTGAAGGTGTGGGACGCGCGACGACGCGAACAGTTGTTCATTCAGCGTTTGCTATTTTAGGCTTAGATTTTGTGTTAACAGCGCTGATGTTTGGAGATGTATAAATGAGGCAAAAAAAGAGTACGGAAGTCACGGTTGGGTTGTTTGTGATGCTTGGCCTTGCGGCGTTGTTTTTTCTTGCTATGAAAGTGAGTAATCTATCTGCTTTCAGTGATGAGCAGGGTTATAGAGTGACGGCTGAATTCGAAAATATTGGTGGTTTAAAAGCCCGTTCTCCTGTGACATTAGCGGGTGTTCGAATTGGGCGTGTTGAGCGTATTGAGCTTGATCCTGAAACATATAATGCGAACGTGGTGTTAAATCTATATTCGAGTTTTGATACTTTGCCAACCGATACGGCGGCGAGTATTTATACGGCAGGTCTACTTGGTGAACAATATATCGGTCTTGAAGCAGGGGCTGAAGAAGAATTTTTGAAAGATGGCGATGTCATAGAGTTGACGCAACCAGCATTGGTGTTGGAGCAAGTCATTGGTCAATTTCTGTTTAGTAAAGCGGAAGGGGATGAATAATGTTGAATTTATTGGTTAAACCAACCTGGATGCCGTTACTATTGGCAATGGTAGTAGGTTTATTTTTTAGTGGTGTAGCGAGTGCCGATGAAATGAGCTCAGAGCCCCAGGCTTTGGTGAAAGATGCTTCTGATCGCATGTTGCAGGCGCTAAAAGATAACAAGGATAAAATTGAAGAAGATCCTAAATTTGTTTATGGGTTAGTTGATGATATTTTGTTGCCTAATTTTGATTTTGCCAAAATGTCCAAATTGGCTTTAGGTAAAAACTGGCGTAAAGCTAATGCTGAGCAGCGCATAGAGTTTATTGAAGAGTTCCGTTTACTGTTGGTGAGAACCTATTCGACTGCGATGCTGGAATATACTGATGAAGAGATTGTCTTTTTACCTTTCCGAGATGATTTAGCGAAGAAAAAAGTTAAAGTGAAGATGGAAATCTTGCAAGCAGGCGGTCCTTCTATTCCAATGGCTTTGTCGATGTATTTGAATAAAGAACAGGCTTGGAAAGTTTATGATGTCAAAATTGATGGTATTAGTTTAGTGACTAATTATCGTTCGACCTTTGCAGCTGAAATACGTAAGGGTGGCATGAAGAAGTTGATCGAGAATTTGGCATCACGTAATGCAAAAGTGAAGGCATGAGCCAGGCGATTTCAATTAATGTAGATAGCTCATCTGAGACGGTATTAGTCAGTGGTGAACTGACTTTCGCCACGGTGAATAGTGTTTTGGATGAAATAGGAAGATTGGTCGGGTCTTTATCTGAGTTAAAAATTGATTTGTCTGATGTGACACGTAGTGACAGTGCCGGTTTGGCTTTATTAGTTCACTGGATGCGAGCAGCAAAACAAGCTAAAAAACAATTGGTTTTTCATCATATTCCAGCACAAATGCTGGCTATTGCATCGGCGAGTGGCTTGGATGAGTTATTGCCAGTGCCAAGTAATTAACAACGACGGAAATAATGATGGAAGCATCGGATATTAAAAAATTAATCGAAGCGGGTTTACCAGATGCAAAGGTTGAAGTATTGGGCGATGACGGCCAACATTTCGAGGCCTTTGTTGAGAGCCCTTCATTTAAAGGGAAGGGCTTAGTTGCTCAGCATAAAATGGTTTATGCGACATTAGGGACAAGCTTTGAGAGTGCATTGCATGCACTTGCTTTAAAGACATCTGTACCTAGTTAAGTTACGTTTAGACTAGACAGCACAAACATTGAGAATACATGGATAAATTAATTATCACGGGTGGCGCTCCGTTAGATGGAGAAATCCGGATATCAGGCGCGAAGAATGCTGCATTGCCTATTTTGATGGGCGCTTTATTATCTGACTCGCCTGTACGGGTTGGGAATATGCCGCATTTACACGATATTACAACAACATTAGAGTTGTTAGGCCGGATGGGCGTCACGCTGACGGTTGATGAGCGTTCTGGCGTCGTGATCGATCCAACTACATTGACTGATACTGAGGCAGCTTATGACTTGGTGAAAACCATGCGGGCTTCTATTTTGGTTTTAGGGCCTTTGCTAGCGAAATTTGGTAAAGCAGATGTGTCGTTACCGGGTGGTTGTGCGATTGGTTCTCGCCCTGTCGATTTACATTTGCGTGGTTTAGAGCAAATGGGTGCTGATATTAAGGTTGAAAATGGCTATATTCGTGCAACTGATGGCGGCGGTCTTAAAGGTGCTCATATCTTTATGGATCAGGTGACTGTGACAGGGACTGAGAACTTGATGATGGCAGCGACTTTGGCTGAAGGCAAAACGGTCATTGAGAATGCAGCGCGTGAGCCAGAAGTTGTTGACCTTGCTAACTACTTAAATAGCATGGGCGCCAAGATTACGGGTATGGGTACAGCAACGGTTGAAATTGAGGGTGTTAAATCCTTACAAGGGACAAAATATAATATTTTGCCGGATCGGATTGAGACGGGTACTTATTTAGTGGCGGCAGCAATCACGCGTGGCAAAGTCAAGTTAAAAGATACCGATGCGAATGAATTAGAAGCGGTTTTATTGAAACTGGAAGAAGCAGGTGCAGATATTGAAGTGGGCGATGATTGGATAAGCTTAGATATGCATGGTCAGCGGCCCAAAGCGGTCAATATTAGAACGGCACCTTATCCTGCTTTCCCGACAGATATGCAAGCACAATTTACAGCATTGAATAGCGTAGCCGAAGGTCAGGCGACGATTGTTGAAACTATTTTTGAAAATCGCTTTATGCATGTGCAAGAAATGCAGCGTATGGGGGCGAATTTACAAATAGAAACCAATACGGTTGTTAGTAATGGTGTGGAACACTTAACCGCGGCGCCGGTAATGGCAACAGATTTAAGGGCTTCTGCCTCATTGGTTTTAGCTGCATTAGTGGCGGAAGGTGAAACAGTGGTTGAACGTATTTATCACATTGATCGTGGTTATGAGTGTATTGAAGAAAAATTACAACAATTAGGGGCTAAGATTCGTCGTGTCCCCGGGAACGGCTTAAGGTAAAGATCATGTCTGATATGTTGACATTGGCGTTGTCAAAAGGCCGCATTTTTAAGGAGACATTACCGTTGTTAAAGGCAGCGGGTATTGAACCTATTGATGATCCTGAAACCAGTCGAAAGCTGATTTTAGATACTAATCAACCTGATGTGCGTTTAATTATTGTGCGAGCATCAGATGTACCAACTTATGTTGAGTATGGCGGTGCGGATATTGGTGTTGCAGGTAAAGATGTGTTGCTAGAGCACCCGACAGCTGAGCTTTATGAGCTTGTTGATTTGAATATTGCTTGTTGTAAGTTGATGACAGCTGGGAAGGTAGAAGAATCCGAAATTAAAGGCCGTTTGAAAGTGGCAACGAAATTCGTTGAAAGCACGCGCCGCTTTTATGCTGAGCAAGGGCAGCAAGTGGATATTATTAAGCTCTATGGTTCGATGGAGTTAGCGCCTTTAGTTGGACTAGCAGATCGTATTGTCGATGTGGTTGATACGGGTAATACTTTGCGTGCAAATGGCTTAGTGCCGATGGAACATATTGCTGATATTAGTTCACGTCTTGTGGTCAATAAAGCATCGATGAAAATGAGACATGTGCGTATTCAGGCATTTATTGATGATGTCCGTGCAGCGGTAGCAGAGCGACGAAATGATTGATATTAAAAAACTGACAACACAAGATAATGACTTCCAACAACAGTTAGAGCAGGTTCTGGCTTGGGATGCTTCGTCTGATATGGCTGTTGTTGATACGGTTAAAGCGATTTTAGTGGATGTCAAAGATCGTGGCGATGAAGCAGTATTAGAATATAGCCGCCGATTTGATCGTGTTGAAGCGACATCAATGGCAGATTTAGAGTTACCCATTGTTCGTGCTCAAGAGGCATTGAATTCAATTCCGTCTGAACAACGTGATGCGCTGGAAGCTGCTGCGGAACGTGTGCGTGCTTATCATGAACATCAGAAGCAGGACTCATGGACCTACACCGAAGCAGATGGCACAGTCCTAGGCCAACAAGTGACACCGTTAGATCGTGCAGGACTGTATGTACCTGGTGGTAAAGCAGCCTATCCTTCATCTGTTTTGATGAATGCAATTCCTGCTAAAGTGGCAGGCGTTAGCGAGTTAATTATGGTTGTGCCAACGCCAGATGGTGAGGTCAATGATTTGGTCTTGGCTGCTGCAGCGATTTCAGGTGTTGATCGTATTTTTGCCATTGGTGGCGCACAAGCTGTTGCTGCGTTGGCTTATGGCACAGAATCAATCCCACAAGTCGATAAAATTGTTGGGCCGGGTAATATTTATGTTGCGACGGCGAAGGGCATGGTTTTTGGTGCTGTTGGTATTGATATGATTGCTGGGCCATCAGAGATTTTGGTTGTGTGTGATGGACAAACAGATCCAGAATGGATCGCGATGGATTTGTTTTCTCAAGCAGAGCATGATGAAGATGCCCAATCGATTTTAATCTCGCAGGACAGTGCGTTTCTTCAGGAAGTTGAAGCGGCTATACAGCGTTTGTTACCGACTATGGAACGCGCTGGTATTATCGAAACGTCTTTATCTGATCGTGCTGCATTGATTCAAGTTAAAGATTTAGATGAAGCGGTGGATGTGGTCAACTTTATTGCACCAGAACATTTAGAGTTATCAGTTGAAGATCCGATGACGATGGCGAAAAAAGTGAAGCATGCCGGTGCTATTTTCATGGGCCGATACACAGCTGAGGCATTAGGTGATTATTGTGCAGGGCCTAACCATGTTTTGCCAACATCACGTACAGCACGTTTTAGTTCGCCATTGGGAGTGTATGATTTCCAGAAGCGTTCAAGTTTGATTCAAGTGTCGGAGCAAGGCGCCCAAACAATGGGGCGTTTGGCTTCTGTTTTAGCGCGTGGTGAAGGTTTAACGGCACACGCGCGTTCTGCTGAATTCCGTTTAAAGGACTTATTGTGAGTCGGTTCTGGAGTCCGATTGTTCATGATTTGGATCCGTATGTTCCGGGTGAACAGCCTAAAGTTGCCAATCTTGTTAAATTGAATACTAATGAGAATCCCTATGGGCCCTCTCCGAAAGTATTAGCAGCAATTCAGTCTTATGAGAGTGAGCGTTTACGTTTATACCCTGATCCTGATGCCAGTGAGCTGAAACAGGTGATTGCTGATTATCATGCTGTGAAACCAGAGCAGGTATTTGTGGGTAATGGCTCGGATGAAGTCTTAGCCCATATTTTTCACGGTTTATTTCAGCAGTCAGCACCTATTTTATTTCCAGATATTTCTTATAGTTTTTATCCTGTTTATTGCGGGTTGTATCGTATTGATTATGAATGTATTCCTTTAGATATTAACTTAGCGATTGATACCTCAGATTATGAACGTGAAAATGGCGGTATTATTTTCCCGAATCCTAATGCACCAACGGGACATCTATTAACGCTGAATGAGATTGAAAGTTTATTGCAGCGTAATACTGACTCTGTTATCGTAGTCGACGAGGCTTATATTGATTTTGGTGGACATACGGCAATTGCTTTGGTTGATATGTACCCGAACTTATTGGTGACACAAACGTTGTCTAAGTCACGTTCTTTAGCGGGATTGAGAATCGGTTTTGCGATAGGCCATGTTGACTTAATTGAGGCTTTAATTCGTGTTAAAGATAGCTTTAACTCTTATCCATTAGATAGCTTGGCTATTGCTGCAGGTGTGGCGTCGTTTGAGGATGAGGCTTATTTCGAAGAAACTTGCCAACAGGTTGTGCAAAGTCGAGAAGCGGTTATTGTCGGATTGAGAGAGCTTGGATTTAAAGTGGTTCCGTCGGCGGCTAATTTTGTATTTGCCAGTCATGAAAAACAGGATGCAGCATCGCTTGCGGCCGGCTTGCGATCAGAAGGGGTGATCGTTCGTCATTTCAAGCAGGAACGTATTGTGCAATATCTGCGTATTACGATAGGGACTGAACAGGAAAATCAGCGATTATTGGCGGTGTTGGCCGATTTAATTCAGAATTAAGCGTCGGAATTAAGGAGTTGGCGTAGACGGATTAAGTCACGATCAAACTGCTCGATACTGGCTTTATTTTCTGTTTTTAAGCGTTCAAGTTCAATATGGTTATTGTTTATTTCTTGTTCTGTTGCGACAAGCCGTTTTTTCAGATTGCCTGTAACGGCTCTGCCGCTGAGCTCAATGTCTGCTGCTTGTTGCTGAAACTGATGTAACTTTTCTTTGTTGCGTTTGAGATTGAGTTCCGTTTTATCAATTTGGTTTTGGAAGTAAAGTAATTCCGTCTCACGTTTTTTGAGTAATTCGTCTTCTGTTCGGTAACTGGCTTTAAGATTAGCGTCATATAACATCGCTTGGCGACGACGTTCTTTTTCTTTTTTTGCTTCAATTTCTGCGAGTCGTTGTTGTTCCTTTTCGACTTCTTGTTGACGCTCGAACTCGGCAATTTCTTCTTTGGTTAAAGCGGGTGCTACTTTCTCGATGACACGCAGAGATGTGTCGTCGAGTATTTCATAGCCTTGTTGCGCTGCATAAGGTGGCAGTGTTTTACTCATAGTCTTGACACCACTGTCATCTTTAAAGCGGTAAACTTGTCCAGCATGACTGGCTAAACTGGTCAGGGTCAAAAAAAGACTAAGGCAAATAAGTTTTGTTGATGTGTTTGTTTTCATAGCCTGTATTTTATAGTGAGTTTTTATAAAGTTGAATGTATTAGATCACATTATTTTGTTTTTAGTTTCTTTGGTTGCTAATACTTTTTCAGCGTTTAGTGGCGGTGGTGCTGGTTTAATCCAGTTTCCTATATTGTTGTTTTTAGGGTTGTCATTTGGCGTTGCGTTGGCGACACATAAAGTAGCCAGTGTCGCTTTGGGCGTGGGAGCGGCGTTACGTTATTTATCGCAGAGTGTGCTAGAGCGTCAATTTGTGTTGCTAATGTTGTTATTTGGTATACCAGGAGTGGTCTTAGGTGCGAACCTTATTTTATTGGTGCCCGACCGTATTGCTGAAATTGCATTGGGAATTTTAACAGGGGGATTGGGATTATATTCTGTCGTGAGGACTGAATTGGGCCAGGCTTATTCAGAGAAGCATCGCGATCAAAGCGGATTGATAATAGGTGGCTTGGTCTTATTTATACTAGGGTTATTGAATGGATCTTTAACATCTGGCACGGGTCTGTTTGTAACACTATGGCTAGTACTTTGGTTTGGGCTGGACTACCAGCGTGCCGTTGCTTATACCTTAACAATGGTAGGTTTGTTTTGGAACGGTAGCGGGGCACTGACTTTAGGACTAATTGGGGAGATTCGTTGGGACTGGCTAGCTGCCTTATTACTAGGTTCTTTTATAGGTGGATATTTAGGATCCCATATGGCTTTGCATTATGGCAATCAATGGATTAAACGCGTGTTTGAAGTGGTGACGATACTGATTTCAATTAAGTTATTAATCGGCCATTAATTTTCGACGCCATATTGTTCACGGTAGGCTTCAACGGCTGGAAGGTATTCTGCTAAGTCAGGATTCTCTTTAAGGTAATCGAGCAAATCAGCTAAGCAAATAATGCTGATAACCGGCATGTGATGATCCATTTCGACCTGTTGAATGGCGGATAACTCGGTTTGGCCTTTTTCTTGTCTATCTAATGCGATGATAACACCGGCAGGTTTTGCATTTTGTGCTTTGATAATATCAACGGATTCTCTAACAGAGGTGCCGGCTGAGATAACGTCATCGATGATGAGCACTTTCCCTGACAGGTCTGCACCGACTAACTGGCCACCTTCGCCATGATCTTTAACTTCCTTTCGGTTAAAAATATAAGGAATATCACGTTGATGTTGTTCTGCGAGAGCTACAACGGTCGTAGATGCAAGTGGAATACCTTTGTAGGCTGGACCAAATAGGCAATCAAAATCGAGCCCTGCATCAACAATAGCTTGGGCATAGAATTGACCTAATTTAGCGAGGCTACCGCCCGTATTGAATAAGCCACTGTTAAAGAAATAGGGGCTGATACGGCCAGATTTTAGGGTAAATGACCCAAAGCGTAAGACACCTGTTGCTATGGCAAATTCGATAAATTGTTGTTGATACGGTTTCATTAACTATGATTTCTTGATTTGGTAAAGGGCGATTTCACCGAAGAGGTTTGGTGCTAGCTTGATGCCAAAACTGTCTTGATGAGCATGATCGACAATGCTGCGTTGTTCGATATGAATATGTTTATCAGTGCAAAGTTGTTCAAAATCTTTGATGGTACAAAGGTGGATGTTACCTGTGTCATACCATTTGTTAGGTAAGGTCCTTGAAATTGGCATGATCCCGCCAAAAGTAAGTTGCAGGCGGCATTGCCAATGGCCAAAGTTAGGAAAACCAATGATGGCTTGTTTGCCAACTCGAATGATTTCATCTACTAAAAAATCAGGTCTTTTTACCGCTTGTAGTGTTTGAGAGAGAATAACGAAATCAAAGCTTTGATCAGCAAATTGCGGCAGGCCTTGATCTAAGTCAGCATGAATGACATTGATATCAGATTCAATGCATCCCGCAATTTGACCATTATCAATTTCGATACCATAGCCTGTGACTTCTCGGTTTTGTAGTGCTTTGAGTAAGGTGCCATCACCTGATCCGAGATCCAGTACGCGGGAACCTGATGGGATCCAGTCAGCAATAATTTGTAAGTCTGGTCTTAGGTTCATGGTGTGGTGACCTCAGCTGCGACTTTCTTCATATAGGCTGAAAAGATCTCGTGGTAACGGGGTATGGGTAATAGAAAGGCATCGTGACCTTGGGTAGCCTCTATTTCAGCATAGGTGACTTCTTTATTAGCCGCTAACAATGCATTAACAATTTCTTCGGATCGTTCAGGAGCAAAACGCCAGTCGGTTGTAAAAGAAAGTACGAGACATTTTGCTGTTATTTCGGCGACGACTTTAGTGAGGCTATGATCAAAGGCGCTAGCAGGATCAAAGTAATCGAGTGCCTTGGTCATGAGTAAGTAGGTGTTAGCATCGAAGTTTTCTGCGAAGGTTTCACTTTGATAGCGTAGGTAACTTTCAATTTGGAATTCGACATCAAAACCATAGTTGATACTACCGTGGCGTAGTTCACGGCCAAACTTTTCACCCATTGCTTCATCTGACAGATAAGTAATATGACCTAGCATTCTAGCTAGACCAAGCCCTTTTCTTGGCACGGTGTCGTGTGATGCGTAAAAACCTTCGTGAAAGTCGGGGTCAGCCTTGATAGCCGTTCTAGCGACTTCATTAAAAGCAATATTTTGGGCAGATAGTTTAGGTGCCGCTGCGATAATGAGTACGTGTTTTAGTCGATCCGGTAAGCTGATAGCCCATTGCATGGCTTGCATCCCGCCAAGGCTGCCACCAATGACGGCTGCCCATTGTTCAATATTGAGGTTGTCTGCCAAAATTGCTTGGCTTTTGACCCAGTCATTAACGGTGACAATTGGGAAATCAGGCCCATAGGGTACCTTGGTTTCAGGGTTGATACTCATGGGCCCTGTTGAACCTTTACAGCCGCCTAGGTTGTTGAGGCAGACGACAAAAAAATGATTGGTATCAATGGCCTTACCAGGACCAATAACATTATCCCACCAGCCCGGCTTTTTATCTTCCATAGTGTAATAGCCAGCGACATGATGATCACCAGAAAGGGCATGGCAAATCAGGATGGCATTTGAAGCATCTTGATTGAGTTCGCCATAGGTTTCAAAGACCAAATCATAGACGGGGAGCGTCCGGCCACCTTCAAGTGTTATCGGTGTATCAATATGTAATGTCTGAGGGCTAACCAGACCGACCGAGTCGTCTGGAATGGAGTCCGGCATGTGGTCCTATTCCTTAAGTAGTATGATAAAAGTCTAATTAGTCAGTGTCGTTAATGCAATGAAAAGATAGTGCTAAATTTGCCCCAGCAATAAAGGCAGGACCAGCATTGATAATAGTTGAAGAGCAATGACAGCCACGAGAGGGGATAAATCAATCGCACCCATTGGTGGCATTATCCGTCGAATAGGTTTGAGTATGGGTTGGTTCATGCTATGAATTAAAGGGCTAATGGGGTTTTGTGTACCGGGTGGAACAACCCAACTCAGTACAACTTCAATAATGATACTGAAGGTGAATATAGTGATGAAGAGCGAGAAAACATCAGCCAGTAGCCATCCGACAAAAAAGCCTGGATAAGCGCCAGGTTGGATAACGCTGATTAAAAACAATTTGAAAAAGGTGAGTGCAAACAATAAGACGATGGTGGCGGTATCCCATTGGCCAAGTGGTGGAATAAAGCGTCGTAAAGTTTTGACTGGAACTTGGGTGGCTTTGATGATTATTTGGGCAATAGGGTGATGGTATTCCCATTGAGCCCATTGCATGATGATACGGAAAGCGACGATCAGTATATAAATGCTGAATAAAGTATCGATTAAAAAAATGAGCGGGTTGCTGAAATAAGCGTTAGACATGATCTTCACCCAATTGTGTTGCGAGTTCCCGGGATCTTAATGCGGCTGCAATAAGCGCGTTTTCAAATAAGCTGCGTAAACCGCCGTCTTCTAATTCATGGATAGCACGTTCGGTTGTGCCACCCGGCGACGTAACTTTTTGCCTCAGTAATGCCGTTGAATCGTTACTTTCTAAAGCCATTTTGGATGCACCAAAAGCGGTTTGTAAGCAGAGTAATTTGGCAGTTTCTGGCTCAAGACCTAGTTCGATTGCTGCGGTCTCCATTGCTTCCATGACAAGGAAGAAGTAAGCAGGGCCACTTCCAGATAATGCGGTAACGGCATTAATTTGATCTTCATCTTGAACCCAAAGTGTGATGCCAACAGCGCGTAGAATAGATTCTGCAAGTTCTTTTTGTTGCGCCGATACAAAGTCGTTGGCGTAAAGTGCTGTTGCACCTGCTTGCACTAACGCAGGTGTGTTTGGCATGGTTCTTACAATGGCTGCACTGGGATGTTCAAGCCATCGTGCGATATCATTTAGACGAATACCTGCCGCGATAGAAATAAGCATCATATTGTCTTGCCAATGTGGGGCACATTGTTTCACGACATGTTGTAACTGCTGAGGTTTGACCGCGGCAACAATGACTTGGCATTCGTTGATCGCAACGGTGTTATCGGTATGGGTATGAATAGCATAACTGGCTTTGATTGTTTCAAGGCGGTTTGCATCGGGATCTGCCACGTGGATGTGATTCGCGTCGAAGCCGTCGGCGATTAAACCACCGATCAGGCTAAGCGCCATGTTACCGCCACCGAGAAAAGCAATTTTACAGTCTTTCATAGTCTATTTTTTCGACGAATTGTGATGATGGGGTTAGTTTACTTGACCTGCCCCTTAAGTTGTAGTTCTTTGGCCGAAAATCGCACTGCCTATGCGGACCATGGTACTGCCTTCGATAATTGCTGCGCTCATATCAGATGACATGCCCATAGAGAGTGTATCGACAGTAGCGTATTGCTCTGCCAGTTGTTGGAAGAGATTATGGGCTTTATGAAAAGCAAGATGCTGCTGTTCAGGATCATCCGTTTTACTAGGTATGACCATTATGCCTCTGAGTTTGAGTTGTTCTAAGTTGTTTATATCTTGAGCGAGTGAGAACAGTTCAGAGACTTGAACCCCAGATTTTGTTGTTTCATTATCAATGTTGATCTGTATACAGATATTAAGTGGTGAGTTATCCGACGTCCGTTGCTTATTTAAACGTTCGGCTATTTTTAGGCGATCGACGCTTTGGACCCAGTCAAAATGTTGTGCAATGTCCTTGGTTTTATTTGATTGTATCGGTCCGATGAAATGCCACTCTATTTTAAGATCTTGAAGTTGTTCCATTTTCTGGAGGGCTTCTTGCAGGTAATTTTCACCAAAACGGGTTAATCCTGCATTCATCGCAGTGCGGAGTTTTTCTGCAGGCCATGTCTTACTGACGGCGAGGATATCAATGTCAGTAGGGATGCGGTTAGCTTGTAAAGCGGCATTTTCTATGCGGTTTGTGACGCTGGACAGGTTTTTTGTGATTGTCATGTTGCAAGCCTGCGCTGAGCGCGCTACCTTTGTGAGAAATAACCGCTATTAGAAGCGATTTAGCCATTACTTTCAACGTTTAGGGGACGTGAATGGATATTACAGAATTACTGACCTTTAGTGCAAAAAAATAAAGCATCTGATTTACATGTGTCATCAGGCGAAGCGCCAATGATTCGTGTTGATGGTGATGTGAAACGAATTAATCTACCGGCGATGGAGCATAAAGAAGTCCATGCGATGATTTATGACATTATGAATGATAAGCAGCGTAAGGGTTTCGAAGAATTCTTGAAGGCTGACTTTTCTTTTGAGATTCCTAACCTTGCCCGTTTTCGTGTCAATGCTTTTAATCAAAACCGTGGTGCTGCGGCCGTATTTAGAACGATCCCTTCTACGGTACTGACACTAGAAGAGTTAGGAGCACCGGAAATTTTTAAAGAGATTGCTGATAACCCTCGCGGTATTGTCTTGGTCACGGGACCGACGGGTTCAGGTAAGTCAACGACATTGGCTGCAATGGTGGATTACCGAAATGAAAAAGATAATGAACATATTTTGACTATCGAAGATCCGATTGAATTTGTTCATCAAAGTAAAAAGTGTTTAGTTAATCAACGTGAAGTACACCGCGATACGTTAGGATTCAGTGAAGCATTACGTTCAGCATTGCGTGAAGATCCTGATATTATTCTAGTTGGTGAGTTGCGAGATTTGGAAACCATTCGTTTAGCGCTGACAGCGGCTGAAACAGGCCATTTGGTGTTCGGTACGTTACATACCTCTTCCGCGGCAAAAACGATTGATAGGATTGTGGATGTTTTCCCCGCTGCCGAAAAAGATATGGTACGTTCGATGTTATCGGAATCATTGCGTGCGGTCATTTCACAAACCTTGATGAAGAAAGTGGGTGGCGGACGTATTGCCGCGCATGAAATCATGATTGGTACGCCAGCGATTCGGAATTTGATTCGAGAAGATAAAATTCCACAAATGTATTCAGCTATTCAAACAGGTGGTGCAATTGGTATGCAAACGTTGGATCAAAATTTACAAGACTTGGTGAGAAGACAGCAAGTCACAAAAGCGGAAGCTTTACCGCGAGCGGTGAATAAAGACTTATTCCGTTAGGAGAAGTGTATGGATATCGTTACGATTTTGAAAGCTGTCGTTAAACATGATGCGTCAGATTTGTTTATCACAGCTGGCCGACCACCGAGCTTAAAGGTGAATGGCCAATTAGCAACACTAACTTAAACGCCGCTGACGGAAGTCGAAGCGGGTGATTTGGTCATCAGCACAATGAATGATGAACAGAAAAAAGCATTTGAACGTGATAAAGAATGTAATTATGGTATCGACACAGCTAGTGCCAGTCGTTTCCGCGTCAGCGCCATGTTCCAACGTAATAAGGCAGCAATGGTGTTACGTCGCGTGAAAGCAGCTATCCCCACTATTGAAGATTTGGGTGTACCGGAAATTCTTAAAGATTTATCGATGACTAAACGTGGTTTAGTGTTATTTGCAGGTGCGACGGGTTCAGGTAAATCAACTACTCTGGCTGCTATGGTCGGGTACCGGAATCAAAACAGCACAGGTCATATTTTAACGATCGAAGATCCGATAGAGTTTGATCATGAGCATGGTGGGTGTGTGGTGACACAACGTGAAGTCGGTATCGATACTGATTCTTATGAAATTGCCTTGAAAAACTCATTACGCCAAGCTCCAGATGTGATTATGGTTGGTGAAATTCGCACACGAGAGACGATGGATTATGCGATTTCGTTTGCTGAAACAGGTCATCTATGCCTTTCAACGATTCATGCGAATAATGCGAACCAGACAATGGATAGGGTGATTAATTTTTTCCCAGAAGAAAGACGAGATCAATTATTGGTAGATTTATCTTTGAACTTAAAAGCAGTTGTTGCACAGCGTTTGATACCTAAAAAAGATGGCTCTGGTAGTGTCGTTGCCGTTGAAGTGATGCTCAATACACCTCTCGTTTCGGACTTAATTGAAAAAGGTAAAGTGGCAGAGATTAAGGATGTGATGAAACGCTCACAAGAGTTGGGCATGCAGACATTTGATCAGGCTGTTTATGAACGTTATAAATCAGGTGAGATTAATTATGACGAAGCATTGAAAAATGCAGACTCGGTTAATGAAGTACGCTTAATGATCAAGCTGGGTGCGGAGACCGGTGAAGTACCTGATGACAGTGATATTGCTGATTTATCTGTGCAAAATGAAGATAGTATGATTTAAGTTCTAGTTAATAATGTGCTGTTGGCTTTGTTTTTTGAGTAATATGTTAAAACTGCCCGTGGGGTACGATGTTGATAATGCTGTATAAATTAGAAAAAGAAAAGCGGCTATGCCAAATATCAATTTTTGTCATGTCTAGTAATGACAGTTTAAAAAGGGAAAAGTAATGAAAATATCAGTTAAATTAACCGCAGCAGTATTGGCACTTGGTGTGCTATCGGGCTGTGCGACAACTGACCATACGGTTTCAGATCGTTTGGTTTGTGCTACAGCAGGTGCGATTGCGGGTGGCTTAGTCGCCGGTGCTATGAATGAAGCAGAAAGTGATGATGTCGGTATTGGTATCGCAGCCGGCGCAGCCGTAGCGACATTACTCTGTCCTGTTTCACATGCGCCAGAAGCACCAGCTTGTACTATGGAAGCGCCTGAAGGTGCTTTGTTAGACGCTAATGGTTGTGCATTTGATACAGATGGTGATGGTGTTGTTGATGGTATCGACCAATGTCCAGGTACACCAGCAGGCGTTTCTGTTGATGCATTAGGTTGCCCACTTGATAGTGATGGCGATGGCGTGATTGACGCTAATGATGAATGTCCAGGCACACCAGCAGGTGCTACAGTTGATAGTAAAGGTTGTGAACTTGTTGTAGGTGATACGATTGTATCTCTAACGAGTGTTAACTTTGAAACAAATAGTGCTGTATTAACGGCACATGCAAAAGGTCAATTGGATAATGCAATTAATGCATTAGCAGATGCTGCTAATGTGGTTAATGTGAGTGTTGAAGGCCACACAGATAGTCGTGGTGCTGCAGCATACAATCAAACGTTATCTCTTCACCGTGCTGAATCTGTGATTCATTACTTAGTGAATCATGGCGGTTTAGATGCAAGTAAATTTATTGCAGTTGGTATGGGTGAAGGTAGCCCAGTTGCAACAAATGACACAGCTGAAGGTCGTGCGATGAATCGTCGTGTAGACTTTGTTGTTAGTCAATAAGTTTTCATTAAGCTTATCGAAAAAGGCCTCTTTTCAGAGGCCTTTTTTTTGCTCTGAAGTTAGGTATTCTTGTAGTTCGATGAGTTGATTTTCTTAGTTGAAATATGTGCCTGTCTATCATGGCGGACACTTTATGAGCAAAAACTCTGGGCGGTAATTTAGAAAAGGGAATAATGGCGCGCCTGACAGGAATCGAACCTGTGACCCCCAGTTTCGGAAACTGGTACTCTATCCAACTGAGCTACAGGCGCTTTAGAATTTGAGAAAATAGATTATACGTCCTTGGTAGCGACGCGACTAGCAATCTATGGAATTAATCCCCATGCTTTAATAAGCATGGGGATAAGTGTATCGGCTTTAATCTTGTTTTGGTGCTATGGCTTCTAGTTGCCAAATATCTTGATTGTATTCTTGCATGGTTCTGTCCGTTGAGAACTTACCACTATGTGCTGTGTTGAGAATACTCATCGTGTTCCAATGCATTTTATCTTGGTAAGCAAGTGCAGCTTGTTCTTGTGCTTTGACGAAGCTGGCAAAATCAGCAATGGTCATCCATGGATCATGTGGACTCATGAAAGCATTGATTACATTGTCGAAACGGTTGGGCTCATATTGATTGAAGAAGCCATCTTTTAATAAATTGACCACGCGCTTTAAGGCCGGATCTTGTTCGATAATGTCATGTGGATTGTAATGCTGACGTTGGGTTGTGACTTCTTGTTCTGTTAAGCCGAAAAGGAAGAAGTTGTCATCGCCAACTTCTTCTCTAATTTCAATATTAGCGCCATCTAATGTACCAATCGTGACGGCACCATTCATCATAAATTTCATATTGCCGGTACCTGAGGCTTCTTTACCCGCAGTTGAAATTTGTTCTGAAAGGTCAGCGGCAGGACAAATGATTTCCATTGCTGACACTTGGTAGTTGGGCAAGAAAACGACTTTTAGCCAATCACCAACCGTAGGATCATTGTTGACTGTATCAGCGACATTATTGATGAGTTTAATAATATCTTTTGCCATGGCATAACCGGGTGCGGCTTTGCCTCCGAATAAGACGCAACGTTTCACTAGACCTTCAGTGTCATTGCGTTTGATGCGGTCGTAGAGATGAATGACATGAAGCACATTGAGTAATTGACGTTTATATTCGTGAATTCGTTTTACTTGAATATCGAATAAGGCTTCAGGTGATACGGTGACATCGCATTTTTCTTTAATAAGATCTGCAAGGCGTTGCTTATTAGCTGTTTTTGTTGCTTGCCATTTCGCTTGGAAAGCAGAGTCAGTAGCATAAGGCTTGAGTTTTTCTAATTGATCTAGTTGGGTTATCCAGTCATCGCCAATCGTATCAGTGATCAATTGACTAAGGTCAGGATTACACCAAGCTAGCCAACGACGTTGTGTGACACCATTGGTTTTGTTATTGAATTTTTCTGGCCATAGTTGATAAAAATCGTTGAATAAGCCTTTTTGTAATAATTCAGAATGTAAAGCAGCAACGCCATTGACTGAGAAGCTACCTACGATGGCCAAGTGAGCCATCCTGACTTGTTGTTGATCGCCTTCTTCAATGAGAGATAGTCGTCTAATTTTTTGCTTATCGCCAGGCCATTTCTTAGCGACCTGGGTTAAGAAGCGGGCATTGATCTCATAGATAATTTCTAACACTCTTGGTAGCAGTTGGGCGAACATAGGGACAGGCCAGCGTTCTAACGCTTCAGGCAAGAGAGTATGGTTAGTGTAAGCCATGGTTTGGGTTGTGATTTCCCATGCTTGATCCCAACCAAGATGGTGCTGGTCGATTAGCAATCGCATTAGTTCAGCAACGGCGACAGTAGGATGAGTATCGTTTAGTTGGAAACAGTTCTTTTCAGCAAAGTGGCTGAAATTGTTTCCATGACTGTTTACCCACGCATTGAGAATGTCTTGCAAACTGGCCGAGGCGAGGAAGTATTGTTGGCGTAAGCGTAGTTCTTTGCCGTTCTCGCTCGCGTCATTGGGATAAAGCACCATACTGATGTTTTCTGCGGCGTTTTTTGCTGCTACTGCATCGGTATAGGAACCGGCGTTAAAGTCTTCTAGATTGAATTCATCGGTGGCTGTGGCTTTCCATAAGCGGAGCTTGTTAACGGTGCCATTTTGGTAACCTGGAATCGGGAGATCGTAAGGGACGGCAAGCACATCATTAGTGTTTACCCAGTGCACATGTGTTTTTCCTTGTTTGTCTTGGCGGAACTCAGTATGGCCGCCAAAAGGAATGCGTTGGGTAAATTCTGGTCGTTCTAATTCCCACGGATTGCCATCACGTAACCAGTGATCGGGCATTTCTACTTGATTACCTTGTTCTATACTTTGTTGGAACATGCCATATTCATAGCGTATACCGTAACCTGTGACGGGGAGTTGTAAACTAGCGCAGCTATCGATAAAACAGGCGGCAAGGCGTCCTAGGCCACCGTTTCCTAGACCGGCATCATGTTCAAGACCAGTCAGTTCTTCAAAGTTCAATCCGAGGTCGTGCATGGCACGCTCAGTGTTTTCTTGTAAACCAAGGTTTAGTGCTGCATTACCCATGGCACGGCCCATCAAAAATTCCATTGAAAGGTAGTAGGCTTGTTTACACTGGGTTTCTGTATATGTGTGTTGGGTGTGCTTCATTCTTTCGAAAAGGCGATCGCGAAGTGTAAAAGCCAGGGAAGAATATAAATAGTGCCCGAGCGCACGGCTTTTATCTTGCGCAAGGTGGTTGGCGTAATAATTTTTGAAATCGTGTTCTAGTGAAACGATGTCCATACCTAATGTAGGTAGGTTATGTAATTCTGGCTTGGGTGTCAGCGTAGACGCATAACGAGGTGTCATAATCGAAAGACCTTAAAATAACTTTTTAATGATTGTGTAAGGTAGCTGCTTAGCTACGGGCGAGAGGACGTCATTGTCACAGCAAGCATGTAAAAAGGTTTAATTATAGCATTGTCGAGGAAGACGCTGATCATAGCGATATAGTGGGAAGTGTGATTTCTGTAGGACTTTAGTGATTTTAGTGTTCTGAATTGAACCAATGATCGAGCTGTTCGATGGCTTGCTGTTTACCTTGCTGGTTGTGTGACGAAAATAATTGGGTGCTAGCAGTAAGCTTTTGTTTTTTGAGTTCACTTTCAACCTGTAATAGCGTGGTTTTGGCGGCTCCTTTTTTGAGCTTATCTGATTTTGTTAGCAGGATATGAACAGCAAGCTCAGCTTTGTTCGCCCAGTGGATCATTTGTAAATCAAATTCTTTCAGAGGGTGGCGGCAGTCCATCATGAGCATTAAGCCGACTAAAGATTTACGTGTTTCTAGGTATTTGCCTAAAGTTTGTTGCCAACGAATTTTCATTTTCTCAGGGACTTTGGCGTATCCGTAACCGGGTAAATCGACGAGGCTTTTGTTGTCATCAATATTGAAGAAGTTAATCATTTGTGTCCGACCGGGTGTCTTACTGATTCTGGCCAGTGATTTTTGTTCTGTGATGGTATTAATAGCACTGGATTTGCCCGCATTTGAACGACCGGCGAATGCGATTTCAATGCCGTTATCTTCGGGTAGTTCTGATAATTGTGTTGCGCTGATTGTGTATTGCGCTTGGCGGTATTGGTTGACCATGAAAAGCCTTTGATTGTTTTATCTGGCAAGTATTTTACACTCTGTGGAGGATAGGGTCGTTTTTTCCTGCTCCATCGAGTGGGCTTGCGGTTTTGGCTGCTTACTTTTAGGTGCAAAAAAGCCTTAATCAGGGTAGGATAACGACTGATTCGTCACTACAAAATAATTTTGCGGAAATCACAATGAGAAAATGGTTGGGAGCAATTGTCGTCGGCTTTGCTGTTAATAGTTCGCCCGTGTTTGCGATGGGGGATATTGATGCAGGGAAAGCGAAGTCAGCGAGTTGTGTTGAGTGCCATGGCGATGGCGGTAATAGCACTGAGCCACTATTCCCTAAAATAGCCGGTCAAGGTGAAGGTTATTTGTTTAAGCAATTGATGGATTTTGCTTCTGGCGCACGTGAAGGCGTTTTCATGGCAGGCATTGTGTCAGATTTGAGTGAGCAGGATATGGCTGATTTATCGGCTTATTATGCTTCAACGACACATACTCCTGGTTCTGTGTCTGATGAGTTGTTAGCTTTGGGTCAAAAAATATATCGCGGCGGTAATAAAGAGACCGGTGTACCTGCCTGTATGGCTTGTCATGGTCCGAGTGGCGCAGGTGTCCCCGCTGCTAAATGGCCCGCATTATCAGGGCAGCATGCTACTTATACGGAGTTGCAACTAGAAGATTTTGCCAATGATATGCGTCGTAATGATGCGAATAGCATGATGCGAGATATTGCCGCGAAGATGTCGGAAAATGAACGGCAAGCGGTGAGTGCTTATATTTCAGGTTTGCATTAAATAATAAATAATTAAAATCTGTGCAACTTTAAGGGGCCAGATCTTTTCTATTCAATCGAATATGTCGATTTTCAAGCGGTTTTTTCTTTTTTATGTCTGACGTCAACGTACCATCTAAACCTCGCCAATCCTTTAGTAAGCGACTTGTTTCCTTGCTTGGGTCTATGGATCTCGCCATTACGTTGTTATTAGTATTGGCCATTGCTTCGGTGATTGGTACGGTTTTACAGCAGAACCAGCCGTATGCTGATTATGTGATTAAGTTTGGTCCTTTCTGGTTTGAGGTATTCGAGTCGGCTGGGCTTTATGATGTCTACAGTGCATTATGGTTTTTGGTTATTTTGTCCTTGTTGGTAGTATCGACAACGGTTTGTGTGATTCGTAACGCGCCGAATATGCTTAAAGATATGTGGGAGTTGCGTACCCAAGTACGTGAGAAGTCTTTGCGCTCTATGCACCACAGCGATAAGTGGTCATCTGCTATACAACACGACCAGCTAGCAGCAACGATGCAGGCTAATTTATCAGATGCAGGGTTTAGAGTCAGGCAAACGCAAAAGGAAGAAGGTTTATTGCTTTCGGCGATGAGTGGTAGCTTGAACCGCTTAGGTTATTTATTTACCCATATTGCGATTATTGTCATTTGTATTGGTGGTTTGCTCGATAGTAATTTACGGATTAAGTTTGCTGAGTGGCAAGGTGACTTGAAAATAGAAACGCGTGATTTAGCGACAAATGATGTGCCTTTAGAAAGTCGTCTACCTGTTGGTAATCAGGCCTTTCGCGGTAGTATTCAAATACCAGAAGGTCGTGTAGCTAATGTGGTGTTTTTGCCATTGCGTGATGGCTATTTAGTTCAAGAGCTGCCTTTCACATTGAAAGTGGATGATTTTAGAATCGAACACTATGCGACGGGTCAGCCTAAGTCTTTTGAAACAGATTTGGTTTTATTCGATGACGATTTGGCTGAACCGCTTAAAACCACTATTTCTGTTAATCATCCACTGATACATAAAGGCTATGCTATTTATCAATCGAGTTTTGCGGATGGTGGTTCAGGATTAGTGCTTGAAGCTTGGCCGTTGGATGAACGAGCGGGTGCTTCACCAGAAAAATTTGCGGTTAAGGTTTTTGATAAGCGTCCTATGACTTGGGGTGATAAACAATTACGCTTAGAGATAAATTCTTTTAGACCTTTTAATATAAACCCTGATCCAACGGAAGAAGATCCTAAAAACGTTCGAAATTACGGCCCAAGTTTTGGCTTTAAACTCCGTTCTCCAACTGGAGAAGCCCGTGAGTACGTCAATTACATGGTGCCGGTGATGAAAGAAGATAGGCCATTTTTCTTAAGTGGTGTGCGTTCAAGTCAGGCAGAAGAGTTCGGCTACCTATATATTCCTGTTGATCGCCAAGGTAGCTTGAAAGAGTTCAATCGCTTTTTGCAACGGCTACGTGATGATGATGCTGTGGAAACAGTAGCAAAACAAATGATGCTAGAGACTTTAACCCAGATGGTTGATGCGGAGAATCAACAATTGCAAGAGAATTTGCAAGAGACTTTGAAAGCCTTAGTTACCATGTTTCTTCGGGGCGGTTTTACGGGTGTTGCTGAGTTTATTGACACATCTTTGCCAGAAGGACAGAAAGAGAAACTCGGATCAGCTTATTTGAGTATGTTGCGGGAAATGTTGGCACGCTTGTTTTTTATGGATAAAGATCAAACCCAAATGGTGACCGAAGCTGAATTATTGTTTCTACAAGACGCTGCGGATGCTATAGGAAGTTTATCTCGCTATGGTTCTCCTGTTTATTTAGGGTTAAAAGATTATGCCCATGTTCAGGCCAGCGGTTTACAAATTGCGAAGGCGCCGGGCAAAAATACGGTTTATATCGGTTGTGCTTTATTAATTGTTGGGGTGTTTATTTTATTTTACTTGCCACAACGTCGTTTTTGGGTTTTGCTTAAACAAAATGATACTGAGAATGAGATAATCCTAGCTGGAATGAGCAATCGTAACCCGCGTGATTTTGAACAGTTTTTTGATCAAATGCGAGCACAGTTAAGACGTGAGACAGGGAACTCTGATTCACATTAACGTTCTTAGAGTGGATGAATAGATTTAAGTTGGAAGAGAACACATGACAACAACAATATTGAATAAAGAAAGTAGTCCTGTCGCGATTCAGTGGTCGTGGTGGCTACTTATGATTTTGGCTGCAGGTTTACTGTTCTCGATGTACAGCAATGTATTTGATATTTATGAGACGGGGATAGTGATTTTTTCTGCAGTATCTTTGGGTTTGTTAGGACAGAATTGGCCAGGTTTCCGAGTACATATTGCTGTCGTAACGGGTTTGAGTTTGGCTGGTATACAGTTGTACGGCGATAATTTAGCTGCAGCAGATAGCAATTTCTTTTTGAATTATTTATTGTCTAGCCAATCTGCAATTATGTGGATGAGTGCTTTATACGTGATGGCAACTGTGGCTTATTTCACAGGACTGTTTGCTCAGTCGACCTTTGTGGAAAAAGTCGGTTCAGCCATGACTTGGGCAGCAACGACAATGGGTATTGTTGGTTTGATGGTCCGTTGGCGCGAATCCTATCTGATGGGAGATGATATTGGCTACGTTCCGGTCAGTAATCTGTATGAAGTATTTATTTTGTTTGCGGTTATTACAGCCCTACTGTATTTGTTCTATGAACGTCGTTTTAGAACACGTGCGCTAGGCGGTTTTGTCTTATTAGTCATAAGTGCAGCGGTTGCTTTTTTACTTTGGTATGCCTTTGATCGCAATGCTGCTGATATACAACCTTTAGTTCCAGCATTGCAGAGCTACTGGATGAAGATTCATGTGCCTGCTAATTTCGTTGGTTATGGTGCTTTTGCTATGGCGGCGATGATTGGTGCTGCCTATTTGTTAACGTCATGGGCAAGAGAGAAACAGTCGAATGGCATTATGGCGAAGGTGATGCCTGATCTGCTGGTGATGGAAGATCTAATGTATAAAGCGATTGCATTGGGTTTTGCTTTTTTCACTGTCGCAACTGTTCTGGGTGCACTATGGGCTGCAGAGGCATGGGGTGGTTATTGGTCATGGGATCCAAAAGAAACTTGGGCTTTAATCGTTTGGCTTAATTATGCGGCTTGGCTTCATATGCGAATGATAAAAGGCTGGCATGGTCGTCCTATGGCTTGGTGGGCAATTATTGGCTTATTTGTCACATTATTCGCCTTTCTCGGAGTGAATATGTTTTTAGGTGGTTTACACTCCTACGGTGAGTTATAAGATTAATGAAAGGAAATATCTGGATGAATAAGATGATTAAAAGATTATTGGTATTGGCCTTAGCTTTCGCTTCTGTTGGTGCTATGGCTCTGCCTTTAGCCTATGTAGAGGGTGAACATTATCAAATAACAGCGCAGCGTTTGGCTGTATCTGATGCTCAAGCTACTGAAGTGGTAGAGTTATTCATGTATACCTGCCCACACTGTTATCATTTGGAGCCTGAAGTAGAGGACTGGAAAAAATCGATAGTGGATGCGGACAAGGTTAAGTTTGTTCAAGTCCCTGCCGTATTTGGGCAAAATCAAATTCCTTTGGCTACGGCTTTCTATGCTGCAGAAGCATTAGATCTTTCAGAAAAATTGCATCCGTTATTGTTTGAAGCAATTCATGAAGATGGCATGAACTTATCATCGAAGAAAGCGATATTAGATTATGTTGCGGAACAAGGCGTTGATCGCGCTAGCTTTGATAAAATGATGGGGTCGTTTGCAGTAAAGACAAAAGTGAAAAAAGCAGCTGCGATAACCAAAATGTCAGGGGTTACGGGTGTTCCTTCTTTTGTTGTTAATGGTCATTACCATACTAGTGGGCCGATGGCAGGTAGTATTGAAACGATGTTTGAGATTGTTGATTTTTTAGTTGAACAATCACAGTAAGAACTTTGGCTTAAAACAGAGAAGATTCGTGTCTAAGTGTAAGGCGTTACTCTGCTAGACAACGGTTTCGGCCTTGCTCTTTGGCTTTATACAAGGTTTGATCTGCTCTTTTGAAGACTTCTTCAATGGTGTCACCTTCACTAAAGCAGGCCAGTCCAGCGGATGTAGTTATGCTAACGGCTTCACCTTCATAATGGAATTTGGAATTGGCGATTTTTCTCGAATTTTGTTCGCTAAACCGAGGGCATTGTCGAGCTCAGTTTCTGGAAAAATGCCCATAAACTCTTCACCGCCGTAGCGGGAGACAAAATCAGCCTCTCGGGTTTGCGAGGTGAAAATTTGTGCGATGGTTTTGAGTACTTTATCGCCTGCAGCATGACCATATTGGTCGTTAATATTTTTGAAAAAATCGATATCCCAAAGAATAATACTGAGCGGTTTTTGGTAACGTTGCCAGCGGGTATATTCTTTTTCTAATACTTCATTTAATGCTTGGCGATTCCAGATGCCCGTGAGGGGATCTTTCAGTGCTTGGTCACGGGATCGCATCGCAGATTGGCGTAATTCGATGCTTTCTTGTTCCATTATATGGATACGTTGTTTCAATGTTTGTATTTGTTTCTGGGATTGTTTGAACTGTGCTTGATCAGACTGTCGATAGGACTCGAAATGTTGATTTAAGAAATCGAGTCGTTGATTAACGGTGGATTTGAGCTGTTCTAAGTTATCGGCCACTTCAACATGACTAATGATACCTTTGACTTCTTTTTCTACCGCACGTCCTAGGTCGTGGCGGGTCTTGAACGCTTGTTGGTCGTCATCGGTATTAAGATGGATTTGTTCGTCGAGTTCACTGAGTCTTGCCGTTAAAGATTTCAGAAAGGTTTCATACTCTCGTTTCTCAGCGAGAACTTGTGAGCCTAAAGCACTAATGATATCGTCAATAAGGTTTGGTAGGGCTTGTTCTTCAATGCCCGATTCAATTTGCCGACGAATGGCTGTTGTTCTTTTTGTTAGCGCTGGTGGTAGAGACAGTCGTTCAAGTAATTGCATGAGCAAAACGTGTGTTGGCGGTCTTTTTGTGGTTGTTTCTGGGAGCTGTTCTTCACGGGTATCGACTGTTTTTTCTGGCTCGTCAACAAGAGAGACAAGCTTACTATTACTGGTTGACTCCTCTGATTCCTGTTGCTTGTTTTTGAATAAGCCAAAACTAAAACCGTTACTTTTTTCTGATTCATTTTTGATGAGACATTGATCGAGTATGCTGTTCAGTTGGGGTAAAAGTTGATTGATATCAGCATGAGAGGCAGATTTAAATTGTTTCGCTAATAGTCTCGCTTCTTTCTTATGTGATTTCGGTAAATTTAAGGTGGATAAGAGTTCTGACAAAATTTCGCCTGACGTTTGTGGCTTATTTTTGTTGTTTTCCATCTTAATGATGGTTTCGTCTATTTTTTCTAGGATGTGCTCAATTTGGTGTTGTTCTTGATCTTTTTTCCTTAACGTTTTCCGAAGAGAAGACAAGTGAGGGTCGAGTTCTGTAATGGATTGATAATATTTATTTTTCCACTGTGTCAGCTGTTGTTGGATTTTATTATTGTCCATTATTCAACCTGTTAAATTACAATGCGGAAGGTGACTGGCCTTGTTGCATATTTGCTTTATTTTGCTGATTTAATTCTTGTTCACTGATGTCATCGTACAACAAAATGTCATAATATCGCCGAATATTTTCGATGTAGCGAACGGGTTCATTTCCTCGCGCATAGCCATGACGGGTTTTGCTATACCATTTCTTTGTGCTTAATAAGGGCAGGTTCTTTTTAATATCAGGCCATACATCAGGGTTTTGACCATTTTGTTGCGTCAGAATTCGTGCGTCTTCGATATGGCCTAGACCGATGTTATAAGCTGCCAGTGCTATCCAGGTTTTATCTGGTTCTACGATACGATCGGGTAAGCGTGCTTTTAAGGAATCTAGGTAACCTGCGCCCGCAAAAATACTTTGCTTGGGGTCGGTGCGGTCGTCAATTTTCATTTGTTTTGCGGTGGCATTGGTGATCATCATGAGCCCTTTAACGCCAGTATGTGAGATGGCTTTCGGGTTCCAATGTGATTCTTGGTAAGAAATGGCAGCCAGTAAACGCCAATCCAAATTAAATTCGTTCGCGGCTTGTTGGAAGAGTTGTTGATAGCGGGGTAATTCGGTAATGATTTTTCGATAGAGCGCCCGGGTGTCAACATAGTCAAAACGTCTGATGTGGCCATAATATTTTTCATTTAACCTATCTAACTTGCCAGATGTGGCGAGGTCTTCAAAAAAGTCATCGACAGCATCATATAGGCTGTTGTCTTCTGACCGTTTCATTGCCCATGCTAAAGGTTGGGGCTCTGAGATATCAAATGCGACCCGGAGTTCAGGGAAGAAATTTTGCTGGGCGGCAATTTCATTTGAGTCAGCGATGGTGTAGTCGATCATTTCGAGTTGGACTAATTCCAATAAATGACCGCTATCGAGTTGTTTATTTTCATCCCATTGTAGGGAGGGGATTTCTAATTGATGCAGTTTGAGCTGTTCAACATGACTACTGTCAGCAACCACTTCAAATAAGCTGCCTGAGAGTGCAGGTAGATTTTTGGGTCTACGATTACCTTGTCGGTAGATAAGTTGCTGTGTGACTTCTTGATATATAGGACCAAAATGTAAGGATTTTTCACGCTCTGGAGTAACGGTTAAGCCAGCAGCTGCGATATCGGCATGTCCATGTTCCAGCAGATGAAGCATATTGCTGAGATTGTCAGGAATAATGATATTGAGCTTAACGCCGAGTCGTTGGGCAAACAATTGCGTTAGTTCGTACTCTAGACCAGCGTAATGCTCTCCTTTTTTGTAATAGCTAGTGTGACTGTAACGACTAAGCACATTGAGTTCACCACGTTGTTTGATTTGTTCTAATTGTGATGGTGCAGGCTGGCTACAAGCATTGAGTAATAATAGGCTTATAAAAAGAAGGATAAAGCGAAATGTCAAAGAAATAACCTTACAATAAGAATTCTTTTGATTATCGCATTATGTCTTAGATGTTCACAGGGCAAGTCGTCACATTATTATCGACGCGCTTTAAAAAATTGCCGCAGGAGTTGGCTACTTTGCTCAGAGAGTGGGCCCTGTTCACATTCGACATTATGATTAAGTTTATTGTCATGAAGGAGGTTATAGCCGCTCCCTGCTGCCCCAGCTTTCGGTTCTTTTGCGGCATAAACAACACGTTCGATACGACTATGGATGATGGCGCCGGCACACATGACACAGGGTTCTAAGGTGACATAGAGTGTTGTGTTTGGTAGACGATAATTATTGCTATGGAGACATGCTGCACGGATGGCCTGCATTTCTGCGTGTGCACTTGGGTCATTAGTTGAAATAGGCTGATTGAAGCCTTCCCCAATCACTTCATCATGGCGCACAATGATGGCGCCAACAGGTACTTCGTTTTGTTGTTGTGCTTTTTCAGCTAGTTTTAATGCGTGACGCATCCACTTTTCATCATCAGGGATCATGGATCACAATATGGCGTTTAATGAGGTTGGTGAGTCTGGCACTTGCACCTTGGCTTGATGCGATACGTTTTAGGCCAGCTTCGCCCATTTTTGCACGTTGTTCTGCATCCTCTAGGAGATTAATGACGTTATCGGCCAATTGTTCGGCACCCTCAACTTGAATGGCTGCTTGGGCTTCGATAAATTGTTTGGTGATTTCGTTAAAGTTGAAAAAATGGGGCCCGACGAGTACAGCCCTGCCGAGTGCCGCAGGTTCGAGAATATTATGGCCACCATGGGGTACAAGACTGCCGCCGACTAAGGCAACATCGCAAGCCGCATAAAATAAAGGCAGCTCGCCCATAGTATCGACGACAAGGACCTGAATGTCAGATGAGCAGGGTAATTGTTCACTGCGTCTGAGTGTTTTGAACCCCGTTCTATGCGTGAGCGCGGTGACGCGGTCAAAACGCTCGGGATGCCGGGGTACAATAATTAACAGGAGGTTTGGGAACTTAGATCGGACTTGCTTTGAAGCATGAAGGATCATTTCTTCTTCGCCTTCATGTGTACTTGCTGCAACCCATACGGGCCTGTCGTTATCCCACATCATACGCATGGCACTGGCTTGTTCTACGATGCTGGCAGGTAAATTGGTTTCAAATTTAAGATTACCGATAGCGTGTACATCAGTAATGTCAGCACCTAGTAAATGAAAATTATCACGATCATGTTGTCCCTGTGCCGCAATGAAGCGCAGACTGTTTAGCACCATTTTTGTTAGTTTTGGAAAACGCGCATAGCCTTTAGTAGAACGGTCAGACATACGTGCATTGGCTAGTACTAAAGGAATATTTTGTTGTTTACAGGTTAGTAGCAAGTTAGGCCATATTTCAGTTTCCATGATGACGCCAAAGACAGGACGATTGGTTTTAAGAAAGCGTTTGATGGCAAATGGCACGTCATAGGGTAAATAGCAATGGGCGACAGTATCGGCGAATAATAATTTAACGCGCTCGCTGCCTGTTGGCGTCATTGTGGTAATTAATAGCTGATGTTTGGGATAGGTGATTTGTAAACTTTTTACTAATGGGCGGCAAGCTTCGACTTCCCCAACAGAAACAGCGTGTATCCAGATAACAGGGGCGGGGCGTGTTAATTCAGGGCTGTTACCAAATCTTTCCCCCCACCGCTGCCAATAAGCAGGTGCACGGGTTCCTCGCCAAATAAGGCGCAGAATGATTAGAGGAAGACAAATATAAAAGAGGCTGGTGTAAATTAATTTCAAAGGTGTGTCTTTTTGTTCGTTTGTTTAGCGGTAAACCACTGAGAATGATAGCATAGGCGCTAAATTTCTTAATGATTGGTCACGATGACACCTTTTCAAAAGCCGTTTTTACATCCCCGATATTGGCCGAGTTGGTTAGGTCTGGGTTTGATGCGTTTGTCTGTTTACCTACCTGTAAGGCTGCAAATGTTGTCGGGCCGTTTGATTGCATGGGTGATTACGCCTTTGACTGCATCGAGAAGGCGGGTTGCACAACGTAATCTAGCACTTTGTTTTCCCGAGTTGACTGAACAACAACGCGAGGATCTATTAGATGAAAATATGCGCACGATGGGGATGTTGTTACTAGAAACCGCATTGAGTTGGTGGGCAAGTGATCGTAGTCTAGCTAAGCGTGTTCGTTATGAAGGTCTAGAGCATTTAGAGGCCGGTTTAGCGAAGGGCAAGGGCGTTATTTTGTTAACGGGGCATTTTACTAGTATGGAACTGGGTGGTCGTTTGATCATGTTGAAAAAGCCTTGTTACGTCATGTTTAGGGAGTTGAAAAACCCTTTATTTAATGCGGTGATGGTCCAGGCTCGTACATATCATAGTGAAGGGATTGTATTGCAGGAAGATCCGCGGGCAATGGTACGTGCGTTGAGAAAGAATAAGATTGTTTGGTATGCTCCTGATCAAGATTATGGTCGCAAATTAAGTATTTTTACTAAATTTTTTGGCAATACAGCGGCGACAGTACCGGCAACAGCTCGCATTGCAAAGATGAGTGGTGCTGCTGTTGTGCCTTTTGTCCCTCGACGCGAGCAAGATGGCACTTATACTTTAACGCTGAGCCCAGCATTGGAAGACTTCCCGACAGGCGATGATGTAGCCGATGCACAGCGTATTAACGATTTGATAGAAAAAGAAGTACGTCAATCACCAGAACAATATTATTGGGTGCATCGACGGTTTAAGACGCAGCCCGAAGGTAAAAAAGGCTCGTTATATAAAAATTGAGTTAAGCGTTGTAGTCTTTTATTAAAAGACGGGCAAAAAAAAGGCTATCCAGAGATAGCCTTTTTTGATTGTAATCTGCTCGATTAACGTTTTGAGAATTGTGGACGCTTACGCGCTTTGTGTAGACCAATTTTCTTACGTTCAACTGCACGGGCATCACGTGTGATGAAGCCGGCTTTACGAAGTTCAGATTTTAATTCACTGTTATATTCAACTAAGGCGCGGCTGATACCGTGGCGAATTGCACCTGCTTGACCGTTGTTGCCACCACCGCGAACGGTGATTTTAAGATCTAAGCTGCCTAACATATCAACTAACTCTAGTGGTTGGCGGACAACCATACGTGATGTTTCACGTCCAAAGTAGTCGTCAAGAGACCGTGTGTTGATGGTGATGTTACCAGTACCTGGTTTGATAAAAACACGCGCTGTTGAGCTTTTGCGGCGACCGGTTGCGTAATATTGTTCTGCTGCCATGAGTTAGGTTCCGTTTAGATTTCCAGCACTTTAGGCTGTTGGGCTGTGTGTGGGTGTTGTTCGCCAGCATAGACTTTCAATTTGCTGAACATGGTGCGACCCATAGAGTTCTTTGGCAACATACCTTTAACAGCAGATTTGATAACACGATCTGGTGCTTTATCTAGTTGCTTTTCTAATGAGATAGATTTGATACCACCGACATAACCCGTATGGTGATAGTACATTTTATCTTTTAATTTATTACCTGAAACACGCAGCTTTTTAGCGTTGATAACGACAATGTAATCACCTGTATCTACATGAGGTGTGTACATTGTTTTATGTTTTCCACGCAAACGACGCGCGATTTCAGAAGCCATACGGCCTAAAGTTTTGCCATTAGCATCGACGACGAACCAGTCGCGACGTACTTCAGCAGGTTTTGCACTTAATGTTGTTGTTTTCATTCCGCGATTTGCTCCAGAAAATTACGCAGGCGGTCAAATAAAGAGGGGAAATGTTACGCATTCGCTAGGATGCTGTCAACTTTGATTACGCCATAAAGAGTTGCAAGAGTATAGCACCAAGGATGAGGCGGTACACTACAAAAGGCCACATGCCGATCTTCTCGATCATCTTTAGGAAAAAATGAATGCAAATGTAAGCGCTGATTGCGGAAAGAACGGTGCCCATACTGATGGCAAACCAGTCCGTTGTTAAGTTAGATTGGACGAGTTCGATTGTCTTTAATCCCCCTGCTAAGACAATAACAGGGATAGATAATAAGAAAGAAAAACGTGCAGCGGCTTGCCGTGTTAGGCCAAGCATTAAACCAGCGGTAATGGTAATGCCTGAACGGGATGTACCGGGTATCAGGGCGATGGCTTGGGCAAACCCAATAAAAAGGATATCGAAGACACTGAGGCGGTGTTCGTCGCGTTGTTGTTTGCTCTGCCAATCAGCCCAACCCAACATTAAACCGAAAAGGATAGTGGTCGCAGCAATAACGAGCGGACTACGGAGGTGGTTTTCGATAATGTCACCTAAAAATAGGCCTGCGAGGCCGACAGGAATAGTACCAAATAGTACTGCCCATGCCAGGCGACTTTCACCCACTAAGGCACATTGATTAATGGAGGCGGCCCAGTCAATGGTGAGCGTAGCGAGTGTTTTGCGAAAATAAAAAACGACCGCTGTTAATGTGCCAACATGAACTGCGACGTCAAAGGCTAGTCCTTGGTCTTGCCAGCCAGCAATAATAGGTAGGAGTATGAGATGGGCAGAACTTGAAATGGGTAAAAATTCGGTTAGACCTTGGAGCAGCGCTAAGGCGAATATTTGTATTAAGTCCATTACAGTATGAGCCAGATAATTAATAGTTAAGTGGAACTATTATACGTTTTGTTAATTCAATAGTGATGTTTTAGTTCACGTTATAGCACCTCTTCTTTTATTGTGACTAAAAGGGATTAATTTTTACGGTATAATTAACGATTGTCTATGGTGCTGTATGCACTGTCTTGAAATGAGAAATACGATGTCCGAAGCTGTTGCAAATATTGAACTGATTGATGATTTAACGACATTAGTCGGTTCATCTTATATTTTGACTAATGAGACTAAGATGGAGCCTTATAGTAAAGGGTTTCGTTTTGGTTCAGGTAGTGCTCTGGCTGTTGTCCGACCAGGAAGTTTGGTCGAGATTTGGCAAGTATTACAATCCTGTGTGAAGGCAGATGTTGCGATTATTATGCAGGCGGCAAATACGGGTTTAACAGGTGGTTCGACACCTGACGGTGATAATTATGATCGGCCTATTGTGATTGTGAATACGATGCGTATTGATCAGATTCAATTGATTGATGATGCGCGTCAAATTGTCGGGTTGCCAGGAAGTACCTTGTTTGGTCTAGAAGAGGTGTTAGCGCCATATGGTCGCGAGCCTCATTCTGTGATTGGTTCTTCTTGTATTGGTGCATCGATAGTGGGTGGGGTTTGCAATAACTCGGGTGGCGCACTGGTACAGCGTGGTCCTGCCTACACAGAACTGTCGCTATTTGCTGAAATTCGTGAAGATGGTACGTTGATGTTGGTGAATAACCTCGGGATTGATTTGGGCACAACGCCTGAAGAAATTTTGCGTAATTTAGAACAACAGCGCTATAGCGGATCTGATGTTCAATACCCCGAAAAGCGAGCTTCTGATAATGAATATCACGAGCGCGTAAGGGAAATTGATGCTGATACACCTTCACGGTTTAATAATGATGGTCGCCGTTTATATGAGTCGTCAGGTTGTGCGGGTAAGTTGGCCGTTTTTGCTGTTCGTCTCGATACTTACCCTATCGCTAACAAACAACAGGTGTTCTATGTTGGGACTAACGATGCCAAGGTATTAGCGAAAATGCGGCGCGATATCTTGTCGACGTTTAAGACATTACCTGTTTCAGGTGAGTACTTGCACCGAGATTGTTATGAGGTGAGTAAAAAATACGGTAAAGATACGTTTATCGTTATTGATAAATTAGGCTCTAAATATATTCCTAAAATGTTCTCTTTAAAGCGGACAGTTGATCGGATTGCCGATAAATTACCCCTTTTGCCTAAAAAAATGTCTGACCGAATGATGCAGTACATGAGTTATTTGTGGCCAAATCATCTACCAGAACGTATGGAAAACTATCACCAGCAATATCAACATCATTGGATTTTAGAAATGAATAATGATGGGGTTGATGAAGCACGTGCTTACCTTGCCGATTTTTTTGAATCGGAGGAAGGGGAGTATTTTGAATGTACATCTGAAGAAGGTGAAAAAGCCATTTTACATCGCTTTGTCGCCGGTGGTGCGATAGGTCGATATCATATTATGAATAGTGGCCGTGTTGGTGCGATGATGACTGTGGATATTGCGCTTCGTAGAAATGATGAAAAATGGTTTGAGGAATTGCCACCCGAGATTGATGATTTAATCGATGCCAAATTTTATTATGGTCATCTGTTTTGTCATGTGATGCATCAGAATTATGTCTTGAAGCAAGGTGTTGATGCCAAGCAATTGAAACAACGCATCTTAGCTTCTTTTGATGCTAGAGGTGCTGAGTATCCTGCGGAACATAATGTAGGGCACGAATATGCTGCGAAGGAAACCTTGAGATCGTTTTATCGCAAATTGGACCCGACCAATACCTTTAATCCCGGGATTGGTAAAACCAGTAAATTAAAGCATTGGTCAGTAAAACAACCATAGCGATATAATGCTATGGTTGGTTGTTTGGTTAGCTACTAATATAAGACACGTAGACGGATGGTGCCTTCAACCCCATTTAAGTGTTCTAACGCTAATTTAGAATCAAACTCTGCAACATCCAATAGTAAATAACCTAGCTCGTTTTCGGTCATCATACTTTGCGCCAGGATATTGATATTATGCTGAGCAAATAATTGGTTAATATTAGATAACACGCCTGGTCTATTGTGATGAACATGCAAGATACGATGTGTGTTTTCTTGTTGAGGCATTGCGATTTCAGGGAAGTTAACCGCCGAAGTGGTATTACCATTATTGGCAAACTGAATGAACTTCTCAGCAACTTCTAGTCCGATATTAGCCTGCGCCTCAACCGTTGAACCACCGACATGCGGTGTCAAAATGACATTGGCATAGCCTCGAAGTGGTGAATCTAAAGGTTCGTCATTAGACTTAGGTTCTTTGGGGAATACATCAATGGCAGCACCGCCTACTTTCCCGCCTTCGATAGCCTGTGCGAGATCTTCTAAATTGACACAGGTTCCACGAGCGGCATTTATAAAGATGACACCGTCTTTCATCTGGTCGAATTGCATTTTGGCCATCATATTATGCGTTGTTGGCAATTCAGGGACATGCAATGAAATGACATCCGCGTGACTCAGGAGATACTGCATAGGAACTTGATTGGCATTACCTAATGGCAGTTTGGTAATGACATCATAGTAAATGACATTCATACCTAAACTCTCTGCTAGGACAGACACTTGGGAACCGATGCTACCGTAACCCACAATCCCCAGTGTTTTACCACGTGCTTCATATGATGCTTTGGCTGTTTTTGGCCAACTGCCGTTATGAACTTTATGGTTTTTTTCAGGGATACCGCGTAGTAATAAAATAAGCTGTCCAAGTACGAGCTCTGCTACAGAGCGTGTGTTTGAATAGGGGGCATTAAAGACAGGAATGCCTCTCATTTTTGCAGCTTCAAGATCGACTTGGTTGGTGCCAATACAGAAGCAACCAATACCTGCTAGTCTATCTGCAGCTTCAAGTACTTTTTCAGTTAGCTGTGTCCGTGAACGGATACCAATGAAACGTACCCCTTTGATTTTTTCAATCAGGGCATCTTCATCTAGTGCGTGTGTTATGTATTCAATATTGTCATAGCCAGCTTCTTTGATGGCATCGACAGCATTTTGGTGAACACCTTCTAGTAGTAGAAAACGGGCATCAGACTTTTTGAGCGGTATTAATTCCATGAGTGCTTGTCTATTTCAGTATGTCATATCAAAAAACCCGCTATTATAGCAGGTGTTTATGGGAATAAATTATGGTGATCAATTCGTTAGCGTTTTTAAGCACTAGCTTTTGTTATTAAAGCTTGGCCTTCAAAGTTGATTCCTTGCCAGCCAGAGACCATGAAGTTGCGGATATTTTGGTGGTCATCACCTTCAGGGTTTTTAAGGACATCATCGCGATAGTAAGCCCCAAAGCAGGCTAAGGTTTGTTGTTCTGAAAGCTTATTCAGTAAGCCAAATGCAAAAATTTTGCATGAACCATTATTTTCATTTGCTTGATTGATGGTGTCGCCATTAGTGAAAGAGGTTGGGGTGAATGAATAAGTGGCTTCGATAACCGACATGGTTTCCGTGAATTCAATGTTGTCGGGTGTTTGTTCGAGTTTGTTTAGGAATGTCGTTAGATTCATTTATGGTTGCCTTGGCATGTATCAAAATAGTGCTCATTATACTTAGGTCATTAGCGCTTAAATGACTTTAGCTTCGGGGATGAGTTAATCAAAAAATTTAGTGAATTGTTCAGTATTTTCGCGCTCAGTACGGTATTGATTTACGGCAGCATCTTTGTCTTCGTAACCCAATGCGATGCCACAAACAATATGTTTTGATGCTGGATAATTAAGCGTTTGACGGATGATATCTGGGTATTCAGCTAATGCTGCTTGTGGGCAGGTCGCCAAGCCTTCTTCCATAGCACTGAGCATAACAGACTGTAAGAACATGCCATAGGCTAGGTATGAGCCTGTTTGCATGGCATCATCAATTAAGAACAACAACATAACGGGTGCATCAAAAGCACGATAATTTGCAGCCCATTGTGCTTGGCGGCGCGTTTTATCATCTCTTTTTATGGCAAGACTTTCATAGAGCTGTAAGCCACATTTTTTACGTCGTAAGGTATACGGTGATTGCCACTTTTCCGGATAGTATGTGTAGTCCGGATTAGGTTTTATACCGTTTTCAAATGCTTGTTCAATGGCTGATTGTAAGGTTTGTTTTGTTTTTCCAGTTATCACGGCGACTTGCCAAGGCTGAGTGTTGGCGCCTGAGAGTGCTTGGCGAGCGACTGTCAGAATGTTGTTGATTCGTGTTTTACTGACGGCTTGTTTAGTAAACGCACGGCATGAATGACGTTGTTTTATCGCTTCATTAATATTCATTTTGGTGGCTCAGATTCTTTTAGTTGATAGATAACACCGAGCGCAATAAGCCCCAGTACAACAAGCATTAATTGTAAGCCTGTTCTTCCAGATAAGATGATAATTGAAATAGTAAAGGAAATGACGACTAGGACCATCGCACGAAATTTGATTTGGCGACTAATGGTTTTGTTTTGTTCCCATTCAGTGAGAGAGGGGCCAACCCATTTATTGTTGAGTAACATGCGATGAAAGCGAGGTGAGCTTTTAGAAAAACAAGCTAAGGCCAAAATCAAGAAAGGTGTCGTGGGTATAACAGGTAATAATGCACCGATAGCACCAAGAATGACGCTAAGCCAGCCAAGAGAGAGTAATAAATAGCGTTTTAATGCTTCTTGCATATCGCGTTAGTTTTTATGCGCGAGACATAAACTTACCTGTGCTGGTATTGATTTTGATCGTTTCACCATTTTCGATATATTCTGGGACTTGTACCTCTAGGCCTGTACTTAGTGTAGCGGGTTTCGTTCGTGCTGCTGCAGTCGCACCTTTTATGCCAGGTGCAGTATCAGTAATGGTCATTGCGACTGCTGCTGGGAGTTCGATAGCGACGATTTGGTTATCAAGTAAAATGGCGACTATGCCTTCTAGTCCCTCTGTTAAATAACCTTGCTCTTGTTCTATTTCATTAGAATGAATGGTGTACTGTTCGTAATCATCCAAACTCATGAAAGTATGGCCATCAGTATCTTGATAGGAAAATTGGACGAGTTTACGTTCGCAGTCGACTTCTTTTAAAAAGTCATCCCCTTTTAAGGATTCATCTCTTTTTTGTTTTGTCTTAAGGTGATTAAAGCGAATTTTGTAGAGTGTCGATGCGCCACGAGATGACGGGTTTCTGACTTCGATATCTTTTACTGAATAAGGTTCGTCATTGACTTCGACGACCATTCCGCGTTTCAAATCACTGGCTTTTGGCATTGTATTCTCTAAAGGATTAAATTTGATTGGCATTATACCGTTTCTGTTAGGACAGCACTGATAAAGTGATTACGTTAAGATAGTCGTTATTAATGACTTAAGTTTGGGATCAAGATGGCTGAAATTGGCAAAATAAACCACTTAGAAGTAGTGAAAAAAGTGGACTTTGGGGTTTATCTCGATGGAGATGAGCTTGGCGAGATTCTGTTACCTGAGCGTGATGTGCCTCCCGGTTGTGTTGTTGGTGAAGGTTTGGATGTTTTTGTACATCTTGATTCAGAAGACTTATTGGTTGCGACGACGCAGATGCCGAAAGCGATGGTAGGTGAATGTGCGTTTTTGAAAGTGGTTGAGATCAATGCTGTAGGCGCCTTTTTAGATTGGGGGTTACCCAAGGATTTATTGGTTCCCTACAGTGAGCAGCAAAAGCCGATGGTGGTTGGGCAATCTTATGTTGTTTATGTCTATGTTGATGAAGAGACGGACCGGATTGCGGCCAGTAGTCGCTTGAATAAGTTTGTTGTGGATTCATCACCTTATTTTAAAGTGCAACAGAAGGTGGAATTACTTATCTGTGAACAAACAGACTTAGGTTACAAGGCAGTAGTGAACCAATCTGTTATTGGTTTGTTATTCAATAGTGATGTTATACGACCTGTACGTGTGGGTGAAACGCTACAAGGTTATATTAAAGAGGTCAGGTCAGATAAAAAACTCGATCTTCGTTTGCAGTTAGTGTCGCGAGAAGCATTAGATGACTTGTCTAAGCAGGTGATGGCTTTTATTCAGTCAGAAGGGGGGAAAACGACGTTGACTGATAAAAGTGCACCCGCCGATATTGCTAAGCAATTTGGTGTCAGTAAATCGAGTTATAAAAAAGCGTTGGGCAAACTATACCAAAAGCGTTTAATAGTGATTGAAAAGCATCAAGTGACATTGGTGAAATAGCATGGCGATTAACTGGTATCCAGGGCATATGCATAAAGCATCGAAAGAGATGCGTAAGATCATGCCGCAGGTCGATTTGATGATTGAAGTGTTAGATGGCCGGATTCCGTTTAGTAGCGAGAACCCTATGTTGGCAGAGTTACGTGCTGATAAACCCTGTATTAAAGTTTTGAGTAAATGTGATTTAGCTGATCCTGTTTTAACACAAACGTGGCAATCATATCTTGAACAAGACAAAGGCGTAAAAACGATTGCGTTAACGACGCAAGAGCCAGAGCGGATAAAAGATTTATTGGATTTATGTCATAAGTTGGTGCCATCTAAATCCGCCGGTGTGAAAAATATTCAGGCAATGATTATGGGTATCCCCAATGTGGGTAAATCGACACTGATTAACCACTTGGCTGGTCGTCAAATTGCGAAAACCGGGAATGAGCCAGCTGTGACGAAAATGCAGCAGCGAATTAAGTTAGAACGTGGCATTGTGTTATTGGATACGCCAGGCGTGTTGTGGCCAAAACTTGAAAATCAACATGGTGGTTACCGCCTTGCTATTACAGGTGCGATTAAAGAAACAGCTATCAGTAATGAAGATATCGCTCTCTATGTCGTTGGCTATTTACGAGAGACTTATCCTCATTATTTATTAGAAAGGTATCAATTGTCTGAATTATCACGGGATGATGAAATGTTATTGTCTGAGATAGGTAAAGGGCGCGGCTGTTTACGTGGTGGTGGCAGAGTTGATTTGGAACGTGCTGCCAAAATTGTGTTAACTGAATTACGTGCTGGTACATTAGGGCGATTGACGCTAGAAACACCAGAAATGATGGAGCAAGAGTTGGACGAAATGGCGAAACGTCGGGCGGAGCTTGAAGCGAAAAAAGCGGCTAAACTAGCGAAAAAGTCTTCACGTTAAGTTGTTTGCCTCAGTCTTTATGATATCTGAATGATAATCATTTGCATTTAGATTAAAGTGATCTTATAATCAAATCTCGATACATCATTTTATGTAGAGAGGTCATGATGAAAAACCAGTCTTATTTCGCGAACCATTCAAATTCAATACATTTAGCCATCGATCCAAGTCGACTCGAAGCCCTCATTAGGGAAGGTAGTTTGAGTGTGACTGATTTTAGTTGTTTAGATACTTCTTCGAAGAATAATGTTTGGGCTATGCTGAGATCGTTAGCGGCAAAACGGCTTGTAAGACAATGAATGCGGCATTGGCCCGAAATACGGTCGAAAAACGGTTATTACTGGCTGCAAATGAAGAGTTAGAAGCGGTCTATAATGATAGAGATGACCCCTATGTTGCACTGCTTATCAGCCGAAATTACCATCTATTAACGCAGCAGCCGGATGAGCTTGCATTACGTGTGACTTGGATGCAAAAGGCAAAATATTGGTGGCATGAATATTTAAAGAAGAGTACTGGAAAACATGCCGATTTTGGTTTTTTGGAGCAAGGCCATGCTTTGTTTAAGCGTGTCGACTTTTAGTTCTTATAAAAGGTCAATTGAGATATTCAGTTACAGCTAGACGCTAACTTTGTTATCACAAGATTTTCTCGCTGTTACTTTATTCTATGAGTGAACTTGTTTGACTAGTTTTGCCGACCTCATTTCTTTCCTACTACTTTCAATTGATGTAAAAAAGCAACAAATGATTACAAATACTAATATTTAATGATAATCATTTGCATTAGCTTTAATATGTTAAATATAATTCGCCTGTTTACAGAAATTATAATCTAGATGAGGAGACATAAGTGAAATTTAAACGTACCTTGATCGCTGCGAGCTTAATGGCCGCTGGCACGGTTGCAACGGCAGCACCCACGAATGAAGAATTGTGGAAGATGATGCAAGAAATGCAGCAGCAAATGAAAGATGTTCAAACGCAAAACCAGCAATTGAAAGCAGAAAATGCCAATTTGAAAAATAAAGTTGAAGAGACTGAGCAGGCTGTTGAAGCTGTTGCAGAAGCTTCTGAACAAAGTAGTGGTCCATTATTTAGTGGTAAGAACACGACGATTGGTGGTTACGGTGAACTTCACTTCAATAACTTAGAAGATAAGAATGGCGATTCGGATAAGGATCAGCTTGATTTTCATCGTTTTGTTTTATTCTTCGGTCATGAGTTCACTGATGATTTACGTTTTTTCTCAGAACTTGAGTTAGAGCATAGCTTATCCGGTGATGGTAAGCCTGGAGAGGTGGAGTTAGAACAAGCGTATATCGAATATGATTTTAATGATCAGCACCGTGTTAAAGGTGGTGTATTTTTATTGCCTGTTGGTATTTTGAATGAAACGCATGAGCCGAATACTTTCTATGGTACTGAACGTAATCCAGTAGAAAAGAACATCATTCCGACTACTTGGTGGGAAGGTGGTGTGGCATTTAGTGGTCAATTACCACAAGGTTTTTCTTATGATGTTGCACTTCACTCTGGACTTGATGTCAGTAAAGAAGGCACTAAAACAACATTTAAAATTAGGGATGGCGGCCAAAAAGTGGCAGAAGCACAAGCGAACGATCTTGCTTACACTGGACGTTTGAAGTGGACAGGCATTCCTGGTGTTGAGTTAGCTGCAACAGTGCAACATCAAGGAGATATCACACAAGGTAATGTGGCCGAGTCTGGCGAAGCAACGTTATTTGAAACACATGCGGTTATTGAGCGGGGTCCTTTTGGTCTACGTGCACTTTATGCTCAGTGGGATCTTGATGGTGATGCACCGAAGATGGCCGGATATGATGAGCAAACTGGTTGGTATGTTGAACCTTCGTTTAGAATTAATCAGTACTTTGGTTTATTCGCTCGTTACAGTGAGTGGGATAATCAAGCGGGTGATAGCTCGATTGAAAGTGAGTTCGAACAAATTGATGTTGGTGTCAACTGGTGGCCGCATAAAAATGTTGTGGTTAAGGCGGATTACCAATTCCAAGATGCAGAAAGCGATTCAGCTTCTGAGTTAGAAGGCTTTAACTTAGGCATTGGTTACGAATTCTAAGTTATTGTTTAGTTGAGATAGAATATGGCGGTTATGAATAATATTGTTTTAAAAAGGGTTGCTCAGTGTTTCCTTTTGTCGATGTTGTTGGTGACCGCCTTTTCTGTTTCTGCACGCGGTGTTTATCAAACAAATGAGGCATTTTTAGCTGAAACATTTGATGGTGAAGTACCTAAAAGTAAAGTGATCTGGATTAAGGGTGAGCTACGTAAGACGATTGCTGATATTTTAGGTCACCGTTATTCTGGTTTACGAATCCGTTACTGGGATAATGGACAACGAAGCGCTTGGATTTTGAATGAAATTGGTAAGGAACAACCGATTACTTTTGGCATTGTGATTGAAGCCGATAAAATTAAGCATGTTAAGGTATTGGCGTTTCGCGAAAGCCGAGGTTGGGAGATTCGTCATCCCGCATTTACCCAACAATTTAAAGATGCCACATTGATTGATAAGTCGCTCGATCGGCATATTGACGGTGTATCAGGCGCAACATTGTCAGTTTGGGCTATGACAGCTGTCACAAGACTGGCATTATATCTGGATACATTGATTACCTAATTAGAGTTTTTATGGTCCATCGTTTGAGAGCTTGGCATCGTAGCATGGGCGCGTTGGCAGCTTTATTTCTATTAATGCTTGCCGTTACGGGCATCCTTCTTAATCATACCCTCGATTTAAAACTAGCAGAGCGGCATTTAGATTGGCCATGGTTGCTTGAACATTATGGTGTGTCTGAGGTTGAGGCTGATCGTGTCTATTTGTTAGAAGATAATGTGATTTCACAGTTTGATGAGCAAATATTTGTCGATGCTCAACCTGTGGCGAAAAGTCTAAAGCCAATTATTGGTGGTATTTATTTAGGTGATATTACGGTAGTGGCTTCTGATGACGCGCTTATTTTATTAAGTTCTGATGGTGAGTTTATAGAAGAAATGGGTGGGGCTATGGGCATCCCTTCTCAGATCCAAAATATTGGTTTATTTCATGGTTTACCGGTTCTACAAACACGCCATGGTATGTGGCGTGGTGATATTTTATTGGAACAGTGGGAAAACATTTCTTTGCAAGGCGTCAGCTGGAGTGAACCGACATCCATGTCTCGTATGGTGAAAGAAGATCTTGCACGGCATTTTTATGGCAAAGGTATATCAGTTGAGCGCTTTGTTTTGGATATGCACAATGGCCACATTCTGGGCCCATTAGGTGTTTGGTTATTAGACTTTATTGGTATTTTGCTCATCGTTTTGTCGTTTTCTGGTTTATGGATTTGGTTTAGAACTAAAACTTGAAAATGAAGCGATCCGATGATTTTCCTTATTTGCCAAAAGATTTTATTGAAACGGCAGAAGGGTTGATTTTTGCTGTTGTCAGTTATGGACCACAAGCCGGAAAAGTTGGATGTTTTTTACGTTATGTGAAGTCTAATTTTGGATGGCAGAAAATAGCTACTGAAGCGGCCAATCAATTATTAACCTCACAATATCCTCGTTATCTTTATCATTCTGAGCAATTTGATGCAGCGTTCCATGCAGTGGACGTTGAAGACATTATTGAACATTATCGGCCGGAACAGAGGTTGATGACTTTATTAAAGTCTGAGAACTGCGATGAAATAGTGCAACGCCTGCAGCGTCTGGTCCCTATTCTGGTGCAGTATGATGCTGAACCTGACTTATTGGGTGTCACAGGATCATTATTAATCGGCTGTCAGAAATCGACATCTGATATTGATTTGGTAGTTTATGGTCGTGAAGCATTTCATCAAGTACGCTCTGCAATACAGCTGGCGGTAGATAGCGGCGAACTATCTGAATTAGATGAAGCGCTGATGTGGGACAATTTTAAACGTCGTCTGGGTGAATTACCTTATGATGAGTTTGCTTGGCATGAAAGTCGCAAGTTTAATAAAGCGGTGATTGACGGCACTAAATTTGATATTGGTATGGTGCATTGCCAGTTTGCCATACAAGATGGAAAGCAGTATCAAAAACAGGGTGTTGTTAAATTAGTATCGCAAGTGATTGATGATCAATTCTCGTTTGATTTTCCTGCCCGTTATACCCTTGATGATGATGTGATATCTGAGGTGATGGTAATGACGCAGACTTACGTGGGACAAGCGAAAACCGGTGAAAAAGTTGAAGTATCAGGTGCTGTTGAATGTGATACAGCAACAGGTGAGTGTCGCCTGATTGTGGGGTCTTCCCGTGAGGCGGTGGGTGAATATATTAAGGTAATTAAAAAGAATGAGTGATGTAAAGCAAGAAGCGGATATCGGCTTAGTTGGTTTGGCCGTGATGGGACAGAATTTAGTATTGAATATGAATGACCACGGTTTTACGGTGGCTGTTTATAACCGGACAACTCAGAAAGTAGATGATTTTTTAGCTGGACCAGCCAAGGATACAGATGTGATTGGCTGCCATGATTTGGCTTCTTTTATTGCAACATTAAAACGACCTCGTCGTGTCATGTTGATGGTTAAAGCTGGCCCCGTTGTTGATAGCTTTATTGAGCAATTAATCCCTTATCTCGAGAAGGGCGATATCATTATTGATGGTGGAAATTCGCTTTATAACGATAGTGATCGCCGTACGTATGAATTACATCAAAAAGGTATTTTATTTATCGGGAGTGGTGTTTCTGGTGGTGAAGAAGGTGCACGCCACGGTCCATCTATTATGCCTGGCGGTAATAAGGCTGCTTGGCCCGCAGTGAAACCTATTTTTCAATCAATAGCGGCACAAGTTGATGACGAACCTTGCTGTGATTGGGTAGGTAATGATGGTGCTGGACATTATGTGAAAATGGTACATAACGGTATCGAATATGGCGATATGCAATTAATTTGTGAAGCCTATCAGCTTATGCGTGAAGGTCTAGGGATGTCGGGTGACGAGATTCAAGCGGTATTTGCTGAATGGAATGAAGGTTTTTTAGATTCTTATTTAATTGAGATTACAAGTGATATTTTGGCTGTGAAAGAACCAGATGGTAGTTTGTTAATTGATCATATTTTGGATAAAGCGGGCCAGAAAGGGACGGGTAAGTGGACAGGTATGAATGCCCTTGACCTTGGGATTCCACTGACTTTGATTGGCGAAGCAGTATTTGCGAGATGTTTATCAGCGCGAAAAGATGAAAGGGTGATTGCATCAAAAGTGTTACCTGCCTTAACAGTGGAATTTACGGGTGATAAAGCTGAGATGATTGATGCGATTCGAGATGCATTGTATGCCTCGAAGATTATCTCTTATGCGCAAGGTTATATGCTGATGCGTGAAGCGGCTGAGACTTATGGCTGGGAGCTTAATTATGGTGGTATCGCGATGATGTGGCGTGGTGGTTGTATTATCCGCAGTCAGTTCCTCGCTAATATTAAAACGGCGTTTGCTAAAGCACCAGATTTACAAAATTTGCTGCTTGATGATTTCTTTATTGAAGCGATAACAGAGGCATTGCCGGGTTGGCGTAAAGCGGTTGGTACTGCAATTAGTTTAGGCGTGCCATCTCCAACATTCAGTAGTGCTTTATCTTTTTATGATGGCTATCGAAGTGAACGTTTGCCGGCTAATTTATTACAAGCACAGCGTGATTATTTTGGTGCGCATACTTATGAGCGTTTAGATAAACCGGAAGGTGAATTTTTCCACACCAATTGGACAGGACGTGGTGGTGATATTTCAGCGACTAACTATGATGTCTGATTGGTATACCGATTCATGACTTTATAGCTAGGGTCGTTCCATGATGCCGAAGAAAAAAGGCTTTTTAGTGATGCGATAATATTTCGCTTTGGCGTATGGAATGGCGATAGTTAAGTGACTTTTTGTTGCTTTTACAGTTATATCATCTGGTGTTTCACGCCATGGCTCTGTTAGCTGATTTCTTTGTTCAATGAGATAGTTGTTATTGGCTTCTAATTCATTGGTACGAATGATTAATGTTTGTCCTTGGTAGGCTGTTAGGGTTTTACTCCATGGCCTTGCCAAGGGCTCACCAACAAATAACCCTTCTCCGGGTTGCTGAACTGATTTCCAATAGGCTTCGATAAGGCTGTCACCCATAACGTAGCTTGGGATCAATATCTGTGGATTAGGGAATTTTTCGGGAAAATTACACGGTTCGATTACCGCTCCATAACTGCCTGTTACGCCTTTTTCTAACCATCTGAATGCTTTCATTTGGCCATCATGACCAATACCTATTCCAGCGCCAGACGTTAGATGGTCGGCAATAGCACCTGGTAAGTAGGTGTTTGTCTCTATGCTCGGCACGTGTTTGAGCCCTGTGTGGTAAAACAGAATGTCTTTTTTATGTTTTATCGAGGTTTCTATTTTTTGATGCCGATCATCAATAAAATGGGCTTCGACAGGATGATCTTGTGGCCAAAGCTCAGCAAAGCGTTTGAAGATATGCGTACGTGTACTGCGTGCATGGTCATGGGTTCTAACAAGGTAGGCATGTCCTTTGGGATAAGTATTATCTGCTGCAATGCCACGTTCAATAAGTGCTTTAGCCTGTTGGAATGTTTCTGCACTGAGCATCATACTAAGGCGAAGAGGGTTATCCTTTTGCCATAATATGTCAGTTTGGTTGTTGTGATAAGGGCTAATGGCGGTGGGGTTACAGGTGTTTTTATTGTTGGGTTTTTGTCCACAATATTTTTTATCAAAACCGAGGGCAAAAGCGCTGGTGATGGACATGCAGGCAACGCGATAGGGTGCATGGAAGGTTAATAAAATAACTTTGATGTTGTTGGTGAGTTTGGGCCTGATTTGTTCGGACAATGTTGAAATTAAATGAAGTGCAGCAAGGCGTATTAGATTTAGTTTTTCGTGTAGCTGATGATAATGGCTGGTTATTATTGGATTTAGATGATTTAAGAGCGATGTTAAAGTTTGTTGCTGATAATGCAGCTGAATATCGCACTTTGTATGGCAATATCTCGGCAGCGAGTGTGGGGGCTATTCAACGTCGTTTGATCGGTCTGGAAGATCAGGGGGGCGCTCAGTTATTTTCAGAGCCGGTACTGAATTTAGCAGATTTGATGCAAACCGATGAAAGCGGTAAGGGCATTATTAATTTATTATCGGCCAATCGTTTGATGAACTCACCACAGTTATACAGTACTTTTTTACTTTGGTTGATGTCAGAGTTATTTGAGCAATTGCCAGAAGTAGGTGACCCAGATAAACCGAAATTGGTCTTGTTTTTTGATGAAGCACATCTGATTTTTAAAGACGCACCGAAAGTGTTGTTGAGCAAGATAGAACAAGTAGTCCGTTTGATTCGTTCGAAAGGGGTCGGCGTGTATTTTGTGACACAGAACCCAACTGATATTCCGGATAGTGTTTTAGGACAGTTAGGTAATCGAATCCAACATGCTTTGCGGGCCTATACAGTTAGAGACCAAAAAGCAGTTAAAGCAGCAGCACAGACGTTCCGTGCTAATCCTAAGTTAGATACGGAAACAGTGATTACAGAATTAGGTGTAGGTGAGGCTTTAGTGTCTCTATTAGATGAAAAAGGTCGACCGGGCATAGTACAGCAAACATTAATCAAACCACCTAAAAGTCAGATTGGTCCTATTAAGCCTGGGCAACGTAAAACGTTAATGGCACAGTCTCTAGTAGCAGGTGTTTATGAAGAAGAAGTTGAGCGTGAATCAGCATATGAAATTTTGACTTCTCGGGCAGAAAAGGTAGCAGAACAGCAAGCAGAAAGTAAAGAGGCTGCAGGGAAGGCAAAAGAAGACGCTAAGGCTGAAAAAGCAGGATTAGCGAAGCAGAAAGAGATGGCAAAAACGAAACGGACATCGAGCCGACGGAGTGATTCAGCGATGGATGCTTTTGTGAAAAGTGCGATGAGGAGCCTTGGGGGACAAGTCGGGCGGAAGTTGGTAAGAGGACTACTCGGTTCTTTGTTTGGTGGGCGGTAATTTACTGGATTAGAAAAGGTTGAGCCCTACAAGAGTAGGGCTCAATAAATGTTGTTAGAACTTACGCTGACTGGCTAGTTCGCAACTGGCTTGTGACTCATTTCCACCATGTTGGTGTAGTAAGGTACCGGAAGCGCGATTAATTGAAATACGGTGTCCGTCAGACTCAGCGACGATGAAGGTATCTGTCAGTTCCGTGATATCAAACTGAGCAATTGTCTTAGCATCGTGTTGTTGTATTAACTGTTGTTTTTCTGGGTTAAAAGCAAAGAAAACCTCTTTGTTAGCCGCTTGACAAGTAATGTATTTGAAACCATGTTCATCAACGATTTCTTGTTGAGCTACTGCCGGAGAAGTGAGTCTTTTTGCTTGTGCAAGTAGTTGAACTTCACAGAATTTATCGGATAGAGCAACAAGGCCAGAATCTTGTAGATGCTGAATGACTTTTCCGTTGTTAATTAAAAAGAAATGGGCTTTTAGAGCGTAAAATGATCTAGATTCTCTGGCATTTTGTTTACCGACAAGCGCACAGGCACGATAGCCAAATTTTTCTGAAGAAAACTGCATTGGTTCGAAGATGAATTTATTCGGTTCATTTAAGAATTCTATACTATTTAAATCTATTGGCGATCTAGTGGGTTTATTCTTTAAAAAATCTTTAACGATTTCTTGGTAATTTTCTGGGTATTCACCGAAACTGACATTACCTGCTGATGAAGAGGAAGATGTCGTTGCACAAGCTGAAAGTAAGCTTATTGCTACAATGAGTATACTCATGCGTAGCGCTTTGATGGATAAGAAATGTGTCAAAATAGGCTCCAGTAATAGATACGATTTATCGTGTTATTTTATCGAGTGTCATGTTAAAGCAATCTGCTTGTTAGGACAATGTGCGATTGTGTTAGTCTTTCGTTTCAGGCCATGAAAAGGATGAAGTATCTTGGTCAGCAGGCCGGTATTGAAGTTGTAGCCCCATTAAGAAATTACGCAAGATTTGATCTTTACAGCTTCGATAGTGTTTGTGATCGGCCTTGCGAAAAAAGGCACTGAGCTCATGTTTGCTAATACGTAAGTCAGCTAATTCGAGTATGCTTAAGACATCTTCAGCTTTTAGATTGAATGCTATTTTAAGTTTGGTGAAGATGAGGTTGTTATTAAGGCTTTTTTCAGCTTTAGGTAGGGGGCCTTCCCTCTTACCGCGTTTTTCGATGATAAGTCCGTTGAGAAAATGGGCAAGTTGATTATCGTTACAGTTTTTATAATCAGTCTCTTCTTCTTTTTTTAACCAGTTACTGATCTGTTCTCTGGTGACGGGGTATTCGACATGCTTGAAAATAGCGATGACTTTATTGTCATTCAAATTAAGAACGTAGCGGATTCGGCGAAGGATGTCATTATTGGTCACTCGGAGTTCCTGTCTTTGTATTGAGGTGGCGCTCGATAGTGGTTTTTAAAGCGGTAGCCCGCTTTCTATTAACGCCAAAATCGCTATATCCTACACGTGCTGCCGAACGGATGTGAATTTGATTTCGTTTAGGATCTACTCTGACCTCAAGATCATCGACAAAACTGAAGAGACTTGAAGAGAATGTGCTGGCGATATAATCCTGTTCTATGTGTCGAATTTCTCCACCATGAAGTTGGATGCTAGCTTTGATGGCAGTCACGGCATCATTGTATTGTTCTGCAGATAATTGAATTGGGGATATGTAATGTTCGGCGTCGCCGGGGTATTCGCTACAGATGCAATTGGGCTTAGCGGGACATACGCTGAGTTGCCCATCTTTTTCTAGTCCAGGCGACTCTCCTGATTGAGAAAATAGGGCGAGCCCACCGGTAATGATGATGACGGTGAGAGCAAAAGACAAGAGTATGTTAAGAAAGCGAGTCAACGTTCAAGGAATCTGCGGCTTAACTGAGATTATCGACACGGTGACCGATTGTTGGTCCGGGCCAGCAATCGAAGACTTCGGTGACTTGCATAACGATCAGTCCTTTGGCAGGTGCATCCGGTTTTACCTTTAAAACGATATCTCGCATTTTTTGATAATTATTACCACTGGTTTCGTGGGTTGTTGTTCCTTTAATTTGGAAAGCAATATTTTGTTCGGGTACTACAATATTGAGCGCTGCTATGGGATTCTGCATGAGATTAGTCAGTGTTTTATCCATGAAATTATCGACAAGCCAAAGCTCATTGTCATTTTCGATAAGCACAAATTTAACGGGTACGACATTAGGGTGCCCACTGCTTGATGCTGTTGCTAAAGGGTATAAGTCAGCTTGTTTAATGGCACTTTTCACTGCATCGTTAAGTTTGCCCATCATTGTCTCCGGCTAGATGAAATTGTTGAAACAATATCATGCGTTTTGACATAGGGCTAATATATGGATGGATTTATTTTTTACAGCAGTGTTGTAAACAGGATGTGATGTCGGGGTAGGCGAATTCGAACCCAGCCTCGATTGCCCGCATGGGTAAAATTCGTTGGCTACCGAGAAGTAGTGATGCGGCATCGCCTAAGGCTGTTTTTAAGATGAAAGCCGGTACGGTGGCAACGGTAGGGCGGTGGAGTTTTTTGCCTAATGTTTTTGTGAAATCGTGGTTTGTAACTGGGTTAGGCGATGTTGCATTATAGGCACCTTGGCAGGTCTTATTGTTGGCAAGAAATAAAATGAGCTGGCAGATATCATCTAAATCGATCCATGAAAACCATTGTTTCCCATTTCCTAGTTGCCCGCCAAGGCCTAATTTAAAAGGTAAGCTCACTTTTTTTAGCATACCCCCTTGTTTACCAAGGACAACCCCAGTTCTTAATAGACATAGCCGTGATGAGTTTGGTTTATTGGAGACTGCGGCTTGTTCCCAATCTCGGCAAAGTTCAGCGGCGAATCCTTTTCCTTGCTGGCTGGATTCAGTAAAAACGCTGTTGCCAGTGTCGTCGTAATAACCAATGGCAGACCCACTAATAATGACTTCTGGTGGTGTTGTGAGTTGATTTAGGGTATCGAATAGCGTTTGTGTTAGCGTAACACGGCTTTTTATTAAGCTTGCCTTCCGCTGTTGGGTCCATGGTCGATCAGCGATAGGTTCACCTGCTAAATTTATGACCCAATCAGGCGGCGTTAGCGCCGTGAGCTCGGATAATGCATTAATCACATCGATCTTATTGTTCCAACGTTGGCGGAGAGGTTCAGGGTCTCTGCTTAATATGGTGATGTTGTGGTTTTGTTCCAGTAAAAGCTCACATAGCCGTGTGCCAATGAAGCCGCTACCTCCAGTGATAAAAACATGTTTGCTCATTTTCTATCGCCCAATAAAAAAGCAATGATAAAAACTATAACCGCTTGGGTTATAGCTGGCATAGACAAGGACTAAGGCGAACAATAACCGAATAAAAAAGTTTAACCAGGAGAAATCATTTTTAGCCATGCTGAGAAACCTCAATAATTAGCGAATACTAAATTGTGTGAATGTATTATTTGCTGTTAAGTTTTTAATGACAACCTGTTTTACATTGGCAAATCTTGGGCCCTGTTTAGTCCAACGGATAAACTGGTCGAGATGCTGTTGTTTGCCTTCAGCGATTATTTCGACATCGCCATTTATTTTATTTTGTACCCAACCTGTGAGTTGATATTCATCTGCTGCTTGCTGCGCTGAATAGCGATAACCTACGCCTTGTACTGTGCCAGTGATAATGAGTTGAACGCAGGCTTTTTCCATATTGCGTATCGAGGTTATTCCCACTCGATAGTAGCGGGAGGTTTGCCGGAAATATCATAGGTGACGCGTGAAATACCTTCTACTTCGTTGATGATGCGTGTAGAGACTAGGCCTAAAAACTCGTAGGGTAGGTGTGCCCAACGTGCTGTCATAAAGTCGATGGTTTCCACAGCCCGAAGGGAGACGACATAATCATAGCGGCGGCCATCACCCATCACACCAACTGATTTAACCGGGATAAATACGACAAAGGCTTGGCTAGTTTTGTCATAGAGGTCATGGCGATAAAGTTCATCGATAAAAATTTTATCGGCTTTACGCAATAGGTCTGCATAATCTTTTTTAACTTCGCCAAGAATACGAACGCCAAGACCTGGACCTGGGAAGGGGTGACGATAAACCATATCTTTTGGCAGCCCCAGAGCAACACCCAGTTTACGGACCTCGTCCTTGAATAATTCACGTAATGGTTCTAGTAGTTCCAGCTTCATATAGTCTGGTAGGCCACCAACATTATGATGGGTTTTAATCACTTGGGCTTTACCTGTTTTAGCCGCTGCAGATTCGATAACATCAGGATAAATGGTGCCTTGAGCGAGCCATTTCACATTAGGAATTTTATTAGATTCTTCTTCGAAAACATCGATAAAGACTTTACCGATAATCTTACGTTTAGTTTCAGGGTCATTTTCACCAGCGAGCTCAGAGAGGAAGCGTTGTTCAGCATCAACACGGATGACTTTAATTCCCATGTTTTCTGCAAACATAGCCATGACTTGATCGCCTTCGTTCTCACGGAGTAGGCCGTTGTCGACAAAGACACAGGTCAATTGTGTACCGATGGCTTTATGTAATAAGGCAGCTACGACGGATGAATCAACCCCGCCTGATAAACCAAGAAGGACATGATCGTCGCCAACTTGTTTACGAATAGTCTCGATACTATCTTCAATAATGTGATCGGATGTCCACAAGGTATCGCATTCGCAAATGTCAGCTAAGAAACGCGAGATAATGGCCTGGCCTTGCAGGGTATGCGTGACTTCGGGGTGGAATTGGACGCCGTAAAATTGTTTTTCTTCGTTGGCGATACCTGCGATGGGCGCACTATCGGTGCTGGCGATCAGTTTGAAGCCTTCAGGTAGTTTAGTCACACGATCGCCATGGCTCATCCAGACGTCTAATAAGCCATAACCTTCAGGCGTTTTGTGATCTTCGATATCACGCAATAACCTTGAATGACCACGGGCGCGGATTTGCGCATAACCAAATTCACGGTGATCAGATGACTCTACTTGCCCACCGAGCTGCATGGCCATGGTTTGCATGCCGTAACAGATGCCCAAAACAGGCACGCCGAATTCAAAAACGGCTTGTGGAGCGATAGGCGCGGCGTCACCAATAGTCGAATCTGGGCCACCAGAGAGAATAATACCTTTAGGTGCGAAGTCTTTGATGTCTTGTTCACTGATCTCAGGGTCACGCAATTCACAATAGACACCAGCTTCACGAATACGGCGGGCAATAAGTTGGGTGTATTGTGATCCAAAGTCGAGAATAAGAATACGGTGATCGTGAAGTTGACTGCTCATAGCGATTGACGGTCTCTCAAATAATACGGATTTAATCGCCAGAGCTGCCGTGGGCAGCTCCGGCTAATGTCATTAATTGACGCGGTAGTTGGGCGCTTCTTTAGTGATGGTCACATCATGGACATGACTTTCATTCATACCAGCAGAAGTGACCCGAACAAATTCGGGTTTAGTGCGCATATCTTCAATGGTGGCTGAGCCGGTATAACCCATACTTGCACGGATACCGCCTAGTAATTGATGAATTACCGGACCTAAATTTCCTTTGAATGCAACGCGACCTTCGATGCCTTCAGGCACTAGTTTGTCGGCTTCACTTGATTCTTGGAAATACCGGTCGCTCGACCCTTGTTTTTGTTGCATTGCACCTAATGAACCCATACCACGATATGATTTGTATGCTCGGCCTTGGAATAGTTCGACTTCGCCTGGTGCTTCTTCTGTTCCGGCAAACATGCCACCAATCATAATGGTGTGTGCACCAGCGACTAAGGCTTTGGCGATATCACCTGAATAACGGATACCCCCGTCAGCAATTAGGGGCACGCCAGTCCCTTCGAGTGCTTTTGCTACATTGCTGATGGCTGAAATTTGCGGTGCACCCACCCCGGCAACGATACGTGTAGTACAGATTGAACCGGGCCCAATACCGACTTTAACAGCATCTGCACCGGCTTCGACTAAGGCCGTTGCTGCTGCGCCGGTGGCAATGTTACCGCCAATCACTTGAACATTTGGGTAATTTTCTTTCACCCATTTCACTTGGTCTAATACACCTTGTGAATGACCATGAGCGGTATCGACAACAATGACATCAACACCCGCATTAGCCAAAGCTGCAACGCGTTCTTGGCTTTCTGGCCCAATACCGACTGCGGCACCGACACGAAGACGTTCTTGACTATCCTTCGATGCTAGCGGGTTGTCAGATGATTTTTGAATATCTTTAACGGTGATCATGCCTTGGAGGTGGAAGCTTTCATCCACAACCAATACCTTTTCAATACGATGTTCGTGAAGTAAGTTTAAAACGGTTTCACGTTCAGTATTTTCTTTGACAGTAACCAGTTTATCTTTGGGCGTCATGATCAACGATACTGGATTATCAAAACGGGTTTCAAAGCGGAGATCACGGCTAGTTACAATACCGACTAAGTCTTGACCATCAACAACGGGGACACCTGAGATTTTATTGGCGTGGGTTAATTCAACCACTTCGCCAATTGTAGTGTTGGGACCAACAATGATGGGATCACGAACAACACCACTTTCAAATTTCTTTACTTTACGCACTTCATCAGCTTGTTCTTCGATGGTCATGTTCTTGTGTAAGATACCAAGGCCACCTTCTTGAGCCATCGCGATGGCTAAGCGACTTTCCGTTACGGTATCCATAGCAGCTGATAACAAAGGAATGTTGATATTGATGTCGCGTGTTAATTTTGTTGTAAGGCTTACATCGCGCGGCAGGACGTTTGAGTAAGCGGGGAGGAGTAAAACATCATCGAAGGTGAGGGCTTCTTGAGCAATTCTCATGGGGTAAGCTTCCTGAAATTACTGTAATATTAACCGCTTATTATATCAGGAATGACCCTGAAATATCCTCCCTAATTTATTGGATTTTTATTAAAGGGTTGTTAGGCTGAGGCATTTAGGTTTATACCAATACCTCAAAGTGATTGTTAAGGAATGATACCGTTGGCATTATCAGAGACATCATCAACGTTAGCTAAACGCCCTGTTAAGGATGTATATGCCGTATCGCGCTTAGTACGTGAAGCGAGGGCGACACTCGAGGGTGGGTTCCCATTACTTTGGGTTGAAGGTGAAATATCTAATCTTGCAATGCCGGCATCAGGCCATATTTATTTCACATTGAAAGATGAAGCAGCGCAGGTGCGCTGTGCGATGTTTAAAGGACGAAACCGACAACTGCGTTTTATTCCTGAAAATGGCATGCAAGTACTGTTACGTGTTCGTGTGACATTGTATGAAGGCCGAGGTGAATTCCAGCTGGTGGTTGAGCATATGGAAGAAGCCGGCAGTGGAGCATTGCAACGTGCGTATGAAGCATTGAAACACCGCTTAGGTGAGGCGGGTTTATTTGATGATGCGCATAAAAAAGCGTTACCAAAAATACCCACCACTATTGGTGTGATGTCATCACCGGATGGTGCCGCTGTCCATGATATTTTGACAGTGTTGGCGCGTCGCTTTCCCGATGTCAATGTCATTATTTATCCGGTTGCAGTGCAAGGTGTTGACTCTGCTAATCAGATAGCAGATGCCATTGCGACAGCTGAACAGCGTCAAGAATGTGATGTGTTAATCATAGGTCGTGGCGGTGGTTCATTGGAAGATCTTTGGAGTTTTAACGAGGAAAAAGTGGCCCAAGCGATTTTTGCTTGTGAACTACCCATTATCAGTGCAGTTGGACACGAGGTCGATTTTACGATCGCTGATTTTGTTGCTGATATGCGTGCAGCGACACCTTCTGCTGCTGCTGAATTGGCAGTGCCAGATGCACAACAATGGTTACATAAGTTACAAGGACAAACTCGTCGATTAACGTTGTTGATGACGCATTATTTGCAAAATGAACAACGTCATTTGATGCATTTAGCCCGACGTTTACCTCAACCAAAAACTGCATTGATGCAACAGATGCAACGTCTAGATAGATTAGAAAAACAATTGCATCAGGCGTTTCAGCAGCAATATAAGCAGTGTCAACAACGGTTAGATTATTGGTCAGTCCGACTTAAACATCCCCAAGCTGCGATTGAAGCGCAACATTATAAATTGACACATTTGCGGAGCCGGTTACGTCATGTCATGGTGACACGTCGAGATGAGCAAACGCATCGGTATCAGGGATTGGTAAAACGATTACAGCTTCAATCTCCTTTACCAATGTTAAGTCAGCAACAACAACGTTTTCAACAATTACAGGCGCGTTTACATTTGTTGATGAAACAAGCCCTGGCGACTAAGCAAGCTCATTTTAAGCAGCAAATAAGAACGCTGTCAGCAGTGAGCCCACTCAATACGCTTGAAAGAGGGTACAGTATTACGACCGATGGGAAAACGGGTCATGTGATATCAGAATCTTCTTCAGTCGTCGTAGGACAAGAAGTGAATGTGACTTTGCAACATGGCGAACTTATTTGCCGCGTACAGGAAACCAAAGATGATTAAAGCTTTTTTTATTGCCTTAGGCGTTATGCTGAGTAGTTCCTTATGGGCGATGAGTTTGCCAGAGCAGGCAGCTATTCCTGGCGGGGTGGTCATTGTGCCGTTGTCAGCGAGTGATTTGGCTAAACCGGTTGTGAGGTATGGTAAGAAGCCAGTCGCGGTGGTGGAATCTGATGGCCAATGGGTGGCAGTTGTCGGTGTACCGTTGGGGGCAAAAGTTGGCACGCAACGATTGACAGTAACGCAGTCAGGTCGAACCAGTCGTGCGTTATTTGAAATTCAAGGCAAAGCGTATCCGACGCAACATATTACGATTGAAAATAAGCGTAAGGTGAACCCGAATAAATATGATATGACCCGAATCAATACTGAGTCAGCAAAAATTAAAGCAGCGTTACGTCATTGGACGGAGATAGAAACATTACCGTTACCTTTTGCCTGGCCGATTGAGGGACGGGTGAGTGGTTTGTTTGGTCGCCGCCGGGTATTTAATGGGCAGCCAAGACGACCTCATAGTGGGATGGATATTGCTGCACCGACAGGGACCGAAATTCATGCACCCGCTGAGGGTGTTGTACGCGATACGGGCGATTATTTCTTTAATGGTAAAACAGTCTTTATTGATCATGGACAAGGTTTGGTTAGTATGTTTTGTCACCTAGATAGAATTGATGTCAAAGCGGGCGAAACTATTGAACGCGGTCATGTGATTGGCACTGTTGGGGCAACAGGTCGCGTGACAGGCCCGCATTTGCATTTGGGCGTGAGTTTGAATGATGCGCGGGTTGAACCTCGATTATTTTTTCCAAAACGAGAAGCTATTGATGAGGACGAAAAAGAGTAGTGCGGGTCTTTAGAAACGGGCTGGGTCTATAAATGTTAAAAGCCCTTTTTTTGGATTTGGATGAAACCTTGTGCGATACCTTAGGTGCCAACGAGAAAGCAAAACAATTAATGGCAGGGTTTGTAGAAGCCGAATATGGACACCAATTCGATGGCGAGGCTTTTTCTAATGCTTATGTAACGGGAATTTACCGTGATTGGGCTGATACGCAACGCCTTCGCTACATGCCTATTATTGAACAGCAAAGCGAAGTAGCGTTTCGTCTACAGCTGATTTGCGATTTATTGGCCGAGCAGGGAGTAGTTGATATTAGTAATAAAGCGGCAAACCTGATCCAGGATAAGTTTGATTGCGATCGGCTTGATGCATTTGATTTTTACCCTGGTATAGAAGCCTTTTTAGCGGTGGCACGCCAGCATTTTACTTTGGTGGTGATTACAAATGGCCCCGAGTTTTCGCAATTGCCTAAGGTAGAGCGGGTGAAGCTAGCGGAACACGTTGATCATATTATTATTGGTGGTCAGGAACCTGAAGAAAAGCCTGCGGTATCAATTTTTGAGAAGGCGCTTAAATTGGCGAATTGCCAGGCTCATGAGGCGATTCATGTGGGTGATAGCTTAGCGTCAGATATCGTTGGCGCACATAACAGTGGGATCACATCAGTGTGGGTTCAACACCAGCAGCCTTTGGATGCTGAATTAGGGATTAACCCGCATCATACAGTAATGCATCCCAGTGAAATTCCAGCTTTAATTGAGCAATTGAATCAGGGTTGAATTTTAAGGCTTATAGTCTAAAGTCGCGACCTAAATAAACGCTGAGGACTTTTTTATCCGCTAGAATTTCTTCTGGCGTGCCTTTGGCAATGACTTCACCTTCGTTAAAGATATAAGCGCGCTCACAGACGGTGAGGGTTTCTCGGACGTTGTGATCGGTGATGAGAATACCGATGCCACGTTCGGCTAATGATTTAATAATGGCCTGAATATCGAGTACGGAGATAGGATCGACACCAGCGAAAGGTTCATCGAGTAGAATAAATTTAGGGTCCATAGCGAGAGCACGAGCGATTTCTACCCGGCGGCGTTCACCTCCAGACAGGGCCATGCCTAGGCTGTCTCTAAGGTGGGTGATATGAAAATCTTTGAGTAGTTGTTCTAAAAGGGCATCTTTGGCAATGTCAGAGAGTTCATCTCGTGTTTCGATGATGGCGTAAATATTATCTGCGACACTGAGTTTACGAAAGATGGAGGCTTCTTGTGGCAGGTAACCGATGCCAAGCTGTGCACGGCGGTGAATCGGGTCTTGAGTAAGTTCTTGTTGATCTAAGAAAATACTGCCGTTATCTGCGGGTAATAGTCCTACAATCATGTAGAAGCTGGTGGTTTTGCCAGCACCATTTGGGCCAAGTAGCCCGACAATTTCACCACTACTCACTTCTAGTGAGCTGTTTTTGACGACTTGACGGCCGTCAAAGCTTTTCGATAACTGCCGAGCAGATAAAGTAGTCATAGGCTGGTCAGTTCTTAATTAAAATTGATTGGGCGAGACGTAATTTCGGTGTACCCAACCAATCACTACTTGGTTATTTGATATACCACGCACTTGTAGCCAACTATTTTGTTCTGTTAATACAATGAGCTCACTATCAGCGTTGAAAGTAGCCAGTTTATTGTAATTCTTACCAGGCCCTGTGCGAATATTAAGGCGGGAAAGGGTACGGGTTGTTGGATAAGCTGAGCCACTGTTGGCATTAGCATCATTTTCGATGATGGGCTCAATAGGTGCATTGGCGAGTTGTTTTGGTTTTGGCTTAACTTCAGCAACGGGTTTGGGCTTTGGTTTGGGTTTATTGCTTATTTGTTGATTATTAGGATCAATGATGAAGTGAACGCGGCCTTTGGTACGTTCAATTTTGTTGCCGACAGTGACAGGTTTTGCGTTGGCGTTAACGACATTGCGGGCGATGTCATATTCAATGCGATTACCACTAAATTTGCTGCCATTTTGCCAAACGAAGCCTTTACCTAGAAGGTGAATCTTTTGGCTGCCAGCATGGTATTCCATTTGAAGTGCTTCTGCTTTGACAGGCTCTTCGCCCGGATTTTGGATTTGTTGATACTTGGCCATTTTGCCTTGGGCAATCATTTTAGTGAGCTTTTTATTTTTGTCGTAATAAAAAGTGATGATATCGCCATCAATACGGAGTGTACCTTGGGTTAAAACAGCACGGCCTTTGTATTGGGTAATGCCTAGTTTGTCGTCAAGTTGCGCATGATCTGCTTCAATATTGATCGGTTTGTCACGATCACTTGGCAAAGCAACTGCAATACTAGGCAGTAGGGCCAATAAGCCGATAAGCAGTTTATTGAGGCGGTGGTGCATCATAATGTCCTTTCACCCTGGAATGCAGGTTAATGGTTTTATCTTCAAGTGTAGCATGCAAGCCAACTGAATTGGTTTCGCCATAGGGCGAAATCATCTTAACGGCAGCGTCAGTATAAGCGGTACTTTTATTGGTATCGAGTGTCAGTATGGATGTTTGAAGTTCGGTTTTATCATCGTCTTTTCGGTTAATAACAACATTATCAGTCAGCAATATGACATGGCCTTTGCCATTGGTTTTTCCTTGTTCTGATGTGACTATCCATGTGTCTTTTTGTTGGTTAACGAATTCGGCAATCGGTGAGGTGATATGAGTGCTGTCGTCTTCAGGGAAATGGGCCATTTCTTGACCTTTTATAACCCGAGAAGGTTGGCCATTTCCATCCATGATGGTCATAGTGAATTGGCTCATGGTGTAGTCACTGGCTTGAGTATAATTTTGTTGTTCGTTTGCGATTGACGTGGTGGGTTCAGGCCCACTAAAGACCAACCATAAGATGAATACGAGTAATAAGGCCAGGAGACCTTGCTGTAATGTTGTGAGTTTAGAAATGGCGTTCAATTTGATCTTGCAGGGTACCCTGTCCTCTCATAATCATTTCACAGACTTCTCGTGCGGCGCCTTTACCGCCTTTAGCATCGGTAACCCAGTGTGCTTTTTCTTTCACAATGGTGTCAGCATCTTGTACGGCAATGGCTAAACCGACACGATTCATAATAGCTAAATCAACCCAGTCGTCACCGACATAGGCACATTGTTCTGGTTTGACACCGACTTGTTCTATCATTTGTTCGAATGCAGGTAACTTTATTTGTTGGCCTTGATAGACAAGGTTAATGCCTAAGCTTGTCATCCTATGCTCAACGACGGTCGATGTTCTTCCTGTAATAATGCCTATTTCGACGCCAGTGTACTGAATTAGTTTCATACCATGACCATCACGGGAATTGAAGGCTTTGTACTCTTCGCCATCATCGCCAATGATGATACTGCCATCCGTTAACACACCGTCGACGTCGAAAATGAGTAACTTAATGTCTTTTGCGCGTTCTAAAATATCTTGCATTAAGCTTCCTTTAAACAACGCCAGCACGGAGTAGATCATGCATATTAATCGCACCGACTAATTGTTTTTGGTCATCTACGATGAGGAGTGCATTGATTTTGTGCCGGTGCATCAGTTCTAAAACTTCTGCTGCTAGCATATCGGTATGTCCTGTTTTACATTCAATGGTCATGACATCGGCAATAGCCGTTGTATGAACATCAATGGTTTGGGCAAGAACACGTCTGAGATCGCCATCAGTAAAAATGCCGATAATGTCGTTATTGTCTGAACAAATGGCTGTCATACCTAGGCCTTTCTCACTCATTTCAACGAGGGCATCACTGATTAAGGCTTGGTGGTTGGTTTTAGGAATATCAACACCCGTGTGCATGATATCGCTGACACGGAGCAATAAGCGCCTGCCTAAGTTACCACCTGGATGAGAAAGGGCGAAGTCTTCGGCGGTAAACCCCCGTGCTTCTAATAAGGCAACAGCTAAGGCATCGCCCATAACAAGTGCTGTTGTAGTACTTGATGTGGGTGCGAGGCCGAGGGGACAAGCTTCTTTTTCGACACTGATATTAAGATGGACGTCGGCACTGTTTGCGAGGGTAGAATTGGGTTTTCCTGTTAGCGCAATGAGTGGTGTGGCAAGGCGTTTTATAATGGGTAGCAGGGTTAATAACTCTGCTGTTTCGCCTGAGTTTGATAAGGCGAGTACGACATCTTGTTTCGTGATCATACCGAGATCGCCGTGACTGGCTTCACCCGCATGAACGAAAAAAGCAGGACTTCCTGTACTGGCAAGCGTTGCGGCGATTTTGTTGCCTATATGACCCGATTTACCCATGCCGATAACAATGATTCTACCTTGGCAATTAAGTAGTAACCCACAGGCTTTGGCAAAAGTATCATCTATACGATCACGTAATGCTGCGATCGCTTCTAACTCTGTGTTGACGACAGCCAAGCCTAGCGATTTAAGTTGTTCGGTTTCAGTTTGGGTCAAGTGACTATTCCTACCGTACTTTGGTATGCCAATAGGCTATTATAGGCGATATAGATTAATAACAGGATACTCCCTGCGACTCGCCCTATTCTTCCGGCTTTTCCGTACTTAGAAAAAGCAAAAAGGAGGACGAATAATAAGATCATAATTGAGAAGTCACGTTGTAGTAACGCGCTGTCAATAGCGGCTGGCATGATGAGTCCTGGCATCGCTAGAACAGCAAGGATATTAAAGACATTAGAGCCTAGAATATTACCAATGGCTAAATCGTGTTCATTTTTCAGTGCGGACATGATTGAGGCTGCTAGCTCAGGGAGGCTGGTTCCAATGGCAACAATGGTTAAACCTATAATGAGTTCACTGACGCCAAGGAGCATGGCGATGCCACTTGCTCCCCAGACAAGTGCTTTGGAGCCAATTAACAATGCAGTTAAACCCGTTAAAAAGCTGAATGTAGCTTGTTGTGTTGTCATGCTGATTTCAGCATATTCATCATCAAACTCTCGCTGGAGTGGATCAGTTTGGCTGCTTTTCATGGCTAACCATGCCATACCGAATAAAGTCAAAATGAATCCAATAAAGAGAATAAGACCGTCATTAAAACTTAAGAATTGATCCCAAAGTAACCAGAGTGCTAATGCCATGACGAGTGCTAACATGGGAAATTCTCGTTTTAGCGTATCGGAATTAACGGTGAGTGGTGTGACTAAAGTGGTGATACCCAGGACCATCCCAATATTGGCAATATTGGATCCGATTGCATTACCAACACCGAGCGCTGGCACACCGTCGAATGCAGCTAATGCAGAGACGAGCATTTCTGGTGCAGAAGTACCGAAGCCAACAATCGTTAAACCGACTATAAGCGGTGAGACTCCTAGGTTTCTGGCAATATTGGCTGCACCATCAACAAAGCGATCTGCACCCCAAATTAGGATGGCAAAACCAGTGATGATGGCGGCAATAAAGTAAAGTGTCGTCATTATTTACATTAAGATTAAGGAATAAAAAAAGAGCCGGACTTTGTCCGGCTCTTACTATTATAAATTGATGGGATTTGATTGTCCCGCTCTTCGCCTATTCTGAGAAGACGTCGAACTCATCTTCTGGTGGGTTGCCATCGTGTACTAAGTTTTGACGACGTTGTAGATAGGCATCGCGGATATAGGCATATTCATCAATTGCCGCTTCATCAAGCACTTTCTCGGCTTTTAATAAATTTGCTCTATCATCAATGATACGCGTTGCCATAATAGGGTTACGCGCATCAGGTCCTTTTACGTAAGTGACAGGATCGGTGTAAAAGTCTCCGACTAGGCCTACAGTATCACGAACGTCTCTAGGACCAAGGAATGGAAGGACTAGGTATGGGCCAGGAGAAATACCCCATGCGCCTAAAGTTTGACCGAAGTCTTCATTGTTTTTCTTAAAGCCAAAGTCTGAAGCAACATCCATTAAACCGACAATGCCGATTGTACTATTGATAGCAAAACGACTTGTATCTTCGAAGGCTTGCATCATTTTGAATTGAAGTACGTCATTAATGATGACGGTAATTTCATTTAAATTACTGAAGAAGTTGCTAACACCTTTGCTAGCTGGCGCAGGCATAATGAAATCATAGCCTTGGGCAACAGGTTTTAATACGTTTTTATCAACGGTGTCATTGAATGAATGCATGACACGGTTATAACCTTCGAAAGGGTCATTAACATGACTTTCTGACTGCGTTGTTGCACAGCCCGTTATAAAAAGAGTTGTTGCAACTAGGCCAATTTTGAAAAATGCGGTGGCTTTGCTCACGTTGTGCTATCCCTATATTTAGAATAATTTATGGTAGGGATAATGGCATGGGAACTTTTTGTTATCAAGCGTGTAGCGTGAAAAATTGTCTTATTTTGGATACTGTGTTGCAAATTTACCTAAATAGTTACGTTCTTAAATCCATGTATTCATGGTCAAAAAGTGAGCGCCTTGGGGATGAGTGGCGTCCGTTATGTAGCAGGCTAGCGAACGTTTTAGTGACTTTAGACCAGCTTGATTGTTGTGCGTAGTCAATGCAGGTTTGTGGATTTAAGGTTAAGGCTTTATTGATGGCGAGACTTAGGTTTTCATTCATAGCACCGGTTATGCCTTCCTTGATAATGTCTTTAGGTCCGGTGACAGGATAGGCTGTGACAGGCAGACCACAAGCCATGGCTTCAATATTAACTAGACCGAAGGTATCTGTTTTACTAGGAAAGACGAAAACGTCGCCAGCAGCTACCCATGAAGCCAGTTCATGACCCGACTTTCTTCCGGTAAAAACGGCTTTTGGAAACTTTTGTTTTAACATTGCTAAGTCTGGGCCATCACCAATCACTAATTTAGTACCAGGCATTTCTAGGGATAAGAAAGCTTCAATATTCTTCTCAATGGCCGTGCGACCCATGTAAACCATAATGGGTTTGGGGTAGTTCAACGTCTTGGGGTTATTAGGATTAAATATTTTGGTATCTACGCCGCGCCCCCAAACCTTGACATGACGAAAGCCATTATCTTTTAATCGCGTTTTTTGTGATTCTGTTGGCACGAGCGTATAAATAGCTTTACCGTGAAAGCGACGTAACCAGGCGTAAGTCCAACTCGTCGGGATGGGCAGTCTGAGCCTCAGGTATTCAGGGAATTGGGTATGGTAAGAGCTGATGAAAGTTAGGTTGTTTTTCAAGCACCATCGTCTTGCAGCCATGCCAAGGGGCCCCTCGGTTGCTATATGAATCGCATCAGGGTCAACAGTGGCTAAATCACGGATCAGTTTTTTGGCCGGGAAAAGTGCGAGTCTGATAGATTGATATCCAGGACAAGGTATTGTTTTGTGGCCGATATGAGAGAGGACAGTTACTTGGTGTCCCATTTTTCTTAATTCTTCTGTGGTTGCTTTTAACGTCGTTACAACGCCATTGACTTGTGGTTCCCATGCATCTGTCACGATTGCTATTTTCATATTAGGCCGCCTTGAGGTGAGGGATGTTTTTTGGTTGGTTGTTAGTGTCTGTCCATTTGATCATTTCTATTTTGCCATTAGGGTGTTCAACAAGGGCTGTACAACTTTCAACCCAGTCCCCGCAGTTGTAATAGTCGATACCATCGATTTTAGTTATTTCTGCTCGGTGAATATGGCCGCAAACGACACCTGAAACACCACGTTCTTTTGCTTCTTGTGCGACAGCTTGTTCAAAATTGTTGATGTATTGAACAGCGTTTTTGACTTTGTGTTTAAGAAATGAAGCTAATGACCAATAGGGGAAACCTAGTTTACGTCGGCAAAAATTCACCCACCGGTTGGCTTTTAATAAGTAGTCGTAGAGTCGGCTGCCTATTTTGGCAATCATAGGTGAGGCCGCAACAACGCCATCGAACTTATCACCATGGAGAATGAGTAATTTTTTATCATCAGCCGTGACGTGAATGGCTTCATGCTGAATCTCAACATTACCAAACTGCGTGCCATCAAAATCCCGAAGTAATTCATCATGGTTTCCTGGGACATAGATGACTTTGGTGTTATGTTTGGCTTTTCATAATAATGTACGGATGACATTATTATGGGCTTGTGGCCAATACATTCGCTTCTTCATTTCCCAAATATCGATGATGTCACCAACGAGATAAAGGGTGTCGCATTCGACATTGTGAAGAAAATCTAGGAGAAAATCGGCACTGCAGCCATGGAAGCCGAGGTGAACATCTGAAATCCAGACACTACGTACTTTCATAGTTTGACTATTATGTGTGTGCATAATGTATTCTTATCCATTAGTATTTGGGCACACTGTAATAGGCTATTATTGCAATGATATGAATAATTTATGTCAATACTGTGACGGGTTTCGGTGAGGGCCTATTGGCCTTTTATAAGCAAGCCTGTTGGGTCTAAAATGATGTTAATCAAGGCACGAGGAGAGCAATTTGGTTGTTCCAAATAAACGACGAGTAACGCAGAGTAGCGTCATTTTAGACCCAATCCGGAGGACAGAGTTTATTTCCCCTCTCCACATCGTTGTTATGCGCTTATGTAGAATAACTACACTGCGCTTATTCCGCCTTGTTGAGAGGGAAAATAACTCTCTGCAGAATTGTTTATAAAAGGTCAGCAGGCCCTAGATAAAATAGACTTAAGGTATAATCAAGCTCGACTTATTTAAATGACGGTGAACGACGATGAATAATCCTTTACTAGCAGATGTGATATTGCCTGCTTTTTCTAAGATTTCGCCTGAGCATGTCGAACCTGCATTGGATACGGTATTGCAACAAGCGAAACAGACAGTTGCTGACTTGCTTGATTCGATGGAAACGCCCTCTTGGCAGTCGTTGGTGATTCCTATGGAGGAGGTTGATGCGAGTATTCACCAGGTTTGGTCGCCGGTGAGTCATTTAAATTCGGTGATGAATTCAGATGAATTACGTGTCGCTTACAATGCTTGTTTGCCTAAATTGAGTAGATTTAGCACTGAACTTGGACAAAACGAAGATTTATATAGAGCCTATAAGACATTGGCAGAAAGTGAACAATATCAGATGCTTGATGTCGCACAAAAGAAGGTAATCGATAATGCTGTGCGTGATTTTCGTTTATCTGGCGTTGAGTTATCTCAATCTGATAGAGATGAATTCAAAAAGATTTCACAATCGCTGACAGAATTAACTGCCAAGTTTGAAGAAAATGTAATGGATGCGACACATGCCTGGCAGAAATTGATTACTGATGAGACATTGTTATCGGGTTTACCTGATTCTGCTAAAGCAATGGCAGCCCAAATGGCTGAGCGAGAAGAAAAAACGGGTTGGTTATTCACTTTAGATTTCCCTTCTTATTTACCGGTTATGACCTATGCTGATAACTGCGAATTGCGTGAGGAGATGTATACCGCATTTGCGACCAGAGCTTCTGATCAAGGGCCGAACCCTGATATGTGGGACAATACTGCCGTTATTGATGATATTTTAAAGTTACGTCATCAACTATCGAACCTCATAGGTTTTGATAACCATGCTGAACGTTCTTTAGCTACAAAAATGGCGAAATCACCACAGCAAGTTTTAGACTTTTTAAATGATTTGGCAACGCGTTCGAAACCCATTGCTGAAGAAGAAGTTGCAGCGTTGCGTGCCTTTGCTAAAGAAACTGCCGGAATGGATTCGCTTTATGCTTGGGATATGACCTATTTTGCTGAGAAGCTTCGTCAGCAACGTTATGCAATATCTCAGGAGGAAGTGAAACAGTATTTTCCTGAAAGTAAGGTTGTTCCTGGTTTATTTGCGGTGGTGAATAAATTATATGGCTTGAATATTAGCGAACGACATGATGTTGAAGTCTGGCATCCTGCAGTAAGATTTTTTGATATTTTTGATGCCAATGGTGAGTTACGAGGACAGTTTTACCTTGACCTTTATGCTCGAAACCACAAGCGTGGTGGGGCATGGATGGATGAGTGTTTAGTTCATCGTCAGACCACGGTCGGTTTGCAAACGCCAGTGGCTTATTTAACGTGCAATTTTTCTGAGCCTCTGGGCGATAAACCTGCTTTGTTTACTCATGATGAAGTCACGACCTTATTTCATGAATTTGGCCATGGTTTGCATCATATGTTGACTAAAATTCACTATGCTGGGGTCTCGGGTATTAATGGCGTGCCTTGGGATGCTGTTGAGCTGCCAAGCCAATTTATGGAAAATTGGTGTTGGGAGAGAGAAGCGTTGGATTTGATATCAGGGCATTATGAAACTCATGACCCGTTACCAGATGCGTTGTTCGAGAAAATGATTGCAGCACGTAACTTCCAGTCGGCGATGATGATGGTGCGTCAATTGGAGTTTTCTTTATTTGATTTCCGCTTACATTTGGAATATGACCCTGAAAAATCTAATCAGGCTGAAACAGTTTTAGCGGAAGTGCGTGAGCAGGTGTCAGTTGTGAAACCACCGGCATTTAACCGTTTTGCTCAAAGTTTTTCTCATATCTTTGCTGGTGGTTATGCTGCGGGCTATTACAGTTATAAATGGGCTGAGGTGTTGTCGGCTGATGCATTTTCTAAATTTGAAGAAAACGGTATTTTTGATCGGGCGACGGGAACAGCCTTCTTACAAGCCATATTAGAGCAAGGTGGATCGCGTGAACCAATGGATCTATTCGTTGAGTTTCGTGGACGAGAGCCTGAAATAGATGCGTTATTACGACACAGTGGCATAGCGGCTTAAGGTTTTATGAAATATACGGATTTACGTGATTTCATCGCGAATTTAGAGCAACGCGGTGAGTTAAAACGTGTTGCTGTAGAGGTTGATCCTGTTCTGGAGATGACTGAAATCTGTGATAGGGTTCTCCGTGCTGGCGGTCCTGCAATATTGTTTGAAAAGCCAAAGGGTAGCAAAGTCCCTGTTTTAGCTAACCTATTTGGTACGCCAGATCGTGTTGCGATGGGTATGGGTGAAGCGTCTGTTGAAGCATTACGTGATGTTGGTAAGTTATTGGCTTTCCTTAAAGAGCCCGAGCCACCAAAAGGGATGAAAGACGCTTGGCAAAAATTACCAATCTATAAGCAAGTTATGAATATGGCGCCGAAAGTCGTCAAAAAAGCAGTTTGCCAGGAAGTTGTATTACAGGGCGATGATATTGATTTAAGCCATTATCCTATACAGCTTTGTTGGCCAGAAGATGCTGCACCTTTGATTACATGGGGTTTGGTGGTGACGAAAGGACCTCATAAATCTCGTCAAAATATGGGGATTTATCGTCAACAGGTCTTGGGAAAAAACCGTGTCATTATGCGTTGGTTATCACATCGTGGTGGTGCTTTAGACTTTAAAGAGTGGCAGCAAACACATCCGGGAGAACCTTTCCCAATAAGTGTTGTGCTGGGGTGTGATCCAGCCACTATTTTGGCCGCAGTTACGCCAATTCCTGATAGTTTATCTGAATATGCTTTTGCAGGCCTGTTAAGGGGATCTAAAACAGAACTGGTTAAATGTCAGACCAATGATTTACAGGTGCCCGCAAGCGCTGAAATAGTATTGGAAGGCTATCTTTATCCAGATGATATGGCAGACGAAGGGCCTTACGGTGACCATACAGGTTATTATAATGAAGTAGATAGTTTTCCTGTCTTTACTGTAGAAAGGATTACTCAGCGACGCGATCCGATTTATCATAGTACGTATACGGGCCGGCCACCTGATGAACCCGCCGTATTGGGTGTGGCTTTGAATGAAGTTTTTGTGCCTATCTTGCAAAAACAATTTCCTGAAATTGTTGATTTTTATTTGCCACCTGAAGGTTGTTCTTATCGTGTTGCAGTGGTGAGTATGAAAAAGCAATACGCGGGCCATGCCAAACGTGTGATGATGGGAATTTGGTCTTTTTTACGTCAGTTTATGTACACCAAATTTGTGATTGTGGTCGATGATGATATTGATGTGCGTAATTGGCAAGATGTGATTTGGGCTATGACGACAAGAATGGACCCTAGCCGAGATACAACCTTGGTTGAAAATACGCCAATAGATTATTTGGATTTTGCATCACCCGTGTCGGGCTTAGGCTCTAAAATGGGCTTAGATGCGACAAACAAATGGCCAGGTGAAACTGACCGTGAATGGGGAAGGCCGATTGAACGTGATCCCAATGTCGTTGAAAAAATTGACAAAATATGGGACTCACTTGGCATAGAATAACGTCAGGTTTTATTAGAATACTCAAAAGTTTAGACTTCGATGGCGACATTTTGCTCGCTCATCACCATGAATTAGGGATAGTAAATGTGAGTCGCTTATCAGTATCAGAGAGGGTGTATCTAGAGCGCGTCCGATTATTTTTCGGTCACGCAGGAAGTAATGGTATTGCCATTTTTATTGGTGCTGGGCTGATGATTGGGGCTTTTTGGGGAGCCAAAGTACCGGTCCTTGTTATGGCGATTTGGTTTGGGTTTACTTCATTTATGGTGGCTTGCATTCTGTATTTGGAGGCACTTTTCAAAAAGTCTACTCTAACAGTTCAGAATGCAAAGAAATGGCTCGTAGGAAGGGTATCGCTAGGTCTTGTATTATGCTCTTTATTTGGACTTACGCCGTTTTTATTACCTGAACCAGCCCGAATTCAAGATGAGATGTTTACCTTTATTATCATGTTGTCGATGATGACAGTTGCTGCAATAAGTTATTCAGTGATACCGATGTATTACTTTTCTGTTAATGCGGTGACGATGGTGCCATTGACGGTATATTTAGTCAACCAATCTACAACGATGCATGATCTCTTAGTGTTGACATCGGTGATAATACAAATTGCTGTTCTTAAAAGTGCATGGGCTGTATCGAAAACGACAATCAGTGCAGTACATTTAACGGAAGATCTGCAAAATGAAATGGCTCAGCATGAAGAGACAAAAAGCCAACTTGAGAGAATGGCGAGTCAGGATAGTCTGACTAAATTACCAAATAGACGGGCCTTGGAAGATAGATTAGAGATGATGGTATCGGAAGCTAGGCGTTATGATCATCAGATAACCGTTATGTTTATGGATCTTGATGACTTTAAGAAGGTTAATGACCAGTTTGGTCATGATGCAGGTGATACTGTATTACAAGAGGTCGCACAGCGCCTAAGAGCTCTAATAAGAGAGTCTGATATGGTGGCACGTTATGGCGGAGATGAGTTTGTATTTATTTCTGCTAATGGAATCGCCTCACATGATGGACTCGCACCACGTATTCTTGAAGCGCTCGCTAAGCCTATCGAATTAACTAATGGTAAGGTGGTTTCAACATTTGGCTCGATAGGTATTGCTCAATTCCCTGAAAATGGTGAGAATTCAGAAGCACTTATCACTGCTGCAGATGAATCGATGTACATAGTTAAGAAAACAGGCAAGAGTGGGTTTTCTTTAAGCGAAAATCAAGCAGCTTAATTTCTGATAAGTTTAAAGTTCTTTGAGTTGACGATCGTGATATCGGTTGAGTAAGACTAGACTCAAGATAGCGCCTAATAAAGCGTATCCCATATCGGATTGTGTATCCCAAATATAGCCTTGCGTGCCAAGGAATGCATGAGCGCCTTCACCACTGATGAGGGCAACGAACCATTCGATTAATTCATAAAAAGCACTGAAAGCTAAACAAAAGCAAACGATAAAGAAGTTTTGCCAAGATGTGTGATTGAAGACTTGCTTCCTGATAACAATTTCGCGGGTAATAATGGCTGGGATAAAGCCCTGAGCAAAGTGCCCCACTTTGTCGTAGTTATTTCGACTTGAGCCTAACCAATCTTTAATCTCATTAAAAAGAGGGACTTCAGCATAGGTATAGTGGGCACCGACCATCAAAATGACACAATGAGCCAGAATTAAAAAATAGGTCAGTGTGGTTAAAGGGAAAGAACGGTATGTGGCAGCAATGATGACAAAACCAATAATGGCGGGGCCAGCTTCAAGTAACCAAATTATGCCATCTTTGGGGTCGATAGCGGACCATACCAAGACCGTGGAAAAGGTTAACAACCAAAATAGTTTTAGCATGGCTTGTTTTGATTTGGGTTAGAGGCCATTAGTATTCTTTTCTACCCAGCGTTCACCATCGGGCCGTGTTTCTTTCTTCCAAAAGGGCGCGCGATGCTTAAGCTCTTCTATTAACCAATTACAAGCATCTAAACTGGCCCTTCTGTGAGCAGACCAACAGGCGATGAGCATAATTGTCTCACTTGGGGTGATATCGCCCACACGATGGATAATGAGTACATCTAATAAAGGCCATTTTGTTTTGGCTTCTTCTATTAATTTATCAAGATAATGCGCTGTCATCGCAGGATAATGTTCTAAGGTCATGCTACTGACATCGGTATTGTCATTAAAATCACGCATAGTGCCAACAAAAGTAGCCGTTGCGCCAAATTGTTGGGAAAGGTTTGCTGCTTTTTGGTGTTGGGCAATGGCTTGCCAAGGATCAAAAATGTGTTCGATAATTTCTACAGCCATTGTTTAACCGCCCGTTACGGGTGGGAAAAATGCGACTTCATCTCCTGCTTTGATGGCATCATCAAATTGAGCATATTCCAAGTTAATTGCAACAAGCACATTGCTTGGGCGATCGGCATTATCAGTTGCGATATCCCAGGCTTGGCCTGCTGTATTGGCTTGTTCTACGGTGGTGTCTTCAAGTTTAAGCCTATCTTTTAAGCTGGCAAAAAACTTTACATGTATGGTCATAACGTTATTTCTTCATGTTTACTGATATTTAATATTGTACGCTGGGGAAGTGAATTTGTTGATGGGAAATCGTAAAGTTGTCCAGTTATGCTGTTGAGCTTGGGGTAGAATATCACTTTATTTATGATTGTTTTATGGGGTAGGTATGTCTGATTTAACGCATTTTAACCAAGCGGGTGAAGCGCATATGGTGGATGTTGGCGGTAAAGAGACAACAAAACGTGTTGCTGTGGCTGAGGGAAAAATCGAGATGCTACCCTCAACGTTATCATTGATTCAAGAAGGCGGTCATAAAAAAGGGGACGTGTTAGGTATCGCGCGTATTGCTGGCATTATGGCGGCGAAAAAAACGGCAGACTTAATTCCATTGTGTCATCCCCTTGCTTTGACGAAGGTGTCAATAGATTTTGATGTGGTAGAGCAAGATGCAGCGGTGCAATGTCGAGCACAAGTTGCAACCAGTGGGCAAACTGGGGTGGAAATGGAAGCATTGACCGCAGTACAAGTTGCTTTGTTGACGATTTATGATATGTGTAAAGCGGTTGACCGTGGCATGGTGATGAATCAAGTGAAGTTACTTGAAAAAGCTGGGGGCAAGTCGGGGCATTGGCTTCGAGAAAACGATGTCAGTATGTAAAAATATCGTTGAATGAAACAGTTTGACCTGACTGTTCGGTTTGGTAGCCATCACTGTCGGCGAGTTGCTGTTTAAAATCATTGCCTTGTAAGATGACTTTAATTTGTTCTACGGCACCATTTTGAACGAGATTTTTTGGGACAGCTAAGCAGTAATGTTCCCAAACGAGTGGGATGAAGGCGAGATCAAACTTTTTAGCCATCGGTTCAATACCAAATCCCATGTCAGCGGCACTACTCGCGATCAGTGCAGCAACGGCGAGATGGGTGAATTCTTCATGCTCATAACCTTGGATATCTTCAGGTTTGATCTTTTCAGATCTGATCAGTTGATCAAATAATAAGCGGGTACCAGAGTTCGTTTGGCGATTGATAAAAGTCAGCTTTTTATTCGTTAATGCTTGGATGGAAGTAATATCTTTGCTTCGGTTTTTTGAAAACATTAACCCTTGATTTCGTTTAACGACGTAGATGAGTTCATAGTCATTTTCATTGAGCAGTTGTAAATATTGTTTGGTTTGGGATCTTGCTAAAGGGCCTATAGGGATATGGAATCCTGCAATATCACATTGTTTATTGTCTAAGGCGTGAAGGCTTTCCAGACTGCCGTGAAAATGTAAGTCGAGTTTAAAATTAGATTGTTGATTAATCAATTGCCGTAGTGCGCTGACAGCAAGGCCATGGCTGGCAAAGATATTGATTGATGCGCTTGAAGCGTTCGCTTGTATAGCTGTTAAATCACGCTTGATTTCTGTGGAAAAATTATCTAATTCTGGAGATAGTTTCGCATTCATTTTCATATTAGCGTTTAGCATTATTTCACCAATATCAGATAAATGTGCCCCACGGCCTGGTTCAAGAATAACCAGCTTTCCAATTCTTTCTTGCCATTTATTGAGTAAACCCCACGCATAGCGATATGACACATTTGCATGTTGTGTTGCCTGCTTTAAAGAGCCTTTTTGTTGGATCAGACTCAGCAGATCAAATAGCACGGGTTCTATTGCCTGTGCTTTGCCGTCATTGTATGACCAATTAATTTGAAACTTTATCTCCATAATATGCTTATTTAAGCATATTTATTTATTGATTATCAATTGATAAACTAGCTTAATAACAAGAATAAATATGATTTATTAAACATATTTATACTGACAAATAAAGCCGTTATGACTTTTTTAAATGGGAGTGTTTTGATGCGTTCTGTACGTGTTGGGTTATTGCTTATTTTGGCATTCAAAGTGATGGTTTCGCCCGTTTATGCCGGTTCAGAGATTGCGACTTTGATTGAGATGCTGCATCAAAATGGCACGGTGAGTGATGCCCAGTATGTGCGCTTGATAGCTGAGTTAAAACAAAACCAGCAACTACAAGCTAAACATCAGCAACAAGTCGCTGCGAAACTTGCTGTAGCGGCAGATCCTTCTGAAGCGAAGATTAAGATTAAAGGTGGTGGTTTAACCGTTTCAAGTGCTGATGGTGATTTTACAACTCAAATAGGAGGGCGGTTGCAATTAGATGCCGCACATTACGGTGGTCGGCCTGAGATGGGAAATGGCACTGAGGTTAGGCGTGCTTATTTGACCTTAAAAGGCACAATGTATCGGGACTGGGGATATCGGTTGCAGTATAACTTTGCTGATACAGGCAGTAATGGCAAAGGCATTCTAGATGCGTATATCGATTATAAAGGGCTGGATGATTTAGATTTGAGAGTGGGTCACTTTAAAGAACCATTTACTTTGCATGAAGCGACGAGTGATAATTTTGTGTCGTTCACAGAACGGGCGTTTATCGCTGCATTTTCGCCAGGGAGAAGTATTGGTGTTATGGCGCATCATGCTCAAAGAGATTGGACTTGGGCTGCCGGTGTATTTGGTGAAGGTGTCTCGACAAAAGGTGGAACAAGCGATGAAGGCTGGGGCCTTAGTGTCAGAGCGACGGGTGCGCCAATTCAAACGCAAAACCGTTTATTACACGTGGGTTTAGGTGCAAATTATCGTGATATGGGTGGTTTAGATGTGGTGCGTTTTAAACAACGGCCTGAAAGTCATGTTACGGATATTAATATCATAGATACAAGTCTAGTCAGTGATGCTAGCAGCGTATCAAAACTCGGCGTTGAGTTAGCGACAACAATGGGCCCGTTTTCAGCACAGGCTGAGTATATACAGGCGCATGTAAAACGAAATGGATTTAGGAATTTAGATTTTGATGGGTGGTATTTGGAGATGGGTTACTTTTTGACAGGGGAATCGCGTCAATATAAAAAAGGTAAATTCGGTCGACCAAAACCAAAATCGGTTGTTGGTCAGGGTGGGGTAGGTGCGTGGCAGTTGGCAGCACGTTACAGCACAATCGACTTAAATGATGGGTCAGTTGCAGGTGGTGAAGCTGATGCAGTGACGGTTGGTCTGAATTGGTATCCGACCTCGACATTACGCTTTACAGCCAATTATGTAGATGTTTTATCCGTCGACCGGGGGCCTTATGCTGATATGACTCCTAGTGTTTTTCAGGTCCGCAGCCAGTGGGCATTTTAAGGGTTAGTTTAGGACATGAAAATGAATTTATTATTTCGCATTAGTTTTTTTGCTTTTTTGATGGCGAGCTTTTCTGCACAAGCTGTCGAACATTTAAGGTTATCGACGACAACGAGCACAGAGAATTCTGGTCTAATGGCAGTATTACATCCTGTTTTTGAAGAAAAATACGGTGTAAAGATTGATGTAATTGCAGTGGGTACAGGTAAGGCCCTGAAAATTGGTAGTCGTGGCGATGTTGATGCCGTCTTTGTTCATGCTCCTGCAGCAGAGTTAGCGTATGTTGCCCGAGGTGATTTTATTGATCGCCAGCCTGTGATGCATAACGATTTTGTATTGATTGGCCCAGCATCTGATCCGGCTGGCATAGCAGGTTCAGTTTCTGTTGAACAAGCTTTAGAAAGTATTATGCAGGCAGAGGCTCGATTTGTATCCCGTGGCGATGATTCAGGTACACACAAAAAAGAATTGGCCTTGTGGAAACAAGCCGATTTGTTGCCAACAGGTCGTTGGTATATTAAAGCTGGTCAAGGGATGGGGGCAGTGATTAAGATTGCTGACGAAATGGGTGCTTATACATTAAGTGATAGGGGAACACAGATCGCTTTTGAAGAAAAAGTCTCGTTGAAGGTGTTATACCAGGGTGTTCCTCCTTTATTTAATCCATATCATATTATGGCGGTGAATCCTGATAAGCATCGGCATGTAAATTATGATCTTGCGAAGAAATACATTGACTTTGTAACAGGTGAACAAGGGCAGAGGCTTATTCGAGATTTTAAGATTAAATCGCAGCCGTTGTTTTATCCTGATGTGATTGAGTAATTGCTGTTTATTCTGGTAAAAAAAAAGCCGGTGACAAGCACCGGCTTTTTTATCATATAGCTATCAATAATTTTTATTATTGTGCTTTCATTTTTTCATGATATTCAGCAGTTAGTGCATCGATATCTGCTTGTGTGCCGACAGGATGTCCTTTTGTACCAGTATGGAAACCTGAGCCTGTGAAGCTTTCCATTGTGTCTTTACCCGCTTCAGCAGCGCTGTTTGTCATTTCTGATGCTTTATCCATTGCGCCTTCTGTTGCATCTTGCGCTTGTTCACAAGCGGTGATGAAAAGAGTTGATGCGATAAGTGCGGAAAGTGTGAGCTTTTTCATTTTAAATTTTCCTTATGTTGTAGGGTGTTAAAGTTAATAAAAATGCGGCCTTATAATTATAATTAACCTTGGCTAAGTAAGCTGCGCAGATCGATAATAGCAGCATTAGCGCGAGAGATATAGGAGGCCATAACAAGAGAGTGGTTAGCGAGAAAGCCAAAACCACTGCCATTTGAGATCATTGGACTCCAGACTGTTTCCTGGGTTGCTTCCAATTCTCTAATGATTTGGCGTAAGCTGAGCAAAGCATTTTTGTCTTTTAAAACATCCGCAAAATCATGCTCAGCTGCTTTTAATAAGTGAATCAATGCCCATGCTGAGCCGCGTGTTTCATAAAAAACATCATCAATTTGGCTCCATGATGTTTTAGTGACCATTTCTGCAGGCGAAGGGGTGGATTGTTGTGCAGCCGTATCGCCAGCTAAATCTGTGTTAACACGAATCTGGCCGACGCTGGCGCTTAAACGTTGTGACAAACTACCGAGTCGCTTTTCAACAATGGCTAACCATGCGGCAAGGTTATCAGCACGTGCGAAAAATTGTGCTTCTTGTTGTTCATTGCTACTGAGTTTCGCTAAGTACGATTCGAGTGCTTTATTACCACTGCGGTATTCGCCTTCTGTTGAGGGAAATATCCATGATTCTGAGTTAAAGTTGAATTGTGGCTCTGCTATAGAGAGGTCATCATTTTCTAACGATTGCGATTGCGAACGGCTAATATCATTTCTGAGTGATCGAGAGAAATCGCGGATTTGGACGAGTACGCCAAATTCCCAGTTGGGCACATTATCCATCCAGATAGAAGGCGGCATAATGTCATTGCTGAGATAACCTCCAGGCTTATCAAGCAAACTATTGACAAGGGTAATCAATGTGGCTGTAGAGGCATAACCCGTGACGATTTCTTGATTCCGTTCGGCAGCCATATGATTAGCGTTTTGTATGGGGCTAAAGTCATCAGGTGTATTGTTCCACCAGGCCATAATCCCAAGGAAAATGATGGCGATAAGGACGATAACGGAACCGATTTTCTTGATATTATTATCACGGTTGTATGGATCGGCTAGGCTGTCATAAACATCCCAAATGAGATCCTTGCCGCGTTGCATTATTTCTGATGACATGTGTTTGTCTTATACAATTGAGTAAGCGCATAGCGTAAGCTTTTCACAGCTAGATGACAATCATCATTGTACTGTTTACAAGCTGTACGGAGTGATATAGACAGACTTTTGTTGGAATTTATCCCGGGTGCGTTATTTTGTGAGTGTCATTGTGATTGATGTCGCCATTCGTTAACAAGGTCTTGAACAGTTGAGGCTAGCTCATCGGGGTCAAATTTTGCGATGAATTTGTTGGCACCGACTTTTTCCACAAGCGACTCATTGAATTCACCACTCATAGATGAATGCAAGAGAATTTTGATTGTTTCCAAGCCTGGCGATTTCCGCACTGCTGAGGTGAGGCTATAACCATCCATTTCTGGCATTTCGATATCAGAGATAATCAAGGCAATGTGTTGTTCGACATCGATTCCCTCGCTTTGCCATTGTTGCAGTTGATCAAATGCTTCTTTGCCATCCTGTACGATCGTAGTATCAACGCCAATCGGTTCCATGGTTTTGGCGATTTGCTTACGGGCGACACTTGAGTCATCAGCGACTAGAATATGAGGACGTTGCTGTTCATTTTGTGCAGAAAAAGTGATGCTGAGATCTTCAGAGACTTCATTATCAATGCCAACGACTTCGGCGAGGACTTTCTCGACGTCAATAATTTCGACGATCTTGTCGTCGATTTTGGTTATCGCTGTTAAAAAACTATTGTCACCGATGCCTGCGGGAGCGGGTAATATTTCTTCCCAGCTGGTATTAACGATTCGGTTGATATTAGCAACTAAAAAACCTTGAACAGTACGGTTATATTCGGTGATGATAACGAAGCCATTTTCGATATCGTAAGTCGGTTCGTCGCCAATGGCCATTGAGAGGTCGAAGATACTAATGGCTTGACCACGGATACGTGCAACACCACGAACAACAGGATGGGATTGCGGCATTTGTGTTAATTCCGGGCAAGGTATAGCTTCACGTACTTTAAAGACATTAATGCCAAAAGTTTGGCCATTTTGTAATTCAAATAACAATAGCTCTAGGCGATTGTGGCCAGCTAATTGTGTGCGCTGATCGACGCCATCGATGATACTTGCCATTGTGTTTTCCTCGTTCTCTAAAGACCTATTTGGATTATGGCGAAGGCAGTGTTTTTGTCAAACAGTTAAAGAGCAATAACGTGATGCGGCACAAATATTGCTCAAACCCAATATATAAATTGTGTTCGTCAACAATATGACGGCATGGGAATTGGGAGAAAAACAATGAAAGCGACGATTAAGCCGTTCTTGTTGAGTGTTTTTTTTAGCATGGTTGTCACTTTAGATGCCTGGGCAGGTGCTTTGCAGTCACTTGATAGTATTGAACATGTGGCCTATGAGTATGTGATGGAAAAAGTACAGGCTGATTATGATATGCCACAAATCGTGATGGGTAACTTAGATACGAGATTACGCTTGCAGGCTTGTGATGAACCTTTAATGGCTTTTACGCATCAAGATCGCGTTGGTTTGGGTAATCAAACCATTGGCGTTAAGTGTCAATCAGCTATGCGTTGGACAGTGTACGTGCCTGTATCGGTTAAGTTGTTTAGACCTGTTGTGGTGGCAGCGAAACCTTTACCTGCAAAGCATGTCTTAGAGGCAAAAGATTTAATCGTAAAAAGTGTTGATGTAGGGACTCTGCGTCTAGGTTATTTGAGTGAGACCGATTCAGTGTTGGGACAGCAGCTGAAGTATCCCGTTGCGATGGGGACTGTTATCAGCCAACAAACGGTTAAACCGAAAAAGATAGTGCGACGGGGCGAGATGATTACGCTTATTGCTGTTGCTGGCTCAATGCAAGTTAAGATGAATGGCACTGCATTATCTGATGCGAGTTTAGGTCAGAAAATTCGTGTCAAAAATAGTTCACCTAAACGTGTGGTTGAAGGGGTGGTCGATGGACCAGGCCTTGTGCGCGTTAGTTTGTAAGTCTTGAATGAAAAAATTGAAAAAAGTGCTCAAGTTTTTGACGGTGTAGCCGATTTAATTATTAGAGTTTAAGGAATATTACGATGTCAGAGATTAATAACATTAAATCATTAGGTCAGTCTGAGCTAGTTACTAGCCAGAATGCCGCTGCGCGTGATAATCAAAAATCAGCGAGTACTGATGGCGCTTCTTCTCTTGCTACACCTACGGATACCGTTAGTTTGACTAATGCTGGAGAACAGATTCAGTCGTTACAACAAGTGATTGCTGAAGTCCCAACTGTTGATGTTGAGCGTGTCGCAAGTTTAAAAGCGGCCATTGCTGATGGCTCATATTCTGTTAATGCTGATCAATTGGCACAAAACCTGCTGGGATCTGAACTCCAATTTAGATAAAAGCAGGTGATAAACGATGAGTTCATTCCAACAGCTATATAGTGTGTTGCAAGCAGAGCATCGGACAGCCAAAGAACTTCTCACTATACTAAAGAAAGAGCGTGCTGCTTTAGTTGCGTCTGATGCTGATGTGATGACGACGTTAACAGCAAGCAAACAGCCTCTTATTGTTCAGTTAGAACAATTATCTCGACAACGTGAAGCGATTATACAAGCTGAAGGTTTCTCATCAGGTAAAGAGGGACTGGAGGCATTTATTGCCAATCAGGATGTCGCTGAGGCAGAACAGTTATATACGTTAATGATCAAGCTTAAAACCATTGCATTTGAATGTCAGGAACAGAATCAACTGAATGGTGGGATTGTAAATGTGAACCGTCAGTATTTACACAAAGCGATGAGTATTTTGCGTGGTCGTGATATGGAAGTCACAGCTTATGGCCCTGGTGGTGAATATACTAATCAAATCGTTCGCCAACCTTTAATAGGTCGTGTATAGCGTTATTTATTACACCAGTTGGCAAGTGTTTCAACCCATTTAGGGTGTTGGTTCATACAGGGAATGAGTGTCAATTTCTCGCCGCCGGCTTGTTCAAAGACTTCTTGTCCTCGGATAGCTATTTCTTCTAAGGTCTCAAGACAGTCCGTTACAAAGGCTGGGCAGATAACCAGAATATTTTTTGCCCCTGAGGCTGCAAGTTCACGAATCCGATCTTCTGTGTTCGGGTCTAGCCATTTTGCTCTGCCAAGTCGTGATTGAAAGGCGATAGAATATTTTTCGCTAGGTAAATTGGCTTTTTCGACAAAGCGCTGTGTTGTCATGATGACTTGATGACGGTAGCAAGTCGCATGTGCTGGATTAGCAATTTGGCAGCAATCACTACTTTTTAAGCAATGACTACCTGATTTGTCTAAACCGGTGATATGAGATTCTGGTAGGCCATGATAACTGAAAATCAGGTGATCATAAGGTTGATCTATATGTGGTTGTGCACTTTCAACTAAAGCGGTGATGTAATCATCTTGTTGGTAAAAAGGCGCAACAATATTTAGTTTTACATTCAGCTGATGTTTTTTGATGACTTCTTTAGCCAATTCTATTGATGTGGTAATCGTACTATCAGCAAAGTGTGGGTAAAGCGGAATAAAGAGTATTTCTTCGATGCCAGGCTGCCTCGCTAGTGCGAGTAACTCACTTTCAATATCCGGTGAACCATAACGCATAGCCATGCCAACTGGCATATCAACCTGTTGTTGTAGTGCTTGTTTTAATTGTTGTGAAAAAACAATTAAAGGTGACCCTTCTTCTAACCAGACGCTTCTATAAGCTTCGGCGGAATCTTTAGGTCTTTTAGGTAGCACAAGTAGGCTGACGATAAGTCGTCGTAGGATCCAAGGAAGCTGGATAACATAGGGATCCATCAAGAACTGATCTAGGTAACGTCTTACAGATGCTTCATCGGCATTATCAGGTGAACCTAAGTTAGCGAGTAATACGGCACGGTTAGTCATGAAAAGATCTATATTTAAAGTTGAAAGAAGGTTATAGCAAATTTGCCGGCTTAGTATAGAGGATGGTGTTCGTTTTGCAAACGGCTTGTCTTTAGTAAACGGTTGTTACTTATACCAATTCAATTTTAGATAAGCTAGACTCGTTTCCATTTTGTATTGAATATCTCTTGAACAACTAGGGACACTTGTGGAACGCCTGACCCATTTTATTGTGGCCAATAGTGGTTTGGCCATTGTTTATTTTTTTGCTGGTTTATTTACACTGGCATTGGCATTGCCTCCGACAGGTGCGGCACCATTATGGGCGCCAACCGGGATCGCATTAGCGGCTGTTTTAATTTGGGGCTACCGTTTGTTGCCAGGGGTATTTTTAGGCGACTTTTTCATCGGCATTTACATGACGGGTTCGGAAGGCCCTCAGACACTTAATATATGCCTATTGTTGGGGCTGCAGGCTGTTTTACAAGCAGGTTTAGGGCGTTACTTATTGGTAAGGTTTAATGCTTGGCCATCATCATTGATGGCGGGAGTAGTGATTTTTAAGTTTGTTACGTTAGCGGCTTTAATATCTACTTTTTTCCCTGCGTTGTTAGTTATTCTTATCGAACAACATTTGGGTGTACTTGGCCATGAAAATTGGCTGGAACCGCTATTTACCTCGTGGTTGGGCAGTGCTCTAGGTGTTGTAATTTTCACACCCATTAGTTTGATGTTGTTTGCTGCACCTCAGCGTGACTGGCATAGGCGAATTGTTAGTTTTGTTATTCCTATGCTGTTGTTATTTACCGCGTTGGTATTTGTTCTGCATGGTGCTAGACATAACGAACAAGAACAAGTCGCTCATCGGTTTGATGATAATGTGAAGTTAGCGCATTCTTTGGTTGAACGCCGTTTGACGATGCATCAAACCCTATTAAGGAATATGCGTGCTTTTTTTCAAAACAGTGTTGAGGTCACGGAAGACGAGTTTGAAGATTATATTCAGGATTTTGCTGGTGATGAGGCTGAGGCATTATACCGTTTAGGGTGGGTTGAGCGTGTTTTAGCTGGGGAACGGCGTGGTTATGAACGTCGATATGGTTATGAAATAAAAGAATTTGATACTGCTTTAGGTCAATTTGTCCCTGCGGGTCAACGAGATATTTACTATGTTGCGCGTTACCTTCAAGGAAAGCGACACCAAGTGCCAAGTTTGCAAATGCGAGGGGTAGATATTTGTGAAAATGAGCTGCGAGAATACGTTTGTGAGCGTATGGCTGAAACAGGTGACGCTCAGCTAGTTTCTCAAGTTAATAATCATGTTAAACCTGTGGCAGAACGGCAGTTTTTACATATGTTACCTGTGTTTGGTTCGCAAGATGAAATGCGTGGGATGGTCTATCAATTATTTGAACATAGTGCATTAGTTGAAGACTTTTTAACATCAGACGCACGCCAGTGGGTTGAAGTAACAATTACTGATCCAAATAGCGGTGATATTTTGTTTTCGACTTTGCCTAAGCAGGCGCAAATACAAGTTTATGCCGATAAGCCTTTAGTAATAGAGCAGCTTGTTAATGTTGCTGGACATCAATGGCAATTTAAATACAGTCCATCACAGCATTTTATGGAGACACATTCTTCGTGGGTGTCATACTGGATTATGATCGGTGCTTTTTTCATTTTCAGTTTGTTGGTGATGTGGTTGATGACATTAACAGGTCAAGCCCAGCAAATTAAAAAGCAGGTCAAAACAAACACACGTGAGATTGCGGACAAAGCGAAGTTATTAGAAGAAAGTGAAACAAAATATCGACGTTTGGTTGAGAATATTCAAGATGAATATTTTATTTATAGCTATGATAAACAAGGTGTTTACAATTATGTAAGTCCTTCGATAGTCCCCATCTTGGGCTATGAACAATCAGCCTTTCTCGTGCATTATTCGACCTATTTAGTGGATTCTGAACTTAACCAACATGCTGCTGAAATGGTTGTGCAGACGTTATCTGGTATCTCTTCAGACTATGAAATAGAAATGTTATCGGCATCGGGTGAAGTGCATACACTGAGAGTATATGAGAACCCAGTCTACGATGAAAATAACCAATTAGTGTTGGGTGCAGAAGGGATCGCACACGATATTACAGCATCGAAAAAAGCACGTTTATCTCTTGAAAAATTATCTTTGGCAATTAAACACAGCCCTAATGCGGTGGTGATTACTGATCGCGAAGGTAATATTGAATATGTTAATCCTAAGTTCACTACGATCACGGGTTATTCGGAAAATGAGGCGATAGGGAAATGGCCCGACATTATCAGTTCAGGGAATACGGACCCGGAGTTATATAAGGATTTATGGGAAACCTTGTTGTCAGGTGTCGAGTGGCGAGGGGAATTACAAAACCGTAAAAAGAATGGTGATCTGTATTGGGCGCAAGAAGTCATTGCGCCTATGTTAGATGAGTCAGGCCATGTGACGCATTTTGTTGTAACCCAAGAAGATATTACTCAAGCCAGACAAATCAATGAACGGACAACCTATCAAGCAAGTCATGATTTATTGACCGGTTTGATGAATAGGCATGAGTTTGAGGCACGGTTGAAACGTGCAATCGGTTCTTCGAAGCGAGACTTAACCGAGCATGCCTTGTGTTATATGGATCTTGATCGATTTAAAGCGGTTAATGATACTTGTGGGCACGTGGCAGGTGATGAGTTATTGCGTCAAATAGGTTCGATGATGTCAGCGAACGTCCGTTCTCGCGATACTTTGGCCAGATTAGGCGGTGATGAATTTGGTTTGTTAATGGAGCATTGTGGCATTGAACAAGCCCATCAGGCGTGTGAGTCGATCATTGATTTGTTTCAGAATTTTCGCTTTCACTGGGAAGATCATGTTTTCACGGTAGGTGTGAGTATTGGTTTAGCCATTATTGACCAGCATATTAAAGATAATGCTGAAGCGATGAAGAATGCTGATTCAGCTTGTTATGAAGCAAAAGATAACGGGCGTAACCAAATTAAAGTCCATACCGAGGATCATGCCCGTTTGCAAAAACGTAGAGGGGAGATTCAGTGGAGCAGTGAAATCAGTGACGCTTTGGATAATAATCGTTTATTACTCTATGCACAGCCGATTGTTGCACTGAGCGATATCGCTTCATGCGTTGGCTATGAGGTGTTGTTAAGGATGCAGATGCAAGATGGCAAGATTGTCCCACCGGGGGCCTTTTTACCAGCTGCAGAACGCTATAATTCTGCAACGCGGATAGATCGTTGGGTCGTTAATCATACTTTGCATTGGATGAATAAACATGTGAATGAACTGGAACATGTTAAGAGCATTTCCATTAATTTATCCGGTCAATCGTTAGATGATGAAGCGATGGCGGAATATATTATTCGTGAGTTTGAACGCGGTGATATTCCAGCTAGTAAGGTTAAATTTGAGATTACAGAAACTGCTGCGATAGCCAACTTACATGAAGCAACGCAGTTTATTAATACATTAAAAACCTATGGTTGCCGTTTTGCGTTAGACGATTTTGGTAGTGGACTATCGTCATTTGCTTATTTAAAGAATCTAGATGTTGATACATTGAAAATAGATGGTATGTTTATTAAAGATATGCTGGACGATACGCTTGATTATGAAATGGTGAAATCCATTAATGAAATTGGTCATGTGATGGGACTTGAAACAGTAGCTGAGTTTGTAGAATCCGATGCCATCCTAGAAAAACTGAAAGAAATTGGTGTTGACTATGCTCAGGGATATAGCTTGGGTGAACCGATTAATATTGATGATATTTTGAAGTAATAAGCTTTGTTAGTATTTTGGTGGTGAGTCACTTCGCTTTCACTGCTATAATTTTTGCACGATGCCTCCGTAGTTGAATGGATACAATAGGGCCCTCCTAAGGCTTAGGTGCAGGTTCGATTCCTGCCGGGGGCACCATTTCTTAATTGGTTTTAGGGAGGCAGTGTGGAAAAAATCATTTCAATTTTATTTACGCTGTTTTGTATCGCTACTGCCTTAATATCAAATAGCCTGTTAGGTGCGGGAATGTTGTTTTGGATCATTCTATCGTGTGGTCTATTCGTCGGTGTCAGCGCATATATCCCAGGCTTGGCGATGATGGGCGCTTTTATTGCTGGCTTATTAGCGCTTGTTTCTATTGGTGCTGTCTTGTTAGGGCTGATTGCTGCCACTATTGGTGGTTCTTTTCGTTTAGAAGGGAATGAGGCGATGTTATTGGCATCATTTTTCTGTATTGCTCTATCAGGCCTAATTTTAGTCGTGTTATGTAAACGAAAAAGTAATCGTTTGGATGCATAGCCAATACAAAACTTAATGTTAGGGTTGGTAGTCTTTTCAGTCAGTATTGATTTTAGCTTTATGCAATAATGAAATTTGGATGAAGTTGTTATTGATTGGAACCCCTTAGTGCATGGAATGTCTAGATTGGCTATGAGAATGCGATTTGTCATGATGTTGGTGACTTTGCTGGTTTGGCCAGCATCTTATGGCTATGCTGCAGAGATTGCCTTGCCTGAAATTGGTGATAGTGCAGGTGCATTGATTTCACCCCAACAGGAATATCGTATTGGCCAAGCTTTTTTCTGGCGTTTGCAACAATCTGTTGACTTGGTTGAAGACCCTGAGATTAATCATTACATTAAAAGTCTAGGGCAAAGGCTGGTTACCAATAGTGATGAGCCAGCTTTACCTTTTAAGTTCTTTATGGTGCCGGATCCTCGCGTTAATGCTTTTGCGGCACCAGGTGGCTTTATTGGTGTGAATGCAGGCTTGTTATTAACAAGCCAAGAAGAAGATGAGTTGGCTTCTGTACTCGCACATGAAATTGCGCATGTGACACAGCGGCATTTATTGAGGAGTCTCGAGAAACATCAACAAGGAAGCATACCGCGAGCAGCAGCTTTATTAGGTGCTGCCCTGTTAGCCGCAGTTGATCCACAAGCGGGTGTTGCTGCTTTAACCGTTGTGCAGGCGAGTGGTGTGCAGTCTCAAATTGATCATACCCGGGCCCATGAGGCTGAGGCAGATAATTTGGGCATGCTCAATTTGGTTCGTGCAGGCTTTGATGCCCAAGCTATGCCTACCTTTTTTGAACGCCTCCAACAGAGTAGTCGCTTTTATAATAGTAGCTCGGTTCCAGAGTTCTTAAGAACACATCCCGTGACAACATCGCGTATCGCCGAAGCGCGTGGACGCGCTGTGACATATACACGAACAGGTCAAAGGCGTGATGACCTATCGTTTTATTTGATGCGTGAAAAATTGCGTGTGATGACGTCAACTAATTTGATTGGCCTGAAACAGCATTATATTAGTGCACTTGCAAAAGGGAATAACAGGAATGCCATTGCATCACGTTATGGTTATGCACTCGCTTTAACTGCCATGGGTGACTATAGCCGCGCACGTAAAGAAATGAGGTCACTGATTGAGGGTGATGCTGAGCGATTAACATATCAATTAGCTTTAGCAGATATTGAACAGGCGAGTGGTCGTTTGACGAAAGCATTGAATCTTTACCAAGCAAATCAGAGGCTATATCCAAACGATTATGCTTTGTCTGTTAAACAAGCGATTGCTTTACTACAAGCGCATCAGCCGAAACGTGCAGCAAGATTATTATTGACTCAGTTAGAAGCGGGTAAGGGTTCTGCCCAGTTGTATAAGCTTTTGGCGCAGGCGCAAGGTGATTTAGGGCAGCCGAGTGATGCCCATGGCTGGCTGGGTGAATACTATTATAGTGCGGGCCGTTTTGAGCAATCAGAAGAGCAATTTAAATTGGCGGTGAAATCGGCCAAGGGCAATCAATATCAGTTGGCAAAATTGACTTCTCGTTTGCGTGAAGTTGAAGCAATGAAAGTGTTGATGGAAGAGTTATGACACCTCCTATTCATTCTCAGCGAAGAGCCGTTTTAAAGCAGTTTCTTTCGGCTTCAACACTCGCGATGGTGGCAAGTAGTGGCTTGTTATTGCCACAATGTGTTTTAGCCCATTGGCCTAGCGATGCCTTCACGGCAGAAACGGTTGAAGATGTCTTATTAGCATTGATGGGTCAAGCTGAGGCCATAGAAGAAACGGGCGTGAAATTTACGGTGGGTAAGCCGACTAAATTAATAACAGATGGTCAATCTGTCACTGTCGAAATTGCAAGCGAGTTAGCCAATGTCGAACGTGTTGCGATATTGGTTGATAATAATCCTAACCCGTTGGTGATGAGTTTCGAATTGACTGATAACGTTATGATGCCGCTTAAAACCCGTATAAAAATTGTAGCGGGTGAGTCGCAGCTGATTGCGGTTATAAGAGCCGAGGGTAAGTTATATAAAACAACACGTGATGTCCGCGTTTATGCCGGTGGGAATGCATAATGGGAATGTTGCAGCACGATCGCATTAGAGCAACGTTACGTGAAGGGCATACAGAAATAAGAGTGTTATTAATTCATCCGATGGCATCAGGCCGGGAGCAAAACAAGATGTCGGTAGAAGCCGTGTCTTCACCACACTTTATTCAAGATATTCGTTGTTGGCGAAATGGTGAGCAGATGTTAGCAGTTAAATGTGGCCCTGCGACAGCTGAAAACCCTTATTTCTCGTTCCAACTAGTGGGTGGTGAATCGGGTGATAAAATTAAGGTTCGCTGGGTCGATAATATCGGTCAAAAAGGTATTGTCGAAGTCAAAGTTAACTGATTAATGACGGCCTTGTTTTTCGATGTAGCACTGATGGTATTCCTCTGCATCATAAAAATGTTGAACAGGGGTTATTTCGGTCACGATGGGTGTTTGCTTGAAGCGAGTTTGATTTAAGGTCTGCTTTTTAGCTATAGCCAATTCTTTTTGCTGTTCATTGTGATAGAAAACAGCTGAACGGTATTGTGTTCCGCGATCAGGTCCCTGCTGGTTTAATGTTGTCGGATTATGGATTTGCCAAAAAAAGTCTAACAGTTGTTCATAATTGATTACATCAGAGTCGAAAGTCACTTCAATGGCCTCTGCATGGCCAGTTGTGCCGGTACAGACGGCTTTGTAATCCGGTGCATCGGTATGGCCAGCAGTATAGCCGACGCGTGTTGAAGTAATGCCAGGCAATTGTCTGAATTTTGCTTCAACACCCCAAAAACAGCCTGCGGCAAAGGTTGCAATGTTCATTATTTTTTCCTTATGGCTATGATGTGGTTGCACCACTATCTGAAAGCTTCTATCCTTAAAGGATTGTTTTATTTATCTTAACTTAAAGTAGGATATTAATGGTGTTAAACCAAGATACTGCCCATTTTAATATGTTGGAGCAACAAGTGCGTCCAACAGATATTTCCGATAAGCGTGTACTAGATGCTTTGCGGCATCTGAAACGAGTTGATTTTATTGATGCGGAATTAGCAGGCCTTGCCTGTGCTGATATGGCATTACCCATTGGTTATGGACAGACAATGTTACCGCCTATTTTGCAGAGTAAGATGTTGCAAGCATTGGCTGTGCAAGGAGATGAATGCGTATTAGAAATAGGTACTGGAACAGGTTATTTCACGGCATTGTTGGCCATGCTAGCAAGGCGAGTTGAAACGGTAGAAATCGTGCCAGAGTTGGCTGCGATGGCAGAGAAAAACTTAAAAGCCTGTGATGTTCATAATGTCACTTGTCATACAGGGGATGCTTCTACACAGTGGTCCTGTGATGATCGCGTTGATGTAATTGTGTCGACAGCTGCTTTTGTTTCCATTCCAGAGGCATTTTTGCAGCAGCTGCAAGTCGGTGGTCGGATGATGGCGATTGTAGGTGAAGGCATGACGATGGAAGTGCAATTGGTCAAACGTGTTGCGGAAAGAGAGTGGCAAACTGAAGTTGTGTTAGAAACCGCAGCGCCAGCTGTGATCAATGCTGAGCCAAAACCTGCATTTGAGTTTTAAGTCAGTATGAAGCAATTAAGTGCGAGTGATGTCTCTGATTTATTAGCGGAAGATTCGTCTGTGGCATTGGTCGATGTGCGTGAAGAACATGAATTAGGCTATGGCAAAATCGAGCGTGCTTTGCATATTCCCATGCAACAAATTCCCAATGAACTACATCAGTTAGGTGAAGATATCGATCAAACGATTATTGTTGTTTGCCATGCGGGTGTCCGGAGTATGCATGTTGCGCAGTATCTTGAAGGTTTAGGTTATAGCAATATTGTTAATTTAGTGGGTGGTATGAACAGCTGGGCGACAGATGTTGATACGACAATGACGGTCTATTAGGGAAAAACGTTGAAACAAATAGGAATATATTTTGGGATCATAGCGGCCCTGATGCCGCAGGTTAGTGCTGCAGAAGACTTAGTTGATGTTTTCCAGAGTGCTTTGATTAATGATCCTCAACTATTAGCGGAAGCTGCTGCACAGCTTGCTGTGGGTGAATTAGACTCACAAGCCACTGCCCGATTTTTACCGCAACTTTCTTTATCGGCCAATAATGGCAAGGTAAAGCGTCAATCTTCAGCTCAGACCTTTGGCGGTGATAGAGAATACAATAATCATGGTTATACCCTCAGTCTGACACAGCCGCTCTACCGACAAGAAAATTACATTCAAAGCAACCAAGCTGATATTGCCATCGAGCAGGCAGCGGCGAGTTATCAAATAGCTGAGCAAGCTTTGATTTTACGTGTGGCTGAACGCTACTTCGATTTTTTATCACAACAAGACGAAGTAACATTTTCAGAGTCTGAAAAAGAAGCGAATGCCAAACAGTTAGAGCAGGTGCAACAGCGGTTCGATTTAGGCTTAGCGACGATCACCGATTTGAGTGAATCACAAGCGGGTTATGATTTAGCCAATGCCGATGTGATTACAGCGAAAAATGAGTTAGCAAATAGCCGTGAACGCTTGTTAGAAACCTCTGGCCTCTATTTGGATGGCTTAGTCCCACTGGCTGCTGAAACGCCGCTTGTACGTCCAGTGCCTGAAGAAAGTGAAGAATGGATAGCAGTTGCTTTAGTACAAAACCCGAATTTACGCGTAGTACAAAAAACTAAAGAAGACGCTCAACAAGTGATTGCTTTACAAAAAAGTGGTCACTACCCGAGTTTGGATATTGTGGGTGAAAAAAATTATACCTCTCAGAGTGACAGTAGCTTTGGCGGTAGTAGTAAAGTCCATCAAGAATCTGTCAGTATTCAGTTTAACTTGCCCATTTTTGAAGGTGGTGGTGTGTCATCACGTGTCAGGCAAGCATCGCACCGTCTAGATGAAGCGATGCAAAACGAAGAAGCACAACGCCGTGCCGTTGTTAGACAGAGCCGTGAGGCTTATAACGGCGTTATATCAGGTATTAGCCGTGTAAAAGCCTTAAAACAAGCCTTAGTGTCGGGACAAAAGGCATTGGAGTCGACAGAAGCAGGTTATGAAGTTGGCACACGGACTACGGTGGATGTGTTAAATGTGCGCCGAGATTTGTTCAGGGCAAAACGTAATTACGCCAATGCACGTTATGAGTATATTTTATCTAGCTTGCGTTTGAAGCAAGCGGCAGGTACCTTAAACCAGAATGACCTAGCTCAAATTAATACCTGGTTAGAGGAATAGCAATGTCGAAGGATAATCTTAATTTAAGTCATGCAGCTGACTGCACGTTAGTCGTTGTAGATGTGCAAGAAAGATTAGTGTCGGCAATGCCTAATGGCGTTAAAGAAAGAGTGATTGAACGTGTTAGTGTTTTATTAACAGCAGCGAAGACTTTATCTATTCCTGTGTTAGTGACAGAACAATACCCAAATGGATTAGGCCCAACAGAACAAGAATTGGTCAAACAACTTCCAGAGGGTACACCGGTTATCGCCAAAACTTGTTTCTCTGCTGATTGTGCAGATGGTTTTGTACCTGCATTGGAACAAACCGGCCGGAAACAAGTAGTGCTAGTGGGTATGGAAACGCATATTTGTGTATTACAAACGGCATTGGCTTTGCAGGCACAAGGTTATCAAGTTTTTGTGGTGGAAGATGCGGTGAGTTCTCGTTCCAAGGCCAATCAATATAATGCTTTGCAGCGTATGCGTAGTGCGGGTGTCATCGTGAGCAATGTGGAATCTGTTATTTTCGAATGGCTTGAAGATTCATCACAAGAAAACTTTAAAACACTAGCACAATTAATTATCTAAAGACGAAAGTCATAAAAGGCTAATGCAATTGGTGTAATTGCTGTCGCTTATTGGCGGTGCCTGTTCGTTTTTGTTTCGATACTGGGTTACTGAGTTCATAGGTAGGTATGCCCTTGAGTTTACTACGCTGATAATCTATTGCCAGTAATGATTTTACATTCGACATATCTTCGGAAAAATGATCTGTCAAAATGGTGTAGATAAGTTCAAATTGTCTCTTTAGTGTGATTTTCCAACTACTCCCGGCCAGTTGGTAAAGCTGTTCTGATAGCTGTAAAAAGCGTTGGAAGGGTTGTTCTCTTAAGATGATGGGTAGGGTATTGGCAAACCGACCTGAGTTTCCGATCATGTCCCAGAAGCGAGCAAAGCGATTGATGATCTGCATTTCTTGAAAAGTGACACTCGATGTACTCAAAATATTGTAGGGTGCTTCTGGGTTATAACGAAGCTGATAGGACTTATTATGACGATTCAGTGGCGCGCCACGCAGGCGTTTTAAAATACCCAATTGAATTTCATGCGGTTTTAAAGCAATAAGCTGATCAAAACTATCAGCAAAGTTTTGTAATGAATCACTCGGTAACCCAAAAATCAGATCGGTATGCAAATGAGCGCCGGTGTTTTCCCGTAACCAAGTCAGGTTTGCTTTGGTCTTTTCATTATTTTGTTTGCGACTGATCAGGTTCTGAATATCAGGATCAAAGGTTTGCACACCGATTTCAAACTGCAAACTATTGGCTGGAAAGCGCTTCAACATGTCTTTCAGTTTGTCAGGCAGATGATCAGGCACGACTTCAAAATGCAGATAGAGATCATCGGTCATGCGTTCTAAAAAGAACTCTAAGATCCGGATGCTGGTGGCAATTTTTAAATTAAATGTTCGGTCAATAAACTTGAAATTACGTACACCACGTTCAAGCAAAACAGCCATTTCATCTAAGAAGGGTTCAATGGAAAAGGGCTTAGCAGTCTTATCTAAAGCTGATAAACAAAATTCACATTTAAATGGACAGCCGCGTGACGCTTCGACATAAATTAGCCGGTTTTGAATATCTTCATCCGTGTAATATTGATAAGGCATTATCAATTCATCAAGGGCTAATGCTTCGCCTTCAATGTAATGGGGTTGTGAAATATCTTCGTCTAGGATTTGTTGGCAGAGTTCAGGAAAACTCTGTTCACCAGGGCCAGAAATAATAAAGTCAGCCATGTCTGCAACGGATGGCACATCCGGTTGATGGCTGACCTCTGGGCCACCCAATACAATCTTCACCTCAGGCGCGATTTGTTTCAACATGGCCACCACTTTAGATACTTCACTGACATTCCAAATATAGACACTAAACCCAATAATTTTTGGCTGATGACTTAATAACTGTTCAACAATATTGATCGGTAATTCTTGAATAGTGAATTCAATGATGTGTGTTTGTGATTGCAGCTCACCCATATTGGCGTAGAGATAACGCAGCCCAAAAGCGGTGTGCATATAACGGGCGTTTAAGGTGGTGAGTAGGATAGTTGAGGCGGAAGACATGGACATAGTTTACCGTAATCACTGTTGTTGATTATGATTAAACGCTGAACTGCTTGCGAAAACGTAAGGTCTGCGACATTATGAAGATTAAACATGGATTAGGGATTAACAATGTCTGAATTTTATAATTTTTCAATGAATAGCCTGCAAGGCGAAGCCATCGATTTTTCGCAGTTTAAAGGCAAAGCGGTGTTGGTTGTAAATACAGCCAGTAAATGCGGTTTTACGCCCCAGTATGAAGGTCTACAAGCATTACATGAGAAGTATAAAGACCAAGGCTTAGTGGTGATGGCTTGTCCTTGTAATCAGTTTGGAAAACAAGAGCCGGGTGATGCCGCCGCGATTGAGAATGAATGCTTAGTGAACTACGGTGTTGATTTTTTAGTGTCGGAGAAAATTGATGTCAATGGTGATACTAGCCATCCTTTGTTTCAATACTTACGCAATGAATTATCGGGTGTGATGGGTAATAAAATTAAATGGAATTTCACCAAGTTTTTAGTGGATGCCAATGGCATTCCGGTTGAGCGCTATGCCCCGACAACTAAGCCGCAGGATTTGGAAAAGGATATTGATAAGATATTATAACTTAATGGAGTTTTTATTCTGTTTTGATGTAAGAAAACAAGCAGGTAACAGTGGCACAGTTCCTTACATTTGATGCTATTAGAAACTCAAATAGTAGCGATTTTAGTAGAAAGATAGTTGAAAATGCAGAGCGTAGAGCAGTAAATGGATCTACGTTTTTGTCGTACTCATCGCGAGATGACGAATTTTTACCAAGCATAATTGGGGTTCTTGAAAACCATGGTGCTTTTGTCTATATAGATAAAAAGGACTCATCACTTCCACACAAACCAAGTCGTGAAACAGCCGCTATCTTAAGGAAGAATGTGGCCCTTTCTTCTAAGTTCGTATTATTTGTTACACCAAATAGTAAGGAAAGCAATTGGATACCGTGGGAGTTAGGATTGGCCGATGGTGAGAAAACAAAATCTAAGGTGGTGACCAACCTTATTATAATGAGTTTTCCCGAATTTTTAGTGATACGTATGACATTGTGGAAGATAGTTCGTTAGATAGAGCGATTGATAGTGATGATCCTGAATATGTAATGCGTAGAATCAGAGAAAATAATATTACAGGCACATCTTGTACGATTGTTTTATGTGGAGCCCAGACTCCAAAGAGGAAATATGTAGATTGGGAGATTAAGGCAACTTTAGATAAAGGTCATGGGCTTATAGGGATTAATTTACCTAGTAGCATACATGGAGAGGGTGGCATTATAGTTCCAAGTAGATTCTATGATAATTACAAATCAGGTTATGCAGTCTGGCTTCAATGGCCAGAACTGACATTAAGTAGAATTCATCAAGCCATAGAGGAAGCTAATTCTAAATCGTTAATATTAATTGATAATTCACGTCAGATGCGACGTAGAAACGGGTGATTTATGGCTGTTTTAAATAAAGGCTCATTTTCCTTAAATTTAGGAATTGTTCAATTGGGTGGTGAACTGAGTGATGATGACAGGCAGTGTGCATGGGAGTTATATACTGAGTTATCTACACGCGTAGCAGTAACAGGAAAGGCTAATGATGCCGATTGCACTGACTTTGCAGGAGAACTATATATTGAAAGCCTGAGTTCGGTATATAAGTTTTTTCAAGAGTCTAGAGCAATCATGCGCGAATTCCCCGTTGGTCAGATAACAGGCGATAATAAAGACCACCTAGGGATAATGATAAGTCGAATGATGGAGGATGTTTTGAGGCCATTTTTAGAAAAATGGCAAGTTAAATATAGACATTGGTGGGAAAATGAAAGCAACCCAAGGTTATCGCCGCTTGAGAGGCAGAAAGAGTTTCTAGAGCTAGCTCAATTACTTGAGGATTGGAGTTCATTAAGATGGCTAATGGGACAGATACAACAAGAGTTAGTCAGTGTATATAATTTAGTTGATGTTGGTGGTCATATTTGATTTGGTTAATTAAGAAGGGAGCTAGTTTTATTAGTTAGAATTCGCTGCCGCGAGGGCGTTCATTTATTTTGCGTGGCCAAAATTAACGGAACCAAACAAAAGGCCAGCCCATGCTTTGCCCTTCGGGTTCCCTCACTTTTCAATCTATTTGAGATACGACGAAAACTCGCTACGCTCAAACACTCGTCGTATTGTTCTCAAATAGCTTTTCAAAGCTCCGCTTCGCATAAGGGCGGTTTGGGATTCTTTCCAAAGGGAATCAAAGGGTCAGCCAATTTGATTCTTATCCAGTTGAGCAATCAAGTTTTTCAGAACAGATGCAGCTATTTCTAATTCCGTTTGTTTAATATCACTGGCCAGTCCATTCACCCAAGGAATTTGTTTTTCCATAGCTTGGCTATAAGCTTGAGCACCTTTATCGGTGAGTTTTACTAATTTGGCCCGTTTGTGCTCTGGGTTTGCCAATGTTGTTAATAATCCGTCTTTTACCATTTCATTGGAAATTCTTTGTACAGCTTGTCTCGATTGTCCCATAACCCGTGCAATATCGGGTACGGTCATTGGGTTACTGCCATACGCTAGGGCACCTAAAATTTTCCAGCGAGCACTGGTGAGTTCTAAGCTTTTGACGAGCTTATCCCCTTCTAGCACTAGCACCCCATTCAGTTTGAAAGTATCTAAAATGATCTTGGTAAGTAAACGGCCTTCTTGTGTATGTTCCATTATCGATCTCTGGATAAATGACAATATATTGTCGATATTCGTTTAATCCTGTACAGTGACAATATATTGTCATTGTGCTGAGAAGTATGAACGCGTGAAGAATAGAATACACCTAGTCGCAGCGATTGTGGCAACGCTCTGTATCGCATTGTTTTTTACTGCGACTATTTTCGTTGAGTTATTTGGCTCGGCGGAAGCAGTTTCTAATGTAAAAAGTTTAATCGTAAAACCGGGTTTATTTATTCTTATTCCCGCCATTGCGATAACAGGTGCTTCGGGTTTTGCCTGTGCCAAACAGAGAAGGGGTGGTTTGATTGCGAATAAGATGAAGCGAATGCCTTTTATTGCTGCAAATGGACTTCTGATTTTGGTGCCTTGTGCGATAACGCTCAATCAGTGGGCAAGTGCAGGGTCATTTGATATGACATTTTATATTGTTCAAGGTGTGGAACTCATTGCAGGAGCAACTAATTTGGCTTTGATGGGGTTGAATATTCGTGATTGACTGAGAATGAAAGTGAATTAAATTTAAAACTATTCCATGCGTTGCTTACGTCTGGTGATTAGTTTTAGAGGATGGGGATGATGTTAGAGTTAATAGCGCTGTTTAGTTGCGGTACCTTTTTTGGTGCTGCTGTTTATATTTCGATAGCTCAGCATCCTGCGACATTAGAAGCCGGTGTGGCAGTGGGCGGGCGATTTTTCCCACCTATGTATAACCGGGCAGCACCGATGCAGGTGACTTTGGCATTAGTCGGTTTTATATCAGGAATGATACTGGGCTACCTGAGCTCTGAAGTACTTTGGTATATAGGGGCGTTGCTGCTCTTTTCGGTTATACCGATAACGTTAATAGTGATAAAACCGGTAAACGATATTTTGTTGTCGCCTGAAAATGATCCTGATTCTGCCAATACTGAGGCGTTACTAAGGCAGTGGGGACCAAAACATTGGTGGCACTCTATTGCTAGTGGTTTGGCTTTTGTTGTGTATTTATATGTAGGGATTGCAACATAAGCGGTGATGGCCGGCTATTAGGCTATGTCTGATGCGTAATGTTCTATTTGCGTCAAAACGGTCTTTTGTTCATCTGTTAGGTCACGTTCTCGACACGTCTTGAGGATTTCAGCAAATTGCGCGTGGCTTAAGATTTTTTCGTTTTCATTTGAACTCAACCGTTGCTGACGATAGTGTTGCCATTCTTCTTGTTCTTCCTCGTTGAGAGACTCAGGCCAATTTCTAGCGCGGTAACGAAACAGCATTTCTTCAAGGCGGTTATCTTCAAAAGGGATTGAGAGTGCAGCTAAGTTTCCAGGTTTAGCGTCGCGGACTAATTCCATTTTTCGTTTGTCATTAGCGCTGAAAAAACCACCGGAATAGAGACTGGCATCGGGATCGTCAATCGGGTCAAATTCTCGTTTGGTGAAGATTTCGTTTAGTTTAGCCGTTAAGTCGCCAGCGGCGTTAAGCTCAGCAAGGTGGCGGTGATGTTGCTCGCGATCAATATCTAACCTTTCTGCTGCGGCATCGTTGAGGGTGTTTTCGGGGACAACGACAGGACATTTATTGATATGAATGGTTTTGAGTGCAGGGCGTTTTACCCCTTCAGGTAAATCAGCATAGGGTGTGAAGAGGCGCTCTCTTAATGTCGCGGCATCTTCATGAATCAAATCTTCTGGTGAATGACGAAGGTCGTAGACAATAATGCCGTTAGGATTGGTTGGATCCTTGGCTAAGGGAACGACTAAGGCAGTGCCACAATATTCGCTGGGATACATACGTGATACATGCATGACCGGTGTTCTGTCGTGAAGGTTAAGCAAAAGTGCGACATCATTTTTACGTCGGTGCTGATAAACATAGTCATAGAGTTTGGGTTGGGCGGTTTTAATGAGTTTGGCCAAGGCAATGGTGGCATAGACATCGACGAGGGCATCATGCGCGCCTGCGTGTTCAATATTATTCGCGGCGGTTAAATGCTCAAGGCGAAAACTCGGTTTGCCATCTTCACGGTCAGGCCAATTAATGCCTTCGGGTCTTAAAGCACGTGTGAGGCGAGCCATATCGATGATATCCCACCGAGAGTTGCCATTTTGCCATTCTCTGGCATAAGCATCATAGAAGTTGCGAAAGAGGATATAACGCGTGAATTCATCATCGAAACGCAAACTGTTATAGCCAACACCACAGGTGCTGGCTTGGGAAAATTCGTCATGAATCAGTTTGATAAATTCCGCTTCGGGTAGTCCTTTTTCATTGGCTTCTTGTGGTGTAATACCGGTGACTAAACAAGCTTCTGGCGATGGCAAACTGTCATTGGCCAGTTTGCAATAAATCATCAATGGCTCACCGATGACGTTTAGGTCCTCATCAGTACGAATACCAGCAAACTGGGCTGGCCTATCGTACTTGGGATCGATGCCAAAGGTTTCGTAGTCATGCCAATAAAGTGTATTCATACTCTTCGCCTTTCAAATTGCAGCGTTGTTGGCTGCACTCACGCACCCCAATCACTTAGTATAGCTAAGCTCATGGGGATTTGCTCGTTTGCCGCCTAGCTGCAAATTGAAATGCTTTGAGTATCTTTCTATTGGTTATAGTAAAGCCAATGCTTCTTTAGCTGCATTCAATGTGTGTTCGATTTCAGCATCGCCATGTTCAGCAGAAACAAAGCCGGCTTCAAAGGCTGAAGGGGCCAGATAAACACCGCGATCTAACATTAAGTGGAAGAATTTTTTAAAGCGTTCTTGATCACTGTTAGCCACTTGTTCGTAGTAATCAACTTTGTCATCCTCGGTAAAGAATAAACCAAACATTCCGCCCACATGGCTGGTGGTCATGGGAATACCAGCTTCATCAGCTAGGGCTTTGAGGCCTGTTGCTAATTTTTCGGCGGCTGCAGAGAGTTTGTTATGGAAACCTTCTTGTTGAATCAGTTTTAATGTTGCAAGGCCAGCAGCCATTGAGATGGGGTTACCTGATAATGTACCTGCTTGATAAACAGGTCCTAGCGGGGCGATATGCTCCATTACTTCGCGTTTACCACCAAAGGCGCCGACAGGTAAGCCGCCGCCAACTATTTTGCCGAGTGTTGTTAAGTCGGGTGTGACGTTGTAATGGGCCTGTGCGCCGCCTAATGACACGCGAAAGCCTGTCATCACCTCATCGAAGATAAGCACTGCGCCGTGATCATCACAGACGGCTCGCAAACCTTCTAAAAAGCCAGGAACGGGGGCGATACAGTTCATATTACCGGCGACAGGTTCGACGATAATACAGGCAATTTGATCGCCTAACTCTTCAAAACATGCGCTGACGGAATCAATATCGTTAAAGCGTAATGTCAAAGTGTGTTCTGCTAATGAAGCAGGCACTCCGCCTGAAGAGGGCACGCCTAAGGTCAGTGCACCAGAACCGGCTTTTACTAATAAAGAGTCAGCATGGCCGTGATAGCACCCTTCGAATTTCACGATTTTGTCGCGGCCTGTGTAACCACGCGCTAGACGGATGGCACTCATTGTTGCCTCTGTGCCCGAGCTGACCATACGAACGAGGTCCATTGAAGGTACGAGTTTGCAGACTTCTTCTGCCATAGTGGTTTCGATTTCAGTTGGAGCACCAAAACCGAGTCCATGTTCAACAGATTTTTGTACAGCGGTGATGACGTCAGGGTGGGCATGACCGACAATCATGGGCCCCCATGAGCCGATGTAATCAACGTATTTTTTGCCTTCTGCATCTGTTACCCACGCACCTTTTCCTTCACGAAAGAAGACAGGATCGCCACCGACACCATTAAATGCACGGACAGGTGAGTTAACACCGCCAGGAATATGTTGCTGGGCTTGTTCGAAAAGGTCGTGATTGGTTTGCATGTTGGATCCTTAATTGTGCTGTGTTGTTGATTGTAGTGCGATGATTTTATCTCATCTTGCCAGAATGTCCGACTTTAGTTTTGTTTGCTTCGTTTTTAGCACTCGGCGACTGCGCTATTTAGCAGAGGGTTAGGTCATATCACTTGTTTTTTATTGCGTTGATTACGTTATTCTGTGCTGTCTGAAAATTGCACTGCATTGTTAATCGAGTCAGTGCTATTATGAATGATTATCATTAGCGGCACTAACTGTGTGGTTTGCCATTATAAATTACCTACTTACAAAAAAACAGGAATGAACATTTCATGCGAATGATAAGTTATAGTCGTATGGGTTCCTTGGCATTGTTATTACTGTTATCGCCAATGGCGAAAGCGGTTTATGTTGATACCTTAAAAGATGCGATAGATACGCAGGTCAAAGCTGAAATATCAGCACAAAAATCACAAGAAAAAATTGATGGTTTGGCCGATCAAACGGATCAGATGTTAGCGGAATACCGAAATGTATTACGTCAAACTGACAGCTTGCGTATCTATAATGATCAGCTAGAGAAATTGGTGTTGTCTCAGAAAGAAGAGATGGCGTCTATCGATGGCCAATTGATTAACATTGAAACGACGCAACGCGAAATTGTGCCGTTGATGCTGAAGATGATTGATGTCATGGCTGATTTTGTTGCCTTAGATATTCCGTTTTTACCGGAAGAACGACAATTCCGTATTGAAGCGTTGCAGAATTTGATGGAAAGGGCAGATGTCAGCTTGGCTGAAAAATACCGGCGCATTTTGGAAGCGTATCAGGTTGAAACAGAATATGGCCGGACCATTGAGGCTTATCAAGGTGACTTGGTTATAGGTGACGAAACTCGGACGGTAGACTTTCTGCGTATTGGTCGTGTGAGCTTGTATTACCTATCGCTGGATGGCCAGGAAGCGGGTGTTTGGAATGACGGTTGGCAACGTTTAGATGATAGTTATCGTCAGCCGATAGAAATAGGATTGAAAGTGGCTAAGAAGCAGTTGCCGCCTGATTTACTGGTCTTACCAGTGAAAGCGGGAGGTAAAGCACAATGAAATCACGTTATTTAGCTTTGCTGTTTGTTGTTTTCAGTCAGTCTGTATGGGCAAATCACTCGGATGAAAAACCGCAAGATATAGATGCTTTATATGAGCGTGTTAAGCATGACCGTGTGATGGAACAAAAGCAAAACCAGCAGCGGGAAGCGACGTTTATTGCGGAACGTGATCAACAAGCACGTTTATTAGCTCAAGCCAAGGCGCAGCTGGCGGAACAAGAAACGAAAACAACCCAGTTAAATGCGACTTTTCAGGAGCAAGAAAAGGTATTGGCGGAGTTGAATGCGGATCTGCTGCTTAAGTCGGGTTCATTAGGTGAGTTGTTTGGCACAGTGCGTCAGGTCGCTAATGAAAGTCGCGGTGTGCTCGAGAGTTCAATGGTCTCAGCTGAACATCCAGAACGGGCGGCATTTTTGGGTAAGATTGCTGAGCGAAAACAGCAGCCAACTATCGAAGAAATCCGTCAAGTCTGGTTAGCGCTGCAACACGAAATGACTGAATCTGCGAAAGTGAAGCAATTTGTGCATCCTGTTATTACAGCGCAAGGCATGGTCGAAGAGAAACAAGTGACACGTGTGGGTCCCTTCTCAGCTTTTAGTGAAGGACAGTTTTTACGTTACCTACCGGAGACAGGTAATTTGGTGGCATTAGGCCGGCAGCCTGTTGATCGTTTGCAGCAAGTCGCTGCTGATTTTGAATCGGCTGATACGGGTGCGATTGAACCAGTTGTTGTTGACCCAACACGGGGTGCAATTATGGCCTTGTTGGTTCAAGCACCGGATTTGAAAGAACGTGTGCAACAAGGGGGTTGGATTGGCTATTTGATTCTTATCCTGGGCGTGATTGGTCTGTTGATTGCGATACAACGTTTTGTGTCATTGACGACGACAGGGCAACAAGTGGCTAAGCAACAAAAAACGACAACGCCAGATACCAATAATCCATTAGGTCGTATTTTGTCGGTTTATGACGACAGCTTAAAGAATGATGTTGATACATTAACGTTAAAGTTGGATGAAGCGATTTTACGAGAAGTACCGAAAGTCGAGCGTGGACTGATTACATTGGCCATTTTGGCTGCGATTGCTCCGATGCTGGGTCTGTTGGGTACGGTGTCTGGGATGATCGAAACCTTTCAATCGATCACCTTGTTTGGTACCGGTGATCCTAAACTGATGTCGGGCGGGATTTCACAAGCTTTGGTCACGACTGAGTTAGGTTTGGCTGTGGCGATTCCGTTATTGTTGATTCATAGCTTGTTATCAGGAAAGAGTAACCGTTTGGTTCAATTATTTGATGAAGAAAGTGCTGCTTTGATTGCGCGTAATGCAGAACAACAAGATGATGGCATTAAATAACAATTTTTTTAATATCCAGGTCTTAATGGAGAGCGGTGGAACCGTTCTTTGGCTGATTTTATTGGCTTCTATTTTGATGTGGACGTTGATTGCGGAGCGTTATTTATTTGTGTATCGCGTGTATCCGGATTCAGTTAAAAAGATGGTGTCGGAATGGCAGCAGCGGCCCGAGCGACAAAGTTGGTCAGCATTGCAGATTCGAGCAGGGATGATTGCGCAGGCGCGTGCTTCGCTCAAGCGGTATTTGATGTTTATTAAGACACTGACAGCCGCTTTGCCTATGTTGGGTTTGTTAGGCACCGTGGATGGCATGATTCAGACCTTTGATGTATTGACTGTTTTTGGAACAGGTAATGCGCGGGGTATGGCAGGTGGTATCTCGGTAGCACTAATTACGACGATGGCGGGTTTGTTAACAGCCTTATCAGGTTTGTATTTTAGTACCGAATTAGAAACACGTGTGGCACGTGAAGTTGATTTGATGTCGGATCAGTTAAAGCGTGATGAATAAAATGGGGCATAGATTGTGAGAACGAGACATTCACGACGCCAAAGTGGCAGCTTAGCAGAAATTAATATGACGCCATTGATTGATATGGTGTTTATTCTGTTGATCTTTTTTATTGTGACAACGTCATTTGTAAAGGAAACGGGCGTTGATGTTAGTCGTCCTTCGGCCAAAACAGCGGTTAAAAAAGAATTAGCCAATATCATGGTGGCGATTACGGCCAGCGGTGAAATTCATATGGACGGGCGAGCGATTGATCGCCGTGCAGTCAGGGCTAATGTCGAACGCATGCATGCTGAAAACCCAGAAGGTGCGGTGATTATCCAAGCTGATAAAGATGCTAAGACAGGTATTTTGATCGAGGTGATGGATCAAGCGCGTTTAGCTGGAGTGGCCAATGTATCGATTGCGGCCGAACGGAATTAAATAAATCAGTATGCGGTTAGCGGTAGGACTCCTTTTTGCCCTTCTAGTGAATTTGGGCTTATTTACACTGATGCATTTGATGACATCATCGGAACGTGTTGAGCGTAATGTACTTGAGGATGTGCAATTACTGGATTTTGTTCGGGTCAAGAAGGACACGTTGACGGAAACAAAAGAACGAAAATTACCTGAAAAGCCTAAGCCACCTGAAAAAACGCCGCCGCCACCGAAAATGGTGCCACCGACGCAGCAAGTGAAAGCACCGACACCGAAGATGAATGTGCCCAATATTGATGTACCATTGAATATTGCTGGTGGGCCTTATTTAGGTGAGTTCTCTGCAGCACCAGCTGCCCCTATTTCACCCGTAAGTGTGTCTGAGTACGCTCAAGTTGCTCCATTAGTGAGAATTCCACCACGTTATCCGCGCTCGGCTTCTAGGCGAGGTATTGAAGGTGTTGTAAAGGTGGCCTTTACCATCACAAAAGAGGGCCGTGTTGCAAACCCACGTGTTTTAACTGCGGAGCCAGTAGGGGTGTTTGACAAGGCAGCGATTAAGGCGATAAAGAAGTGGAAATTCAATCCTAAAATCATTGATGGTCAGCCTGTTGAACAATCAGCTGCCCAGGAAATCACCTTTAGGCTGGCCAAATGATGCGGGTTAATTTAACACTTATCTTATTTTGTCTGGCCATGTCTTTTGGACAAGTTTCTTTAGCGAAAGAAAAACAATATTTATTGCAAGAGAAGACGTATAACGCCGTCAATGCTGCTCAAGAACTGATGAATGTTGATCAATATTCGAAGGCGGAAAGCCAATTGTTAAAAATCTTGGCTGAAACAAAAGCAGGTTCTTATGATCGGGCTGTTGTACAGCAGACATTGGGTTATGTGTATTCAGCAAAATCACAATATAAGAAGGCCCGTGAACAATTTCAGCAAGCCTTGGAGAGTGAAGCTTTGCCAGAACCCGTCAGTCATGGCCTGCGGTATAACTTGGGGCAATTATTATTGGCTGAGGATAAGTTTAAAGCTGGCATTGCTGTGCTTGAGCAGTGGTTTAAAGCGGAACCGAATCCGCCTAATAGCGCGCATGTTCTGATTGCCAGTGCTTATTATCAAATCAATCAGTTTAGTCAGACAGTTAGGCATATGAAACAAGCGGTGCGAAATGAAAAAACGCCGCCAGAGAATTGGTATCAGTTGCTATTAGCCGGTCATATGGAATTGAAACAGTATCAAGCCAGTATCAAAATATTAGAGAAATTGATTGTTCGTTTTCCTGATAAAGAACATTATTGGGCGCAACTATCGGCTTTGTATGCACGACAGAATAAGCAGGTTTCTGCTTTGGCAGTTGAAGTATTAGCGAATCATTTAGAGCTTGGCGAAAAACGCGTTGTTGAGCGTTTATCTGAACTGTACCGTTATCTAGGAATTCCACACAAGTCAGCATTGCTTTTACAAAAAGGGATGAAGAAAGGGACGATTTCTCGTAGTACTAGGAATTTAAACCGTTTGGCAGATAGTTGGTTGGCGGCACGCGAGCGTGAGAAGGCGGTGACGATATTAAGCCAATTGGCAAAGTCCGATAAGGATGGAGAGGCGAACTTAAAGCTGGGCCGTGTTTTGTTTGAGTTGGAAGAATGGCAAAAAGCCAGCATTGCATTTACAAAGAGTTTGAAGCAATTAAAAGGTAAAAAACGCGGCACTGCGGCGTTAATGGCTGGGTTAGCACAATTTCATTTAGGACATTATGAACAAGCTGAAAAATGGTTAGCTCAAGCGACTAATTATAAAGATGCAGGTCGTCAGGCACAGTATTGGTTGGATTATATTGATCAGTTTGTTGATGCTGAAGAAGAACAGGAAGAAGTAGAAGCTATTAGCTAAGTGATTTCCTTGTATCATTATTCCGACGAAGTTTTTGCTGTGGAAGTTACAGGCTTGTGCCATTGCCTATGATTCCCTATCATGTCGGATACACTTTTTGAGTTAAAGCAAGATTGAGACGATGGGCCATTTGGTTTGTCAAAGCTTTAGTTTTATTCAATTTTTGGTTTTGTGTAACGAATGACGTAATGGTGCGTCATTGTGTATTACCTATGCCTGATTAAGGATAGTTTAATGTCATCAACGCAGTCTTTAAAAACTTCGCCAAATGATAGTGAGGATCGTGTTCAATATCTGAGGACGCCCATATTGTCAGGGCATGATGTTGAAGCAAAACGCCAAGAAATAGCCGATTATTTCAATGCAACGTGGCATCGCTATGATGCTTTGTTTGAAACGCTCAAAGATGACCGTGCGTATTACCAAAAGGCGATTCCATTACGTCACCCCTTGATTTTCTACTTTGGTCATACTGCGACTTTCTTCGTGAATAAATTGGTGTTGGCAGGGTTGGTTGATCAGCGTGTTAACTCAACATTTGAGTCAATGTTTGCGATTGGCGTTGATGAAATGAGTTGGGATGATCTTGATGAAGCCCATTATGATTGGCCCACAGTCAAAGAAGTCAGAACTTACCGTTCTCAGGTCAATGCACTCATTAATCGTTTAATTCAAACGACGCCATTAACTTTGCCGATCACTTGGGAAAGCCCGTGGTGGATAATTATGATGGGTATTGAACATGAACATATTCATCTTGAAACTTCATCAGTATTGATTCGTCAGCAAAACCTAGATTGGGTACAACCTCATGTTGATTGGGCGCCTTGCCAAGAGTCAGGTGAAGCACCGATCAATGACACTGTTGAAATACCGGCCGGCAAAGTGAAAATCGGTAAGGATTATGATGATCCCTATTATGGTTGGGATAATGAATATGGCGAGCATGAAAGTGATATTAAGGCTTTTAGAGCCAGCCGTTATCTAGTATCGAACCAAGCTTTTTTAGAGTTCGTCAAGGCTGGCGGCTATCAAGATCACAGTCTGTGGCCAGAAGAAGGACTGGAATGGTTGAAATATACCCAGGCCGAGTATCCAAGTTTTTGGATTAAAGCCGATGAAGGATTCAAATTACGCCTGATGACCGAAGTGGTTGATATGCCATGGGATTGGCCTGCAGAAGTTAATTACCATGAAGCGAAGGCGTTTTGTAATTGGCTGGTGAAGGAAACCGGCGAACAAGTTCGTTTGCCGACAGAAGATGAGTGGTACCGGATTTACGACCATGCTGGTGTTGCTGAGTTGGAGCAAGGCGAGCAAAGTGCTGCTAATTTACATCTAGATCATGCGGCTTCTTCTTGTCCCGTTAACCGTCATGCCCATGGCGAGTTATTTGATGTGGTGGGTAATGTCTGGCAGTGGACAGAAACGGCCATTTATCCGTTTGAACAGTTTAAAGTCCACCCGTTTTATGATGATTTCACTATGCCGACATTTGATGGTCGACATAATATTTTTAAGGGTGGCTCGTGGATTTCTTGCGGTAATGAAAGTCGTAAAAGTGCACGTTATGCGTTTAGAAAACATTTTTTCCAACATGCGGGCTTCCGTTATGTGATTGCAGAGGAGCTTGAAGAGCAAGTGGGTTCAAATTACGAAACAGATAAAATGTTATCTGAATATGCAGAATTTCATTATGGTGATGTCTATCTCGATGTGCCTAACTTCCCGAAAGCTTTAGCGGACATTGCTATTGCAGCGATGGGGGATCAACCGATGGGTCGTGCTTTAGATATTGGTTGTGCAGTGGGTCGTTCTAGTTTCGAATTGGCTAAGCAATTTGATCATGTAACGGGGATTGATTTTTCGGCCCGGTTAATCAACTTAGGTGTACATCTACAACGCCAAGGTGTGATTCGTTACAGCATTGTTGATGAGGGTGAATTAGCACTTTATAAAGAACGACGTTTAACGGATTTTTCTGATCAAGTGACGGCAGAAAAAATTGAGTTTATGCAGGGTGATGCTTGTAACTTGAAACCCCATTATGAAGGATATGACTTGGTGTTAGCGGCGAATTTGGTTGATCGCCTCTATGAGCCTGCTTTGTTCCTAGAAACGATTCATGAGCGAATGAATGCCGGTGGTATTTTGATGATTACTTCACCGTATACATGGCTTGAAGAACATACCAATAAAGAAAACTGGGTGGGTGGCCGTAAAGTCGATGGTGAGAATGTCAGTACCTTAGATGGTTTGAAAGCGATGTTGGCTCCTCATTTTGATTTAATTGAAGGTCCAAGGGCAGTGCCTTTTGTGATTCGCGAAACGAGCCGTAAATTCCAGCACACACTATCTGAAGCGACTTTGTGGCGTTTCCGCGGGTGACGCACGATTTTGATACACCTGTTAGTAGAGCAGGAACGGCAAGTTTAAAGTACGAAGCAAGAACGCACTATTTCGGTACGGATGATGTGGTTCCTGTGTGGGTGGCGGATATGGATTTCGCTGCTCCCGAAGCGGTCACTTCGGCTCTGGTTGAGCGTGCTCAGCATACGATTTATGGCTATACCGACTATCCAGAAAGCTTATATGTCTCGATGCAGGATTGGTTTGAACGTCGGCACGATTGGAAAATAGCTCGAGAGAGTATTGTGATGTGCCCGGGTGTTGTACCATCGATTTATGCGGCGATCACCGCTCTGACAGAGGTGGGAGACAAGGTGATTATTCAATCGCCGGTTTATCATCCTTTCTATACCGCGGTGAAAGATACCCAGCGAACATTAGTGGAAAATCGACTGATATTAGAAAACCAGTATTACCGGATGGACTTAGATCATCTGGCGGAATGTGCCGAAGCAGGTGCAAAGCTGTTGGTGTTATGTTCACCACATAACCCTGTTGGACGGGTTTGGTCTCATACGGAATTAGAAGCCTTATTAGCCGTGGCTCGTCGTTATGATATGACGATTATTTCAGACGATATTCATGCGGATCTCATTTTTCCAGATCACGTGCATACGCCCATTGCGACATTGGCTGATGATGTTGCCATTATCACGGCGGTGTCACCGAGTAAGACGTTTAATATTCCAGGCTTAGGGTTATCTGCGATTGTAGCCAATGATAAAGCGCAACGTCTCGCAATAGAGCGGGTTTTTTCATCTTGGCATGTGAGTAATACCAATCCTTTCAGTATCTGTGGTTTTGAGGCGGCTTATCAGCATGGTGAGGCGTGGCTTGATGATTTAATGCCTTATCTTGATGAGACGCGATTGGCCGTTAAAGACTATCTAGAAACGACTTTGCCTGAGATTCTATTAGTAGAGTCTGAAGGGACTTATTTGTTGTGGTTGGATTGTCGTGGCATGGGGCTGAATAATGCTGAATTACACCGCTTTTTTATTGAACAGGCAAAAGTGGCGATGAGCCCAGGGACATTGTTTGGTTCTGAAGGTGCTGGTTTTATGCGATTAAATATGGCGGCACCTAGAGACGTTATTATGAACGTGCTAAAGGCGATCCGCTCAGCATTGTCCTCGTAGTCTGTTATGATGAGCCGCTTTTTGGTGCGGATGTAAGCTGTTTGCACTAAAACTGTTTTGCGCTTGTGATGTTTTTTTCGTTTGATTTTTCCTCGATTGTGGCAGACCTTTTATTTAGGTCATGGTGACTTTGTTTGGCATAATGATTGCGTTTATGCCATTTCATGTCGTCGTATTTATGTCTACAGGGGAAAAATTATGTCTGAATTAATAGGTGATGCAGCGGGTCAACTTTGGCAATATTTAGATAATAACGGCAGACAATCTGTCGCAAAAATTGCGAAAGAAGCCGATATCGAAATGAAACAATTGCAACGGGCGATAGGCTGGTTAGCAAAAGAAGACAAAATCACGATAGAGCTGAAAGGAAGAACTGAATTAATCGCGCTTAAATAGGCTAGTCTTACGGTTCAGATTCACTGACAATGCCTTGACTGGTATTGTGTTGTGCCCTTTTATCCTGCTACTCTCTTGGCACGCAAACGAATAAAGCAGAGTTATGACCAACGCATATGATGCTTCAGCTATTGAAGTTTTAACAGGGCTTGAGCCTGTACAGAAACGACCAGGGATGTACACCGAGACAACCCGTCCTAATCATTTAGCGCAGGAAGTCATTGATAACAGTGTCGATGAAGCTGTCGCAGGTCATGCAAGTCAAATCAACGTTACCTTACATCCTGATGGTTCTATTGAAGTCATTGATGATGGTCGAGGTATGCCAGTTGATATTCACCCAGAAGAAGGTGTGCCAGGCGTCGAGGTGATTCTGACGCGTTTACATGCGGGTGGTAAATTCTCAAATAAGAACTATGAGTTTTCTGGTGGCCTACATGGTGTGGGTGTGTCGGTCGTGAATGCCTTATCAACGCGCCTAGAAGTGACGATTCGTCGTAATGCGATTGAGTATGCCATTGCTTTTGAAAAAGGCTTACGGGTTGAAGAGCTCCATGAGATTGGTACTGTAGGTAAACGTAATACGGGTACACGTGTGCGTTTTTGGCCGCAAGGTTCTTATTTCGATTCGCCCAAGTTCTTAGTATCAAAACTGCGTCATGTCTTACGCGCCAAAGCGGTGTTATGCCCTGGTTTGGTGATGACCTTCACTGACTTGTCAGGCAAAGAAAAAGTTGAAGATAAATGGTGTTATGACGAAGGTCTCACCAGTTATATTGCATCGATGATGACCGATCAGCCTTGTGTGCCTGCAACGGCATTTCATGGTCATATTAAAGGCGATAATGAAGAAGTCGATTGGGCTTTGATGTGGCAAACCGAACCGGGTGAAGAACTCGCTGAGAGTTACGTTAACTTGATTCCAACAGCCCAAGGTGGCACACATGTCAATGGACTGCGTTCAGGCTTGTTAGAGGCTTTACGTGAGTTCTGTGAATTTAGAAGCTTATTACCCCGTGGCGTGAAGTTATCACCAGAAGATATCTGGGAACGCTGCTGTTATGTGTTGTCAGTCAAATTACAAGATCCACAATTTTCAGGTCAAACGAAAGAGCGTTTATCGTCACGACAATGTGCGGGCTTTGTGTCCAATGCAGTGAAAGATGCATTTAGCCTTTGGTTAAATCTTCACGTTGAAGACGGTGAAAAGATTGCAGAGCTAGCGATCAGCAACGCCCAATCGCGATTAAAGCAAGCGAAAAAAGTCGTTCGCAAACGCGTGCAATCTGGCCCAGCTTTACCCGGTAAATTATCTGATTGTAGTTCGCAAGATGTCACACGAACGGAAGTGTTTTTGGTGGAAGGGGACTCTGCTGGTGGGAGTGCCAAGCAAGGACGGGATCGTGAGTTTCAAGCGATTATGCCGTTACGCGGAAAAATCTTAAACACATGGGAAGTGGAATCGACTCAAGTGTTAGCGTCACAAGAAGTCCATGATATAGCGGTAGCCATTGGGGTTGATCCGGGTTCAGATGATTTAGCAGGTTTGCGTTATGGCAAGATTTGTATTTTGGCTGATGCTGATTCCGATGGGGCACATATCGCAACCTTATTATGTGCGTTATTTGTTCGACATTTCAGACCTTTAGTGGAAGCAGGGCATATCTGTGTTGCAATGCCACCGTTGTACCGTATTGATGTCGGTAAACAGGTGTTTTACGCTTTAGATGATGAAGAACGCCAGATTGTGATAGACCGCATCGAAAAAGAGAAAATAAAAGGCAAAGTCAGTGTGCAGCGTTTTAAAGGATTGGGTGAAATGAATCCAATGCAGTTACGTGAAACAACGATGGCACCTGATACACGTAGATTGATTCGTCTCACCATTAATGCTGAAGATGACACAATGATGATGATGGATAAATTACTGGCTAAAAAACGGGCATCTGATCGCAAAGCTTGGCTGGAAGAGCAAGGCGATTTGGCGACAGTGTAAATCAAACAAGAGATGATTGAACAATGAGTTCATTAGTTGATGATTTAGAACAATTACCGGTACGAGATTTTACTGAAAAAGCGTATTTGGATTATTCGATGTACGTTATTTTGGATCGGGCTTTGCCGCATGTCGGTGATGGCTTAAAGCCCGTGCAACGTCGTATCGTTTATGCAATGTCAGAATTGGGTTTAAGTGCCTTATCGAAACATAAAAAATCAGCACGTACCGTCGGTGATGTCCTAGGTAAATATCATCCGCATGGTGATTCGGCTTGTTATGAAGCCATGGTGTTAATGGCGCAACCGTTTTCTTATCGTTATCCCTTAATTGATGGACAGGGTAACTGGGGATCGATGGATGATCCTAAATCGTTTGCTGCGATGCGTTATACCGAATCGCGTTTGGCGCCTTATGCACAAACCTTATTAAGCGAATTGGGCCAAGGTACAGTTGAATGGGTGCCAAATTTTGATGGCACGATGAACGAGCCCGAGTTATTGCCGGCCCGGTTACCGAATGTGTTGTTGAACGGCGGTACCGGTATTGCGGTGGGTATGGCAACCGATATTCCGCCCCATAATTTACGTGAAGTGGTTGAAGCTTGTTTATTACTGCTTAAAAAGCCATCGACGAAGTTAGAAGCTTTATTGGAAGTTGTTAAAGCCCCTGATTTTCCAACCGGTGGTGATATTGTTTCTAGTCCTGCGGAATTAGAAAAAATGTATGCCACAGGACATGGCAGTGTGCGTCAACGTGGACAGTATATTGTTGAAGATGGCGAACTGATTATTAATGCCCTGCCTTATCAAGTGTCTGGTGCGAAGGTGATTGAGCAAATCGCAGCACAGATGAATAATAAAAAGCTGCCGATGGTGGTGGATTTGCGTGATGAATCTGATCACGAACATCCAGTACGTTTAGTGGTTGTGCCACGTTCTAACCGTGTTGATACTGATGGTTTGATGTCTCACTTGTTTGCGACCACGGACTTAGAACGCAGCTATCGCGTCAATATGAATATGATTGGCCTTGATGGCAGGCCACAAGTTAAAAATCTACGAGATATGTTGCTGGAATGGCTGACATATCGTACTGAAACGGTTCGCCGCCGGTTGCAATATAGACTCGATAAAATCCTCGATCGCATGCATGTGTTGGAAGGTTTATTAGTGGCCTATCTCAACATTGATGAAGTGATCGCTATTATTCGAACAGAAGATGAACCCAAACCGGTTCTAATGGCACGTTTTGATATTACCGATCGGCAAGCGGAAGCGATTCTAGAATTAAAATTACGTCACTTAGCTAAGCTTGAAGAGATGAAGATCCAAGGTGAATTGGATGAGTTAGCGAAAGAACGTAAACAATTAGAATTATTGCTTAGCTCAGATACACGCCTTAAAACACTTATTCGTAAAGAACTTACAGCCGATGCTGAAAAATTTGGTGATGACCGTCGCTCGGTTATTATTGAGCGCAATGCCGCCAAAGCGATGGATGAAACCGATCTGTTACCCACTGAACCTATCACGATCGTGTTATCAGAGAGTGGTTGGGTGCGTGCTGCCAAAGGCCATGATGTTGATCCAGAATCACTGAATTTCCGAACCGGCGATCGCTATGCAACGTCCGTGAAAGCACGCAGTAATCAACAAATCGTATTCTTAGATTCAACGGGCCGAAGTTATTCACTGGCAGCACATACATTGCCATCAGCGCGTGGGCAGGGTGAGCCGCTCAGTGGTCGCTTACAAATGCCAACTGATGCCCGTTTTGTTGCGGTATTAGCGGGTGATTTAAGTAAACCGTTGTTGTTATCAAATACAGCCGGTTATGGTTTTGTCACTACATTAGAAAATCTATTGGCGAAGAATAAAGCGGGTAAAGCGTTATTCAACTTGCCAGCAGGGGCTGAAATTTTGCCACCCATTTGGTTGGAAAACCAAGGCACAGACCAATTAGCGGTGACGGCTGTTGATGGCCGTTTACTCGTCTTCGCAGCGACTGAAATGCCAAACCTGAATAAAGGGAAAGGTGTTCGTTTAATCAATATCCCTCAAGCAGCCTTTGCCAATAAGCGAGAAGCCCTGCTATCTGTGACGGTTGTACCTGAAGGTGAAAGTGTCACCTTGCATGCAGGCAAACGTCATCTTACACTTAAACCAGCAGATATTGCTCATTACACAGGTGATCGGGGTAAACGCGGTAATAAGTTACCTCGTGGTTTACAAAAAGTAACTAAGGTGGCTGTAGCCGATCGATAAAAGATAAAGTTAATTTAGTTTAGTTTAGGAAAAAAATTAATTTAGTTATAAGGAAATAATATGAAAATTTCAAAAGTTTTAGTTCTGTTTTTGTTTGCAAGTCTTTTGTCTGGATGTATCTTACCTAAATCTTATATTGACCCGAAATATGCTGCTATTTCTGAGGCAGACCTTAAGCAATTAGAGGAGAAACATATTGTTTCTCTTGATGTTGAGTTTATGTGTAATGGTGAGCGTTTTGAGAGTGTAGATGAAGAGTTAAAATCGAAAGTTGAAATGGCATTAGTGAAAAGTGGTGTTGTGTCACTCGCAGAGAATGAACAGCCTATTAAACTTAAAGTCGTTTGTAATAATATTGCTGACATTGAAGCAGCTGTGGCACAAGGTTTTGGTACGGGATTGACTTTGGGGCTTAGTGGTACTGCGATCACAGATTATTATGAAATACATATAGAAATGACACAAGGTGGTACTATTTTGGAGAAGAAATATGAGCATGCTTTACATTCAACAATAGGTAATAAAGCTGCTCCATTTCCTGTAGAACCAATTTCACCAGAAGCTGCTTTTGAGGGCGTGATCGAGGATGTTATTTTCGAGTTCATCAAAGAGATGCAAGAGACAGATGTGTTGACCTTTAGAGATCACCGGTTTGTTAATACAGCGACATAAAATAAAGGGGTCGGAGCTCGTTTATTTCTTATTTTGATTTTTCAAAAGCACGGTATTTTGTAGTATCACTTACACAACAAATTAATCTCTTCGTGTATTCGGTTGCTAAAACTTAAGGTAAGCATCAACCATGCGTACTTTGTATCGCGTCATTATTTTATTAGATTGTCTCTTAGTGGCTGTTGCGTGCTATGCGGTTGGCTTATCTGCTGGAGGGACTATTTTCTTGGTATTGGGTGTTGTATTTGAAGTCCTATTTTGGCTGGGTTTGTTTGGTGGTAAAGGTATAAAATAACTCAGATGCAGGGCTTAGCTTTAGCGACATTGTCGTATTTCATTTGGGGGTTGTACCCCTTATTTTTTAGCTACTTGACGGATGTTATGTCGGTTGAGGTGTTGGCACATCGTGTGGTTTGGTCTTTTGTTTTTACTTTAGTCTTCGCATTGAGCTTGCCAGGGATGCGGCAAAAGTTAGGCGAATTACTTAAGAATAAAACAGCGTTGAAATGGCTGAGTTTATCGGCTTTGTTAGTTGGTATTAATTGGCTAACGTATATCGTGGCTGTTGAGAGACAAATGGTGGTTCAGGCCAGTTTGGGCTTTTTCATTTCACCACTTGTTACGTTACTGATGGGCTGGTTGATTTTAAAGGAGCAGATTCACCCTCTACAGTTGTTAGCGGGCGTATTTGCCTTGTTTGCTGTGTTGTGGGAGTTATGGCAAATTGGCAGCCTGCCCTGGGTGGCATGCATACTTGCCTTTGCTTTCGCGGGTTATGGTTTGGTGAGAAAAATTTACCCTGTTGATGGCGTGAATGGTTTGGTTGTGGAAACGTTGTTGTTATTACCATTTTGTCTAGGTTTTGTGGGTTGGCAGTTTGCTGATGTGGGTCAGACGCCAAGTTTTGGCTCTGAAACCAATATTACGCTGCTGTTAATAGCGGTGGGTGTGGTCACAGCTTTGCCTTTGATTTTGTTTGCCGTTGCACTCCGGAAAATCAATTATTCTGTGGTGGGGTTTTTGATGTATATCAATCCGACCATGCAGTTTTTGATTGCTGTTTATATTTTAAATGAGCCGATGCCTGAAAGTCGGTGGGTGACGTTTACCATTGTTTGGTTGGCGATGGGACTGTTTTTATTAGGACTTTATAGAAGCCAGCAAGGTCCTGCGAGCATTAAATCTATGGAAGTGTAATAGAGTGCTTGAAAATAGATAAGGGCGCGGTTGATGGTTGATGAATTTATTAAAACTGATAAATAAGGCAAGCACATGGATGATGAACAGGACTCGGTAGACTTCCCAGCAATTTGGGGAGGCTGGGCCACACTGGGATGGGGTTTGTTAATTGCAGCCATTTTCATGGCGACACAAATGTTAGTGATGGGCCTTTATATTGGTGCTAAACATGGCGATGTATCCGACAGTGAGATCGCTAGTTTGATGGAGCAAATGCAGTTTGATGGCACGGTAATTTCTCTTGCCACAATAGCGACCTTGATCGTTGGTGGCTTGGCGATCATCAGCATTATCAAACTTAAAAAGCATAGTGATTTGGGTTCTTACCTTGGCTTAAAATTGCCTAATAAACAACAAGTTCGATACTGGTTTACTGTTTTTGGCCTATTACTCATATTGTCTGAATTGTTGAGTTATAGCCTTGATAAATATGATCCACATGAGTTTATGACATCGGCTTATACGACAGCTGAGCCATTATGGCTGTTATGGATAGCGATGGTGGTGGCTGCCCCAGTATTTGAAGAGTTATTTTTCAGAGGGTTTTTGTTAGAAGGTTTCCGGCATACGTTTATGGGTGCAACAGGTGCTGTGATATTGACTTCATTGCTGTGGGCAGTGATTCATACTCAATATGATTTGTATTATATCGTTACGATTTTTGTGATGGGTGTGGTGTTGGGAATGGCACGCGTACAAACAGGGTCGGTTATTTTGCCGATTGGTTTGCATGCATTTGTGAATGGGTTGGCGACGTTGCAGACTGGGTATTTTGTTTGAACGTTATAAAACTGATGCCAAGTTAGAAGAGTTGAGAGGAAGAGTTTGGAAGTGATTGCTACTTTGGGGATATTCTTTTTAGGCTTGCCTTATATTTTTTTAGGGTTCTTAGCCTATAAACATTTTAATGCTTCAGGAAGTATAAAAATGTTGGCAATGGGTCCATGGTGGCCTTTTTACTCGAGATATTATGATGATGAAGGAAAGATTTTCTGTAAATATGGAAAAATTATTATAGTTATAGCCGCTCCAATCTCTATTATTTCAATTTTGTCCTAGGCGATGGAAAACGGAAGGTGATAAATTTATTTTAAGTCATTAATGCATTACTCTTTCCCTTTGATTAGATATTGACGTCAGGAAATAAGTTAGAGACATGTTTTACATGTCTATAGTGAACAATCTGATGTAGCTCTGTGTCTGAATCAGTATCTAGGTCTGTCTGTCTTAGCTCTTTCTGAAAAATAACATAACTCCGTTCCCTTTTTCTCTTTAGAGTGTAGCAATACAGGGAGCTATGTTAGGTGAGTGATGTTAATGTGAAGTTTGATTTTTCTTTAATATCAGGTAAATGCTATAAGCAGCTTCGTTCTTTGAATCAGCTTTGTATTCAAAGTGTTATGTGCTTGGTGGGTGTGAGTGGTTTCTGTTTAATTATGGTTTCAGGGGTGATTCTATTTAGCCGCTGGGATCTTGCTGCGCGCTTTTTATTAGGGCTTGCTCTGACTGCTTTAATTAGTATAGTGCCAATTCTGTTGAATATTGCACTAGATATCCTTTTAAAACGGATAAGATTTGCTAAGCTCTATAAAAAAGCTTCTATAGGGTCAAGGGGCTAGTTAGTTTAGTAAAATGTGGACAAATTTATTTTAGGTCATTAATGCATAACCCTGAAGCGTTAATTGAATATTAATGTTAGGAAGTTTGGATGTTAGATAGTGTTTTACGTGTGTATGCTGAGGACTTTGATGTTGATTTGTTTTTAAATCAATATTCAGACTTAGTTGTTGCAGATGCCTTTAGGAAAGGTGAGCAAGATATGTTGGGTAATCCCAATGCCTTTTCTGGCTTTGATGTAATTGTGGCTGAGAATGAAACCAAGGAAAACTGTTTGCAAAAAGTGCAGCAGTTTTTAGAGGTACATGAATTGCCGTTAACTTTTTTAAAAGCCAATGCAGTGCAATGTGTATTAGATATTGATGCGACAGTGAAGGCGACAGACGAGATGCCGACTTCACTGAGTTTATCGCCTCAATTATTAGGCGATTTGCAGCATTTTAATATCGCGATTGAGTTTTCTGCCTATCCTGAAATGGCAGGTATTTAACCAGCGAACTGTTATATCAGTGCATTAGTGCACTACGTTTATGCTCGCTGATATGATGCACATTGTTGCTGTTGGTCATTGCAGGCATATCTGGCATTGTTCGCCAGTGACTGATTGAAATAGGGGGAACTTGGTAGACGTTGACAAGGCCTTGTTCATCGGCAGCAACCAGTAGATAGTGCTCGCCGTTCCACCAGGCTTGGCAGACGGTTTCATCTCTCCAGACAAACACGAGGACTTTTTGTCCTAGTGACGGTGTTTGATCTTTTGTTTCTGTCCACTCTTGTGGTTGGATCTTTGTTTTAGTTTTCAAGATAAATTCCCCTTTAGCTTTTGCGTGTTGCTGCAAGTTGTTATCAGAAATACATTTTTACTAGCTACTGTATCGGCCGGTTGGGAAAATAATCCTCTTTTTATACAGGCTAAAGTGCGAGCTAATGCACAAATTGGTTCTGATAATGCCGAAGCCGGCTGCAAGTCCAAGTAAGGCCTTTTGATCTAATACAACGGGTTCATCACTTAGGCCAAGCCAAAAGGCAATTAAGGCCCCGGTGAGTAGGAATGTAGCGCCGAGTTTGGTGACGAGCATAACAACACCCCCAACAGCAGCGGGTACGCCAATCATGAGTTTGTCGATGGTTTTCATGCGGGCTTCGGTATTAGGGAATAGCATTTCTAAGTCGGCACTGGGAATATTTTGGAATAGCTTTATTAAGGTTGATCCAGGGGTGAAAAAGAGATCTTCGCGTCCTTGTTGATTAAAGTAGGCTTGGTTTTTGTATTTAACGTAGATGACGACGCGTTCGTAATTTTTGAAGGTGATGTCTTTTTTTGATAGGCCAAACCAACGGACAATTGTTTCTTGTTTAGTCGATTCACCACGGCGAAAGAATAGAATGTGTTCGAAGTCATTAAAATCGACTTTGAGCCTGATTTTAAATAACGATTCTTCTAACATGGCGCGATCGAGGTCAGCACGCGTTATTTCTTCGAAATTAGCAGCATCGAGCAAGGTTTTGAGTTCAGTAATGAGTTGGGCTTCGCGCTGCTGTTTTTCTGTTTCAGAAATGGGGAAAATAGTGAGAGTATCAGCATCTGGATTAACGGGAGAATAGCAACGCTTTAGTGTTTCGAGATTCTGATGAAATTGGAAGTGAAAGAGACTATTGATGAGCTTACAGACAGATTTAAAATCCTCAATATCTGATTTATCTAGCTCTTCTTCTTGTGTACATAGAGTAATCAGATCCTCTTTTTGGAAAGGAATAAAATGTTGTTTGCTGTGTAATTTAGTCATAAGGCCTTTTTATTCTTAGGTTTGTTAGAGGACTGTGCTGTATAGAAATTGAGTCAATGGTATCTAAATCTATCATGGTTGTCAGATACGATTATGTTACGCTTTGGTAGGGCTGTCAGTTGCGCCACTTAGGTAAAGTCCTTATCCTGTGTTCATTGATAATTAATAGGGCAGATTTAATGCCTTTTCCTGAGGATAAATTGAGAGCAACATGAGCGAAGCAGTTGACACAAAACCGAGTAATTTTGTTCGACATATTATTGATGCGGATATTGCATCGAATAAGCATGATGGACGTGTTCAGACGCGCTTTCCACCTGAGCCGAATGGTTATCTTCATATAGGTCATGCAAAGTCGATTTGCTTAAATTTTGGCTTGGCACTGGATTATAACGGTGTCTGTACTTTGCGCTTTGATGATACGAATCCTCAGAAAGAGGAAGCGGAGTTTGTTGAAGCGATTAAAGAAGATGTACGTTGGCTGGGGTTCGAATTTGATGACCATTTGCACTATGCCTCTCGCTATTTTGAACAGTTGTACAACTATGCGGTGCAGTTGATCGAACAAGGTGATGCTTATGTTTGTGATTTGTCTGCTGATGAGACACGTGAATATCGCGGGACATTGACTGAGCCAGGTAAAGACAGTCCTTATCGCGATCGTAGTGTTGAAGAGAATTTAGATTTATTTATGCGAATGCGTGCCGGTGAGTTTGAAGATGGCTCACGTGTATTGCGTGCCAAAATCGATATGGCATCGCCAAATATTAATTTACGTGATCCTGCGATTTATCGAATTCGTCGTGATGTGGTACATCATCAAACAGGTGATGCATGGTCGATTTATCCGATGTATGACTATGCCCATTGTGTTTCTGATGCGATTGAGGGGGTGACGCATTCTGTTTGTACATTGGAATTTGAAGATCACCGTCCTTTGTATGATTGGTTTTTAGATACGCTAAAAACAGAGCAGCACCCTCAGCAAATTGAATTTTCGCGGCTCAATTTACAATATGCGATTACCAGTAAGCGTAAATTGACGCGTTTGGTTGATGATGCTTTGGTCGATGGTTGGAGTGATCCCAGAATGCCAACGATTTCGGGTATGCGACGTCGTGGTTACCCTGCTGCAGCAATCCGTGAGTTTTGTACCCGTATTGGGGTAACGAAAGCAGATAATTCAGTTGAGATGGATATTTTAGAAAGCTGTATCCGTGAAAACCTCAATGAGAATGCGCCACGTGCGATGGCAGTATTAGACCCACTTAAAGTGGTTATTACTAATTACCCTGAAGGTCAGACGGAACAGCTGATTGCACCAAACCATCCTCAGAATGAGTCAATGGGTACGCGAGAAATTCCTTTTACTCAGACACTTTATATTGATAAAGCTGATTTTAAGGAAGAAGCGAATAATAAATTCAAGCGTTTGGTAAAAGATAAAGAAGTGCGTTTACGTAATGCTTATGTTATCCGCTGTGATGAAGTGCTTAAGGATGATGCTGGCGAGATTATTGAATTACGGTGTAACTATGACCCTGCTACTTTAGGTGCAAACCCTGAGGGTCGTAAGGTAAAAGGGGTGATTCATTGGGTGTCTGCTGAATATGGTGTGCCTGCGGAAGTCCGATTATTTGATCGTTTATTTAATCATCCACACCCTGATACGGATAAAGAGATTGAAGATTTTACTGCACACTTAAACCCAGATTCATTGGTCACATTGACTCAGAGTATCGTTGAACCGAGTTTGGCAAATGCGACAGAATCTCAAGTTTATCAATTTGAGCGCGAAGGATACTTTTGTGCAGATAGCGTTTTAAGCTCGTCAGAAAAATTGGTCTTTAACCGGACAATTACTTTGCGAGACACGTGGGCGAAAGCTGGGCAAAAATAGCGCAAATACCTGTTTAAACAGTACAGCTTAGATTAAGAAGCCATCCCTGAGATGGCTTTTTTATTGGGCTGGTGAAATTTATACAAATAATAACGATTCGCATTTGTAATTGATGGTTGAGTTGTGTAGATTAGGTCCTGCCTCGCTGTTGAGGGTCGAGGATATTAATAGGCGAATATAAGGCTTATCACTCTTTTTCCTGTTCAGATGAAGTGCGATTAGCTTTCGACTAATTCAATTTGCAAGACATTGGTAAGACCCAGTTTGGTGTGATTGGTTTTAAGGTACTGTGGGCGCAGAACTTTGAAGCTACCAAAGTTACATTTAACTGCCTCTCTTTTCTGATATGGTCGCCGACTGACGTTTAAATCTCCTGGAAGTCGGCGGCTATATTAGTTTCCCCCCAAATTCAGGTTAAATGCGATTTCTAAGACTTAGATCTTCGGGATAAGGCTGCAAGTAAGCTTGTTTACTGATGTATGGATCGGGGTGATTGGCAAAGTGATGTTTGAGTAATGTGATAGGGACGATGAGCGGGACTTGATTTACACGGTACTGCTCTATGATTTTGACCAATTCTTGTTTTTCATCTGACGATAAGACCTTTTTTAAATAACCTTGTAGGTGGCTGAGTACATTGGTGTGTGTTTTTCGAGTAGCGACCTGGGTTAAGGCTGCCATCAGGCCAGTGAAATAACGTTGCCCAAGTTCGTCAGGTGCTGAGTTGCCAGCGCCAGCCACCATTTGACCAAGTTTGGTGTAATCGCTTGGTGAATGTGCCATTAAGCAGTATTTATAAGTCACATGAAAATCGATGATGGCTTTATGACTTAACCCTTTTGCGAGTAATTGTTGCCAGTTATGGTAAGCGAAAACACGGGTAATAAAGTTTTCACGTAGGGCAGCATCTTGCAGGCGACCCGACTCTTCAACAGGAAGTAATGGGTTAGCATTGGTAATTTCTTGCGCATAAATACCTCGACCACCGCCGGGTTGAGGGTAACCGTTTTCACCATACACTTTGACGCGAAACAAACCGCAGCTAGGTGAATTTTTCATGAAGATATAACCGCAGATCTCATCGTGTTGCTTGGCTTTTTGTTTGCCAAATTGAGCGAGTTCATCTGTGTAATCGAGTTTATTGTCGTTGGTTGAAGTTGCTCTAGGTGACGACGTATCACCCGTTAGTCGAATAGGTTCGCGTGGAATACCTAGACCGATAGCGACTTCTGGACATTCTGATATAAAGTCAAAGTAGCTGTTGAGCGTATCGGTACACAGCTTGGAATGTTTGTGGCCACCGTTGTAACGAACTTCTTGTCCTAAAAGACAGCTACTGACCCCTACTTTTATTTTCATTGATTACCCTAGATTTGTTTGAAGCTCTAAGGTACTTTCGATTTCGTTTTTATTCAACTCCATTAGTAATGGAGACTGTTTGAGTAATTGCTCAAATTCTTCAGCTGGGATAGGTTTACTGAAATAATAGCCTTGAATTTCATCGCAATCTAGTTCTTTTAGTATAGATAATTGGTCAGCTTCTTCGACTCCTTCAGCAACCACTGTCAGGCCCAAATTATGGGCGAGTGTGATCGTTGATCTAACGATCGCTAGGTCGCCTTTATCTTGGCAAATATTGTCGATAAAACTCTTATCTATTTTTAAGGTATCGACAGGAAATTGTTTGATGTAGCTTAGGCTGGAGTAGCCGGTACCGTAATCGTCAATACTAATCGCTAACTGAAATTGTTTAAGTTCGTTAAGTATTTTTATTGTTTGATTGGTGTCATTCATTGCGGTGCCTTCGACTATTTCTAGATCAAGGTACTGACCCTCGAGACCACTATTGAATAAGGCATTTTGAATGACGGTAATAAGATTTTGTTGATGGAACTGTTTTGGGGATAAATTAACACTCACTTTAATTTTTGGAAGTCCGGCATCTTGCCATTGCTTATTTTGTAGGCAACATTGGTTAATAATCCATTCTCCTAATTGGGTGATTAAACCACTTTCTTCTGCAATAGGTATAAAAAAGAAAGGCGAAATCAACCCTTTTTTAGGGTGCAACCAACGGATTAATGCTTCTGCGCCGACGATAGTATGTGTTTTAGAACAGACTTTGGTTTGGTAATAGATTTTAAATTCATTGTTCTCAAAGGCATTATAGAGATCAGACTTTAAAAGGAGTTTTTCTAGGGCTTTTTCTGTTAATTCTGAGGCATAGAATTGGAAATTGTTTCTGCCGCTCGACTTGGCATGGTACATGGCAGAATCAGCATTGGTTAACAATGATTCTGCATCTTTAGCATCACTGGGGAAACTTGCTATACCGATGCTGGTAGAAATATGAACATCTTGGTTTTCAAGAGTAAAAGGTTCGCTGAGTAGATGCAGGATTTGTTCTGCGGTGTTGCTTATGTCGGCATAGCGTTCACCATTGTCTACCTGATTTGGCAGTAGAATAATAAATTCATCCCCACCTAAACGTGAAATGGTGATGTTGTTATTTAAGGCATTAGTTAGTTTGTTTGCCACTGTTTTTAGCAGGTTATCACCAATGGTATGACCAAAGGAGTCATTAATGGTTTTGAATTGGTCTAGATCTAAGAATAGAACGGAAAAAACAGTGTTGTTTTGTTGAGCGGTATTGATTGATTGTTGTAATCTATCGTTCAATAATAACCGATTAGGCAGACCTGTCAGCGGGTCAAAATGGGCTTGTTGATATAGGGTTTTTTCCCAAGCTGATTTTTCAAAAGCTATGGCAATACGGTCACCTAATTCGCGGAGTCTCTCATGGACTGTATCTTCTATTTGATGCTGATCAAAACCCAAGATCAGTAAGGCTTTTAATATGCCATGACTTAAAACTGGAACGACGATGAGGTTGGCAATCTCTGCCTGAAATAACGACGTCAGATAGTCTGGACAGAGTGGATCATTAAGGATGAAGGATTGGGTTTCCTTCGTTAGAAGTTGTTCAATCTCAAATTCGCTTATTTCGACTGACTGTTGTGAGATACCATGAATATGATTATTGTCTTGCTGGTAAAGTGTAATCGTGTGAAGGTCATTACCGACTAATACGATGTGAGCCATTTTTGAACGAACTGCTTTGTTTACATGGGTAATTGTAGTGGCAATAATATCCTGTTCGTTTAAATTATTAAGTACTAATTGATCGATTTCCGACAGTGTCGTTAAAAAATCAAATTGATGGGCAATTTGATGAGACATTGAATTAAAAGAATCCCCTAGTTGTTTAAACTCATCATCTGTATTGACTTCAACGGTTTGTTCAAAATCATTGTGTGAAATACGTTTAATGCCTTTCATTAATGCTTCGATGGGGTTTAGATAGCGTCTGATTTGAATCGTGCTCATGAGGGCAACAATGACGACAGCTAATACAGATACAAGGATAAATAAGTTTTTAAGCTCTTTTGTTGGCTCAAGTACCTGTTGTTTGTTTACACCCATAACAATATTAATATGGTCATAGAAATAGCGGAGCTTGAGAAAAAGAGACCAAACAGAAATAAAGTAGTTATCGATCTGCGATGTATCACGATTGAATGGGTTGTTTGTTAATATTTTTTCGAAGGCAGTATCAGAACAGAAGAGCGTTTGCTGTTGAAGCGCATCAAAAACACAAAAGACTTTTGATGCATCGAAGCTGTCAGGATCGCCCCAAAGTTGGCTCAGCCTTAGTCTGGCTATAGTAACTTTGTTATCACTTGTCTCAGGTATCAGCATGAACATGGCTGGTTGTCCGTTACTATCATTTTGGACATGTAATAGCTGACGACCGCTTTTTAGCTGGTTCGATTCTGATGTTGTCAGGGTTATGCCGAGAAGGTTAAAGTTAAGTGTGTTACCCGATGGCATTTTTTCAATAGCGATGTATTCAAAATCGTCCAATTGTTTTTTTGTGGTGCTATGAGAGTGAGGTGCTAAATTTCTGTAAAATTTGAGTTTATGCTCTATCAGGGTTAAGCGTTCATGGAGAAAAAGGCCGTAGTTCTTCGTATCATTTTTGAGATTTTTAAGTACGTTTTCTGTTGTGATATGGTTGACTTGCTGAAAAGAGAAATAGGCGAAAATTAGAATAGGGATGAGCGCGGTGATTAAGAATAGTCCGAAAATGCGACGCGCGACCTTACTATTTAGGAATGTCCCTTTAATCGGCATTTAGATTAATAATCTTCGGCTTTGCCTACAAAGCCACCATTGTTAGCTCGAATAATGTCATCTTGACTAGCTGCTGCTGTTAACGGTGAAACGCTGTTCCCATCAGGACCTTGACTATATAAATCATAATCACTGTTGAGAGGCACGAGGTTACGGTCTTTCCGTTTTTTACCATTACCTTTGACGGTAGACATATTGAGATATTGGTATGGGTTACCCCAAGGGTCGAGAGAATTATCAACTTCTGCAAGGGTGTCTGGGTAATTGGCGTTGTCAGTGAAGAAACGTTCTAGCACAACACCCATTCGTGTGATATCTGCGATTGCTGTGTTGGTTCTAGCTCGATCAACTGCCTCACTATAACTGCTATAAGCGACAGACGTGAGAATACTAATTACGATTAATGCGAGCATTAATTCGACTAATGTGAATCCATTGGCTTTGTCAAAGCTCCTTGCATAAGATGTTTTGCTTTGCATAGAAGATGATATTAGCGAGACTGTGTTTGTTTTATCAATAAATTAGAAGGCTGTTTTGTGGGGTGGGTCTCTGTTTGTGCACTATAACGTTGTATTTTGTGAACTTTATCAAGTTTTAGATACTACTGATGTAGCGCTGCTATTTTATGCATAATGGATTGACTTCTGTCTTGCGCAAAAAAATAAATCCCGATGAAAATGCTGGGTTATCAGTCATTTATGAACAATGTGTTTGGCATTGAAAAAAAAGAGTCCAATGTTTAGTGAGAGTTTTATTTACTAACATCATAATTGTGACAGATTTGAGTTAAAATAGAATAAGATCAAAGGCCTGAGTCTCAGTGTCTTTTGTGAGAGGAATAATGTCGAATGGCCGGTCTTGTACATAGACGTCTAGATTATAGTGGTTTGCTGTAAGGGTTTGACTTCACAAGGCCATGTGCACATGGTATTTTTCCACTGTTATATTAATTATTTATGCTAGTGATGGCGTCTAATTCAGGGGTGGTTGTTTCATGAGTGAGCAAGCAGTTAGCGCTCAAAAAGAAGGTAAAAAGCTAAAATTACCAAGAGCGGTTGGTAAAGGTCGACAGGTTGATCCTAAAGCGTTGGCAGAAGTGCAGGCTTTATTGGGCGACGAGTCTCGGCAAAAAGATTTATTAATCGAGCATTTGCATAAGATTCAAGATGCCTACCATGCTATTTCTGCTGCTCATTTGGTTGCACTAGCCCGTGAGATGAAATTATCAAAAGCGGAAGTGTATGAAGTCGCTACTTTTTATCATCACTTTGACGTTATTAAAGAAGGCGATACGCCACCACCGCCATTGACTGTACGTGTTTGTGAATCATTAACCTGTGAAATGAAAGGCGCACATGGTTTGATAGATTCTTTGGAATCTGGCTTGGGCGATGATGTCCGGGTACAAAAGGTCCCTTGCATTGGTCGCTGTGATGTTGCTCCTGTTGCTGTTGTGGGCATGAATCCGGTTGAAGAGGCTGATGTACAGTCAGTGTTGGATGAGGTTAAAGCTGGTAATACTCAACCAGAAGCGATTACCCCGATTTCTTTTGAAGATTATTTAACCACCCAAGGTTACGAAACTTATCAAGCGTGTATGAATGGCACGCATCCAATCGAAGATGTATTAACGACAATGGATGACTCAGGTCTACGTGGTTTGGGTGGTGCGGGTTTCCCAAGTGGCCGTAAGTGGCGGATTGTCAGAGATCAGCCTGCACCTAAATTGATGGCGGTCAATATTGATGAAGGTGAACCGGGTACATTTAAAGACAAGTATTATTTAGAACGTGATCCGCACCGTTTCTTAGAGGGGATGTTGATTGCTGCTTGGGCAACGGATATTCATGAAATCTATATTTATCTGCGTGATGAATATGCAGCTATTCGTGAATCATTAGCTGTTGAAATAGATAAGTTAAAAGCCAATCCACCTGTTGAAAATATGCCAGTGATTCATTTGCGCCGCGGTGCAGGTGCTTATATTTGTGGTGAAGAATCGGCCATGATTGAGTCGATTGAAGGTAAGCGGGGTATGCCGCGTTTACGTCCTCCTTTCGTGGCACAGGTTGGTTTGTTTGGGCGGCCAACGCTTGAACATAATATGGAATCAGTTTATTGGGTTCGAGATATTATCGAGAAAGGCCCGAGCTTTATGACAGACCATGGTCGCAATGGTCGTGTTGGCCTTCGTTCATTTTCCGTCAGTGGCCGTGTTAATAAACCGGGTGTACATTTTGCACCGGCCGGTATTTCTATGCGTGAATTGATCGATGAATATTGCGGTGGTATGGAAGAAGGTCATATTTTTTACGGTTATTTCCCGGGGGGAGCATCAGGCGGTATTCTGCCAGCATCACTGGGTGATGTGCCATTAGATTTTGATACTTTACAAGAATATGGCTGTTTCATCGGTTCGGCTGCGATTGTGGTGTTTTCTGATCAAGACCGGGCACGTGATTTAGCTGTCAATGCGATGAAATTTTTCGAAGATGAATCATGTGGTCAATGTACACCTTGTCGCGTTGGGACGGCGAAGGCGGTTGGTTTGATGGCGAACCTAGAATGGGATCAGGATTTATTAGAAGAGCTGTCTGAGGTGATGGTTGATGCCTCGATTTGTGGTTTAGGACAAGCAGCACCAAATCCATTACGCAGTGTAATGAAGTACTTTCCCGATGAGCTAACAACTGGGGAGTTAAAATAATGGCCGTTAATCCAGAAGAATTACTCAATACAGTCAGTTTTACTTTAAATGGCCAAGCAGTTTCGGCGTCTGAAGATGAAACGTTACTTGATGTGGCAAAACGCCAAGGGCTAGAAATTCCCCATCTTTGTTATTCGGAGCGTCAAGGCGAGGCAGGTAATTGTCGCGCTTGTATGGTCGAAGTTGATGGCGAACGTGTTTTAGCCCCTTCTTGTTGTCGTAAGCCGTCTGAAAATATGGTGGTTAAAACGGATAGCGAACGTGCGGTCAAAGCACAATCAATGGTGCTGGAGTTATTAAAGGCGGATGTCTCGGAACAACCCCATACGTTAAATTCTGAATTAGATTATTGGGCGGGTAAATTAGATATTGGTCTACCGCGTTTTGAAGCGCGTGAACAACCGCCTTGTGACGTTTCTCATCCGGGTATCGCCGTTAATATGGATGCATGCATTCAGTGTACGCGTTGTTTACGTGCTTGTCGTGATGAGCAGAATAATGATGTGATTGGTTTGGCCATGCGCGGCAGTCATGCTGAGATTGTTTTTGATTTAGATGACCCTATGGGCGAGAGTACTTGTGTTGCCTGTGGTGAATGTGTCGAAGCTTGTCCAACTGGTGCATTGATGCCAGCAAATGAAGTAGGTATGGAAGAACCCGATCGTAAGGTTGATTCAGTTTGTCCTTATTGTGGTGTCGGTTGTCAGCTGACCTATAACATCAAAGATGAAAAAATTATTTATGTAGAAGGTCGTGATGGCCCTGCGAACCATGGCCGTTTATGTGTGAAAGGTCGTTATGGTTTTGATTATGTCCATCACCCTCACCGTTTGACTAAACCTTTGATTCGTCGTGATGATGCGCCGAAGTCGGGTGATTTTTCGATGGATCCAAATGATGTCGATAAGATCTTTCGTGAAGCGTCTTGGGAAGAGGCTTTGGCTCTAGCAACAAGTGGCTTTAACCGTATTCGTGATGAAGAAGGCCCGAATGCCTTAGCAGGCTTTGGTAGTGCGAAGGGTAGTAATGAAGAGGCTTATCTGTTCCAGAAATTGGTGAGAACCGGTTTTAAAACGAATAATGTTGATCACTGTACGCGACTCTGTCACGCGTCATCGGTGGTGGCGTTATTAGAATGTTTGGGGTCTGGTGCGGTTTCTAATCCAGTTTCAGATGTTGATAAAGCAGAAGTGATTGTGATTATCGGTGCTAACCCAACAGTCAACCACCCTGTCGGCGCGACATGGATGAAAAATGCCATGCGTAACGGGACGAAATTGATTCTGATGGATCCACGTAGTACGGAATTATCGCGTCAGGCAATGCACCATTTGGCCTTTAAGCCAGGCAGTGATGTGCCAATGTTAAATGCGATGATGCACACGATCATCAAAGAAGGCTTAACCGATCCACAATTTATTGCGGACCGGACAGAAGGCTTTGATGCAATGAAGGCGCACTTAGAGTCTTATTCGCCTGAATTGATGGAATCCATTTGTGGTATTCCTGCTGAGACATTAAAAGAAGCGGCCCGCTTATATGCTTCTTCTAAAGGGTCAATGATCCTATGGGGTATGGGTGTATCGCAACATGTTCATGGTACTGATAATGCCCGCTGTTTGATTTCATTGGCATTGATGACCGGCCAAATTGGTCGTCCTGGTACAGGTTTACATCCATTACGTGGGCAAAACAATGTACAAGGTGCCTCAGATATGGGCTTGATTCCGATGGTTTTCCCAGATTATCAACCCGTATCAGATGAAAAAGCGCATGCTTATTTTGAAGCATTATGGGATTGTAAATTAGATAATAAACCGGGTTTAACGGTCGTTGAGATTATGCAAGCGATACATGCCGGTGATTTAAAAGGCCTGTATGTCATGGGTGAAAACCCTGCGATGTCAGATCCTGATGCGAATCATGCACGTCAATCGATGGCTGAGTTAGAGCATATGGTGGTGCAGGATATCTTCTTAACAGAGACCGCTTATTTAGCCGATGTCGTATTACCAGCTTCTGCATTTTCTGAGAAGACAGCGACGTTTACTAATACCGATAGACTGGTGCAGATGGGTCGTCAAGCGATTGATCCACCGGGTGATGCGCGCCAAGATTTATGGATCATTCAAGAGATGGCTCGAGGTCTGGGCTTGGATTGGAATTATGCTGATTCATCAGAGGTGTTTGCTGAAATACGCAAAGCGGTACCGACGATGGGGGGTATGACTTGGGACCGTTTAGAGGCTGAAGGATCGATTGTTTACCCTTGTTTGGAAGAGGGTGACCCGGGGCAGGACGTTATCTTCACCGAGACGTTTGAAAGTGCAAATGGCTTAGGTAAGTTTGTACCGGCAGATATTGTCCCGCCAGATGAACGCCCTGATGCTGAATACCCGTTTGTGTTGATTACAGGACGGATGTTGGAGCATTGGCATACCGGTTCTATGACACGTCGTTCTAATGTATTGGATGCTATTGAACCGGAAGCGGTGGCGACTATTAACCCGATTAGCTTGGATGAAATGGGTGTGATGCCGGGAGAGATGATTACCTTATCGACTCGTCGAGGTGAAATATCGATGATTGCACGTGCGGATGAGGCTGTGCCAACGGGTGCGGTATTTATGGCATTTTGTTATTACGAAGCGGCAGTTAATGAATTATCGAATGCGGCTTTAGATCCGGCAGCGAAAATTCCAGAGTTTAAGTATTGTGCTGTTAAGGTGACACCGGGTGGGGACCCTATGCTATTCCATAGTTATGGTGGTGGGCAATCCAAGAACAAATTAAATTAATTTTAGAATAATAACCACAATCAAGAGCCAAGCACTTTTTAGTGTCTTGGCTTTGTTGTGCTGGTTTGTATGATAAACGAGTGCCAATTATGGCGATGAAGGTATAACGACGTAATGAAAATTTTGGTCAGTAATGATGATGGCTATATGGCAGAAGGTATTCGCGCATTAGCTGATGCTCTGACAGAGTTAGGTGACATTACAGTTGTTGCACCTGATCGTAATCGAAGTGGTGCCAGTAACTCACTGACATTAGAAAATCCATTGCGTCTTAATAAAATGGATGATGGTGTCTACCGTGTTGATGGTACGCCGACAGATTGTGTACATCTGGCGATCACTGGTTTACTAGAAGATGAGCCTGATATGGTGGTGTCTGGTATTAATGCCGGTGCTAATTTGGGCGATGATGTATTGTATTCCGGCACTGTTGCTGCAGCGATGGAAGGGCGGTTTTTAGGGCGCCCTGCAATTGCGATATCTTTAAATGGTCATACCGCAACACATTTTGAAACGGCAGCATGGGTAGCGAAGAAGCTAGTGCGTCATCTTCAAACGACATCGTTACCGGCTGATACGATTTTGAATGTGAATGTACCTGATTTGCCGATTGAGGAAATTACGGGTTTTGAAACGACGCGTTTAGGGCATCGCCACAAAGCAGATCCGGTGATTAAAGAATTAGACCCTCGTGGGCGCGAGATGTATTGGGTAGGGCCTGCTGGTGAAGAGCAAGATGCTGGGCCAGGCACTGATTTTGATGCAATTCGTCGTGGTGCGGTATCGGTGACGCCATTACAAATTGATTTAACAGCGTATAAAGCGATTGATGGTGTGGCTAATTGGCTAAAAGGAGCGGCAGTTTGATTCCTGATCGTCGTGGCATTGGTATGACATCTCAGCGTACCCGTGATCGTTTAATCAACCGTTTAAAAGAACAAGGTATTCAAAACGTTGAGCTGTTGAATGTGATGCGTGAACTGCCTCGACATTTATTTGTTGATGAAGCGTTAGCTAGTCGTGCCTATGAAGATACGGCCTTGCCGATAGGCCATGGCCAGACGATTTCTCAGCCACACAGTGTGGCCAGAATGACAGAAATCTTGTTGGAAGGACTTCCCAAAAAGAAAGTGTTGGAAGTGGGTACAGGTTCGGGTTATCAAACGGCTGTGTTGTCGAAGTTGATAGAACGCGTGTACAGCGTCGAGCGAATCGAACCTTTACAAAATCAAGCACGTGAACGCTTCTATCAATTGAAACACAATAATATTCGATTGAAATATAGTGATGGCACCTGGGGCTGGAAAGAAAATGCACCTTATGATGGCATTATTGTGACATGTGCGCCGGAGGAAATTCCTGAAGCATTATTGCGTCAGTTAGCACCGGGTGGTCGGCTGGTTATTCCGGTTGGTGGTAGCGGAAACCAATCTTTACGCGTGGTTGATCGTAACGGCATGACCTTTGAAGAAAGGGTGTTGGATGAAGTGAGTTTCGTACCCTTGTTGTCGGGCCAAGAATAGCGGGCTCTGTATAGCCGGTTAGATAGAGGTAATTGGCGATGCTTACACAGTTAATTTATGGCACGATGATTATCACTGCAGTGGTGATCTTTCATGTTGCGATCTTAGTCTTCTTAGCGAGGCTATTAAAACGTTGGCATGATAATTATTCCCTTTTTGATAATGTAAAAGGGGCGATAGTGGGCCTCGGTACATCTGTTTTTTTCATCATAGGCATTCACACGATTGAAGCTTGGTTTTGGGCCTATATTTACCTCCTACTTGGTGAATTCCAGACGATTAATGATGCACTTTACTTTTCGATTTCAACAGCGACGACAGTGGGCTACGGCGATGTTATTATGTCAGAACAGTGGCGTTTATTGAGCAGTTTTGAGGCGATGGGTGGTTGGCTATTGTTTGGTGCGAGTACGGCATTTTTAATGGGATTGATGCGTTATGTCTTTAATGATGTCTCGGTCAAATAAGCGGTAATGATTTAATGAAGTTGTTCTCAGGTATTTATCAAAAGGTGATGAATTGGTCCAAACACCGTTTAGCCAGCTATTGGCTAGCATTGGTCAGTTTTACCGAATCTTCATTTTTTATTATTCCACCTGATGTGATGTTGGCACCGATGTCGCTGGCTAAACCTGAAAAAGCATGGTTTTATGCTGGATTGACAACCATAGCCTCGGTATTGGGTGGCTTATTGGGTTATGTCATTGGGGTGTTTGCTTTTGATATGGTTGAGCCTTGGATACATGATCTAGGATATTTTGAATCCTATTTGACAGCACAAGCTTGGTTCCAGGAATGGGGTTTTTGGGCTATTTTCATGGCAGGGTTTACGCCCATTCCCTATAAAATTTTCACAATCGCTGCAGGCGCAGCAGCAATGGCTTTATTACCCTTTATTTTAGGATCTTTAGTGGGTAGGGGATGTCGGTTTTTCCTCGTTGCTGGTCTAATGCGATGGGGTGGTAAAAGATTGGAAAAACAATTATCACTCTGGGTTGATCGCTTAGGATGGGCAATGGTGGTTATTCTTATCGGTGCTTACTTTATTTGGTTTCATTAAGGCTTGAATAACTAAATTGTAAACTTCAACTGTTATATAGTGTCACATGAAGGACGAATGGGGTTTCACAGTATATTGATTTGGCATTAGAGCAACGTTGTTGATGAGATTCATTTTAATTTTGTTGATGTTAGCTTTGGTTGGCTGCGGTGGTAGTCAAGCCGTTGCACCAGTCGGTGTTTACCGAGCGCAAAGTCAGCAACCTCCGCCAACCGTTTATAAAGTAAAACGTGGCGATACGCTTTATTCTGTGAGTTGGCGTTTTGGGATGGATTTTAAAACGGTGGCAAAAATTAACGGTATCCGATCGCCATATACGATCTATGTCGGGCAAAAGTTACGATTCAAACCTTATCGTCAAGTTGCGAAGAAATCGACTCAGAAAACCACCGCTTCTAAGAAAACGACAACAAAAAAGAAAAAGGTTGTTGCTAAGTCGAATTGGGTACCTTCTAATCAGCGATTGCGTTGGCAATGGCCTGTGAAGGGCAAAATCATTTCAAGTTATTCGAAAAGCGCTGCTGGTCGACAAGGCATTAATATTGCCGGTAAATCAGGCCAAAAAGTGGCAGCGGCTGCAGCGGGTAAAGTGGTCTATAGCGGGAATGGCTTACCACGCTATGGCAATTTGATTATTATCAAGCATAACGATACTTATTTGAGTGCCTATGCGCATAATAAGTATTTGACGGTAAAAGATGGTCAGGTAGTAAAAGCGGGCCAGAAAATTGCTTTATTAGGCCGAACAGGTGCACAGCGTGACCAGTTACATTTTGAAATTCGTCGTAATGGTGAGCCGGTCGACCCAATGCGCTTTTTGCCAAAGCGCTAAATCACGCTAAATACGCTACAATATGTCGTTTTTCAGTTTCTGCTGGAACAGGTAAATTTCATAAGAGGTCGGTTTGGAATTAGGCGCAACAATGCAAAAGATTAAAGAGCTCACAGGTCGTAGTGACGATCTTAGGGGGTATCTTTGACTATGAAGGCAAAGCTGAACAACTTGTTGAGGTGTCACGAGAGTTAGAATCACCTGCAGTTTGGGATGACCCCGAACGCGCACAAAAGCTAGGTCAAGAGCGGGTCAGTTTAGAGCGGATTGTGACCACTTTGTCATCGCATCGCGAGACATTGGCGGATGCCAAAGATTTATTAGAATTAGCCGTTGAAGAGCAAGATCAAGATACATTTGATGCTGTTCAAGTAGACTTAGCAGAGTTAGAAAAAGCCTTAGAAAAATTAGAATTCCAACGGATGTTTTCGGGCAAGCTTGATATGAATAATGCCTATTTGGATATTCAATCGGGTTCGGGTGGAACAGAAGCGCAAGACTGGGCTGATATGATTTTGCGGATGTATCTGCGTTGGGGCGAATCTCATGACTATAAAGTCAACTTGGTTGAAGCTTCTGGTGGTGAAGTAGCTGGGATAAAAAGTGCCACGATTCATTTTGAAGGTGAATATGCTTTTGGGATGTTACGGACTGAAACAGGGGTACATCGCTTAGTACGTAAATCGCCATTTGATTCAGGCGCACGCCGTCATACTTCTTTTGCTTCAGTGTTTGTCTACCCTGAAGTTGATGACAATATAGAAGTAGAAATTAACTCGTCAGATTTGCGTGTTGATACTTATCGTGCCAGTGGAGCGGGTGGTCAACATGTTAATAAAACGGATTCGGCTATTCGGATTACCCACATACCAACAAATACTGTTGTGCAATGTCAGAACCAGCGTTCCCAGCATCAGAACCGTGAGAATGCGATGAATCAATTAAAGGCTAAGCTTTATGAGCTTGAGTTGATGAAGCAGAACGAAGAGAAACAAGCAGCAGAAGAAGCGAAATCTGATATTGGCTGGGGCAGTCAGATTCGGTCTTATGTTTTAGATCAATCACGTATCAAAGATTTACGTACCAATGTAGAAACGGGTAATACGCAAGCCGTGCTAGATGGCGATTTGGACCAATTTATTGAAGCTTCCCTAAAATCAGGGTTGTAATTGAGAGCACTATGACAGATGAAATAGGACAAACAGAACAAGATGAAAACAGACTGATCGCACAGCGCCGTGAAAAATTAGCTGAATTGCGGACGGAAGGGAATGCTTTCCCAAATGATTTTCGTCGTAATGTGATGAATGCTGAATTGGCAACAGAATATGCTGATACGGATGCGGAAACATTAAAAGCAGATACCCGTCGTGTGAAGATTGCCGGTCGTTTAATGACTAAGCGTGTGATGGGTAAGGCAAGCTTTGCAACGATTCGTGATATGTCAGGTGATATGCAGCTTTATGTGAAGCGTGACGATTTGGCTGAAGGCATTTACCCCGCGTTTAAGAAATGGGATCTGGGCGATATTATTGCAGCAGAAGGGACGTTATTTCGTACTCAAAAAGGCGAATTATCGGTGGTGGTTGAAGATATTCGTCTACTGACGAAATCTTTACGACCTTTACCAGAAAAATTTCATGGTTTGTCTGATCAAGAAATGCGTTATCGCCAACGTTATGTTGATTTGATTATGAATGAAGCGAGCAGGGAAACTTTCCGTGTTCGCACTAAGGTGATTGATGGTATTCGCCGGTTTTTGATGTCTAAAGACTACCTAGAAGTCGAAACGCCGATGATGCAGGCGATTCCTGGTGGGGCAACTGCAAGACCATTTACGACCTTCCATAATGCGTTGGATATGGATTTATTTTTACGTATTGCACCTGAACTCTATTTAAAACGTTTGGTGGTCGGTGGTTTTGAGCGGGTGTTTGAAATTAACCGTAACTTCCGTAATGAAGGTTTATCAACGCGCCATAATCCAGAATTTACCATGGTTGAGTTTTACCAAGCTTATTCTGATTACCAAGAATTAATGGATTTAACGGAAGAGATGTTACGTACTGTGACACAAGATGTTTTGGGGACATCACAAGTGCATTACCAAGGTACTGATTTAGATTTCTCAAAACCATTTCATCGAATGACGGTAGTAGAATCTATTCTGCACTTTAATCCAAGCGTAACGATGGAACAGCTAGCCGATATTGATAGCGCAAGAAGCATTGCGGATGGTTTAGGCATTCCTTTGAAAGAGAGCTATGGTTTAGGTAAAGTCCAAATCGAAATCTTTGAAAAAACAGTTGAAGAGCGTTTGATGGAACCGACGTTTATTACGGCTTATCCAACCGAAGTCTCTCCATTAGCACGTCGTAGTGATGCTGACCCATTTGTAACCGATCGATTTGAGTTCTTTGTTGGCGGTCGTGAGATTGCAAATGGCTTCTCTGAGCTCAATGACGCGGAAGATCAAGCCGAGCGTTTCCAAGCACAAGTGGCCGATAAAGATGCGGGTGATGATGAAGCGATGCATTTTGATGCTGATTATATCCGTGCTTTGGAATACGGTATGCCGCCAACAGCGGGTGAAGGGATTGGGATTGATCGCTTGGTGATGTTATTGACTGATTCACCTACTATTCGCGATGTGTTGCTGTTTCCACATATGAGACCAGAGTAGGGTTAAGCTTGACGCCACCAGAGGATAAGAAGCTCACGCTTATTGTGAGAGTGGAGTCGGGCTGTCTTGGTCCAAACGGTGTTGATGTTGTTGATGATTTTTGTCGTCAAGCGCACAAAGTGTTTGAGCCACTCTATCCAGAGTTTATTGTTTGGCAGATTGAGTCTAGGGATGATCTGACTTTACCGGAAAAGGATTATCACATTGGGCATAAACGGTTAGATAATATTAAAGCGACAAAATATTTAGCTTTATTTGGGCAAAACCTTACTGAGATCGAAATGGAGCTAGAAGATAAACTGGTGGCACTTATTAATGATTATTTGGGGTATTAGAATCTGTTGTTATCGCTGTTGCGATGATTTATTTGATTCCACTGCCGTGGGGGCGTTCATTTATTTTGCGTGGCCAAAATAAACAGAACCAAACAAAAGGCCAGCCCATGCTTGCCCTGCGGGTTCCCTCGCTTTTCAATCTATTCGAGATACGACGAAAACTCGCTATGCTCAAACACTCGTCGTATTATTCTCGAATAGCTTTCAAAGCTCGGCTTTGCATTGAGGGCGGGTTTGGATTCTTCATAAACTTGGTTTCTTTTCCCTTTATCCCCATTTTGTACTGATGAGGAATAGATTTAAATAAGCGATAAGTGAGTTCAGTGTTTGAGCGTAGCGAGTTTTGAACGAACCGCTTATTTGAATTTATGACGAATGAAGCCATAGGTCAGTACAAGGGGTGGCCTAGGGTTGTTAGGGAAATGGCCACGCATTTCCCTAACTCGGCATTAGCCGAAATAAGCTTAAATAATAGCTCAGAAGTGGAAGCTCAGATAATTGGTTTTTTAGCTGCCTAAACCAAGATTTTCCATTACGACTTTACTTAATACACTTGCCCAAACAGTAAATGAAACGTCTCCCAACTTTGACACGGCTTGTTTTGTTTCAGCCCAAACTTTTTCGTTTTGAGCATTTTCAATAAATTCGTGACCATTCCATGTGAGTCTTAAAGGCATGGCTTCTGGGCTTAAAGAGCATGAACTCGTCGTATCAGTGGCTACAATTAAGCCAGCTTCGTTCATTATGAAGCAATGGTAGTTAATTTCTTCATCTGAAAAATTATCGATATGTAGTGAAGATGGAGCATCGCCATGTTCATGATCTTGAAGTTTAAGCATTATTAGTCTGACCAAGTCCATATTCCTTTTCACTGAAATTCCTTTTTATAGATTAATGGGTTTAGGTGTTCAAAATTTAGATTAATTACGAATCAAACCCAAATAATGCTAATGCCTCAGCATATTCTTCACTGTCTTCATCGAGTTCATTGACGACGATACCGGTATCGATCCCGAGCTTTTTGAAGGCTTTCACAGAATCCAGTTTGTCAGCATTAATGGCGCTTTCGGTATTTTCTAGGCTTTGGATATGAGCGACTTGGACGATATCAACCAGATCAGGTCCATTTTCGCTGTCCCAAGCTAGATTACTATATTCTTGTGGCACTGCAATTAAAGTGTCTGAGAAATCCCAGCTTTTTAGGATGGCGGCGCCTACTTTATTGTGTAGACGGTCAATAACGTCATCTAGCGCTTGGGTATCTTGCAGCAATGCTGGCGTATCTTCAGCTTTCATCAAAATAGGTAATACGCCAATGTTATGGATGAGGCCAGCGAGCATGGCTTCATCTGATTTGATATTAGGATATTTTTTTGGAAAGCAGCTGACAGCGGGCAGCGACGTCTGTGCTGTGTTGCCATAGATCACGTAGGCGGGTATCGAGTCTGTTTGATGTTGGCTGGAACATTTGTTCCATCACCAAGCTGATAACGAGGTTTCGGACCATTGATAGCCCGAGTCGAGAGACGGCCATTTGGACGCTTTCTGATAAAATACGACCACGGTAAAGTGGACTGTTGGCAACTTTAATTAAGCGGGTCGACAGGGCGGCATCAGTGACGATAATCTCGGCTAATTGTTTGGCGGTGACATCGGGTTCATCAACAACATCGCGGACGCGGAGGGCAACTTCTGGTAGGGTGGGTAATACTAAGCTTCCATTCTCGAGTTCTTGTAAGATTTCGTTATAAAATAGCTCTTGCTCACTCATAATTATCCATGCTTTTTAAATGTGATTTGAAGTGTTAGTCATTTTCAGTTATTTTGCTGGGTTTGCCAACTGTTTTTTATTATTTCAGGTGACGTGTTGAACGACGATTTCCCTAGGATTAAACGACTTCCACCTTATGTATTCAATATCGTTAATGATTTGAAGGCACAAGCGCGTGCGCGTGGTGAAGATATTATCGATTTTGGAATGGGAAATCCAGATCGTCCTGCACCTCAGCATATTATTGATAAATTAACAGAAGCAGCACAGCGTCCCGACACCCACCGTTACTCGGTTTCTCGCGGTATTCCACGTTTACGCAAAGCGGTATGCGATTGGTATCAGCGTCAGTTTGAAGTCACTTTGGATCCGGAAACTGAAACTATTGTGACCATTGGTTCTAAGGAAGGCTTAGCGCATTTAGCATTGGCAACAGTGGGACCAGGTGATGCGATTTTAGTGCCGAACCCTGCTTACCCTATCCATCCATATGGCTTTGTGATTTCGGGCGCAGATATTCGCCATGTGCCGCTGGTAGAGGGTGGCGACTTTTTTGCGGAGTTAGAAAAGTCGGTAAAAGATTCTTGGCCTAAACCAAAGATGTTGGTGCTGAATTTTCCAGGGAATCCAACGACACAATGTGTCGATTTGGAATTTTTCGAGCGGGTTGTGGCATTTGCTAGAGAACATGAAATATGGGTAGTCCACGATTTGGCCTATGGTGAGATCACGTTTGATGGTTATAAAGCGCCTTCTATATTACAGGTGTCGGGCGCTAAAGATGTGGCGGTTGAGTTTTATACTTTATCTAAAACATACAATATGCCGGGTTGGCGTGTTGGCTTTATGTCCGGTAACTCGACATTAGTTGCGGCATTAGCGCGAATGAAGTCTTATTTGGATTACGGCATGTTTACGCCGATTCAGGTAGCGGCGATTGCTGCATTAGATGGACCACAAGAGTGTGTTGAAGAAGTAGTTGCAACCTATAAAAGTCGCCGTGATGTGCTGTGCGATGGTTTGAATAGTATAGGTTGGGCAGTTGAGAAGCCGAAAGCGACGATGTTTGTTTGGGCAAAAATACCTGAAAAATATCGTGAGATGGGCTCACTAGAATTTACGAAAAAATTATTACAAGAAGCGAAAGTGGCAGTGTCACCGGGGATTGGTTTTGGTGAATATGGTGATGACCATGTCCGTTTCGGTTTGATCGAGAATGAACATCGAACACGTCAAGCGATCCGTGGGATTCGCGATATGTTCAGAAAAGGCTAGGGGGCCAGAGCGTGCAATCAGTAAAAATTGGGGTATTAGGTTTAGGAACAGTCGGCAGCGGTACAGTGAATGTGTTGCGTCGGAATATTAAAGAGATTACCCGCCGAGCTGGACGAGAGATCGAAATTACCCGTGCGGCTGACCGTACGATGGATAAAGAACGTGGCTGTGATACCACGGGCATTGATTTGACGACGGATGCATTTGAGATCGTCAATGATCCGAATATCCATGTAGTTGTTGAGTTGATTGGTGGGACGGGCATTGCACGTGATTTGGTGTTAAAAGCGATTGAAAATGGCAAACATGTGGTGACAGCTAATAAAGCGTTGATTGCATTACACGGTAATGAGCTGTTTGAAAAAGCACAAGAAAATGGCGTGACGGTCGCATTTGAAGCCGGTGTCGCTGGCGGTATCCCGATTATTAAAGCGATGCGTGAAGGTTTATCAGCCAACCGTATTGAATGGTTAGCGGGTATCATCAATGGTACAGGCAACTTTATTCTGACCGAGATGCGCGATAAAGGTCGTGATTTTCCAGAAGTGTTAGCCGAAGCACAGGCCTTAGGTTATGCCGAAGCCGATCCGACATTTGATGTTGAAGGCATTGATGCAGCACATAAGTTGACAATTATGGCGTCAATTGCATTTGGGATTCCACTACAATTTGATAAAGCCTATACCGAAGGCATTAGCCAAGTGTCACAAGAAGATGTGCAATATGCGGCTGAGCTGGGTTACATCATTAAACATTTAGGGATTAGTAAAAAGACTGAACAAGGTGTTGAACTGCGTGTGCACCCGACACTGATTCCACATCGTCGATTGATTGCCAATGTTGATGGCGTCATGAATGCGGTGTTGGTTAAAGGTGATGCGGTTGGCCCGACATTGTATTACGGTGCTGGCGCGGGCTCCGATGCGACAGCCTCTGCAGTGGTGGCCGATATAGTTGACGTGGTTCGTGTTTTGACGACGGACCCAGAAAACAGAGTGCCGCATTTAGCTTTCCAAGCAGATGCTTTAGTGGATACACCGATTTTGCCAATCACTGAAGTGGTGACATCGTATTATCTACGTATTCACACTGATGATGAGCCCGGTGTGTTGGCTGATATCACTCGTATTTTGGCGGAGCAAGGTATTAGCATTGAAGCTATTCTACAGAAAGAGCCTGAAGATCATAACGGTATTGTGCCGGTGATTATGCTGACCCAAGCTGTTGCCGAGAAAAATATGGATATGGCGATTACACATATCGAGGCGTTAAAGACAGTGAAAGATTCAGTAATGCGGATACGCATGGAATCTTTGGGTTAAGTTATTTTTTTATATTACGAATAAGCAAAGAATTTTAGAAGAGGAAGTACTATGTCAGCACGTTATACTGGATTAATTGAGCGTTATCGTGACCGTCTACCGGTGAGTGATGATACCCGTTTAATTAGTTTGGGTGAGGGTAATACACCTTTAATTAAGCTGAATTATATTCCTAAATTGACAGGTAAAGATGTCGAGATTTTCGTTAAATATGAAGGGTTAAACCCAACAGGATCATTTAAAGATCGTGGTATGACAATGGCTGTGACGAAAGCTGTTGAAGAAGGCAGCAAAGCTATTATTTGTGCTTCAACAGGTAATACTTCTGCTGCGGCAGCTGCTTATGCCGCACGTGCTGGCATTGCAGCGTTTGTGTTGATCCCTGATGGTAAAATCGCATTGGGTAAATTAGCTCAAGGTATGATGCATGGTGCGACAGTTATCCAGATTAAGGGTAATTTTGATGATGGAATGCAGTTAGTTAAAGAGGTGGCTGAACATGCGCCTGTTACGATCGTTAACTCGATCAACCCATACCGTTTGCAAGGTCAAAAAACGGCCGCTTTTGAAATCGTTGAAGAGTTAGGTGAAGCGCCAGACTATCACTGTCTTCCAGTCGGAAATGCCGGTAATATTACGGCCCATTGGATTGGCTATTCAGAATATGCTTGTCAATTAGGTGATACTGTTACAGAGGCATGCGCCTTGTGTGAAGGTGAGTGCCAATATACAAATGTGGTCGTTTGTTCGAAGAGGCCTAAGATGGTGGGTTATCAGGCGGCGGGTTCAGCACCATTTATGCGGGGCGAAATGGTAGATAACCCTGAGACAGTAGCTACGGCGATACGTATTGGCCATCCACAAAGCTGGGATAGAGCTTGGAAGGTTAAAGAAGAGTCTGGTGGTTGGTTTGACGAGTGTACTGATGAAGCGATTCTAGCTGCACAAAAACTATTGGCCGAGAAAGAAGGCGTGTTTTGTGAACCGGCTTCGGCAACATCATTGGCTGGCGCATTAGCGGATATTGAGTCGGGTAAGATTCCAGAAGGTAGTAAGATTGTGTGTACATTGACAGGACACGGACTGAAGGACCCCGATACAGCTATTAAACAAAGTACAGCACCGATGGTAACCGTTGATGCGACACTGGATGCGGTTAGGAATGCGATTTTAAGTAATATGCCAGACTAGCTTCTGAGAGGTGGTGTTGATGCCAATGCCAACGGCACGTGAAATAACATTGGCTAAACGTGCCCATGACACTTTCCTTAGCAATTTAATTGTTAATCACATTTTATTGTTTTCAGGTATTGCAACTTTGGGACAAAGCTACTTTCATTTGATGGGATTGGTGCCCATCATTTCTGTATTGATTATTGCTTACACTTTGTTTCGGGCTGCCAAATTGCAGCGCGCGGACAGTGAATTTGTTTTCATTCATTGGCAAATAGCCGCCCGTTGGAGCCGATTATTGGCGATGATGTTGTCTTTATTAGTGGTGTTATCTGTCTCTGCTTGGCTTGCCCATACGCAATTGGGGCTGATGCGTGAGATGAGCTATGCCTTGGCTGCTGGCTTGGGCTTATTACCAACATTAGTTTCAGTTTTGGTGTTGGTCGTGGTTGAGTCTGATGCCTTACATCATGCCAAAGAAGGTACGTACCCAAAGTGGGCACATCGTCGGTTTTTAGCTGAGGTGAGCTAATATCTGAGCTGTTGTCTAAGATCTGACCCATTTATCTTGTTACGACGGCATGGATGACGGTACTGTATTTGAAGAAAACGACAAAGTCAGGGTAGGTCAATTTAGTGATTGGCGGTTGGCCGACAGCAGCTTTTTTACTGGTAGGTGCACCATAATAATTTGTCACTGCTTTCATTGACATGCCAGATGTTGGACGAACGACACCAGTAGTATCATTAGGCACATTGTATCGTTGAGCAGCAATAGAGATGACTTCAGCGCTGACAGGCACGGCGGATACTGAGAATAGGCCGAGGATTAAGTTACTCACTTTAGACATTTTTTGCTCTCAGAGATGTTTGCTTCCAGCTTACGACTCAGGGGCAAATGTCTCAATAAGCAAAGTTTAAAAACAGTGACCTAGGTCTTTTCTTTGCTTAATTTAGGCAGCGAACGTTTAAGACACCTTCAATGGCTTTAATTTCATCGATTACTGTGTTTGGTAATGCAGCCTCTGTGTCGATCAAGGTATAAGCGGCCTCATTGAGGGATTTATTGAGCATATCGATGATATTGACGTCTACTTTCGCTATAGCATTGGTGATAGGGCCGATAATATTGGGGATATTCTCGTGTGCGATAGTCAGCCGATATTGCCCTGTCATTTTGGGCATTTTGACGGTGGGGAAATTGACAGCGTTTCGGATATTACCATTTTCTAGATAATCTTTGATTTGGTCTGCGACGATGATGGCACAGTTATCTTCAGCCTCAGCAGTTGAAGCTCCTAAATGCGGTAATGTGACTACTTTTGGGTGTTGCTTTAAAAGATTAGAGGGGAAGTCACAAATATAGGCATGAACTTTACCTTTATCGAGTGCTTCGATGACGGCTTCGTCATTAATGATACCTGAGCGAGAGAAGTTTAAAATGGTGACATTGTCACGCATATTTTCTAAACGTTCTGTATTGATGAGATTACGAGTTGCATCGATGAGTGGCACATGAAAAGTCACAAAATCACATTCGCTTAATAAGCCGTCGATACTGGTTGCTTGTTCTACTTCGTGTGATAATTTCCAAGCACTTTGTACTGTCATTTTCGGGTCATAACCGATCACACGCATACCTAGAGAAATAGCCGTGTTAGCGATTTTTATACCGATAGCACCTAAGCCGACAACACCTAAAGTTTTACCGGGTAGCTCAAACCCGACAAAGTTCTTTTTGCCTGACTCAACCTGCTTGGTAATTTCTGCATCTGAACCATCTAATGTTTTTGCAAACTCCCAGGCAGAACAGATGTTGCGTGCGCTGAGCAACATACCGGTCAAGACAAGCTCTTGAACAGCATTTGCATTTGCGCCAGGTGTATTAAAGACAGGTATGCCTTTTTTAGTCATTTCATCGACAGGAATATTGTTAACCCCTGCACCGGCACGGCCAATGGCCTGAAGGGTATCTGGGATCGGCCAGTCATGTATTTTAAAAGAACGAACTAATACCGCATCAGGGCTGGGTATTTCAGATGCGATTTCATATTGATCACGGGGAAGACGATCTAAACCTGCGACGGAAATATTATTTAATGTAAGTACTTTAAACATGTGGTGACCTGCCGTTATTTATCGATTTAAAAAAGAACATGCACTTCAACATGCTGAATGAAGGTTTAACTATGTTGTTGAGCAAACTCCTGCATAAAGGAGATAAGCGCATCAACACCTTCTTCTGGCATGGCGTTATAGATACTAGCGCGCATACCGCCAACACTACGATGTCCTTTTAAGGTAACTAGGTCAGCGGCTTTGGCACTGGCTAAGAAATCAGCATCGAGTTCAGGGTTATTCAGTGTGAAAGGAATATTCATCCATGAGCGATATTGTTTAGTGACAGGGTTTTTATAAAAGCCTGAATTATCTATGGCTGCATAGAGTTTTTCGGCTTTACGTTGGTTTGTTTCCCCCATTGCGGCAAGGCCACCAAATTCTTTTAACCATTGGAAACCAAGGCCTGCCATGTATAAGGCATAGGTAGGTGGTGTGTTGTACATTGAATCATTATCGGCTTGGACTTTGTAATCAAACGTAATAGGCGTACCAGGCAGTGTCTCTCCGATAATGTCGTCGCGGACGATAACTAAGGTGAGACCTGCTGGGCCGATATTTTTTTGTGCACCCGCGTAAATAAGTGCAAAACGGCTGACATCAATGGGGCGAGATAAAATAGTTGATGATAAATCGACGACAAGTGGGACACCACCAGTATCAGGAATCTGATCAAATTCAACGCCACCAATGGTTTCATTGGCTGTGTAATGGACATAGGCTGCGTCTGGGTTTAAATTCCAGGTAGATTTGTCAGGGACTGTCGTGAAATTGTCAGCTTCTGATGAAGCGACAATATTTACGTCGCAATAGCGTTTAGCTTCGGCAATCGCTTTTTTAGACCACTGTCCTGTATTGAAATAATCAGCGCTTGTTTTACCTCGTAATAAGTTCATAGGAACGGCTGTAAACTGAGCTGTGGCGCCACCTTGTAAAAACAACACTTTATAGTTGTCTGGGATATTCATAACGTTACGAAGGTCTGCTTCAGCTTGAGTCGCGATAGACATGAACTCTTTACCACGGTGACTCATTTCCATTACATTCATACCGGAGTTGTTCCAATCTAAAAACTCTTTTTCGGCTCTTTGTAATACGGCCTCGGGCAACATCGCTGGGCCAGCACTAAAGTTGTAAACGCGTGACATGTAAAATCCTTAAATGATGGTTAGTTAGGTTCAAAAGTTTCTCAGTATAACAAACAACTCAATCTGTTGAGTTGTCGTTCGAAGTTAGCCTATCAGGGTAATGTAGTGCTGGGTCATAGCGGGTCCAAATTTCTGCTCGGCCATATAAAGTAATGCCAATATAACCCCTAATTTTGAGTTTTTTTGATCAATCAGCGTCATTTCACAGCTATAGGTGTTGCCATTATTGGGATCATATATCCAGCCATCTTCCCAAGTGAAGTCTCCGGCATAAACAAATTCATCCATGACTTTGACATGTAGGAGTGACTTGGCTTGGCGCTCTGGATCTGAGTTGCTTGAACAACTAGTAGCGATGGTTTCAGAGAAATAATAGTTATTTATTTAAGTTATTCGTTCTCAGGTAAAAATAGTTTGATCAAACTGTTTAAGTAACGCTGTCCTTTTTCAGTTGGGCAAATGCGTTGGATATTCCATGTGATTAGTCCTTGCTGTTCGGCTTGTTGTAAAGCTTTGTCGATATGAGAAATAGGTAAGCCTGTATGCTGCTGGAATAGTGGTGTTGGGAAGCCATCCGTTAGCCTTAGTGCATTGAGCATAAACTCGAAACCGATGTCCTTGGTGTGGATTAATTCGTTGGTCAAGATAACGTCGCTTGAACCTGCTGACGAAAGATAAGCTTGTGGCTGTTTTTGTTTTGAACGACGTGTGATAGTTTGTTTTGCTGCATCGCTGACTTTGCCATGTGCACCGGCACCAATCCCCAAATAATCCCCAAATTGCCAGTAATTGATATTGTGTCGACATTGTTGGTTATCTTTAGCGTATGCCGATACTTCGTATTGTCGGTAGCCTGCTTTTGCCATGCGTTGTTGGCTATCGATTTGCCAGTCAATAATTGGATCATCATCGGGTAAGGTTGGCGGTTGTTGGTGAAAAAGCGTGTTCGGTTCTATAGTCAGCTGGTAGTAGGACAAGTGGCTGGGTGATAAGGCAATGGCCGTTTCCATATCTTCTTTAGCTGTTTTGGCTGTTTGGTGTGGTAAACCAAACATTAAGTCTAGGTTAAGATTTTTAAAGCCGACCTTGTGGGCTGTTTCGACGGCCTTAATGGCTTGTTGTCCATCATGGATTCTCCCAAGTGCCGTTAGTGATTGCGCATTAAAGCTTTGAACCCCGACAGATAGGCGATTAATACCGATGGCTTTGTAATCGGCGAAACGCTGTTGTTCAACTGTACCTGGGTTAGCTTCTAATGTGATTTCAGCATTATGGCTCATTGGAAGCAGGGCGCGAAGTGATGAAAAAAGCCGTTCGTACACTTCGGCAGAAAATAGACTTGGGGTACCACCACCAATAAAAATCGTTTGAACTGTCCTACCCCAAATAAATGGGATTTCTTGTTCTAGATCTCGAATGATGGCATCGATATAGTCTTGCTCGGGCAGGCTATCGGGTGATTTGTGAGAATTGAAGTCACAATAAGGACATTTTCTAACACACCAAGGTACGTGTATATAAAGACTTAGAGGCGGTAAAGCCGTGAAGTTATACATGTGTTTTATGATGGGTTAAGGCGCTGGAATTGATCGATGAATTGGCGAATAGCTTTACCACGATGGCTGATAGCATGCTTTTGTTCTGGTGTTAACTCACCGGCTGTGCATTGATGTTCTTCTACCCAAAATATCGGGTCGTAGCCAAAACCACCGTCCCCTCTCGGTGCCGTTAATATGGTCCCTTCCCAACTGGCCTGGCAAATCAAGGGAGTGGGATCTATGGAATGACGCATAAAGACAATCACACACTGGTAGCGTGCTGTTCTTTTTGATTTAGGGGTATCTTTTAGGGCATCGAGTAATGCCTGTAAGTTTTTTTGTGCTGTTGCTTCTGAACCGGAGTAGCGGGCTGAGTATATACCAGGTTCACCATTTAAGGCGTCGGCTTCAATACCTGAATCATCTGAAATAGCAGGCAAGCCCGTCTGCTCACAGGCATGACGGGCTTTGATAATGGCATTTTCGACAAAAGTCAGTCCCGTTTCTTCTGCGTCAATAATATTAAACGTAGATTGCGGTACAACTTCGGTATCAAACTCAGCAAATAGCTGGGAAAGTTCTTTAAGTTTCCCTTTATTACTACTGGCTAAAACAATTTTTGACATGATTAGTCGGCTAGCGCTTCGCGTTGTTTTTCCATTAATGTTTCGATACCTTCACTGGCTAACCCCAACATAGCTTGTAGTTCATCTGCGTGGAAAGCATGGCCTTCGGCAGTACCCTGTAACTCGATATAAGCTCCTGCATCGTTCATGACGACATTCATATCGGTTTCGGCACTTGAATCTTCATCATAATCAAGATCGAGAACGGGGGTACCTTGATATATACCGACAGAGACGGAAGCAATTTGACCATAGAGAGGGTTTTTTTTGATCTTCTTATTCTTCAATAAGTAGCTGATGGCATCTTGCAAAGCGACATAAGCTCCGGTGATAGATGCTGTTCGGGTACCGCCATCTGCTTGGATGACATCACAATCGATTGTAATGCTACGTTCACCTATTGCAGTTAGATCAACCGCGGCGCGCAATGAGCGGCCAATGAGGCGTTGGATTTCCATTGTGCGGCCGCCTTGTTTACCCCGTGCTGCTTCGCGGCCCATTCTGCTGCCTGTAGAGCGCGGTAACATGCCATATTCTGCAGTAATCCAACCTTCGTTTTTACCCCTCAAAAACCCTGGGACTTTTTCTTCGACAGATGCGGTGCAGAGCACTTTGGTATCACCAAACTCGACCAATACTGATCCCTCAGCGTGTTTAGTGTAATTGCGAGTAATTGAGACATTTCTTAAATCATTAGGCTGACGACCACTTGGACGCATGGGATGTTATTCCTCAGGGAAAAGTAAAAATATACATATTATACGTGGACAGTACCCTATTCAGGGTGGTTTTCGTTAATATGTGTTGTTTAAATTAATATGGATGCGATTGTGATTCGAAGTATGACGGCATTTGCTCGCCAAGAGCAACAAACTGAACAGGGTAATTTGATTTGGGAAATTCGTTCAGTGAATCATCGCTATTCAGAATTATCTCTGCGTTTGGATGAGCGTTTTCGTGTATTGGAGATGCCTATTCGAAAGTTGTTTTCAGAACAATTAGGACGAGGTAAAGTTGATGCGGTTTTGCGTTATAAGGCGCCAGAGAATCAATCCACTAATTTAGATATTGATCAAACCTTGGCGCAATCCGTTGTTAAGCAATGTGAGTTGATTTCTGGATTTGCAGATCAAGCTGCCCCCATTAACCCTGTCCGTATTCTGCAGTGGCCCGGTGTCATAAAGGCTGAAAGCTTAGATCAGGTGGCTTTAAATGCCTCTGTGATGAGTGCTTTATTATTGGCGGTTAATGAATTAATCGTATCAAGAGAAACGGAAGGCGCCGCATTACATAAAATGGTGGAACAGCGTTGCAATGATATTGATGCGATTGCGAAAGCAATACGAGAGCGGATGCCAACGATATTATCTGAGCATCAACAGCGATTAAAAGATCGCGTAGCTGAATTGGCGGTGGATTTAGATCCAGAACGTCTAGAACAAGAAATGGTGTTATTAGCTCAGAAAAATGACGTTGCTGAAGAACTAGATCGTTTGGAAAGTCATGTTGTAGAAGTGCGTTGTGTTTTACAGCGTGATGAGCCTGTTGGAAGACGCTTAGACTTTTTGATGCAAGAATTAAATCGTGAAGCTAATACTTTGGGATCAAAATCAATTAACAGTGAAACGACGAATCATTCAGTCGAGTTGAAGGTATTGATTGAGCAAATGCGAGAGCAAATTCAGAATATTGAATAGTGTTTTCAAATAAAAAAACCGCGATAAACTCGGCTTTTTTATTGTTAATTTTGTAGGAAACTTACTGCTATTTTTTTCTTAGTTCTAAGAAACCAAGTAATGCTGGTGCAAATAACCATAGTGCAGCAGGTATGGGTACTTGTGAAATGGTATCTGTTGTACAAATCAAGTAGTGTGAAATATTTTGGTCTTAACATCATTATCAGGCTTTAGGTCTGCCGTGGTAAAAGTCCCTTTACCTAATGTATCGGCAATAAAATAGATAAGCTGCAAATTCATTCGATGACTTTATTGTCAACACAAAAGGGTTACTGATAGACGCAACTAACGCTGAAAAATCCCAATCCTCAGAGCTTATTTCGTCAGCTCCAATAGCATTATTGGTCGCTAATTGAGACCAGTTTCCTATAGTGCTAAATTCAGTGTTAATAGTATTTGCGAAGGTTTGACAACCATTGAGTTGTCATTGCCCACCTTATTAACAGAGGCATTAGCATTAACTGTGATTGGTCCGATATCTGATATTGTTGCAGCAAAAGCAGCACCGCTAAATGAAAGGAGTGCTCGTAGTAGTGTTATTTTGAAAAAAATTCATAATAACCTCCAGAGTTTTACTATGAAGATTCAGCACATAAAATTGTGGACAGAATCGCATTTTAGGAGGGTTTCATGAATATTAGCTGATAAGTTTGCTTATGGCTATTGTACTTCAGCACAAATAAATGGCCGTTCGAATACTAATTTCGGTGTTTGAATTGAATAAAAATTGAAGACTTTTAATTTAAGTTTAAAGGTTCTCTTTTTAGCTGTTATTCTTATTGTTGATTTGTATTTAGTGATGGAATTTAATTCATGTCGGGCAGTCTTTTTATTGTTGCAGCGCCTTCAGGAGCCGGGAAAACGAGCCTTGTTAATGCTTTAGTGACGCAGCAAGCTGATATTACTTTATCAGTTTCTCATACCACGCGTGCAGCGCGGGCAGGTGAGGTCGATGGCAAAGACTATTTCTTTGTCTCGCAAGAGCAGTTTTCTGTGATGCAAGGAGAGGGTGCTTTTTTAGAGTCAGCGACCGTGTTTGATCATTCTTATGGCACATCTTCTGAGGCTGTTTTTGAGCAGTTAAAATCAGGGATTGATGTCATTTTAGAAATTGATTGGCAAGGGGCTGAGCAAGTGCGTCGGAATTATCCTGATAGTACGAGTGTCTTTATATTACCACCATCAAAAACAGCGTTAGAACAGCGGCTTCGTGGGCGAGGTCAGGATGACGAGGCTGTGATCGCTCGGCGGATGCGAGATGCAGAAAATGAAATTTCGCACTATGTTGAGTTTGATTATTTGATTGTGAATGATGATTTTGATGTGGCGTTGTCAGAATTAGTTGCGGTTATTTCCGCAAGGCGACATTCAATGGCGATTCAAAAAGAGCTGCAAGCGCCACTATTAAAGACATTACTAGCCTAAAGAGCTGATATTTCGTACAATAACAGATTTCGTTCTGGGGATTATTATGGCGCGTACAACGGTAGAAGATTGTTTAGAAAATGTGGATAACCGTTTTCAATTAGTATTAGTAGCTGCACGTCGTGCACGTGAGATAGCGATGGGTGATGATCCTATGGTTGAACGTGACAATGATAAGCCAACAGTGATTGCATTGCGTGAAATTGCTGAAGGCCTTGTTGATGCGAGCATTTTTGAGAAGAAAATTAAGCCAGAAGTTGTTGAAGAAGCGCCTACAAACGAAGAATTAATTCCTGTTGTAGAGTAGCTGTGACTGCAAAGCCGACTGTTGATTCTGAACTAGAGCTCATTCACGATGCTGAGCCCAAACTTACGATCGATGATTTGTGTTTTGCTGGTGCTAATTATCTAGAAGGTCGTCAAGTTGACGATATCCGCAGGGCTTATCACTTTGCGGAAGAGGCACACCGAGAACAAAAACGTCGCTCTGGCGAACCCTATATCATGCATCCATTGGCTGTGGCTAATGTGTTGGCGATGATGCATATGGATCAAGAGTGCATTATGGCTGGTTTGCTGCACGACGTGATTGAAGATACCGAAGTCAGTCGTGAGGAATTGGCGGCGGAATTTAGCGAAGAGGTTGCTTTACTTGTCGATGGCGTGAGCAAGCTAGCCAAAGCGACATTTGAAACTAGGCAACATGCGCAAGCAGAAAGTTTAAGAAAAATGCTATTGGCGATGTCGGAAGATATCCGCGTTATCATCGTCAAATTGGCAGATCGCTTACACAACATGCGTACGCTAGGTCATTTAGGGCCTGAAAAGCGCCGGCGTATTGCAGAAGAAACTCTTGAAATTTATGCCCCGATTGCACAACGTTTAGGCATGAATGTGATGCGTTGTGAATTGGAAGATTTAGGCTTTCATGTATTGTACCCATTGCGTTATCGTGTACTGGCAGATGAAGTACGTAAAGCACGGGGCAATCGTAAAGAAATCGTGGGTCAGATCACTGATTCTATTCTGCACCGCATGGAACAAGAAGGCTTAGCAGCAGATATACAAGGCCGCGAAAAAAACCTCTATAGCTTGTACAAAAAAATGGTTCGGAAAAAGCTATCCTTTTCTGAAGTATTGGATGTTTATGCTTTTCGTATTGTTGTTGAAGATGTCGATGCTTGTTACCGGATGCTTGGCGTGGTTCATAATCTTTATAAGCCGGTACAAAACAAGTTTAAAGACTATATAGCGATTCCCAAAGCGAACGGTTATCAATCTCTCCATACGGTACTGATTGGCCCTTATGGTGTTCCTGTAGAAGTACAAATTCGCTCACGGAATATGGACCAAATGGCTGAAGCGGGCGTGGCTGCGCATTGGTTATATAAAGCGGGTGAAAACGAAAGCGGTAACCTAGCTCACCGTTTAGCGAGACAATGGCTGCAAGGCCTGTTGGAAATGCAAAAGGATTCGGGTGACTCGATTGAGTTCCTAGAAAACTTGCGTATCGACTTATTCCCAGAAGAAATTTATGTGTTCACACCGGTTGGCAAGATTATGACATTGCCACGTGGTGCGACAGCAGTTGATTTTGCTTATGCTGTCCATACTGATGTTGGTAATCATTGTGTTGCTGCCAAAGTAGGGCGACACTTAGTACCGTTGAGTACACAATTAGAAACAGGCCAGTCCGTAGAAATTATTACGACTAATTCATCTCATCCTAATGCTGCATGGCTTAACTTTGTCTCGACGGCAAAAGCGCGTACGAATATTCGCCATTATCTGAAACAATTACGAAACGATGAAGCAGCGTTGTTAGGTCGTCATATGTTGACGAAGAATTTACAAGCCTTCTCAAGCAATATTGATGCTCTATCAGAACAGCGTATTGAAGAAATTGTTGCTGAATTTGAAGTCGAGTCTTTAGACCAATTGCTTGAGAAAATTGGTCTAGGTGACTGTTCTGCACTGTTGGTGGCACAAAAACTGATTCATGCTGATGATGTTGTTGATGATATGTCTCAGCCACCATTGATGATTGCGGGTACAGAAGGCATGGTTGTGAGTTTTGGTCGCTGTTGCCGCCCAATTCCTGGTGATAATATCCATGGCTTTATTAGTGCAGGTCGGGGTATTGTTGTGCACCAAGATAATTGTAAAACAGTAGTAAATCTGCGTGGTCAGCGAGAAAAATGGTTGGATGTGGCTTGGGCACCTGATATACAACGCGAATTTTCAGTAGAAATATTGGTTCACGTAAAAAATCAACGTGGCGTATTAGCCACGATAGCAGCTGTAGTATCGGAGAATAATTCTAATATTGAGAATGTTATTGTCGATGAACGTGACAGTGAATATACCGACTTGCGGTTGACGATTGGCGTATTAGATAGAAAGCATTTGGCTAATATTATTCGCCGTTTGAGACGGATTGAAATGGTTGAGCGTATTACGCGATTAAAACAATAATTTATTTTTGGGAGAGTAGGGAAGATGGCACGTGAAATTATTCACACTGACAAGGCACCACAAGCAATAGGCACTTATTCACAGGCCGTTAAAGTGGGTGATGTCGTGTATTTATCTGGCCAAATTCCACTTGTACCTGAAACCATGGAAGTCGTTGAAGGTGATTTTCCTGTGCAAGTTCGTCGTGTATTCGATAACTTAACAGCGGTAGCAGAAGCCGCTGGTGGTCAACTACAAGATATTGCAAAGTTGAATATTTTTCTAACAGATCTAAGTCATTTCGCGACAGTTAATGAAATTATGGCTGAATATTTCACTCAACCTTATCCTGCTAGAGCGGCTATTGGTGTGGCGTCTTTACCCAAAGGCGTACCAGTAGAGATGGATGGTGTAATGCACACAGATTTCTAGTACGTTGTAGATTGCATTGGCTGAAAGTGAAAGGAAGGATTTATCGAACCCGGTTACCGATTTAAAGGGTGTCGGGGCGAAAGTTGCTGAGCGTTTAGAAAAATTAGGCATTACGCAAATACAAGACTTACTCTTTCACTTACCTTTACGTTATCAAGATCGTACTAGACTGTTACCAATAGGGTCTTTAAAGCCACAACAAGAAGGGTTAGTGGAAGGGACTATTCGTCTGAGCCAAGTTAAGTTTGGTCGTCGTCGCTCATTGTTGTGTTACATCGATGATGGTACGGGATCACTTGTTCTACGTTTCTTTCATTTTTCCAAGACACAACAACAACAGTTGACACAAGGTGTTCGTGTTAGGTGTTTTGGTGAAATTCGCAATGGTCCGTCATCTTTCGAGATGGTGCATCCTGAATATAAAATTATTCCTGATGAGGGGATTATTCCTGTTGATGCAGATCTGACGCCTATTTATCCGACCACTGAAGGCTTGCATCAACTGAGTTTTCGAAAGCTGGTTGAACGGGCTTTAGCGTATTTAAATGATGAAACTTCGTTACCGGAGTTATTGCCCGAGGTGGCGCGTTGTCATGCTGTGGCAGATACTTCATTGGTCGAAGCAATACGGTTTTTACATCAACCTTCGCCTGATGTTGATGTACAGCAATTATTGAATCGTCGTCATAAAACGCAGAGGCGTTTAGCTTATGAAGAGTTATTGGCACAGCAATTAAGTTTACGAAAAGTACGCTTGCAAACGCAGCAACATAAAGCACCTAGTTTAATATCTGATGGCCAGCAACGGCAGGCTTTATTGTCTTCTTTACCTTTTTCATTGACGGGTGCACAAGAACGGGTTTTGAAAGCGATTTTGAGTGATATCGGTTCTAAGACACCGATGCAGCGTTTAGTACAAGGTGATGTCGGATCAGGTAAAACCATTGTTGCGGCTTTAGCCGTTTTAGAAGCCGTGTCCGCTGGCTATCAAGCGGTGATGATGGCACCGACTGAGTTATTGGCAGAGCAACACTTCAAGACTTTTACAGCTTGGTTAGCCCCTTTGGGCGTTAATGTGGGGTGGTGTGTAGGCAAGCAAAAGTCAGCTGACCGGAAAGTGATGTTAGCCAACTTGGCTGAAGGTAAAATTCAGGTCGCTGTTGGCACACATGCCTTGTTCCAAAATGAGGTTATATTTGATCACTTAGGGTTGGTTGTGATCGATGAGCAGCATCGATTTGGTGTTCATCAACGCTTGGCATTACGAGATAAAGGTAAAAAGGCCAGTGTGTTTCCACATCAGCTAGTCATGACGGCTACTCCGATTCCTAGAACCTTAGCGATGACAGCCTATGCAGATTTAAATGTATCGGTCATTGATGAATTACCGCCAGGCAGAACTGCAATTACAACCGTTGTGATGCCAGATAGTCGCCGTAATGACATTATTGAACGTGTTCATTTAGCGTGTCAGGAAAAACGACAAGTATATTGGGTGTGTACCTTGGTCGAAGAATCCGAGCATTTGCAATGCCAAGCGGCAGAAGATGCAGCAAATGAATTACAAGTTGCTTTACCTGATTGTCGTATTGACTTGGTTCATGGCCGGATGAAGTCAGCAGAAAAAGAGATGGTGATGAATCAGTTTAGAGCGGGTAATGCCGATATTTTAGTCGCGACGACGGTCATTGAAGTGGGTGTGGATGTCCCTAATGCAAGTTTGATGGTTATTGAAAATGCGGAGCGCTTGGGTTTGGCGCAATTACATCAATTACGAGGCCGTGTAGGTCGTGGTGAGATAGAAAGTCATTGTGTCTTGATGTATCACCCGCCGTTGTCAGAGAACGGTCAATCCCGCTTAACGTGTTTGCGCGAGACGAATGATGGTTTTGTGATTGCACATCGTGATTTAGAATTACGGGGGCCTGGTGAGTTATTAGGAACGAGGCAGACTGGGTTGCCACAGTTTCGTGTAGCTAATTTGATGGAAGATCAGGATTTGATTGATGTGATGGCTGAAGCGGCGGATCAGTTATTGGCTGTTGCACCAGAAGACAGTGATGCTTTAGTGGCAAGATGGTTTGGTCATAAAGTTAATTTTGGCCATGTATAAAATGAAAAGGTATTGTGAATGCTTGAGTTAACCCGTTGGCATACTGTCCAGCATCGGCTGATGCCACGAAAATTAGCTCCCTGGCTATCAGATAAGGGATCTTTAACGCGTCGTTTGAGACGATACAATCGAGTCGACTTTTCTGTTCAGTTATTAGGTAATAGCTGGATTAAGCCACTGACAGATGAAAGTTTGGCTTTAGGTTTGCCTTTTTCAGAGCTTAGTTATCAGCGTGAAGTATTATTAATGGATGGCAACGATGCGAATGTTTATGCACGCACGGTAGTGCCCCGGACGACTTATTTGGCGATGCAACACCGCTTTAAGCAATTAGGCAATAAGCCATTAGGTGAATTGTTGTTTACAGATCCAACTGTGAGTCGTGGGCCGATTGAAATTGCTTGTTTAAAGCCAGGCCAATGGTTGTATGAAATGGCGCTATTGGAATCAGATGAACGACCAGCACAATTATGGGGGCGACGCTCACAGTTTTATTTGAGTGGACAATCTTTGCTGGTGAATGAAATCTTTTTACCTGCATTAGATAGGGCATAAGAAATGAATGATAAATGCCAGGCCTATATTCAGTTGATGCGGTTGGATCGGCCGATAGGTATTTTGTTACTACTTTGGCCGACGTTGTCAGCATTATGGATCGCAGCTGAAGGGTGGCCTGATCCTCTAGTGTTGGTTATCTTTGTTTTGGGTGTGGTCGTAATGCGTAGTGCAGGTTGCGTGATTAATGATTATGCCGATCGCCATATCGATGGCAAGGTAGTTCGAACCATGAACCGCCCTTTAGCGACAGGTGCATTGAGCGAGAATGATGCATTAAAGCTGTTTGCGGGTTTGGGCGTATTGGCTTTTGTCCTTGTGATCTTCTTGAATGACTTGACTATTTTGATGTCCATAGTAGGCTTGTTTTTGGCGGCAACTTATCCCTTTATGAAACGTTACACGCATTTGCCTCAAATTTATTTGGGGGCAGCTTTTGGTTGGGCAATTCCGATGGCATTTGCTGCACAGACAGGGACAGTGCCGATGATTGCTTGGCTGTTATTCGTGGCGAATGTTATTTGGTCGACGATTTATGATACGTTTTACGCTATGGCTGACAGAGAAGATGATGTATTAGCAGGTGTTAAGTCGACAGCGATTTTGTTTGGCGATGACGATAAAGCCATTATTGCTATTTTGCAGGTGACTTTTTTAATTGCGATGTTGATGGTCGGCAGTCAACTTGAGCTTAGCTTTATTTATTATACTGGGGTATTGGTGACATTGGGCCTATTCCTCTATCAACAACATTTAGTAAGAGACAGGCAAGCAGCAGCTTGTTTACAAGCATTCCTCAATAATAATTGGGTCGGAGCGACCTTGTTTGCGGGCATTGTGATGCATTATGCCTTTATCAAACAGTGAGGTAGTTTAGCAGTTGAAATAGTCGGCTACGGCGCAGTTTTGGAAAATTGTGAGCGTTTGGCTTTTGGGTTGTTTGAGCAATTGCCGATAGGTAGAGATATGCACTTATTGTCTTCAAATGGCCGATGTGCCGCTGCTCGCGCAGGTCACGATGGTGCACCTTTTGGTGTTTTGACACAAGCCATTGCACATTTAGGCGAAGAAATAGCAAGGCGTGTAAGTGAGGCGAAAGTCATTGCAAATATTAGCGTTAAATTTGGTGGCTGTTTTACCTCGTCTAGGGTGTATCGATGAACATGCGCAAGTAAAGAGCAAACAGCGCTAATTCATCTAATTTATGAGCAGAATAGGCAGCTATCAGACTCATTGAGTCAATTGGATTTAGCCCTGTCGCCAAGAGATATGTTAGTAAAAAAGGGTGATTACTTGGCTTTATTTGCCTATGTTGAGGCTGGCAAGGTGGGCTTGGGTGTGTTTCGTTGCTGTAGATAAGTACTTAATTGAATGCTGAAATAACTAATGAAGAGAAATTGGTCATGATATTACATATCGCCAATGAGTCCATCGATGGGTGAGGTGCAACGAAATAAACTTTTTGTATAGTACTGTATGGGTGGGTTTATTAAACATTGCCCGCAATACTGGCCGTGTGCAATTGGCATGGCGCAGAGCTGGCAGTGATGACCAAGAATAGGTGAATCATTAAAACATTGGGTATATAAACAAGATTGTTTGGTATCAATACCGCAGAGTGGGCAAGGCGTTAGGATGCGATTGCTGTATAATTGACTGATTCGATGCGTTATGTGATGCCTAGCTGCGGTTAGCGAATTCATGATCATCAAGATTAATCCATTTATCTGAATGAAGACTTAATATGCCTGAAAACACAGTAAAAGCCGAAACAACATTACGTCATGACTGGACTGTAGAAGAAGTAGAAAAGTTATATCAGTTACCTTTTTCCGACTTGATGTTTGAGGCTCAAACCGTTCACCGCCAACACTTTGATCCTAACGCAGTACAGGTCAGTACCTTACTGAGTATTAAGACAGGGGGATGTGCTGAAGATTGTGGTTATTGTCCGCAAAGTGCGCATCATGAATCAGCAGTTAAAGCAGAACCCTTGATGCCACTTGATCGGGTATTGGATAATGCGACTAAAGCAAAAGATTCAGGCGCGAGCCGTTTTTGTATGGGTGCGGCTTGGCGTAATTTGAAAGATCGTGATCTTGAACGTGTGGCAGCGATGGTGTCAGGTGTAAAAGATTTAGGCTTAGAAACGTGTGTCACATTAGGAATGCTAGAAGGACATCAGGCGAAACGTTTAAAAGAAGCAGGTCTGGACTACTATAACCATAATTTAGACACATCACCGGAATTTTATGGCGATATTATCAGTACGCGGACTTATCAAGATCGTTTGGATACGTTAGAGCATGTGCGCGATGCCAATATCAATGTTTGTAGTGGTGGTATTGTCGGCATGGGTGAGAGTTTAACTGACCGTGCGGGTTTACTTGTAGCTTTGGCAAATTTACCTGACCACCCTCAGAGTGTGCCGGTTAACTTACTTGTGCAAGTTGAAGGCACGCCAATGGAAGAAACCGATAATCTTGATCCTTTGATGTTTGTACGCACGATTGCAGTGGCACGTTTGATTATGCCTGAATCATTCGTGCGCTTGTCTGCGGGTAGGGAATATATGAGTGATGAATTGCAAGCCATGTGTTTCCTGGCGGGTGCGAATTCAATTTTCTATGGTGAAAAACTGTTAACGACAGATAACCCAGATACGGCACATGATCAACAATTATTTGATCGTTTAGGTATTAATACGCTGTCTGAGGCTGATGCGGGTGAACGCGCTTCAGCGGCTTAAGTGTCCCAGCTACCTTGGTCAGAGTTATTAGCCAATGCATTAGCGGATAAACACGCCGCTGGACGCTATCGCCGCATCCGAACTCGCCTTGGTGGGCAAGGCGTCAATATTGTCATTGATGGCAAGCTACTGCGTTCATTTTGTAGTAATGACTATTTGGGTTTGGCGGCTCACCCTGAGCTTAAAAAAGCCTTTATTGAGGCGGCTACTGCGGAAGGCGTGGGGAGTGGGGCTGCGCACTTATTAAGTGGTCATAGTCAATATCATCAGCAATTAGAAGAAGCATTGGCAGCGTTTACTGGGCAACAGCGTGTTTTACTGTTTTCTTCTGGTTATCAAGCAAATCTCGGTGTGATTGATGGTTTATTAGCACGTGGTGATACTGTGATTCAGGATAAATTGAATCATGCTTCATTACTCGATGGTGGTCGTTTGTCTGCAGCGACACAAACACGATATTTGCATAGTGATATGTCTGCTCTGGCCTACCGACTGCAGCAGGAGAGGGGTAATGGACATCGCTTAGTTGTTTCCGATGGGGTTTTTAGTATGGATGGTGATTTGGCACCATTACCCGACTTATTAGCATTAGCGAAAACACATAAGGCGGCTGTTTTAATTGATGACGCCCATGGTTTTGGGGTGTTAGGAGACCATGGCAAAGGATGTCTTGAACACTGGGCTATTCCATTAGAAAATCAGCCGATTGTTATGGGGACGTTTGGTAAAGCGTTTGGTACAGCGGGAGCCTTTGTCGCTGCCGATGAAGTCGTTATTGACACTTTGATTCAGCAGTCTCGCACATTTGTGTATACCACCGCACAACCCGCAGCCATTGCAGCAGCAACCCTGGCTAGTTTGACGCTAATGGAAAAAGAATCTTGGCGGCGTGAACATTTGCAGGCGCTTATTCAACAATTTCGTCGTGGTGCTGAAGCGTTAGGTTTAACCTTGATGTCATCAATGACTGCGATACAGCCAATTGTGTTAGGTGAGATTGAAGAGGTTGTACGTGTAGGACAAGCTTTGGAAGAAAAAGGGTTTTTAGTGGGAGTGATTCGCCCACCTACGGTACCTGAAGGTTCTGCTAGACTGAGAATTACATTGTCAGCGGCACATACAGAACAGGATGTGCAGCAATTATTAGAGGCATTAGAGGCGGTTTTATGCACTGCAGCATAAGCGGCCAAGGTCCTATCTTAGTGATGATACATGGCTGGAGCATGCACAGTGGTGTATGGCACGTTTTGGTGGACAGGTTATCTGCTCACTTTACACTGCATTTAATTGATTTGCCGGGACATGGTTTAAGTGATTGGCGATCAGGTGATTTCGAGTTAGAAACCATGCTAGGTTGGATGGCTGCTGAATTGCCTGAACAGGCCTGTTTTTTGGGTTGGTCATTGGGAGGCTTAATTAGCTTGGCCTTTACTGAGCGTTATCCAGAACGTGTTGAAAAGTTGGTATTACTGGCGGCGACACCTTGTTTTACTCAGCGAGATAATTGGTTAAATGCGATGTTACCGACGGTTTTTCAGAATTTTGAAAAGCAATTAAAGCAAGATCAGCCTGAGACGCTAAAACAGTTTTTATTATTACAAGCACGTGGTTCATCTCAGAGCAAACAAACAATTAAAGCGCTTGCAGGTATGGTGGCAGAGGTGGGAGAAGTGAATTCAGAGGCATTAGTGACAGGTTTATCGTTGCTAATGCATTTGGATATGCGTGCTGCTTTATCAGCTGTAACGTGCCCTAGTTTATTGTTACTGGGTGAGCGCGATACTCTGATACCTGCCGCGATGGCTGAAGATGCACGGGCTTTAAATGTGACGTTGGCAACTCAGGTTATTACTGGTGCAGGCCATGCGCCTTTTATTTCACATGTTGATGAATGTGAACAGGCTATTATTAACTTTGTACTGCAGGGACAAGACTGTGTCTGATGCCTTTAAGCCTGAAAAATTGTCGGTAGCGCGTTCATTTGGTCAATCAGCGTTGCATTATGATGACGTCGCTGTATTACAACGTGAAACGGGTGATGAGTTGCTTGATAGATTGTCACTGGTAAAACTGTCACCAAAACGTATTTTGGATTTAGGGGCAGGAACAGGGCGTAACTTAGTTCAGTTGGCAAAACGATACCCAGATGCAGAGGTGATCGGGTTAGATATTGCGCCGACGATGTTACATCAAGCTCAGGCAGCATATCATGACTCTCAAGGTTTAAAGCGTTGGTTACCACGACAGAAAAAACCCAGCTTAGTGGCGGGTGATGCTGAGCAGTTACCCCTGGCTGATAACAGTATCGATTTGGTGTTTGCGAATTTAGCTTTGCAATGGTGTGAATTAGCGGCGAGTTTTACTGAAATTGAGCGTGTTTTACGGCCTGACGGTTTATTGATGTTCACCACATTGGGGCCCGACACGTTATGTGAATTGCGTGAAGCATGGGCTAGCGTTGATGATTATCCTCATGTGAATGTATTTTACGATATGCATGATGTGGCAGAAGCAATGATGCATGCCCGTTTGGCAGAACCCGTTTTGGACATGGATCGATATGTGCTGACTTATCAGGATGCGATGGCGATGATGCGTGATCTCAAAATATTAGGTGCCAGTAATGTCGCACAGGGCCGTCGTCGTGGAATGACAGGCAAAAAGGCAATAGAGCGGGTTATTGCGGGATATGAACATTTCCGTGAGCAAGGTGTTTTGCCGGCCAGTTACGAGGTGATTTTTGGCCATGCCTGGGCGGGTGTGCCTGCTGCTCAAATGAAACAAGATGATGGCAGTATCCATGTGCCACTGACGGAATTGACGGGTTTAAAACAATGACGCGTTTATTTGTTGCTGGTACCGATACCGATGTGGGTAAAACACGTGTTAGTGTGGCATTGATACAATTATTAAAGTCATCAGGCGTTGAAGTTGCGGCAATGAAACCCGTTGCAAGTGGCTGCGATATTACAGCAGAGGGTCTACGCAATGATGATGCGCTTCAATTGATTGAGCAAGCGACTGTGGCGCTACCTTATGAAGTGGTCAATCCTTATGCGTTTAAACCAGCGGTAGCCCCTCATATTGCCGCTGAGCAAGTTGGTGTTAAAATTGAAATGGCGGTTATTAAGCAACAGTTTGATGCCATTGCTCAGCAAGCGGAAGGTGTCATTGTTGAGGGTGCCGGGGGTTGGTTGGTGCCTATTGGTGGCGGTATGACCTTAGCCGATGTGGCTGTAACATTGGATTTACCCGTGGTGTTAGTTATAGGTATCCGTCTAGGCTGTATTAATCATGCTCTATTAACCATTGAATCTATCAAACGGAGTGGTTTGCCTTTATATGGCTGGGTAGCTAATCACACTGAGCATTGTGCAGAATCAGATGCGATTATTGCCACATTAAAACCCATGATTGATAGCCCTTGTCTGGGTGTGGTCCCTGTCTTATCTAAGACAGAGCCAGTGACGGATTTAAGCCTGTTGGATTAGGCGCTTAGGATAGGGAAATAACATGGTGGATCATTTTCTTGCCAGGGTGGCAGTTTGGCCATGATGTTGTTGAAGGTATCAGACTGAAGAAAGTGATTAAGCCAAGCTTGCACATGAGGATAAGGCGCGGTATCAAACCAGACTTTATCGACCGAAGCGAATTGTCTGATGAAAGGTAAGACTGCGATATCAGCTAAGCTGAGGGTATTGCCAAGGAGATAGTCGTTTTCAGTGAGTTTTTGTTCAAGTGTTTTTAAGGTGAGCTCACCTTGCTGGCGGTAATACGCTTCTGTTTGTTCTGGGTGTCGATCGGCATATTTATATTTATCCAGCCAGTGTTTGAATGGGCCGTCATTATGTTGGATCAGTTGTATTGTGCTTTGTCGCTGCTCTTCTGTTAATGCGGACCAGTCATTTGGATCGTTTTGTTGCAGTGCCCAATGCATGATATCTAGGCTTTCATCAATGATATGGTCATAGGTTGTTATCAACACAGGGACGGTGCCCTTAGGAGAGACGGAGATCATATGTGTTGGTTTGTGTTTTAAGATGATTTCTCGGATTTCAACTTGGATGCCGCTTGCGGCAATAGCTAAGCGTGCACGCATAGCATAAGGGCAGCGTCTGAAGCTGTATAAGATTGGATGTTGCATATGCTTATTAAGTTAGATTATGTTTGTTGTTGGCTCTGAGTTCTTCGGCTTGTCTGAATAAGATATTCTTGATGAGCAAATCACGGCCTTGTTCGTTCATTTGGGTGAATGCTAACCGTAAATAATAGGGGGTTTGGCTGTTTTCAGGTTCGACTCTGGTACAAGAAATAACGCGTGCGACGGCTTGTATTCTGACACCTGAAGAACGTAACTCAATTTGAATAATTAAGGGACTTCTTTCTTCGTATTGTTGTTCACAGAGTAGTCCTAAACCGCCACCACTTAGATTGACTTCTTTCTTCTGGCTAGCTGTTGACTGTCCTGAATTAGGCTCATTGATAATTTGGTCTGGGAGATTAATTTTTTCATTTAGAATTCGAAGTGCTCTGGCCACATCTCGGTCATAATAATTAATTTGATCAGTGGCGATGGTAAAAGCTGTTTGAAGAGAGCGAAGCTGTACTTTCTGCTGATTAGCTTCACCATGATCGACATTAGTCAGCTGTTGCCCTAATTGTTCCGTAGTTACTTGATCCAGCCCATCGTATTGGATGTATAAAGTGTCATTAATGCAAAAATTTTCGCGTCTTTCATTCGGTTGATCTTGTCCTAACACCATAGCCATACCCTCTAGCTTTTTTGACCGTTATCATACTGCTAAAGCGGTTATTATTGTAATATTATGCCAGATTTAAAGTGTTTCGGAGGCGTAGTCAGCTAGACGGGATCTTTCTCCTCTCAATAGGGTGATATGACCGCTGTGTGGCCATTTTTTAAAGCGATCAACAACATAGGTGAGACCGGAAGTGGTTTCACTGAGATAAGGTGTGTCTATTTGGGCAGTATTGCCTAGGCAGACAATTTTTGTACCGGGCCCAGCTCGAGTAATGAGTGTTTTCATTTGTTTGGAGGTAAGGTTTTGCGCTTCATCTATGATGATAAAACGATTGAGGAACGTTCGACCTCGCATGAAATTAAGAGATCGTATCTTTATCCAGCGGTTTAGAAGGTCATTGGTTGCCTGGCGTCCCCAATCATCAACATCAGTTTGGTTGAGTACTTCTAGATTATCCATTAAGGCGCCCATCCAGGGTGTCATTTTTTCTTCTTCTGTACCCGGTAGGAAACCGATATCTTCACCAACGGGGACGGTGACACGTGTCATGATGATTTCAGAATATTGTTTTTGTTCTGTTGTTTGAGCCAGTGCGGCAGCTAGAGTAAGTAGTGTTTTACCTGTGCCAGCTTGGCCGAGTAAGGTGACGAAATCAACATTGGGATCCATCAGTAAATTAAGCGCGAAGTTTTGTTCACGGTTTCTGGCGTTAATACCCCAAACGGCTTGGTTATCTTTGCGATAATCGGTGAGGATTTCAATATCTGCTGTCGATTCATCATGATTACGAACGACGGCTTCAATGGTGCTTTCTTCGCCAGGTGAGTGGATGAGCTGATTAGGGTGCCAGTTTTTGACGATGTCACCAGTGACTTTGTAAAAAGTTTGGCCTTCATGAGTCCATGATTCGAGATGTTTGAGGTTTTCCCAGAAATCAGCCGGTAGTTCACCAGAGCCTAAATAGAGCAAGTCGACATCGTCGAGTACTTTGTCGTTGTAATAGTCCTCAGCATGAATGCCTAGAATAGAGGCTTTGATGCGTAAATTAATATCTTTGGACACAAGGGTGACAGTGGTGTTAGGCTGCGTTTCCTGTAAGCCAATGGCAATCGCTAAGATGGCATTATCAGCTTGTAAGCCGGGTAAGTCTTTGGGAAGGGTATGTTCAACTTCGGTGGTTTGAAAAAAGAGCTTTCCTGTCGCTTTGTGTTGTTCATCTTGGTTTTCAACACTTGGTAATGAGAGTCCAGCTGACATCATTTCTTCATGGGTGGCTTGTAACATGAGGTCGTCTAAAAAACGACTGACTTGCCTGACATTACGAGAGACTTCAGATAGCCCTTTTTTGCCGCGATCGAGTTCTTCTAAAACAACCATAGGTAGGAAAATATCATGTTCATCAAAACGAAAAAGTGCGGTCGGGTCATGCATTAAAACGTTAGTATCAAGGACGAAGAGTCTTTTCCCCGAGATGGCTTTCTTGATCATAAGCGGTTATATCCTTAGGTTGATTTATCAAGTCGTGATTTGATTATGGTCTATGTTTTAAGGTGAGGGAAGGGGAAAATAAGGCTTTTTTCATGGATGGATTTAGGGATTATTCTGTCTGTTATAATTAGAGATTAACCTATCAACAAACTGCGTAAGTGATGGCTATTGTGAGTCTGTCATTGCGCTTTTGTTGGTCAAACCCTAAGCAGTTCATGCGGCAGTATATTTTTCTTCTCAGTGCTTAATTGTTTGACAATAATACGGTGTGATTTTATCAGTAAGCGTTTTTAAAGTGTGCGCTGTTTCAATTGGTGTTTGGGTCAAAAAAAGAAAGAGAACGTGATGGTTGCTGGCGAGATTATGTCTGTCTGGCGATAGCAAAGATCTATGTTGTAGTGTTGAATGAGGAAAGTGAATGAGCGGTGTGGATAGTGCAATTATAGATTTGCAAACAAAATTATCATTTCAAGATGGTTTATTAGAAGAGCTAAACCAGGTCGTGACTGAACAACAACACCAGATAATGCGAATGGAATCGGCATTGGAGACGTTACGTGTACAGGTGAAGACATTACAAACTGATAATCGGTCTGGTGAGGCTAAAGAGCCGCTACCGCCTCATTATTAATAGAACTATTCATGCAACAACGACAGTGTGTTGTTTTAACTGGTGATCGTGCTTGGTGTGAACAGGCAACAGAGACGTTATTGCCTGCTTTTAATTCTGAACGACTATTGTGTTTATCAGATCGGCCGGTTGGTCATTTCCCAACGCTAAGGTTAAAGCAGGCTAAGCATCAGTTAGGCAAAGAGTTTGAAGCGATTGTTTTTGATGGCTTAGATACGTTGCTGCCCGATAATATGGGGCAGAGTGTGGGTACGTTGTGTGCTGGCGGTGTCTTTATTCTCTGGTTTGTTGTTGATAGGAACAGTTTATATTCACAGCGTTTTGAACAGGTCATCAGGCAATTTGAATCACCATTGCATTATGTTAAACAAGGCGATGCATTACCCCATTTGAATTTGTTGGATCAAGCATCAGAGGTCACCATTTCTCGTACTACAGAACAGACTGAAGCGATTAAGTTAATTGGTAAAGTTGTCACGGGTCATCGTCGTCGGCCTCTGGTTTTATCAGCGGATCGTGGACGTGGCAAGTCAGCTGCTTTGGGTATGGCTGCTGCAGAACTATTGATGGTAGGTCGAAAGAAAATTATTGTGACAGCGCCTAATATGATGGCTGTCGATTCTGTATTTAGTCATGCTGCTTCAGTTTTAGGATGTGCTAAACCAGCTAATGGCAAAATTGACTATGAAGGGGCAACATTAAAATTTATTGCCCCAGATGCTTTATTGGCGAGTGATGATACTGCTGATTTATTATTGGTTGATGAGGCAGCGGCGATTCCAAGTACGATGTTGGCACGTTTATTACAACGTTTCAGTCGACTTGTGTTTGCGACGACATTGCATGGCTATGAAGGGACAGGGAGAGGGTTTGCTATTCGCTTTCAGGCTTTGTTAGAGCAACAAGTGCCAGGCTGGCGACATTACGAGTTGTCTGAGCCTGTTCGTTGGCGCCAAGATGATGTGCTCGAGGCATTCAGCTTCGAGGCTTTGTTATTAAATGCTGAGCCTGTCGAAGAGCGTTTGATTTTAAATGCAGATGTTAGGCAATGTACGGTTGAACGGATAGATAAAGGCGTGCTTACCAATGATGAATTGTTATTACGTCAGTTGTTTGGTCTGATGGTGTTAGCACATTACCGAACGAAGCCCTCAGATTTACAATTATTATTGGATAATGATGATATTTATTGCTATGTCACACGCTACAAGGGACATGTTCTAGCTTGTGCTTGGGTGGTGGAAGAAGGCTTGTTACCGCCTGAGTTGGCTAGCGCAGTTTATCTTGGTCAACGCCGCTTGAAAGGACATTTATTACCTCAATCTTTATTGGCGCATATGGGGATAGAATCTGCTGGCGGTTTGGGCTATAGAAGGATACTCAGAATTGCGACTCATCCGATAGTGCAAAGGCAAGGGGCGGCAAAAGCCTTATTGGAGGCTGTTTATGCCGATGCTAAATCTGAGCAGATTGATGTAATTGGCACTAGCTTTGCTGCCGATCTTGAGGTGATGTCATTTTGGGAATCCTGTGGCTTTGATGTTGTTAGACTGGGCACTCAGCACGATGAGATCAGTGGTCAACGTGCAGTGACATTATTGCGTGCTTGTTCTACAGTCGGTGGTAGACTCCATGTAGATGCAACAATACGATTTGAACAACAATGGCCCGACTTGTTGATGATGCAGTTTAATCAAGTTGATGTTGATCTTATTTTAGAACTTTCTAAGCGCTTGAGATCGAAAGGTAGTGTGTTAGCTAATTGGGAGCGCCAAGATGTTTTTCGTTTTGTTGATGGTGCCGCGACATTTGAATCATGTCAGCTAGCAATACGAAAACTAGTTTCGATGGCTTTGGGCCAGCCTCATTTTCTAGAGTTGCCAACATCAGAACAGCGATTATTAATCATGTTTATTATGCAGTTAAGATCCGTTTCTGTTGTGACCCGTGCTTTGGGTTTCACAGGAAAATCAGATTTAATGTCTGTTTTGCGCCGGGTGGTGCGAGGTTTAGTTGCGTTCCCGTCGGAAGATAATCTTATTGTCACCACGAAATAAGCCAAAGCTGGCGCGGCTTTGTGCTTCACCATTAATGATATCGACCAGCCAATTGCTGCGATGCCGGAATCAGAGCCCCATGTACCCGTGTATGTGCCACTGGCTTCTAGATCGCAGTTCACATAGATAAAGCGTTGTTTAGTGTTACTGTTGTGGACAGTGGTTACGAAGTACCAATTATCATCATGTGGAACGACTTTATTTTTAGTGTCGAGACTAACAGGGCGGACTCCTCTCGAGTAAAAACGTGATCTGCCATAACCAGAGTCGTTTGGACTTAAGGCATAGCATTTGCTGTTATTGTCATCATCAACAAAAATCCTAGCCCACGTCCAGCAGTTGTTGACTTCACCCATACAGACACCGTAAAACTGTCAGTTAAATTTTGCATCTTCGAAAATAGCTTGGAGTAATTTTACAACCGGCGCGTCAGTGGTATTTGTCGTTTGGGTGAGGGCTTGTAAGTCAAAATCTGTTTAGGAGAGTTCATCATCTAGCACTTCAGCAAGATTATCGATTTGCTCTGTTTTTCGGTAATCGGTATCTAATTGATGAAATAGAACACTTTCGCTGATTGCTGCGACTTCGATAGGGTGATTGAGTACTTTGTGGATTTCATCATAAGCGGAAATATCACTAGGATCGGCCATGCCTACTAGGATCTTACTATTTTCCTCAGCTAAAGCGATAGCGCGGAATCGGCGAGCGCGAATTTCAGGCAGTTTTCGGAGAATGTCATGTTTTATGGGCTATTGCTTGAAGCTGATATAAGAAATACCCAGTTGTTCTGAGATGAGTTGTAACAGTGCTGATTCTTCAACATAACCAAGATCAACAAGTGCTTTACCTAACTTCCGTCGTGTTTTTTTCTGTTCAGCGAGGGCAACTTCTAGTTCTTGTTCTGAAATTAGCTTATTCTCGATGAGAAGGTCACCAATTCGAATTCGCTTTTTTATGTCCATCCTGCCGTCTCGTTATAAGTCTTGTGCGTGGGTTGTGTCATAACAAGATGAGATATGCGAGAAAAGTGATTGTTTTTAAATTACTTTTAACCAAATTTTGTCGTCTTCATCACACTCTATTGTCAAAGGTGTGAGCTGGTCGCCATTACAGGGGCCCATAATGCATTGGCCGTCTGCGAAATTAAATAGCGCACCATGGGTTGAACATTGAATATGGGTATTTTCGATGGATAAAAAGTCATCAGGTTGCCAGTTGAGCGGAATGCCGAGATGTGGGCATCGATTTTGATAGCAATAAAGCTGATTGTCATGACGAATAAGGACAACTGAACTGATGTCATGCAGTGTATTTATGTCAATATCGAAACCACGGGGTTGATTTTCGATAATGTCATGTTGATGGCAAAGGAAATAGGATTGCATGTGTTTAACTCTGAAAGGTGAAGTCGGTAAGGATCGATTCTAGGCCTGAGCGTGTACATTTATGGCAAGCGAGCTGTGTCGCGAAGCTCAAACTATCACGTGCTGTCATACCTTGTAACTGGCTATGTATGAAACCAGCATTGAAGGTATCGCCTGCAGCCAATGTATCGATAATAGGAATTTCATTGGTAACTTTTTGGTGTGAGATGTCATGCCCCTGATGGCTTAACCAAGCGCCTTTCTCACCCCATGTGCAAGTTGCACTAAGCGTTTTGTCTTGGTTGATATTATTGAGAAAACGGGTCGCATCATGATGTTGTTGGCTGATAGCGTAATCTTTGGAAAAGAACAGCCAGTCAGGTAAGGAAAATAATGTTTCGATGTTAGGGCGTATTTTTTCGACTTCTAGCGAGCAAGGTAGGTTTGGGTGGGTTTGCTTTAAATAGGTGAGCATTCGCTCGGTTTCGTTGATGTTCCTGCCTTCGAAATGTATCCAATCGAAGCTGCTCAAATTTATTTGTCTGAAACTGTCGAAGCCGTATTCTGGACAGTCACGGTGATGCACAATGGTTCTACTGGCGGTTTGTAGATTATGTGTGATGTAGGAGGTTGGCATTTTGCCTTCGGCAAGTCGTTTACATGCTGCGGTATTGATATTGTACTGGGCCAGATTTTGGCTAATGACCTGGCTATCGGGCTCATCAATGAGGGTGCCTGCCCAATGACAATGGTGGTCGAGTTGGCTTAAAACGGAGAGTGTATTTGTGGCGTTGCCACCTCTTGTTGTACGGTGATGACTTGCACGGGTTTCGCTATCCTCATAAGGATAGCGTTCAACCGTATTGATAATATCAACTGTGGCAATGCCAACGGCAAGAATAGTTGCCATTAGAGACTAAATAGTATCGAAGATAGCACCTACGGCTTCGGTGATCTGTTCGACATCACCTGTTCCTGCTATCGAATGTAGCTTTTGCTGTTGTTGATAGTATTCGACAAGAGGCGCAGTTTGGTCTTGGTAGACGTTTAAGCGATTACCGATGGTGTCTTCATTGTCATCCGCACGTTGGAAAAGTTCACCGTTACAGCGGTCGCAATGTCCTTCGACCTCGGTTGGTGAAAAATGAATATTGTAAATAGCACCACAATCTTTACAGGTGCGACGCCCTGTTAGACGTTGCATCAATTCTTCAAATGGTACATCGAGTAATACGACGCATTGCAGAGGTTGATTCAGCTCATTTAGCATACCGTCAAGTGCATGTGCTTGTGGAATGTTGCGAGGAAAACCATCTAAGATATAACCTGATTTTGCATCGGGCTGCGAAATACGTTCTTTAATTAACCCGATGACGATATCATCAGAGACCAGCGCGCCTGCATCCATAGCGGATTTGGCTTTTTTACCTAATTCACTACCGGCAGCGACTGCGGCACGTAATAAATCGCCCGTCGATATTTGAGGGATGTTGTATTTTTTTGAAAGTACAACGCCTTGTGTTCCTTTGCCAGAACCAGGTGCGCCGAGTAAAACTGTTCTCATGAAGTGCCTCGTTATAGATAAATTAACTTATTTATTAGGGTCTTAGATAAAATTAGGCTGTCGTAAGCACGGATGTAAGGTCATCAACTTTATCGTTTACTTGTTGCATGATATCAGGCAATTGCTGTTCGTCTAATTTGAGTTCGTTCGAAGCTGGTGGATCGAGTCTTGGTCGATGGCGATCGCCAGGGTGTCCGAATACGCCTGCAGCGGTCACCATCACATCAGATAAGTGAACAATCGCAGTTTCTATTGGGAACAATTCTGCTTGTGATGGTGTGTGGTTGTGACGAATGGTTTCTGTCAATGCAGCTGGTAAGCGCGAGCTTTTAGCTAAAGCTTCTCCAACCTGGGTGTGGTCGAAACCTAAAAGTCTTTGTTCTGACTCTTCTAATGTTTCACTACCAAAGAGTGAACTGGTTATCGTTTCTTTGGCTAATTCTGGAACGATTTGGTACATCACCAGGCTGCCGATGTTTTGGAGTAGGCCTGCAATAAAAAATTGTTCTGCGGCGGGCATTTTACATTTCTTGGCGATGATACTGGCTTGATGGCACAAGCAATACTGTGGAGCCAAAAGTTTTCCATTTTGATTAGGTCTTCAGGGATGCCTTTGAATGCTTTAATGACTGAGGTGGCTAATACCAGTTGATTGAGTTCACTGGTGCCGACAATAGTGATAAAACGTGAAATAGTACTGATTTGTGATGGGAAGCCATAATAAGGGCTGTTCACAATTTTAAGTAAGTGGGTGGTTAGCGCGGGATCGGTATTAATGACTTGAGTGATATCTACCGCCGATGCGTTATCATCATGAATTGGCTCATTAAGCTGACTGTAAGTAGCGGGTGGGGAAACCAGCGCTAGTGGTTTATTGATCAGTGCGTCTGCAGTAAAAGCCATGGTAATTATTCGTCTTCTTTTGTTTGAGTTTTAAGTTTAGGAGAACTTGAATAACAGGGTGCGTTAAATCATTGTGTCGAAATAATGCTTCTCGACTGCGTTGCTCTGGTGTGGGTTCCATCTTTTGTGTCATGACTTATTGAACCTTTGCTGCTGATAAATTGAATAAAGCTTGGCTCATGCTTGCGCCGAAACGGCCTGCAAAGCGATCAAAATAATCAGGTCGCGGTGTGTAGTCGATAATCTTTTCAGCGCCGACTTTATCTCTTGCAACGGTGCCGCTATTGGCAAGCCCATCGATTAATCCTAGAGGTAAGGCTTGTTCACCAGACCAAAATAAGCCAGAGAAAAGGGCAGGGTTGTTAGCTAAGCGATCACCTCGGCCGGCTTTAACTACATCGATAAACTGTTGGTGGATATTGTTTAACATACCTTTAGCATGGGTGATATCTTGTTCTTTCATGGGCATAAAGGGATCTAAAAAGGCCTTATTCTCACCTGCGGTTAAAGAACGTCTTTCTATTCCTAACTTAGAAAGGGTATCAGTGAAACCGAAACTGTCCATTCTGACGCCGATGGAACCCACGATGCTGGCTTTGTCAGCGTAAATTTCTTGTGCGCTGACGGCAATATAATAGCCACCAGAAGCACAGACATCTTGTATTACTGCGTAGACAGGAAAGTCGGGCCGTGTGGCCTGAAGTCGTTGTATTTCATCATTGATAATGCCTGATTGGACTGGGCTACCCCCAGGGGTGTTTAATCTGAGGATAAGGCCCTGAGCTCGTGGGCTCTCAAAAGCATCGCGAATTCCGGTTACGATGGTGTCGGCATTGGCTTCGGCATCAGCCGCGATAACGCCGTTTATTTCGACAAGCGCGGTGTGGGCTTCTGCATGAGCCTGAATCTCTTTATTTGACATCCCCATCACTAAGATGGCGACAAGATAAAGTAAAATAAAACCTTTAAAGACATAGCCCCATCGGCGGCTAGCACGCTGCTCTTTTATCGCAGCAAAGGCAAGGTCTTGGAGGACTTTACGCTCCCAGGGATCCGCTTCAGCTGTTGGTCTTGAGCTATTGATATCTGAAGGCGGAAAGTCACCAAATGTAGCCATTGTTTTCATCCATTAAATAGTGGGAAATTATATGAATCATATCAAAAGATATTGTGCTTGTTGTTTATTGCGTTAACCATTGTTGAACTTGGTGCAAGTTTTTGGCAATAAATTTAGGTTCGCAACTTTGTAAGGTTTCAATGTCATGAGCGCCATGTGTGACCGCGACGCAATCCGCTTTGGCATTATTTGCCATATTGAGATCGTGGCTTGTGTCGCCAATCATTAATGTTTTATCAGGTGTTACACCAAGGTAGTCCATCAATTGCTCTAGCATATCGGGATGCGGTTTTGAATGGCATTCATCCACACAACGTGTGGCGTGGAAAAAGTCATTTAAGGCTGTGCGATGTAATACTTTATCGAGACCAGATCGACTTTTTCCTGTTGCAACGCCGAGAAAGTAATCTTGTTGGTGTAAGTATTTGATGAGTTGAGTAGCATTTTCAAACAAAGGGGCTTCACGAGGATTACTGAGCCAATTTTGTTGGTAATGGCGGCCTAGCGTTTGGCGAGTACTACTATCTAAATCTGGATAGAGTGTAAAGACCGCTTCATTAAGACCGAGACCAATAATGTGGCTAACAGCGCTATCAGATACCGGGGGTAAGTCGAGCTGTTTTATACCCAACTGCATTGCGTCGATAATCTGTTGGGTTGAATCCATTAAGGTGCCATCCCAGTCGAAGGCGATAAGATCGTATTGCTTCATGTGTTACTCATGTTACAGATAAAGGTTTGTAATGGCATTGGAATCGGGGCTTCTATTTGTAATGCTTCGTTTGTATTTGGGTGTGTAATGCCTAATTTCCATGCATGGAGAAATAGGCGCTTTAACCCTGCTTTTTTCATTTGCTTATTAAAGGCACGTTGTCCGTACTTGTCGTCTCCGGCAAGTGGATGGCCAATGTGTTTTGCATGGACACGAATTTGATGAGTTCTACCCGTAAAGAGTACGACTTCAGTCAATTGTGCACTAGGGAATTGTTGTAACGGAATGAACAAGGTCTCAGCATACTTTCCTTCGTCATTAACTTGAACCATGCGTTCGCCAGCTGACACGGTGTTTTTTAGTAATGGGGCAATCACTGTTTTTTCTTCCTGGCCCCAACTATCTTTCAATAAAGTTAAATACCGTTTGTTAATGTCATGTTCTACCATTTGTTGCTGCAAATGGAGTAGGGAAGTACGACTTTTCGCGAGTAGTAAGCAACCAGAGGTATCACGATCTAAGCGGTGAACTAATTCTAAAAACGGCAGTTCTGCTCGTATGATTCTTAGTGCTTCGATGATGCCTTGATCTATGCCACTGCCAGCGTGAACAGCGATACCTGAGGGTTTATTTAGAATCAGAAGATCATCATCTTCGTGCAAAATGGATTCGGTGAGCTGTTGGCGAAGAAAGTCGCTGACGGTATTGCTGATGGTTTTTTCGGTGACACGTAGCGGTGGGATACGAACGGTGTCACCGAGTTGTAGTTTGTAGGTTTGTTTTTTTCGACCTTTGTTGACTCTGACTTCCCCTTTTCTGAGTGCGCGGTAAATACGACTTTTCGGTACGCCTTTTTCTAATGAAAGTAAAAAATTATCGAGTCTTTGGCCGGCATTCGAATCTGTTATTTCGATGAATTGAACGGAATGGTTTTTTTGAGTGCTCGATGGCATAAGAAATCTTTAAATTTACTATTGCTGATAGTGGGGTGGGCTGTTATAGTCATCAGTTGGTCGGGTTTGGAGAACGGTAGTATACCGGATCTTCATTCAATAAAGACCGTAAGATGGCAGCGTCGCTCCCGAATATTTGGTTGATGCGGTAGCAGCCTTACAAGTTTCGTAGTACGCGACTGAGATTGGTCAGACGCGATGGGTGCTCAAATTTAAGAGCAAAAAATGTAAGTGGTTCCCACAAGTTTAATAGATAATAAGAATTTATTAAAAAGACTAAAGTCAGTAATTAAATAGTGTGCATATCCGGC
>Ga0228674_1000014_pt1 | contig 177268 bp, 152 predicted proteins | sample 1D_rmetaG_FD_189054 | JGI IMG/M metagenome (GOLD analysis project Ga0228674, IMG submission 189054) | Seawater microbial communities from Monterey Bay, California, United States - 1D_r | ecosystem: Environmental > Aquatic > Marine > Coastal | place: USA: California | collected 2016-09-26
TTCATTTTCATCTGAAATTACGGTTCCAGTTAATTGTCCTTCTAATTGCGAAATAATCTCTTCTAATTGATTTTCATCTTCGCATTGAACAACCATAGAAAATGGTCCAAAAACTTCTTGATGTAATGTTGAATTTTCTAAAAACTCTTTTCCTTCAACAGTTGCAATCATTTGACTAGCAAAATTGGTTTGCGTGTTATCTTTAAAAGAAGCCGTAACAACAACGTCCGATTGTGAAATCGCTTTTTGTTTATTTGTTTCGTATGCTCCAGCAATATTAGGATGCAACATTACAGAAGGTTTAATCTGTAAAATAGCATCACTTACTTGAGCAATAAACTGTGACAACTCTTTGCTTTTAATTCCGAGAATCAATCCTGGATTGGTACAAAATTGTCCGGTTCCTAAAGTAATTGAACCTGCATAAGTTTTTGCCCAATTATTACCATCTTCAGTAAGTGCTTTTGGCAGAATTACCACAGGGTTTACACTTCCCATTTCTGCGAAAACCGGAATTGGTTCTTCTCTTTTTGCTGCTAAATCTAGTAACGCTCTCCCTCCACGAATACTTCCTGTAAAACCAACAGCTTTTACTGCTGAATGTTCTACTAGCTGAACACCAACTTCTATTCCGCTTGAATTTAAATTAGAAAAAACTCCATTTGGCATATTTGTTTTTTCAGCAGCATTTATAATCGCTGATGCTACTAATTCTCCTGTCCCTGCATGCATTGGGTGCGATTTTACAATTACAGGACAACCTGCTGCTAAAGCTGCTGCTGTATCTCCACCAGCAGTAGAATATGCTAATGGAAAATTACTTGCTCCAAAAACTACTACAGGACCTAAAGGAATATTTATTTTTCGTAAATCTGGTTTTGGAGCAGGAGTTCTATCTGTAATTGAAGTATCAATTGTGGCATCTACCCAAGAACCTTCTGCGACCAAATCTGCAAAAGAACGGAGTTGAAAAACTGTTCTTCCTCTTTCTCCTTTTGCTCGTCCTTCTGGCAATCCAGTTTCGGAACAATACGTTTGAATCAACTCATCATCTAAAGCCAAAATCTCATCAGCAATGGCATGTAAAAAAGCTGCTTTTCTCTCTCCAGAAATAGTTCTGAATTCTTTAAAAGCATCAGACGCTAAAGAAACTGCTTCATTTATTTCTTTTTGAGAAGCTTCATAGTGAATTGATGAATTTTCAATATTAGAAATAGGATCAAACGTTTTGAAGGTTTTACTTCCTTCCGCAGACAATTGATTTCCAATGTGATTTTTTCCTGTAATCATCCTTATTTATTTTTTGTTTTTTTCAAATTGATGGGTTTAACTTATTAAGTCCAGTACTTCAAGTCTTTCTTTTGCCAGAATATATCTTGCTTGAACATCATCAATTTCCTGTTGAGTTAATTTTTTGCCAAGAGTACGAAGTCCTCCAGCAACATCATTATGATGAATTCCCATAGCAAGCTTAAGATATTCCATAAGCAATGGCTGAGCATCCAGATACGATAATGAATTTAAAGCCTGAGAAATTTTGTTAGCGTTAGCCCATTCTCCTTTTGTAACGTATTCTTGCATAGTAACACTAGCTTTTGGAAAGATACAACCTACACCTGTAATTCCACCAATTGCTCCAGCGAGTCCTGCATGTACAGTGACTGTATCTACTCCTGCCAAGATCTTTAAATCTTTGTTCGCTAACATCATTGTTTCAATAATTGAAACATCAATAGTTGATATTTTTAGTGCAGTTACATTTGGAAGATTAGCTAGCTTTAAAAGAAGCTCAGTTGAAAGTGCATGATAACCAGCTGCATCAGGATTGTTATAAGGCATAATGGTTATGCCTACATCTTTTGCAGTTGCTTCAGAAAGTGCATAGTACTCGAACATCTCTTTATCAGAAGGAATCGCCTTAGTTTTAGGTGGCATCACCATGACAGTATCAACTCCAACTGTTGCAAGGCCTTTAATAATTTTGGCAAGTTCTTCCTTAGTTTCTGCCGCTGCTCCGCTAATCAAAGGGACATTGTATTCTTTAGCAACTTCAGAAAGAGATTTGAGTAAGGAAAGACGTTGATTGCTGTTCAGGTAGCTATTCTCACCGAGAGTTCCAGAACCGACAAGTCCGCTCATTCTGCTTCCACCCTTTCCTTGAGCTTTTAAAATTCCTGCAGCTTGTTTTTGTGTTGCTTCAAAGTCAATTTCAAGAGAGCTGGATTTTGACTCTTTAAACCATGTAAATACTGCCGGCATTACACCTTCCCATTTGATACCCATTCTTGTAATTTTGTATGTCTATTATTTCTTATTTATTTCTGAAGTGAACAAAAAATCGTTCATTAACTTTAAACTTTCTCTTGGATTTTCCTCCATAGGTACATGTCCAGAATTTTCAAGAACCTCTAATTTAGAATTAACTAAAATTTCATTCATTCGAATACCATTAGCTATTGGAATCCATAAATCTTTTGCCCCCCATATTAACAATGTTGGGGTTTGAATACTTTTAAGCTTCTCTAAATTTACCTGAGTATCTAATTTAAAATCTGTTTTTGCTCTATCAATAAATGCTTTTCTGTTTCCAACTCGTAACGCCATTTTATGATATCGATTTATTAATTCATCTGTAATTTTTGAATCATCTTCATATACTTCCTCTATATTTTTTTTAATCAAAAATCTTGGGGTAATATATAAAAAAAGTGAATTTAATATTGGTGTTTTTGCCATTTTAAAGATGGCTGGTTGACTCTTATTTGTTGGCAATCCACTGGCATCTACTAAAATAAGTTTCTCAACTTTACTTGGATAATCTGCGGTATAATTCCAAGCAATATTACCCCCAAGTGAGTTTCCAGCTAAATGAAATTTTTCAAGCTTTAATTTCTCCAGGAAGGAATGTAAAAAAGTGGTGTAAGCCTCTATAGAATAATCTGCATTTTTATTAGGTCCTGTAATACCAAAAGCTGGTAAATCCATTCGAATAACTCTGTTGGTTTTTTTTAACTCATCTGTCCAGGCATCCCAGGTATGTAAAGAGGCTGCTGTGCCATGAATTAAAACAATTGGAAAGCCTTCACCTTCATCTCTGTAATGCACATTCACTTCATCGATTTCAATAAATTGAGAGTGTTCATTTGTAAATTCATTTTTTAAATCTTCAACAGAGATATCGCTATAAAAACTATTACCAATAACAGAGGTTAGAAGAATTATGAATAAATAAATAAAATACTTAGATTTTTTTATCATTTTTAATTGTTAACTTTATACAAAACAGGTTTACTAGGACTTGCATCATTTTCTATAGGAGCAACCATTAAATTTAAAAAATAGGTGCCATCATTAATTGTGTTGGGTACATATATAAATTCAGTAATGGTAGCATCTAAACGTAATTTTCCCATTGTATTCCAAAAAGCATTGTGTGAGAGTAGTTTCCCCTGGTCTTTCTCTTTGTCTACAGAGGGTAAGTCTATTAACAAATGATTAATACCCTTTTCACGAAGGAATACAGCCCCCTCCTCCATCAGATATGTTGGATTTGTGTGTGAATATTGCATTGTTTTTTTATCTGATAAATTTGGCAGTGTTCTGATTACTATAGCATCTCTCTTCTTGTTACCTAATGCATATTGTAATTGTTTTTTTGTAATTACAAAATCATCATTAATTTTTTCTGGTGGGATAGTGACAACCTCAGCTAAAAAGAAAAATTGTTGTAAATTCTGATGTATAGAATGTATTTTTTTTGTGATGTGTCCTGCTGTTTCTGTATGAGTACAATGAGAATGAGGATTAAAATGAATGGTATTGAAATTTACATCAGCACCCTCTTTAACTGAACCTATCCAATCATCAGAAACTACTGGAAATATTTTAGGTGGATCTAAATACCATGCATTCACATTATTTTTTCCATCTCTTAAAGGAATAGAAATATCTAAGGGTTTAGATAAATCAATTGTATATTTTTTTGAATTGTATTTTATTTCTGTAATCAAGACAAATCGAGTTTAAATAAATCAGCAGAAATACCGTCTGATAAAAATTTTCCTTTTTGAGTTGTTTTTAATATTTCGTCCTCAATATACAATAATTCTTCAGCTCTATATTTTTCTGATTGGAGTAATAAATAGGTAAGGTATTCTTTTCCAAATTCTTGAGTTACCTTGTCTAAAGACACTCCCCAAATAGTTCGAAGACCAGTCATTATATATTCATTGTATTGATCAGTAGTTGATAGCAGCTCTCTCTCTATGGGTAATTTGTTTTGCTGAATAGCTGAAATATATTTTGAATTATTTTTTACATTCCAACTCCGTTGTTTTCCATCAAAAGAATGTGCTGATGGACCAATACCAAGGTAAGATTTTCCTTGCCAATAGGATGAATTGTTAATACTTATTGCTCCATCTTTTGCAAAGTTAGATAATTCATAGTGAGTAAAATTATGCTTTGAAAGTTCTTCTATTAATATGTAAAACTGTTCTTGGGCTTGCATATCATTAACATTGTTTATTGTTCCTTTTTTAATCAATGAATACAAAGCTGTATTAGGTTCTACGGTTAAAGCATAGCTTGAAATGTGAGAAATTCCAGAGGAAAGGACTATATCTATATTTTTTCTCCATTGTTTATTTGACAAACCTGGAATTCCATAAATTAAATCAACAGAAATATTATCAAAATAATGTGCAGCCTCAGTTAAACAACTTATAGCTTCTTGAGTATTATGTGCTCTATTCATTAATTTTAAATCGTCATCAGAAAAGGACTGAATTCCAATACTCAATCTATTGATTTTACTGGTAGCTAATTCAACTATTTTAGAGCTTGTTAAATCATCTGGATTGGCTTCAAGTGTAATTTCAGGGTTAGAAACCACCTCATAATTGTCATAAACAGCATCAATAATTTGATTAATTTCTGACAGTTGCAACAAACTTGGAGTACCTCCACCAAAATAAATGGTTTGTATGACATTAGTATTCAACTCATTCTTTCTTAGTTTAATTTCACTGATAAGACAGTTAATGAGTTCATTTTTTTTCTTTAAAGAGGTAGAAAAATGAAAATCACAATAAAAGCAAGCTTGTTTACAAAAAGGAATATGTATGTAAATACTGCTCAAAGTGGATTGTTGAAATTATTAGTTAATTTTTTTTGGATTTTGCTTTACAAAAGCACCCCAACCAGAGTAATTTTTCTCTTGAGTGATTTTTCCAGCGTTATAAAAATGACAAACAGCTGCTGCTAGACCATCTGTAGCATCTAAATTTTTTGGAAGTGTTTTTAGATTTAACAATGACTTTAACATGAGAGCTACTTGTTCTTTGGTGGCATTACCGTTTCCTGTAATTGCCATTTTAATTTTTTTGGGTAGATATTCAGTAATGGGAATTTCACGTGATAATCCTGCTGCCATTGCAACCCCTTGAGCACGACCTAACTTCAGCATAGATTGTACATTTTTACCAAAAAAAGGAGCTTCAATAGCAATTTCATCAGGCTTAAAAGTATCAATTAATTCAAGTGTTCTTTCAAAAATTAGTTTTAGTTTTATATAATGATCATCATATTTTTTTAATAACAATTCATTCATCTGAACAAACTCCATTTTTTTACCAACAATCTTTATGATACCAAAACCCATAATAGTGGTTCCTGGATCAATCCCTAAAATAATTTTTTCTACCTTCAAATATGATGTTGTTTTTGTTTAAAAATATAAAAAAGCTCTTACAAATTTAATTAATTCTATTGGGATACATATAAACCTGTAAAACTATAAACTATGTCATTAAACATGAACTTTAATAATAAATTTTTGAGAAATTTAAATTCTAACAAAATTTACCTAAAATTAAGTTTTTTTGACGTTTTCGTTCAAAAAATAGCTTTTTTTCTTCTTTTTTTGTAAAAAACTGAGTTTTTTAAACATTTAAAAAATGGGGAATTTTGATGTATAAAGACTCGTTAATCAAATAAACTTGCAACAATATTTTCAGCTTGATTCCATAAAAATAATGCTAGAATTAAAAGCATAATTAACATCAATCCCTTTTTAGGTTTTGATGCTCTTCGTTTACCAAATTTTCTTTGAAACTTCATAAATAATTTTCTAGAGCACTAATATAAAGTTTTAGATTCAATAAATGTATTCTTAAGATCTTAGTGTTTTTAAGGTTTTGTTGCGCGTAACATTTCACGTTTTCCCGGTGGCCCAGGAAGTCTCTCTATACTAAAGCCAACAGATTGCATGGCTCTTCTTACACTGCCCTTAGCTGCATAAGTAACCAATACACCTCCTGATTTTAAAGCTAAAAACATCTTTAAAAAAATTTCTTCAGTCCATAATTCTGGCTGAACTCTCGCACCAAATGCATCAAAATAAATAACATCAAACTTTTTTTTGTCATTAATTTCATGAAAAAACTGTTTTCTCTTCAAAAGAGAAAAGTAAGGAGTGATTTTGTGTTTCTGTTCCCAAGAACAGGAGTGAAATGATTCAAAAATTTCAGTAAATTGAATTGCATCTAACTCAGCAACATAATTTAATTTTACTAGCTCTTCTTTAAGTATAGGATAAGCTTCTACTCCAACGTACTCAATTGTCAACTTCCTTTCTTGTGCTTTTAAAAACGTCATGAAACTATTTAGACCCGTTCCAAAACCAATCTCTAAAACAGCTATTTCATTACTAGCTTTATAATTTAATCCTTGTTGGATATAAACATGATTTGCTTCTTGAATAGCACCATGGATAGAATGATATTGTTCATTCCACTCAGGGATATGAATGGTAGTTGAACCATCTGAAGTTTTTATAATTTCTCTTTTCAAAAAATATAGATCTGATGGTGGTTATTTTTTTAACAATACACCATTAGCTTCAAAGGCAAATTCTATTGAGGGTTCAGTAATTTTTGCGATTTCTTCAGGTGATTTCCCTGCATCTTCTGCATAATGTTTTAAATCTGCAACAGACACCTCATTTACAAATGCTTTACCATCAACAATTACTTCTTTTCCAGCAGCATCTGTAGGTATGAAGAATCCATAATCTTTAAATCTGACCATAACGTTTTCATCTTCATTTCCTACAGGGAGTGTCATCCAACATCCTTTTTTTGCACAAACTTCTTCAATGTTCGCATTAAATTTTAAATTGATAGTATCTCCTAATTTTAATGCATTATAATTTGACAAAGCATCATTAGAGGATAAATAATCCGTTGCAGATATAGGAGCTCCAAAACTACTGTAAGTTGAATTTTCTGCTATTTTATTTTCTTTATTAGTATCTTTTTTAGCTGAGTTACAAGCTACAATTAAAAAGGATAACAACATGACAATTCCTATTTTCTTCATATCAAAAAAATTTAATTTTATACAAAACAAAGATAGTTGTTAAAATAAAAACCACGAGTGCTTTTTTACTTAAAAAAACAAACAATTTTGTTTACATTTGTTTGTATACACTTATTAATAAGCATGGCCTCTGATATCATAATTAAAACTGTAAAAAATTCTAAAATTGAGAGTATAGACTTTAACAATTTACCTTTTGGAAAAGTTTTTTCTGATCACATTTTTCAATGTGAGTATATAGATGACTCATGGCAAAATCCAATCATCAAACCCTACGAACCAATTCTTCTAAATCCAGCAGCAAAAATATTTCATTATGGCCAGTCTATTTTTGAAGGAATGAAAGCTTACAAAGATAGTAACGGAGAGGTTTTTTTATTTAGACCAGAAGAAAACTACAAGCGTTTAAATCTTTCTGCGAAACGCTTAATGATGCCTGAAATTCCAGAAGAATTATTTATGCAAGGTTTGAAGAAATTACTTGAAATAGATGGTGACTGGATTCCTACAGCTGAAGGAAGCTCCTTATACATTCGTCCTTTTATGTTTGCCTCTGGTGAAGGACTTCATGCCTCTCCAGCAGACTCTTATTCATTTATTATTTCTACGGCCCCTTCAGGAGCATACTTTTCTGGAAAAGTAACTGTTTTAATAGAAGAGAAATATGCTAGAGCTGCTAATGGAGGAGTTGGTTTCGCAAAAGCAGGAGGAAATTATGCTGCTCAATTTTATCCTACGCAACTAGCCATTGAAAAAGGATACAATCAGGTGATTTGGACTGACGATAACTCACATCAATTTATCGAAGAAGCTGGCGCAATGAATATCTTTATTCGTATAGATGATGTTCTAATTACCAGTCCAACAAATGATAGGATTCTAGATGGAATTACCAGAAAAAGTATCATACAAATTGCCAAAGATCACAACATACCTATCGAAATTCGAAAAATTTCTGTTAGTGAAGTTATTCAAGCTGCAAAAGAAGGAAATTTAAAGGAAATGTTTGGAGCAGGAACAGCAGCTGTTGTTTCACCAATAGCAGGTTTTGGTTATCAAGGGAATGATTATGAACTCCCAGAATTATCAGACACTTATGCTTCTTTATTTAAAAAGAAAATCACAGATATTCAAACCAACAAATCTGATGATCCTTATGGTTGGAGAGTAAAAGTTTAGGTTTTGAAAAAAAAATATTTTCTTATTCTATTCATCATTTCTTTTATAGGATGTAATACCAATCATGAATCTCAAGAAATCACAAAGCAATACATAACAATTTTAGGAACGGCCCAAGATGGTGGTTTTCCACATATTGGTTGTCAAAAAAAGTGTTGTGATGATTTCTATAAAGGCATTTCACCGAAGCAAAAAGTAGTCTCTTTGGGATTAATAGACAGGGAGGCTCAACAAAAATTTTTATTTGAGGCAACTCCAGACATTTCTACTCAATTAGCAGATTTAGAAAATAACCACCTCAAAACCAATACCATTATAAATGGTGTATTTATAACCCATGCACACATTGGACATTATGCTGGATTACTATATTTTGGAAAAGAGGCACTTGGCAAAAAAGATACCCGAGTGTATGCAATGCCTAAAATGAAAGGATTTTTGGAAAATAACGGTCCTTGGAGTCAATTAGTAACAGATCAAAATATTGTATTCTCAAACTTAAAAAAAGATACTGTTATTCAACTTAATCATTCTTTAAAAGTTACTCCTTTTCTTGTTCCTCATAGAGATGAATTTTCAGAAACTGTGGGGTATAAAATTGAAGGAAAAAACAAATCAGCTCTGTTTATCCCAGATATAAATAAATGGAGTTTGTGGGAAAAAAATATTGTAGAAGAAGTAAAAAAAGTTGATTATGCATTCTTAGATGCAACCTTTTTTAAAGAGGGGGAAATTAATAGACCTATGAGTGAGGTACCTCACCCTTTTATTGAAGAAACAGTTGACTTATTTAAAAACGAATCGTTAACAACTAAAAATAAAGTAATTTTTATTCATTTTAATCATACCAATCCTGCTTTACAACCTAATTCTAAAGAAAGAAATGAATTAACTTTGTTAGGATATAAATTTGCAACAGAAGGAGAGAGATTTGAACTTTAAGCGCTAATAATTATTTTTTCAAAATTGAACCAATATTTGGTTTAAAGTAATTAGGTCCTTTTAAAACTTTACCATCTTCACGAAAAATCGGATGCCCATCTTCTCCCAATTTACTCATATTACTGCGCTGAATTTCATCAAAAACCTCAGCAATCTTGTATTGCATTCCATGCTCTATGATGGTTCCTGCCAAAATATATAACATGTCTCCTAAAGCATCTGCAACCTCCACTAAATCATTTGCATTAGCCGCTTCAAGATATTCTTCATTTTCTTCTTTCATCAAATTAAAACGAAGTAAATTTTTTGCTACTCCAAGGTCTGCTGTTGGTTCATTTTTAATCCCAAGCTTAAATGCTGAGTGGAATTCGTGGACTGCGTCTGTGTATTTTTTCATATTTCAAACAAGTGTTATTTTAAATCATTTTTTTAAGAAGACTGGCAGGTGCTATTTTTAAAACTAAAGCAATCAATTTCCAACGTTTAGAAATATAAGCCACTCTTTTTTTGTTCTTAATTGCTTTATAAATCTGTTTTACAGCCTTATCTAGAGGAACCATCCAAAAAATTCCATCTCCTAATGCCATTGCAGTATCAACAAATCCAGGACGAATATCAGTAATAAAAACTTTATTTGATTTGATGGTTTTTGTTTTCATATACAGACTCTCTAAATATGCTTTTTGATAAGCTTTTGATGAAAAATAGGCTGGTGCACCTCTATTTCCTCTAATGGAGGCTATTGAAGTGATCCCTACCAAATGACCAAATCCTTGATTTCTGAATAAATTGAATGATAAATCGTACAACTTGGTAACACCTACCACATTAGTGAGGATAGTTTCTTCCTCTTTATCCCAGTCTAATGTTGGATTAATATGGCCCACTCCTGAAGATTGAATAATGAGATCTACTGTACTGAATTCGTTAATAATTTTATTAAACACCTCTTCTACTTTATCAACTTTTTGAATGTCATTTTGAACAATATATACTTGATCTGAATATTTACTTTTAAGTTCCTTTAACTTCTCAAGTCGTCTACCTGTAATGGCTACTTTATATCCATTATTAAGTAATAATTTTGAAATTTCTTTTCCAATACCAGAAGTTGCTCCAAAAACAATAGCCGTTTTCATTTAATTTGTAATTTTGTTAAAAATACATAATTTATGTTTACAAAGGGTCGAATCATTTTTGCTATTATTTTTATTATAGCCTTTATCATTTTCATGGTAATTTCTTACAAAAAGGATGCAAAAAACCATGAAGTTTATTACAAAAATGCAGCTATAAAAGTAGCTATTTATGGAACTATAGCCATTTTCATATTTGTTGCTCTTAGATTTATGACTGCTTATCTGTTGTAAAATAAAGAGCTACTTTACCAAAAAATATTCCAGTAAATCCTTGAAAAATTTTTGGAGTTTAAAATCCGTAATTTAATAGATAATTCTTTTTAAGACTTCTGTATACTTCTTATATACTTAACTCTTTTCCAGGCCTTTTTGTTTATTTGGGTATAGAGTACAAAACATCCAACATCTAATAAAAAATAAAATAGACTTATACCACTTGGTGGATTATGACTTTTCAATAGAGGAAAAAACCCAAAGGCAGTATCTGGCCATGACCAAACTTCATAAGCTGTTCCTCCTATTTCTAAAACAGCAACAACAATATACATTGTTAAGAAAAATAATTGGTCCTTTGGTCTTTTTAGTAATATTAAAAATACAAAAACAGTCATTACAAAGCCAAAAATATCATTGAAAGCGATAAGGTAAAACAAGGCAAACAATGAGATAACTAAGGTCAATAACCTCACAATTACTTTTTTGTTTTTTTTGACAACAGGGGCTTTAGAAAAAGTGTAGGTTCTAGCATATACTGCTGCATGTCCAAAAGGAACATAAATTGGCAGATTGGACAACCTGTAGGTATACATATCCAATACAATAGAAAATAAATATTCACCTATAAAACCAATAATTACAGCATAAATCATTAAATGTCTGGTTCGCTTTACAGATCTTTTGTATAATAAGAAGAAAGCGATTAACATAAAACAATTTGTAATTGTTTGAGCATTTGGATATAGGGCTGCAAAGCTTTTCCCGTCAAAATATAATGCAAGTACAAATAAGAAAAGTAATCCTATTCTTCGATTAAAAACGGAAATAATTTTTAATTGATCATCTTTTGATATTCCAATCATTAATTAACTTTAATTGGTTTAATTTCAATTTGTCTTTCATTTACATATTCAAAAGTATTATCTCCAAAAAATCCAGCTTCCTCAAGCATTATTCGAATGTCTTTTTGCCATTCTGGTAGAGTTACAGTAACATTTAACTCTATAGCATATGTAGTATTTTTATGTAAAGAATAATCTCCATTAAAAGGAACACCTCCCTGAGAGTCCCACATTCCTATAGTTGTTCCAGCACTATGACCGTATTTTCCGAGTGGATGTGTATAAATTGAGGGACGTAAACCTTCTTTTTTTGCTCTATTAAGAGAACTTAAAAGTATTTCATTCCCAGTTTTGCCCTCTTGCATAGAACTTGTTAATATATCTTGCAAACGATTTCCTTTTTTAAATGCTTTAGCTAAAAATTCGGGTACTGCTGTTTCAGCATCTTTTAATACATATGCATGTTGCTGGCAATCTGTATTCAAACCAATATATGTAATCCCAAAATCACAATGCAATAAATCTCCTTTTTGAATAATTTTATCTTTTTCTCCTTTAGTAAAAGAATAAATGTGAGATTTTAGTTTTTGATTGCTTCTTTGTATGTCTATTGTAGGATGAAACCAAGTTTCTAGTCCCATGTCAGTTACTTTTTGTCGTAAATACCAAACAAGATCCTCTGTAGTAGTTTTTCCTGGTTCAATAACTTTTTCTGAAAACGTAATATCTATAATGTCATGGGTTATTTTAACCAATTTTTTAAACAAAATCATTTCTTTTTCTGTTCTTGTCTCAAGCCAAGCAATAGCTAGTTTTTCTGCAGATACTATCCTTGAATTTAATGAATCAGGCAAATTTTTCACTAATTCCTCGTAATCTGTTTTTACTAAACCATCAGCTAAAGCAAAATGCTTAGAATAATTAATTCCAATTTTAGCTGGATTTCTTTTGGCTATAATATCAGATAATGCTTTCCATTGATTAGGTTCTTGCTCTTTGTTCCAAGCAGATTTAATACTTTTACCAATATCATATCTTGCTACAGCTATTCGCTCCAAGGTGTTTTGCTCTTTATTTCTATAGAAAAGAATCATCGTTCTTCGTCTAGCATTTAGCCACCTAGCGGGTAGCATTGTTTTTAAAACTGGATCTTCATTGTATTCTCTAGAAATTAGAAGCCACATGTCTAAATTGGATTCGTCCATTAATTGAGGAAGAAGGTTCTGAAACCTATCCTCCAATAATTCATCTTTAAGTATTGCTCGATTTTTTTCTGAAAGAATTTGTGAAATACTGACTTGAATACTAAAAAAAAGTATCATTGATAATAGTGTTCTCATACGATGGTTATATTTTTCCTAAAGATACTTTATCCCTTTAAAAATTTAAAATTTTGCAAAAAGAATCTTAGATTGAGTATATTTAAAAAAATATCATTTAAATGAAATATCTATTTCAATTTCTAGGAATCTGTATTTTAGGTGTATTTCTATTTTCCTGTAGTACTTATACTTATAAAAATAGTAAAGAAAAACCTGTTGTGATTTCAAATGATAGTTTAGAATATGAAGTTGTCATCTTTGATATTGGTTTTACACTTTATTTAAACACCATAGCAAGACCTATGGGATATTATTCTTTAAATTATTTAGAAAATAGAAATAATATTTATGTTACGATTTGGAACTCAAGAGTATTGAATCCCTCTAAATTTAAGCCTTCAATTTATCAAAATATTATAGATTATAATCCGCAAATACGTTATGGTCTTGAAGTTAATTATAAATTATTCAACTATTTTCAGTTTGCACAACAGAAATATAAAATAAGATTGGATGGTGGCTTAGGACCACCTTCAAAAATTAGATAATTTTCTTGTAACTGATAAAACTATAGGTATACTGATTTTTATCATCTGGCAAAAAAGTTTCTTCAGAAATTTCCTCCCAAACTGACTGGTCTATTGTTGGAAAAAAAACGTCTGCTTCAAAATTTTGATGAACTTTAGTGATATCTAATTGATCTACAAGTTGTTTTTCAATAGCCTCTTTATAAATTTGTGCCCCACCAATTATGAAAGCATTTTTTTGATCTTTTATCAAATTGATGGCCTCTTCAAGGCTATGAACAACATCACAACCCTCTTTTTTATAGGAGGTATTTCTTGTAATAATAATAGACCTTCTATTCGGCAATGGTTTTCCAATCGATTCAAAAGTATTTCTACCCATGATAATTGCATGACCTGATGTTACCTTTTTGAAACGTTTTAAATCTGCAGGTAAGTGCCAAATTAAATCATTGTCTTTACCTAGCTCATTATTTAACCCAATAGCCGCAATTATTATAATCATAACACTAATTTATATAGCTACTGCCCCTTTAATGTGTGGATGCGGATTGTAATCTACCAACTCAAAATCCTCAAAAGTAAAATCAAAAATATCATTGACTTCTGGGTTAATTTTCATGGTTGGTAATGGTCTAGCCTCTCTAGATAATTGAAGTTCTAATTGGTCGTAGTGATTACTATAAATATGAGCATCTCCAAATGTATGTACAAATTCTCCTGCTTCATAACCACATACTTGAGCAATCATCATAGTAAATAATGCATAAGATGCAATATTGAAAGGCACCCCTAGAAAGATATCTGCACTTCTTTGGTACAACTGACAGGATAGTTTACCATTAGAAACATAGAATTGAAAAAATGCATGACATGGTGGTAGCGCTGCTTTTCCATTGGCCACATTTTCTGAGAAAGAAACCGAATTGTCAGGTAAAACACTGGGATTCCATGCAGAGATTAACATTCTTCTACTGTCTGGATTATTTTTTAAAGTTTTAATTACTTCTTTTAATTGATCAATATCATCACTATTCCAATTTCGCCATTGATGACCATAAACCGGTCCTAAATCTCCATTTTTATCTGCCCATTCGTTCCAAATTCTTACACCATTTTCCTGAAGGTATTTGATGTTTGTATCCCCTTTTATAAACCACAATAATTCATATACTATAGATTTTAAATGTAGTTTTTTAGTGGTAACCATAGGAAAACCTTCACTCAAATCAAATCGCATCTGATACCCAAAAACACTTTTTGTTCCTGTGCCTGTTCTATCAGATTTCTCGTTTCCGTTTTCTAAAACGTGTTTTACTAAGTCATGGTATTGCTTCATAATTGATTTATCTCTTATTGTATCAAAAATAAATAAAGCTTCAATTTTTTTGAATTAAAGCTTCATTTAATGTGATAAAGTTATCAACGATTTGTTTATAGATTATCCAATAATCATTCCGGCAATGGTAGCAGACATTAATGAAGCTATTGTTCCGCCGATTAGTGCTTTCATTCCGAACTCAGACAATACTTTTCTTTGCCCTGGTGCTAAAGAACCTATACCACCAATTTGAATACCAATTGATGCAAAATTTGCAAAACCACATAGCATGTAAGTGGCCATAATAACAGATTTATTGTAAGTTAGATGTATGCTATTAGCTACATTTTTAAGTTCAGCTAATTGAATATATCCTATGAATTCACTTGCGGCTAATTTAATTCCCAAAAGTTGCCCCATAAGTGTCATATCTTCACTAGCAACACCAACTAACCACATTAACGGTGCAAAAGCGTAACCCAAAATAAATTCTATTGAAAGTCCTTGATATAAAGTATTATTTGCAATAATTTCATTTAAAGAAGTCATTTCCCAATCAAAGTATGCTAAACCATCAAAACTCCCAAAAAATCCTAAAACACCATTAAGCATAGCAATTACTGCAACAAAAACTAATAACATTGCTCCTACATTAACTGCTAACTTTAGCCCTTCTGTAGTCCCATTTGCAATGGCATCTAAAATGTTTGATCCTATTTTATCTTGGGAAACGGTTACATCTGTATTTACCTGTTGAGTTTGTGGATATAAAATTTTAGAAATTACAATAGCGCCAGGTGCAGCCATTACTGAAGCTGCCAATAAGTGTTTGGCAAAAACCAATTCTAAGGCTTTATCACCTCCACCTAAAAATCCAATATAGGCTGCTAAAACAGCACCTGCAACTGTAGCCATTCCTCCTACCATTACCAAAAGCATTTCAGACTTATTCATTTTTTCTAAGTAGGCTTTAATCAATAAAGGGGCTTCTGTTTGTCCTAGAAAAATATTACCTGCTACTGATAAACTTTCCATTCCTGAAATCCCTAAAAATTTTGATAAGATTTTTGCCAAAATTTTAACAAGCCATTGAATAACTCCAAGATAAAACAGCAACGATGTTAAAGCTGAGAAAAAGATAATAGTGGGCAATACTTGAAAAGCAAAAATATAACCAAATTTGTCCATATCACTGATTATACCTGCAAATAAGAATTCACTACCTGCTTTGGTATATTCTAAGATTTCAATAAAAATACTTCCAATGAAATTAAAAATAGTTTGAATAAAATTTACTTTCAAAACACCAATGGCAATAATCAATTGAATCGATAAACCAATTCCTACCTTTTTCCAATCTACAGCTCTTCTATTGGCACTAAATAAGAATGAAATAAATAACAAAACAAACATACCTAATATGCCTCTCCAAAGGCTATTCAATGAAAAACCTTTACTTGGTAGTATTTTATTTTCAGCAACTACAATTGTTTCAGACTTTATTAGTGAAGTAAAAGAATACAAGATCTGATTTTGAGATAAGGTTAAAGTAGAATCTGTAAGATGAACAATATTATAATTACGAACAGTGTCTTTAGGCAAGGAGTAATTTAAAGTTAAAAGATTATTATTAAGAGTATAGGTACCTTTAGCTTTTAGGCTGTCCTTTGAAGCTAATGAATAAGTAAATATTTTATCTCTCAACTTTAAAGAGTCATTTTTATTGATATCTACAATAGAGACTCCATTATTATCCTTTATGGATTCAAATTTCCACTCTTTTTCAATGGTTTGAGCAACTGTGATTACTGATAAAAAAAATAGAATACAAAAAATATATTGTTTCATAATTTATGATCGTTTACTAATTTCATCTCTAACTTTTGCTGCAGTTTCATAATCTTCATTTGTGACAGCAATATTTAATTGTTGTTGAAGTTCCTTAATACTAAAAGCTGATAAATCAGATGAGGGTTTAGTAGAATCTGTTTCTTCTAAATTTACATGAATAGTTTCCGGTTCTAGAATTTCCTTTATGGATATCTCTTCTTCTACTTTCAAATAAATACCTGCCTTATCTAGTATATTTTCGTAAGTGTAAATTGGAGCTAAAAAACGAATAGCTATTGCAATCGCATCTGATGTTCTAGTGTCTATAATTTCTTCCACACCCTCTCTTTCACAAACTAAACTGGAGAAGAAAATACCGTCTACTAATTTATGAATTATGATTTTTTTTACGGCAATATGAAATCTTTCTGAGAACGTTTTAAATAAGTCATGTGTGAGTGGTCTTGGAGGTCTAATCTCCTTTTCTAACGCGATTGCTATGGATTGAGCTTCAAAAGCTCCTATTATAATGGGTAAGGTTCGTTTTCCTTCCATTTCACTCAATACCAAAGCATAAGCTCCGCTCTGAGTTTGACTGTAGGAAATTCCCTTTATCGTTAATTTGATTAAACTCATGAATTTATATAATAAAAAAACTGTCTAATTTTTGGAAACTACCAAAAATTAGACAGCCCCTACTTGGGCACAATTTACTAAAAATTATGAGTTTTGTGCTTTAAAATCTTTGAGTTTAGAAATTAATTGCGGAACCACATCAAAAGCATCTCCTACTATTCCATAATCAGCAGCTTTAAAGAAAGGTGCTTCAGGGTCTGTATTGATAACAACTTTAACTTTTGAGGCATTAATTCCAGCTAAATGCTGAATGGCTCCAGAAATACCAATGGCAATGTATAAATTTGTGGCAACGGGTTTCCCAGTTTGCCCAACGTGTTCTCCGTGTGGTCTCCAACCTAAATCAGAGACAGGTTTGGAACATGCTGTTGCAGCCCCTAGAACATCGGCTAATTCCTCAACCATCCCCCAATTTTCTGGACCTTTTAAACCTCGACCAGCAGAAACTACTACATCTGCATCTGCAATGGTTACTTTTCCTATTGCTTTATCAACACTTGTAGATTTTACTCCCAATTCAGAAACTGAAACTTCGAAGTTTTCTATTGATGCAGTTACGGGGTTTTCATGAATTCCAAATGAATTCTTAGCTAAACCGATTACTTTATTTTCTGTTGTAATTTCTGTATTATTAAATCCTTTGTTTGAGAAAGCTTTCCTTTTAACTACAAAAGGACTTATTGAACTTGGAGCGTCCACCACATTAGAGGCATAACCTGCATTTAATGCTACTGAAACTAATGGCCCAACATATAATCCATCAATACTAGAATCTATGACAATAACTTTTGATCCTTTTGAATCTGCAACTTGTTGAATGGCAGAGGCATATTCTTTTGCATTAAATTCTTTTAATGATTCATTATTAACAGATACGATTGTATCTGCTCCATATTTTTGTAATTCTGAAACATCATCAACATTAATTGTTAATGCTATGATATTTGTTCCTAATTCTTCGGCAACTTTCTTTCCATAAGAAACAACCTCAAATGCTGATTTCTTGAATTTTCCGTCTGAGGAACTTGCGTATACTAAAACTGACATATTTCTTTTTTTTCTTAGGATTAAATTACTTTTGCTTCGTTGTGCAATAAATTGATTAATTCATCAATATTTTCGGCATCAACAAGCTTGACAGCTCCTTTAGGTGCTGGTTTTTCAAAAGACACTGAATTTGTAGCATGATTAGAATTTGAAGACTCTAAAACCTGTAATGGTTTTTTTCTAGCCATCATAATTCCTCTCATGTTTGGAATGCGTAAGTCGGACTCTTCAACAATCCCTTTTTGACCACCAACAACCAAAGGTAAATTTGTTTTTAATGATTCACTTCCTCCATCGATTTCTCTAGTTGCAGAAACATTAGTTCCATCGACATCAATTTGAACACAACCATTAATGAAGTTATAATCTAAAAGCGCAGCTAACATACCGGGAACCATCTGTCCATTATAGTCACTAGATTCTTTACCCGCTAAGATTAAATCATAACCTCCTTCTTTGGCGACTACAGCAATTTCTTTAGCCACAGACATTCCGTCTTTAGGATCGGCATTAATTCTAATGGCATTATCTGCTCCAATGGCTAATGCTTTTCTTAATGTAGACTCTGTTGAAGAAGTACCAACATTAACAACAGTTACAGCAGCTCCTTGTTTTTCTTTAAACCACATGGCCCTAGTCAAAACAAATTCATCATACGGATTGATTACAAATTGAACACCATTGGTGTCAAAATTAGTATCATTATCAGTAAAATTAATTTTTGAAGTGGTATCAGGGACATGACTAATACATACTAATATTTTCATTTAAATTTTATTTTGATTTTGATGATACGAAGATACTACAAAAAATTAAAATACTATGCATGCATAGTAAATTTTAATTTATTTAACAAAACACTAAATAGATTGTAATTACATTAATTATGTTTAATATTGTTTTTTCCAATTGTTTCATAAAAATTAAAACTTGCCTTTAGCACAAAAAAATACGAATATTAGAATTGCTTGGTTAGATCAGTTAAAAGGTTTTGGAATTATTTTAATGGTATATGGGCATAATTTCCCAGTCTTAGAAGAGTATATCTATAACTTTCATATGCCTTTATTTTTCATTATTGCTGGAATATTTCATCCAAAAAAAATGAACATTCTAACTATTAAAAAAAGAGTTCAGCAAATTTTACTTCCTTATTTTTTATGGAGCTCTATTTTATTTGGTTTTTGGTTATTTATTGGTCGAAAATTTGGAGAGTCTGCACATTTAGATTTATCCATTTCAAAAAACTTTATCGGAATTTTCTTTGCACAAGGGGATATTGACTATATGAATTGGGGTATACCAATGTGGTTTTTACCAACGATATTTTTAACTTTTATTTTCTTTGGTCTTATTTTAAAAATTAAAAATAAGTTACTACAATATTTCGTCTTAATTGTAAGTATTATTTTAGGTTTTTTAATAGCTAACTTTTACAAAGTGAATTTATTTTGGAGTTTAGATGTTGCGCTAGTTTCTCTTTTCTTTTATGGCTTTGGTTTTTATGCAAAAGATTTTATTAAATCCAATTCAAAAAAAGGTGTCCCTTTTTTATTAATTTTAGGAGTTATACATTTAGCGACATCTTTATTTTTGTTACAAAAAATAGACATGTATCGGTCTACTTATGGTAACGAAATTTTATTTCTGACTAATAGTCTTGTTGGATTTCTTTTCTGGGGATTTTTATTTAAAAACTTTTTATCTCTAAAATTTTTAGTTTTTTTGGGCAAAAACACCATCCCTATTTTAGCTTTACAAGCCAGAGCTTTAAGTTTTATCAAACTTTTTCTATTTCTTATTTTGGGATTATCTATTTTTGAATTCACGGAATTTGAAAAAGTAATTTTAACTCTTGGGCAACTCATTATTTTATTTCCAATACTTATTTTTATCAATAAATATATTCCCATTTTAAATGGAAAAAATAAAAAAATATAAGCACGAAATAGGTTTTCATGCACTGTTAAATGTAATCGTAGCTTTTTTTATTAGTCTTTCGTCTTATGTTCATATTCCTTATGGGAGTTTTAAAGGAGCTTTTGTCTATGAAATTCATTTTGTAGTTTTACAATTTACCCTTTTCGGATTTTTATATGTTTATAGTCTCTCTAAAACGTTCTTTAGACTAACATTTCCTATCTTATTTACTATTTTATCTGCCTTAGCTTTTTGGGTGTATACGCAAGATATCACAGTTGAATCAAGTATTATTCAAGCAATTTTAGAAACAAAGTTTGATATTGCTGTAGATACACTAAGTGTTCCGTTTGTATTTTATTTGATTACTGCTTTTATTGTTTCTCTTTTCTTAATGAAAAAGTTTCAAAAACTCAAACAAAACAACATAAAATCTCCTCTTTTTATAATAGCTATTATTTCTATTTTATCTTATTTTATTGCTGAAAATTATCGTTTTGGAGTTTTAAAAAGAAGGTTGCCCTATAACAGTTTTGTTGCTGTGAAAAAATATTTAGAAAAGCCCAAAATGCAACTAATAACTCCTAAAAATAATGTGTCTTCGGATAAAAATAACCTAGATATTATTTTTGTTTTGGGAGAATCTGTTAGAGCAGATCACATATCCATTAACGGATATCATCGAGAAACAACTCCTTTACTATCCAAACAAAATAATATAGTTAGTTTTAAAAATATTTTTACTCCATTGACTTACACAGCCATAAGCGTTCCTCAAATTTTAACTAACAAATCCATTACTGATAATTCAATAACATCATTTTATGGTTTATACTCCATCTTAAATAAAGCTGATTTTCACACAGAATGGATAGGGAATCAATCAATAGAAAAAAGTTACGAAGCAATTGTAAATACAAATAAAAAAGTAACAATTATAGATCCTTTTCACTCTGTTTTAAGTTTCAAGAAAAAGAAAGATTTGGCTTTATTAGATCAATTTAATCTTAATATTATAGACCATAAAAATAGAATATCTACGATTCACATGATTGGGAGTCATTGGTACTACAATAATAAATACACAAAAGAATTTGAAAAATTCACACCTGTTACAAACAGTAAATATGTTGGAGCTTTATCTGAAGAGCAAATTATTAATTCCTATGACAATACAATTCTCTATTTAGATTATTTTCTAAATTCACTGATTGAAAAGTTAAAAAAATCTTCAAAAGAAACATTATTAATTTACCTTTCTGATCATGGAGAAATTTTAGGCGAAAATGGGCAATGGTTTCATGCTCAAAATAATACTGCCTCAGAAAATCCTGCAATGTTGGTTTGGTATTCAGAAAGTTTTAAAATCAATAATCCTGAAATCGTTAAAAATCTTTTAAATAATCGATATCAAAAATTTAGTACAGATTTTCTATTTCACAGCATTTTAGATATTTCTAAAATTAAAGGATTTGAAATTAATAAAAGACAAAGTATTTTTAATAATTTTTAAGAATTCGATAAGTTTTACTTATGTGGCATTTAAGCATAAATTTTATGTAAAAATGCTTAATTTTGTGCATCAAAATAAACAACAACTAAATATTACATGAAAACAGTTCAATTTAGAGAAGCTATTTGCGAAGCCATGAGTGAAGAAATGCGCTCAGATGAAAGCGTATATTTAATAGGAGAAGAAGTAGCAGAATATAATGGTGCTTACAAAGCTAGTAAAGGAATGTTAGATGAGTTTGGTGAAAAAAGAGTTATAGATGCTCCTATCGCTGAACTTGGTTTTGGAGGAATTGCTGTTGGTTCTGCAATGAATGGAAATAGACCTATAGTAGAATATATGACCTTTAATTTCTCATTAGTGGGTATCGATCAAATCATAAATAATGCGGCAAAAATTAGACAGATGTCAGCTGGTCAATTTAACTGTCCAATTGTATTTAGAGGGCCTACAGGTTCTGCTGGTCAACTTGGTGCAACTCACTCTCAAGCATTTGAAAATTGGTTTGCCAATACACCAGGATTAAAAGTAATTGTTCCATCAAACCCATATGATGCCAAAGGGTTATTGAAGGCTGCTATACGTGATGATGACCCCGTTATTTTTATGGAATCTGAACAAATGTATGGTGATAAAATGGATATTCCTGAAGGAGAATACATTATACCCATTGGAGTAGCAGACGTTAAAAGAAGTGGGGCTGACATAACAATCGTATCATTTGGAAAAATAATTAAAGAAGCATACAAAGCAGCAGACGAATTAATCAAGGAAGGAATTTCTGTTGAGATTATTGATTTAAGAACGGTACGTCCTCTAGATCACAACACAATTATAGAATCTGTTAAGAAAACAAATCGTTTACTAATTTTAGAAGAGGCATGGCCTTTTGGTAGTGTATCAACTGAGATAACTTACAGAATTCAAGATGAGGCATTTGATTATCTAGATGCTCCTATTAAAAGAATTACTACAGCTGATACCCCAGCACCGTATTCTCCAGTGCTTCTTGAAGCTTGGATTCCAAACAGTAATGATGTAATTAAAGCTGTCAAAGAAGTTTTAAAAAAATAACGACTTTAACAACTCATCAAATTATAATTTCATCAACCCAAGCGTTGATGAAATTTTTTTTAAAATCGTTGAGGTTTAATTTAATTTATAACTATTCTCAAATAATTTATTTGTGTATAGTTTTTGTATTGGTTAAAAAAAAAAATCTAGAATTAAAATCTCCTAAGTTTGTGACATAAAGTACTTTCATGAAAAAATATATTAAGACCTATCAAAAATTCATTTTTTTACTCATTTGTTTTTTTTCACTGCAAATTAACGCTCAGATAACTGCTGTAGGAAGTGGGGGTTATACAAATTCTTTTCCAGGCACAGACAGTGCGGGTCGAAATGGATATCCATCAGGGACTCCTCAATTAAGTGGAAATGCACTTAACAAACCCGTTCCTACAAATGATTGGTGGTCTAAATTAATTAAAGAAAATCATGCTGATAATTTATTTAATTATCCAATGACATTGAGAACCACAAATGAGGGTCTTATAGTTACTCACATTCCTTGGGGTGTAATTGGTGATTCTTCACCTATTCAAGTTGGTCTTTCAGGATTAAACTCAGATAAAGCTACTGTATCAGACCATTCAGATTGGACCGTAACGATGAACTGGAACGATGGAACTCATAATCTAAACTCAACCTCTGGTATTGGGATGCCTTTTTTATACTTTACAAAAGGTTCAACAGATGTTATAGAAATAAAAGTCAATTCTGGAACTACATCAATATCCAATGAGGTCCTTATTATTGAAAACGCCTCTAACACAAAAGATTTTGTCTTTTATGCTCCTTCTGGAAGTACTTGGACTCAAAATGGAAATGTTTTTAGCTCGTCATTAAATGGAAAGAACTACTGGTCTATGGCAATGTTACCAGAATCAACCTCAAGTATAAATTCTTTGGTTGATCAGTATAAACAATTCGCCTATGTTTTCCCGACCAACACAACAACCTCATGGAATTACAATGAAAGCAACGCTAAAGTTACCACAACTTTTTCTGTAAGTACTGAAGTGAAAGAAGGCTCAAATACTACTATGCTTTTGGGGTTACTCCCTCATCAATGGAATAATTTAGCAGCTAACTCTGTAACACCAGATGAATATACTTACACCACTGTTAGAGGAGATTTAAAAACACTAAACGGCAATAGCTTTACAGTAGAAAATACTTTTAAAGGAATTCTACCAACCTTACCCTATTTGGCAAATTATAGTGAGGGGTTTAGCCCATCTGATATGGATGAAAAAATTTCTCAAATTGAAAATGATGCTCTAGCCTCATGGACAGACTCATACAATGAGGGTCAGATGATGAATAGAATGATTCAAACCGCTAGAATTGCTGACCAAACTGGAGATATTGAAGCTAGAGATAAAATGGTTTCAACCATCAAGGAACGTCTAGAGGATTGGCTTAAAGCAGAATCTGGAGAAGTTGCATTTATATTTTATTACAATGATGATTGGTCTACAATGATAGGTTATCCTGCTGGACATGGTCAGGATAATAATATTAATGATCATCATTTCCATTGGGGATACTTCATACATGCAGCAGCATTTATGGAACAATTTGAACCCGGATGGTCCAACAATTGGGGAGAAATGATTAATCTGTTAATCAGGGACGCAGCCTCCTATGACAGAAATGACCAAGATTTCCCTTTTTTAAGAAACTTTAGTCCTTATGCTGGTCATAGTTGGGCTAATGGGTTTGCAACATTTCCAGGTGGAAATGATCAAGAATCAACATCTGAAAGTATGCAATTTGCCTCATCATTAATCCATTGGGGAAGTATCACTGAAAATGACGAAATTAGAGACTTAGGAATTTATATTTACACAACAGAACAAACTGCTGTAGAAGAATATTGGTTTGATATATTTGAGCAAAATTTTGCGGCCTCATCAGCACCTTTTACTCAGCAATATAGTCTAGTTTCTAGAGTTTGGGGAAATTCTTTTGACAATGGAACTTTTTGGACTTCAGACCTAGCAGCCTCTTACGGAATTGAGTTATACCCCATACATGGTGGTTCTCTTTACCTTGGTCATCATCAAGACTATGCTGCTTCATTATGGAATGAAATGACCAGTAATACAGGTATACTTAACAATGAAGAAAATCCTAATTTATGGCATGACACCTATTGGAAATATCTTTCATTAACTGATGCCGAGGCTGCCATAGAATTATATGACTCATATCCAAATCGAGCATTAAAATTTGGTATATCAGATGCTCAAACCTATCATTGGTTGCATAATATGAATGCTCTAGGAACAATAGATACTTCAATCACAGCAAATCACCCGATATCTGCGGCTTTTTCAAATAATGGTGAATTGACATATGTTGCACACAATTACTCAGACAACCCAATTACGGTAACTTTTTCAGATAATTTTATGCTCGATGTTCCAGCCAATCAGATGGCAACCAATAGAGATATTGACGCTAATGGAGTTTTATCTTCTAATTTTTACCAAGCCTATCCTGGAGGTAGCGTGACCCTATCTCTTGATGTTACAGGAAGTGGAGTAACCAATGTTGAATTTTTTGATGGTACAACGCTAATTGGACAAGATGCGACTGCACCTTATGAAATAGAGGCACCAAATTTAGCCTTAGGCATCCATGGAATGTATGCAAAAATATACATCAATAATAATTTCAATGTATCCAACATTGTAACTATTCAAGTAGGCGATCAAGTTCCTTACCAAGGAACATCTTTTGAAATACCTGGTACAATTGAAGCTGGATTATATGACAAATTTGAAGGTGGAGTTGGCCAAAATATTTCTTACTTAGACATGTCTCAAATTAATGAAGGAGGTTTTAGACCAAATGAATATGTAGATGCCGTTTCAGATACAAATGAAGGAGCTACTGTAGGATGGATTAGTTCAGGAGAATGGCTGGAATATTCGATTGATGTTGAAACAGCCGGTGTGTATGATTTGAGTTTTAGATATGCCTCCGGAAATTCAAATGGAGGTGGTCCGTTTCATTTTGAAGTTGATGGAACTAGTGTAAGTCCATCAATTGAAATGCAAACTACAGGTGATTGGGATGCATGGTCTACAAAAAATATAACTAATATAGAATTAAGACAAGGAGAACAAGTTTTAAGATTATTTATAGATGAAGGAGAGTTTAATATAGGTAAGATGATTTTTACTTATGCAGGTCCTCTACCCTATGCTCCACCAATAGCAGATGCAGGTGATAATATTACTGTTATTTTACCTGAAACTTCAACTACACTAGATGGTTCTCTAAGTAATGATCCTGAAGGAGAATCTATAACTTATACTTGGGAACAAATTTACGGTCCTTCCAATATTAGTTTTTCAGATAACTCAATAGCCTCACCTGAAATAAGTAATTTAACTGAAGGTGTATATAATATAGAATTAACGGTAAGTGACGGATTATACAATGCAACTGATGATGTATTGGTCATTGTTTCAGAAACTGGAAATTCAGCCCCATCAATATCCATTACATCACCCAATGATGGCGCCTCTTTTGAGGAAGGGACAGCCATAAACATAACGACTGCTGTTACAGATTTAGATGGAACAATAACACTTGTAGAATTTTTTGATGGTTCAGAAAAAATAGGAGAGGATACCACTGAACCTTTTGATTTCGAATGGTCTAATGCAGCAATAGGTGAACATCAAATTACTGCTGTTGCCACAGATGATGCCTCGGATCAAGGAACATCTCAATCTGTAACTATTTCTGTTGAAGAAGTACAATCTTGTTCTGAAATATCAAATGAAGCGCAACAAGGATCATTTTCAATAGGCTATGAAGCACTATTTGAAACCGTTGGCTCAAATGTAACCATTTCATTCACTCTATTGGATACAGATAGAACAGGTGTTGTTGCTTATTTGTGGAGAGAATCTCCTTTTGAAGAAACTCAAATGGATCAAGTATCTGGATTAACATTCTCAAAAACCATTTCAGGTTTCTCTCAAGGTGAAACGATTAGTTACGCTTGTAAATTTGCTTTTGCTGGAGGTTTAGCGGTCACAAAGTACATTAGTTATGTAGTTGGAAATGATTGTTCTAATGAGAATGACACTGAAGCTCCCACAAACTTTACAGCAACTAGTGGTGCGGTTACAGCGAGAACTATTGAATTACTTTTAAATGCAACTGATGATTCAGGAACTATATCATATGAGGTAAGTTATGGTACTGAAACCTCAACAATAACTGGAAGCTCAGGTAACGAGGAATCTCTAATAATTAATAATTTAACACCAGATACCCTTTACGAATTTAGTGTAACAGCCTCTGATTTGACTGGTAATGAAGCTGAAAATAATCCAATTGTTATTCAGGTGAGTACAACAGAAGATGAAAATACCGAATGTTCTGGTACTGATTCTGAGGCATCACAAGGAGAATTCAGCACAGGATACAACTATAGTTTTGAAACCTCAGGAACAGATGTAATTTTTACTTTTGAACTATTAGACACAGATCGAACAGGAGTTATTGCGTATTTATGGCAAGAAAACCCATTTACAGAAACTCCTATGACTAATACAACAGGTTTGGTTTTCACTAAAACATTAAGTGGGTTTACTGAAGGACAAATGATCAGTTATGCCTGTAAATTTGCCTTTGCTGGTGGTTTAGCAGTCACTAAATATTTTTCTTACGAAGTTGGAAGTAATTGTAGTTCTCTAGGCACCATTGAAATGACATTGGCTAAAGGATTAAAACTCTTCCCTAATCCTAGTTCAACCAAGTTTTCTATTTATAATTCATCACAAATTGAATTGAATAAAGTTGAAATCTATTCACTCCTAGGAAAAAAACTAAAAGAATTCAATACAAATTCCATACAATACAATATAGAAGATTTATCAAGTGGATTGTATTTGGTGAAAATATATGCTATCGAAGGGATGTTCACTATGAAAAAATTAATTATAGACTAAAAACTTCAAGTAAAAGAGGTTTTTTTACTAAAAAAAACTTGAATCAAAATTTTATTCAAGCCCTTTCATATTCTACATGAAAGGGCTTTTCTATTTGGCTCTATTTTATTACTTTTGCCGAGCAAATTATTAAAACAAAAAATAATATGGAATCAATGATGATTTACATGCCAATAGCTTTGGCGCTTTTAGGACTAATCTATATGATAGTCAAGCAGAAATGGGTAATGAAACAAGATGCTGGTGATGGAAAGATGAAAGAAATTTCAGATCACATTTATGAAGGAGCCCTAGCATTTCTCAATGCAGAATATAAACTTTTATCAATCTTTGTGTTAATTGTTAGTGTTTTACTAGCGATAGTTTCTTTTGTTGTACCAACAACGCATTGGTTAATCGTAATTGCTTTTATTTTTGGAGCTATATTTTCAGCTTATGCTGGGAATATTGGAATGAAAATAGCAACAAAAACAAATGTAAGAACAACACAAGCCGCTCGTACTAGTTTACCAAATGCACTTAAGATTTCTTTTGGTGGAGGTACGGTAATGGGATTAGGTGTAGCTGGTTTGGCTGTTTTAGGATTAACATCATTCTTTATATTTTTCTTTTGGTTCTTTATGGGAAGCGAATGGACAAATACAATGGACATGACCATTGTTTTAGAAACACTTGCCGGATTCTCTTTAGGAGCCGAATCTATTGCATTGTTTGCTCGTGTAGGTGGAGGAATTTATACAAAAGCTGCTGATGTTGGTGCTGACCTTGTTGGTAAAGTTGAAGCAGGAATTCCTGAAGATGATCCTCGTAATCCAGCAACTATTGCAGATAATGTAGGTGATAATGTAGGTGATGTTGCAGGAATGGGAGCTGATTTATTTGGTTCTTATGTAGCCACAGTATTAGCTGCAATGGTATTAGGTAACTATGTGATTAAAGATATGGGGGGAAGCATTTCAGATGCTTTTGGAGGAATAGGACCTATCTTATTACCAATGGCTATTGCGGGTGCAGGTATTATCATTTCTATCATAGGAACAATGCTTGTAAAAATTAGTGATAATGACGCAAAAGAAGCTCAAGTAATGGGCGCTTTAAACATAGGAAACTGGACTTCAATTGGACTTGTTGCTGCCTCATGTTATGCATTGTGTATGTATATGCTACCTGAGACTATGAATATGGAATTTTTTGGGGAAGGTTTAAAAGAAGTTTCTAGAACAAGTGTATTCTTTGCCACTTTAGTTGGTTTGGTTGTTGGTGCTGTCATTTCTTCGGTAACCGAATATTATACAGGATTAGGGAAATCTCCAATTTTAAAAATAGTACAACAATCTAGTACTGGAGCTGGTACAAATATCATTGCTGGTTTAGCTACCGGTATGATTTCTACCTTTCCTTCAGTAATCTTATTTGCAGGTGCCATTTGGGCGTCTTATTTCTTTGCAGGATTTTATGGTGTAGCTCTTGCAGCTTCTGCCATGATGGCTACAACGGCTATGCAATTAGCAATCGATGCTTTTGGTCCTATTTCGGATAATGCAGGTGGTATTGCAGAAATGAGTGAACAAGAACCAATTGTTAGAGAGCGTACAGACATATTAGATTCAGTAGGTAATACAACAGCTGCAACAGGTAAAGGATTTGCTATTGCTTCTGCTGCATTGACATCATTGGCTCTATTTGCTGCTTATGTTACATTTACTGGAATTGACGGAATTAATATATTTAAAGCCCCTGTATTAGCCATGTTATTTGTGGGGGGTATGGTACCCGTAGTATTCTCTGCATTGGCAATGAATGCTGTAGGTAAAGCTGCAATGGAAATGGTACATGAAGTTCGTCGTCAGTTTAAAGATATTCCAGGAATTATGGAAGGTACTGGAAAGCCAGAATATGATAAATGTGTTGCTATTTCTACACAAGCTTCTCTAAAAGAAATGATGTTGCCTGGATTATTAACGATTGGTTTCCCTCTAGTTATTGCTTTTGTTCCCATGCTTTTTGGGATGGACAATTTAGCAATTGCTGAAATGTTAGGAGGATATATGGCCGGTGTTACCGTTAGTGGTGTATTATGGGCAATCTTCCAAAACAATGCCGGTGGTGCTTGGGACAATGCTAAAAAGTCTTTTGAAGCAGGTGTTGAAATTAATGGAGAAATGACGTATAAAGGGTCTGAAGCACACAAAGCTGCAGTAACTGGAGATACAGTTGGTGACCCATTTAAAGATACTTCTGGACCATCTATGAATATTCTAATTAAACTCACTTGTTTAATTGGATTAGTTGTAGCTCCTATCTTAGGTGGACATGGTTCAGAAAATAATCTTCATTCGGATACTAATATAGAGGTTACAGTAAATGCAACTAGTGATCAAGATTCTAAAGCTGTTAAAGATGTGAGAGTGAACATGACAAAAAATGATGATGGGTCATTTAGTGCTGTGGTTACATACTCAGTAACAGAAAATGGAAAAACTACTTCAAAAGAAGAGAGTTTTAATGGAACTGAAGAAGAGGTAGATAATGCTGTTGACATATTTCTAGATGAAAATGTTGACGTTCCTCCTCCACCAAAAACACCTAAAACACCATCAACTCCAGAAAATTCTTAAAAAGTTGATACTCAATAAAAAAACACCTCTTTTGAGGTGTTTTTTTATATAGTTTATTTTTATTATTTTAGTTGTGTGTAATTATTAACCCCTCATTCTATCAACTATTTAATACCTCATTTACCTAATACATTACCCTTTCACTTGTCAATTGTATTGATATAGTAAACCGAGGTCTTATTTAATTGATAGTATAATAAACATCAATTAAAAATGAATACAATTACCCTCCCAGATGAATTAGCTATTAATTCTGCGCTATCTCTTAAAATATACAATTATAAGACGACCGAAGAAATATCTAAACAACAAGTTTTACTTAACAAAAATACATTTAGCTTTTTACAAGAAGGAACGAAAAAAGTTTTCTTCGACGATTCAACTTTTACCATAAACAATGACCAATTTCTGTTAATGAAGTCTGGAAATTGCCTGATGACAGAAAAACTTTCCCATGTGAAAGAATATTACAGAAGTATTCTTTTATTTTTTTCAAATGAAGATGTATTAAAATTCATTAGAAAACATGAATTAACTCCTCCAAAATCAAAAACCTACTACTCAACATATTCATTTAATTATGATTCATTTATTAAAAAATTTGCAGAGAGTCTCTTAGACCTTTCTGAACACCCTAAAGAATTTCAGTCTCGAATATTATATGCAAAATTTGAAGAAATAATGCTATACTTGATTGAAATTAGAGGGGTAGATTTTTTATATTCAATTATAAACAGTAATATAAATCATAACCAAAAATTTATTCAAACTATTAAAAGTAATCATCTAAATAAATTAACGATTAAAGAACTTTCTTTTTTATGTAATATGAGTGAGTCTAAGTTTAAGCGAGAATTTAAAAAATATTTTAAAAGTTCACCTAGTAAGTGGTTTCAAGAAAAAAGATTAAAACATGCTGCTTTTCTCCTTCAAAACAAAGCCACACGACCTTCAGATATTTTTTTAGAGGTGGGATATGAAACTCTTTCAAATTTTATTCAAGCATTTAAAACGAAATTCGGTCAAACTCCAAAACAATACCAATCAAATTGACCTTTTATCAATACTTTTTGAAACAAATTAAATACAATTCAAAAGTAATGAGTACCTAAATTTGCTTTCGAATTAAAATTAATAATCAAGCTATCGCTGTTGTCTTTCTATAGAAAAATACATTCTTTATAGTCAATATTTCTAATTATATGATAAAAGATTTAGTTTAAACTATTGAAATTTTATCCCCTGAGATTAATTTTCAAAAAGCATAAGAATACATTCTTGTGCTTTTTTTTTATGAATTAATTTATTTTCAATTTAATTCGAATTGAGAGTTTATTATTTTTATTAAATTTGATAGGCTATTACTTTAATTTATTTAATCTCAACTTACATGAAAAAAACAAGTTTTTCCTTTCTATTTATTCTTATAATCTCAACAACTTTTGCGCAATCTATTGATTCTATATTTTCCTCAGTAAAATATAGAAATATTGGTCCTTTCAGAGGTGGAAGATCAGTTGCTGCCTCAGGTGTGGTAGGAGATCCAATGACTTACTATATGGGTAATACAGGTGGAGGATTATGGAAAACCGAAGATGGAGGTCAACTTTGGAAAAATATTTCTGATGGTTATTTTAAGACGAGTTCAATTGGTGCAATTGCTGTCTCAGAAAGTGATCCAAATATTGTATATGTGGGAATGGGTGAACATGCACCTAGAGCTGTGATGACCTCATATGGAAATGGTGTATACAAATCTACTGATGCTGGTAAAACTTGGAGAAATATAGGTTTAAAAAATACTCAGCATATCTCTAGAGTAGTCATTCATCCAAAAAACCCAAATATTGTTTTTGTAGCTGCTCAAGGAGCACTGTATGGTCCAAATAAAGAACGAGGAATTTTTAAATCAATTGATGGAGGTGAAACCTGGAATAATGTACTCTATGTAAATGATTTAACAGGTTGTTCAGAATTGTCGATGGATTACAACAACCCACTAGTGATGTATGCTGCCATGTGGGAGCATCAAAGATTACCATGGAAAGTTATTAGTGGAGGCCCCGGAAGTGGTCTCTATAAAACAACAGATGGAGGAATCTCATGGAATCAAATTCACAATGGTTTACCTAAAGAAAAGGGTAAAATGGCTATAGCCGTTAGCCGTTCAAATTCAGAAAAAGTATATGCTTTGGTTGAGAGTGATTCCAACAAGGAATTGGGAGGATTATTTGCCTCTAGTAATGGAGGAAAAAAATGGTCAAGAATATCATCTGATCATAGTTTAATTCAAAGAGCATGGTATTATATTGAATTATTTATAGACCCAACAGATGAAGAAAAATTGTATGTATTGAACGCAAGTGCACAACGCTCCATTGATGGTGGTAAAACTTGGTCAAGAATTAGTGGTACACATGGAGATTACCACGATCTGTGGATCAATCCAGCGAATAATAAAAATATGATTATTGCCAATGATGGAGGTGCTGCAGTATCTTACAATTACGGAAAGTCATGGTCTCCACAAAATCGAATGGCTACAGCCCAATTTTACAGAATTAATACAGATAATCTATTTCCTTACAATATTTATGGTGGACAACAAGATAATTCTTCAGTAAAAATAAGCAGTTTGGCATTGGGAAGTAGAGGTATAAGTGAACAAAACTGGTCAGCATCTGCAGGAGGTGAAAGTGCTTTTTTAGCTTTTAACCCTGACAATCCAAGGTACGTAATGGGTGGAAGTTATTTGGGAACAATTGAAATTCTGGATACAGAAGCTAAAGCAAGTACTCAAATTATGGCAGCTCCTATCCAATATTTAGGTAGAGATTCAAAAGATATGAAATACCGATACAATTGGAATGCTCCAATTATTTGGTCTCAACATGAAGAAAATACTTTTTATCATGGTGCACAATTATTACTAAAAACTACAGATAATGGTAAAAATTGGTCAGAAATCTCTCCCGATTTATCAAAAAACGAAAAAGAAAAACAAGGGAAAGGTGGTGGACCCTACACTAATGAAGCAGTTGGTGCAGAAAATTACGGTACTTTATCCTATGTAATTGAGTCTCCTCACGAACCAGGAGTTATATGGGCTGCAACAGATGATGGTGTGTTGCAAATCACCAAAAATGGTGGAAAAGAATGGATCAATGTAACACCTAAAAAATTACCTGAAACATTAATCAATTCAGTAGAAGTATCTCCACATGATAAAGGAACAGCATACATTGCAACCACTCGATATAAATTTAACGACTACACCCCTGCTATTTATAAAACCACAAATTATGGAAAAACTTGGACTAACATTTCTACGGGTATTCCATACGGTGCTTATACAAGAGTGGTAAGAGAGGATACTCAACGAAAAGACCTACTTTTTGCCGGAACTGAATTAGGGATGTATATTTCATGGAATGGAGGGGAAAAATGGGAATCCTTCCAATTAAATTTGCCGATAACACCTATTACAGATTTAAAAATAAGTCACGATGATTTAACTATAGCCACCATGGGGCGATCTTTTTGGATATTAGATGACCTAGGGCTACTTAGACAGTTTCAAGGAAGTAAAACAAATTTTAATCTACTTACACCTGAAGATGCTATTATAGGAAACTGGGGAAGTCAATTAAATTATTCGTCTGCTAACTTTTCAGGTTCTGACGATTCAGCGGGGGTAAATCCTGCAAACGGAATTGTATTTTATTATTTCATACCTGATCATCTAAAAAATAAAGAGTTGGCTTTAGAAATATTTGATAAAGATGGAAATTTGGTAAGAACCATTAGCTCTAAAGCAAACCCGAATTACCAAAGGTATCCTGGTGGTCCCTCTCCAGAACCAATCTTATCAAATAAAGCTGGTCTTAATCGATTTGTTTGGGACATGAGATATCAAAGCCTACCAGGAATACCAACTGCTTATATTGAGGGATCTTACAGAGGGCATAAAGCTATGCCTAATTTGTATTCAGCTTCATTAAAGTTGGAGAATAAAACAGCTGAAGTTTCATTCAAAATATTACCCAATCCTCTTTATGATATTACTAAAGAAGAATATTTAGAAATTCATCAATTTAAATTAATTACTGAGGCAAATCTCAGAGACATGCACAACAGAGTGAATCAATTGAAAAAAATTCAAGAACAATTGATTAAGGTTATCAAGGAATTCCCTCAGGAAGAAAAATATATGGCTCTAAAAACTAAAGGAAAGACCATAATAAAACAACTAAAATCTTGGGATGAAGATATGGTTCAGCGAAAGTCTAAGGCTTATGACGATGTGGAAAATTTTCCAAATAAATTTACTGCTGAATACATCTTTCTTATGAATCAGAATGACAGTGGTATCCCTAAATTAAATTCAGCATCAAAAAATAGACTTGATGAATTAAATAAAGAATGGATGATTTTAAAAAGTAAATCAGATGAATTGATAGAAACCATCATTCCAGATTACAACAAATTACTTTGGGATTATGGAATTGGTGCTTTGAATGTAAAATAACAACTATTTTTTATTGAATTATAAGTGCTTTAATCTAAACTGTATTTTGTCACCTGATATTTTTTGACTGACCCTAGCCATTGCTATGTCTGATAATTGAAGAATTCTTGGATAGCCTCCTGTTACCTGGCAATCTTGTAATAAAATAATACATTTTCCTGATGGAGTGAGCTGAACTGTTCCTGGCATTACTGCCGATGTAAGGATTGAAGGCAAGTTGTTTTCTAAGCATTCTTTTAAACGATACCCTACTCTGTTATTATGATCTGATACTCTGAAAGGAGAAAACAACCTACGCTGCTGTTCCTTGTTAAGTCTAGAAAACTCTGGCCCCTTTATGCATGGTAAGTACATTGTTCTAAAATGTTTTTCACTTACGCGAACTCTGGAAAAACTATTTTCTGTATTCTCTTGAATTGGAAGAATAGGTAGCATGTCTCCTTTCACTAATTTTTGCTGAGTAATCCCCTTAAAATAACTTCGGCTACTATATATTCTTTCAGTTTGAATACCTCCATATACAGACAAATAAACCCTAGCTCCATAAACTCGTTTACCAAATGATAAAACCGAATCTTTTTTAATAGGGTAAACCGATTGCATTTTAATTAATTTCTCATTTATTTTTGGAGAAAAGTCACCTCCAGTAATACAGATATAGGTATCTGAAGTAAATTTAAATTTGCCTTGTCCAAAAGTAATTTCTATGAGTGCTGCTCTCTCATGATTTTTCAATAGGGCATTTGCCATTTTTGCAGCATAAGTGTCCATATATCCTGCTTGAGGAATTCCCATCTTAGCATAACCAAAACGACCCTGATCTTGAATAGAACAATAAATTCCTGGATGTAAGACTTCTATCACAATTCGCTATTTTTAATCCTAAACTTTTGATTGGCAACCTCTTTTTCTATTTGATGAAAAGTATGAAGGTCTACAGAAACAAATTGAATGCGATCACCTGGTTTGGCAAAACAGGGATTTGATGCCTCCATATTGAAAAAATTTAGTGGTGACTTTCCTATAATATTCCATCCCCCAGAACTATTTTGAGGATAAATTCCAGTCTGAGCACCGCCAATTCCTACAGATCCCTTATCTACTCGAACCCTAGGGTTAGATTTCCTGGGAACATGAAGGTTTTGATGTAGCCCGCCTAAGTATAAAAAACCAGGTTGAAAACCAATAAAATAAACTAGATAATCTCCTTCTGTATGCAATCGGATAATTTCTGCTACACTACATTTTTTCTTGCATGCAATTTCCTCTAAATCAATTCCGAAAGAAACATCATAACACACTGGAATTTGCCATAGTTGGTGTGCTTGTTTTTTTAATAATTTAGTAGAAGCATAAAGCTCTTGAAGTTCTAGAATTGTGTTCACATAATCTGCAATGGGCACTGCATATTTTATAAGTAAAGAATGGTAAGCTACAATTGTATCTGTAACCCCACTTTTCTTTAAAATTTTATTCTCAAAAGCAACAATATCTAAAATAATATCCTCCTGTATCTTAGCAGGCCATTCTATTAAAATTGCTGACCTTCCAAAAAGTTTATATGTGAGTTGAAACTTCAATTACTTCATTTATAAATGTTTGTGTAAATACTGCAATAGTTCGATGGCATTTTTAGTATCTCCATGAACACAAAAAGTAGACGCTTTAATCTTTTTTTCATGAAAGTTTACAGTAGTTACCAATTGTTTATTTGCTATTTTTTGTACTTGTTTAAAAACCTCGTGCTTGTCTTCAATAAGTGCATTGGAAAAAGTTCTTGAAACCAAGCTCAAATCTTCATTATACCTTCTATCTGCAAAAGCTTCATAAACAATTTCTAAACCACTTTGAATAGCAACTTCTTCTATCCTTGATTGGTAGGGCACATATAATTTTACAGCTTCAAAAACATGTTGAATTGCAGCGATAACTACTGAAGCCTTTTCACGATTTACAGCAATTAAATTATACAAAGCACCATGTGGTTTTACATGGTGAATAGTTGCGTCTTGGAGCAGTGCTCTTTCTTTAAAAACAGTAAGTTGATCCTCTAAACTTTTTTGAAGTTCGCTATTGGAAATATTCAAAACTTTACGCCCAAAATTTTGTCGATCAGGAAAGGATGGATGTGCCCCTATTTTTACATTATGTTGAACAGCTAGCTGAATTACTTTATCTATAATTTCTATAGAACCTGCGTGTGCTCCACAAGAAATATTACAAGAAGAAATAAGAGGCATTATGATATGCTCATTTTGTAACCCTTCGCCCAGATCGCAGTTAATATCTATCATCAAAAAATATTAAATTCAAAAACTTTATCTAGCCCTCTTAACCCAAGAAAAAAAGTTATAATCAAAATAATAAATCCTAAAATATTTTGGAATTTAGAATTCACATAATTTCCTAAAACTACTTTTTTATTTACCATCCATAGGAGTATTCCTGCTACTACTGGAAGTAAAACACCATTAGCAACCTGTGCAAATTTAATGATCTCTATAGGCTTAAGACCCAATGATGAAAATACCACACCTAATAATAAGATTAGAAACCAGACAGCTCTAAATTGTTTTGATTTTAGGTCAGATTCCCATCCAAAACATCCTCTAGCTACATAAGCTGCAGCTAAAGGTGCAGTAATTGCTGAAGTAATTCCTGCAGCAAATAATCCAATCCCTAAAAAATAACTTGCAAAATCTCCATATAAAGGTGCTAGACTCTTCGCTAAATCTGCTGCACTTGAAATTTCTCCCAAACCTATAGGGGAGGCTGAAATAATGATAGCCATTGAAACAAGCCCTCCTATAGCAATAGAGACAATTGTATCTTTTCTTACATCTTTTAAATCTTTAGGATTGTTCCATTTTTCTTTGACTAAAGATGCATGTAAAAATAAATTATAGGGCACTACAGTAGTTCCTACTAAACCTAGTATAGTTAATAAACTTCCTTCTGGAAATGAAGGGATAAGAGCACCTTCCAAAATATTAAAAATATCAGGTTTTGTTAAAAAAGCTGTAATTAAAAATGATAAACTCATTATTAATACAAGCATTACCAATACTCTTTCCAAAAATTTATAACTCCCTATATATAATAATGTAAAGGCAATAATTCCAACTACAAAACTCAATATATTCAGAGAATAGTTTCCCAAAACAATTCTAAATTCTCCTGTAATAGTTTCTAATCCAAGTATACCTCCACTTATATTTCCTGCCTCATAAGAAGCGTTTCCTACAACAATTGCTGACAGGATTAGAAGTAGTATTAATTTATTGATTATTGGATGTTTAATTTCAGATCTAATGACCTCAGATAAGCCTTTTTGAGATATAATCCCTAGACGAGAGGCCATTTCTTGTAATACAATGGTAGCTACAATAGACAATACCATAGCCCAAAGTAAATGAAAACCAAAATTAACCCCTGCTAAAGTACACAACGTAACAGTCCCAGGACCTATAAATGCGGCAGCTACAAGAGTTCCTGGACCAGAATTTTTTAACCACTTTTTAATCATTTGAGGCAGAATTTAACGCATAAATGGCAAAACTACCTAACCAATGCCCACCCTCATACGAATCACCAATAAGATTAGGTAAAGAATAGTTAATATGTTTATAAGCGATCTTTTTTAAATGATTATAGGAGGGTATATCCTTGACAATATCAAATAAAGCCCATGCTCTAGAAAAATTTACTCCATCTAAGTGCACCAATTTTCCGTCTGTTCTATCTGATACTTCTCCAACTGCTAGTTGAAAGTCACTATCTTTTAACTGAGGTAGAAAATTATCCAACCAACCTATAAATACTTTTTGAGGTAATACTCTCTTCATAATTGCTGCTTCTTGCAAACAAGGAGATAAAAAGTCGTATCCGCTGGGTTCCCAAGAGATGGGACAATTTGAATCTTCAAAATAAAATTTCATAGCACTTTTTTTAATCATTTTAAGCATCGATTCATTACCTACGACTATAGCATAATCCCAAGCAAATGTTAAACCAAAAGCAGTATTAGGGTGTTCACCAGCTCTAACAGGATAATTTAAATTAGGGATAAAATCTAAATACTTTTGTACTATTAGATCCGTTAGCGGTTGTAAATTATGCTCTAATTCTCTTGCCGTTTTATCATCCCAAGTATGAAGTGTTTCCGCTAATTTCAAAACCCAAGCCCATCCATAGGTTCTCTCATAACTTTTATTGTGTTTTCCTAAAAAATAGTCAACCTCTTTTAATATATTTTCTTTAGATATGTGTTCCAATAACTTTCTTTTAATTTCAGCATTGTTGTCTAATTTTGGAAATTTTTTAAGCAACGAAATCATACTCCAATGACCGTGAACTGAGGAATGCCAATCAAAACAACCATAAAATGCAGGGTGAAGCTCTTTTGGAGATTTTAGATCTTCATGGCTCCCTATGGTCTGTCCAAGTTTATTTGGGTATTCTATGTCAACACAGTTTAAGGGTAAATTTATTAAGCGCTGTGCTTGATTCAAATTTAATATTGGTAACTCAATAACATCTTTTGAGGGTTCTTTTGAGGGATTTGATGTTTTTGTACAGGCTAAAAGTAATAAGATGTAAAACAGTATAAAATAATTTCTCATAATTAACTTCTGATTTATCTTCTAAAAGTAGACAAAAGAATTCAAAAAAAGTATACTTTACAGTGCTATTTACAATAGATAAATACTACTAAAAAGCGTAACGTTGAGGTCCTCCTCTTCTTATTTCTTCATTGGCAAACTCCTCAAACTGTTTGAAGTTTTTTCTAAAAGCATTGGAAAGTTTGAAAGCAGTTTTATAATAAGCTTCGTCATTATTCCAGGTTGTTCTTGGACTCAAAACAGAAGATGGAACACCTGGGCATCTTCTAGGTTGAGCGACACCAAATACAGAATGTATATGATAATCTTCATAAGTATAATTACCTAACTCTCCATTTAAAACGGCAGTAATCATGGCTCTAGTATACTTTAAAGCCATTCTTTTCCCCACTCCATATTGTCCGCCAGACCATCCGGTATTTACTAACCAAACATTCACCCCTGCCTCCTTCATTTTCTTACTCAACATTTCTGCATAACGGGTTGGATGAAGCGGCATAAAAGGAGCTCCAAAACATGCTGAAAAACTCGGTACTGGCTCAGTAACTCCTGCCTCTGTTCCAGCAACTTTTGCTGTATATCCAGATATAAAATGGTAAGCGGCTTGACTGGGGGTTAACTTTGAAATAGGAGGTAATACTCCAAAAGCATCTGCGGTTAGAAAAAAGATATTCTTCGGGTTTTTACCAATTGAAGGTTTTTGAATATTTTCTATGTGATTAATAGGATAACTAACTCTAGTGTTTTGTGTAATTGAGGTATCTGAAAAATCAATTACACCTTGATCATCCATTTTAATATTTTCTAAAATCGCTCCTTTTTTAATAGCGTGATAAATTTCTGGTTCTTTCTCCTCAGATAAATCAATGGCTTTTGCATAACAACCTCCTTCAAAGTTAAAAACAGTATTTTCATGCGTCCATCCATGTTCATCATCGCCAATTAATTTTCTCTCTGGATCTGCTGATAACGTTGTTTTTCCAGTTCCAGATAAACCGAAAAATATAGCAGCATCTCCATTTTTACCCACATTTGCCGAGCAATGCATAGGTAAGGTATTTTTGAAAATAGGAAGAATAAAGTTTAGTGCAGAAAAAATCCCTTTTTTAATTTCTCCAGTGTATCCTGTGCCCCCTATTAGAGCAACTTTTTTTGAGAAATTTAAAATTGCAAAATTATGTTGTCGAGTTCCATCTACAGAGGCATTAGCCATAAAACCAGGTGCATTAATAACTGTCCATTCTGGAAGAAAATCAACTAACTCCTCGGTTGTTGGCCTTAAAAACATATTATAAGCAAACATATTACTCCATGGATGCTCATTTATTACTCGTATATTTAGTTTATAATTGGGGTCTGCACAAGCATAGCAATCTCTTACAAAAATTTCTTTTTCTGAAAGATAGGATACTACCTTATCATATAACTTATCAAAATTATCTGGACTGAAAGGAATATTTATATCGCCCCACCAAATTTCATCTTTAGTTATATCATCTTTAACTATAAAACGATCCTTTGGTGATCTTCCTGTGAACTCTCCAGTATAAATTGCGATAGCGCCAAGATTGGATTCTTTTCCTTGATTTTTTTGAAGTATTATTGAGTGTAATTCATTGGAGGTTAGTTGATAATGGATTTTTGAACTATTTATTCCTAGACTATTTAACGAAATCGATTTCGTATTTGTATCTATCATAATACTAATTTTTGTTAGTTATAACTTAAAAGTAAAATTAAACATAATTTTAAAATATGATATCATCCGTTATTATTTTATTTATTTTTTTTAATCATTACTTTTTGAAGAAAAAAATAAATCATCAAAATCCAACCAATCATAAGCAATAGTCCTCCAATTGGAGTCACAAACCAAATACTTTTTACGGGGCAATTGAAAATATAAATCGCATAAATAGAACCAGAGAATAAGATAATACCAGAGAAAAAAACATAACTCACGGAGTTTTTTAACTTGATTGAAAACGAAGAAGATGTATTTACAATCAATAAAACGATAACATGGTACATTTGATATCGAATACCTGTTTCTAAACTACTCATTTCTTTTAAACTCAACACATCCTCTAACCCATGAGTAGCAAAAGCACCAAGAGTTATAGCCATAAGTCCAAGAATGCAAGTAATCACTAAATTTTTGTTCATATCTAATTGTGAAAAGAAGTTAACTGAGTCTATTTTTTTTTAAATTCGTTTATTATGATTAAACATTAAATATAATTCTATAATGAGAACTATCCTAGTTATTGGAGCTGGAAAATCTTGTTCATACTTAACAGACTACCTTCAAAAAAAATCAGCAGCAGAAAAGTTACACATTACCATTGCAGATATTTCTTTAGAAAATGCAAAAAGTAGTGCAAAGAATCACCCAAACACATCTGCATTACAATTTGATGTTTTTAATAAAAATCAACGAAAAGAGGAAATACAAAAAGCAGATATCGTTGTTTCTATGTTACCCGCTAGATTTCATATTGAAGTAGCAAAAGACTGTCTTCATTTCGGGAAGCACATGGTTACAGCCTCATATATTTCTCCAGAAATGAGGGCGCTTCATACCGAAGTTGAAAAAAAAGGATTGGTATTCATGAATGAAATTGGGGTAGACCCAGGTATAGATCATATGAGTGCTATGGAAGTTATTCATAAAATAAGTGATCTTGGTGCAAAAATAATACTCTTTGAATCATTTACGGGGGGATTGGTTGCACCGGAAAGTGATAACAACTTATGGAATTATAAATTTACCTGGAATCCAAGAAATGTTGTATTGGCTGGACAAGGTGGAGCTGCTATGTTTATTCAAGAGGGAACCTATAAATATATTCCTTATCATAAATTATTTAGGAGAACTGAGTTTTTAACCTTAAATGGTAATGAAAAGTTTGAGGCCTATGCAAATAGAGATTCGCTCAAATATCGAAGTATCTATGGTTTAGAGGATATTCGTACGATGTATAGAGGAACTATTAGAAAAGTAGGATTTTCTAGAGCTTGGAATATTTTTATTCAATTAGGGATGACAGATGATAGCTATACCATTGAAGGTTCTGAAAATATGACCTACAGAGATTTTGTGAATTTATTTTTAGCCTATTCTCCAAATGATTCAGTGGAATTAAAATTAAGATCTTATCTAAAAATTGACCAGGATGATATCGTTTGGGATAAACTAGTTGAGTTAGATCTTTTTAGTCAAACAAAAAAAATAGGACTAAGTAATGCAACACCAGCTCAGATGCTACAAAAAATTTTATCAGACTCTTGGACGCTTGAAGAAGATGAAAAAGATATGATTGTTATGCATCATAAATTTGGTTACGAGTTGAATGGAGAAAAACATCAAATAGAAAGTAGTTTAATGGTTAAAGGAGAAAATCAAACCTATACAGCCATGGCAAAAACAGTTGGATTACCTGTTGCTATTGCTACCCTTAAAATACTAAATAAAGAAATTACAACTCCTGGAGTTCAACTTCCAATTACCAAAGAAGTATATGGCCCAATTTTGAAAGAACTTGAAGAATATGGGATAGAATTTGAAGAAAAAAAAGTTCCCTACATGGGATATAATCCTGAAAATGTTGTTGGTTAAAACTGTTGTCTAATTTTACAACTTAAGATAAAAGTCCTTGGTTAAATCTTTATATTCATTTGTATACACATGTCGACTTTTTTCTAGAACTAATGTTGTCTCTATTATATCTTTTTTGTGAAAAGAGAATTCCAATATACTTCTCTTTATTTCTGAATTATCAGTTCCTTTAACTCTACAAATTCTTCCTAAAAATAAGTTATTTTGCTTTGCCAATTTCACGAAAGATTGTTCCTCTCTATAGGGTATAATAGTGGTGAAAACACCTAAATCTGACAGTAATTTACTAACCCCTTCCAACAAATCAATGAAGGATAGCGAAGAAGTAAATCTTGCTCTATTTCTTGATTGATCTTCAGTCTCATATGCATTGCTATAAAATGGTGGATTTGAAATAATAAGATCATATTCTTGGGCTTCACTTTTCATTTCCTCTGAAAAATCTTGAAAAGAACTATGGTAGCAAAATAACCGATCAGACCAAATAGAATTTTCAAAGTTGGCAACACTCTGCTCATAGGCACGAGAATCAATCTCTACTGCATCGATAGTTTCAGCATCACTGCGTTGAGCCATCATTAAAGACACTAATCCTGTTCCTGAACCCACATCTAAAATAGTATCTGGAAGCGCTTCTAATGAACACCAAGCTCCCAGGAGAACACCATCTGTGCCCACTTTCATGGCAGTTTTATCTTGATGAATTGTAAACTCCTTAAAATGAAATGGTTTATTCATTATAAATTATATTTTCAAAAGTAAGCTTTTGATACATTCAAAAAAGAAAAACCCGCATCTTTCGTTACGAGTTTTTTGCAGAGAGGAAGGGATTCGAACCCTCGATACCCTTTTGGAGTATACACACTTTCCAGGCGTGCGCCTTCGACCACTCGGCCACCTCTCTAATTCAAATACAAATCAATCAATCCCTCGGGTGTTTCAACGTGTATTTGTTTGTTGTCTCTGTCTATTTTTTTAATAAAATCATCAATCATTGGAATAAAGATTTCGACATCACCATTTTCAATTTCAAACATGGGCTGTGCAGCTTTATCGTTAACATGAACTATTTCCCCAATGTTCCCATGAGTTTGATCAATTACATTAAATCCGATAATTTCATGAAAATAAAATTTGTTCCCCTCTAGCTTTGGAAGTAAATCTAACGGAAGATAAATACCCGATTTAATTATAAAATCTGCTTCTTCTTCGCTATTTACGTCCTCAAAATGAACACGTAATAATGTTCCTTTACTTAGTGAACTTTTTTTAATAAAAAATGGAACCAAATTGCCTCCTAGGTCGACAAATACTGATTCCATATTCTTATACAATTCAGGTTCGTCAGTATCCAACTTGATAACTACCTCCCCCTTAAAACTGTGTTTTTTTACGATATTGCCTAAATAAAAACAGTCTTCTTTACGCATATCGATAAAAATTTCACTTATTCTTCTTTTTTCTCCTCAGTAACCTCTGGAGCAACTTCTTCAGCTGCTTCTTCAGTTGCTTCTTCAGCTACAACCTCAGCCGTAGCTTCTGGTGTTTCTTCAACTGCTTCTTCAGCTGTTTCTTCAGCCACTTCTTCAGCAACTTCTTCTGAAGTTTCCTCTTCTGTAGCTTCTTCTACAGCAGCTTCTTCTACAGCAGCAGCAACTCTGGCTTCATTTACAGCTTTTTCTGCTTCTAAGGCTTTTGCTTTTGCATCTGATTTAGCTTTAGCTACTTTTTCTTCTTTAGAGGCAACTTTTCCAGCTTTTTCTTCTAACCAAGCTTGGAATTTTTCCTCTGCCTGTTCTTCAGTTAAAGCACCTTTTCTCACACCACCAACTAAATGGTTTTTTAGCATAGCTCCTTTGTAAGACAAAATAGTTTTAGCAGTATCTGTTGGTTGTGCACCATTTTGCAACCATTTTACAGCACCATCAACATCTAAATTAATAGTTGCTGGATTGGTATTAGGGTTGTAAGTTCCTAATTTCTCTAAAAAGCGTCCATCTCTTTTTGCTCTTGCATCTGCTGCAACGATCCAATAAAATGGTTTACCTTTTTTTCCGTGTCTTTGTAATCTAATTTTTACTGACATTTTTTTAATTTTTTAAGGTTCTCGACCTTGGTTATTAATAATCCTACCATCTCGTGATAAGTGGGCGCAAATGTACGAAGTTTTTTGAAATTGATAAACTAATTTTACAATATCATAAAAAGTTAATAATTACAAAAAAAAGCCCCACAAGGGGCTTTAATTTTATTTAGTAAATTCTTCAAAGGTTTTTAACCCCATATCTTTCTTAGATTTTACTTTTTTTGACATTTTATCAAAGTCTTCTTTAGCTTTTGAAAAACGATTTTCAACAATGGATAAAAAATCTAATTCAGAATTCGAAGGCTTGTCATAACTGCCAACAATTTTACTGAACAAATCTGCTAGTTTTTCTCTTAACTCTGGTTCAGCACTCCCAACATAATTATCTCCAGTTGTAATGACCAAAGTTTTCTTGAGTTCATTTAATTTTGATTTTAGTTTACTTTTTGTTTCTGGTGCTTCAATAAAAGCATCAATTTGATAAACCATGTAAGCCAATTCTTCAGTCATTTTATACATCTTTGATATGACGTCATGTTTCATCTTTCTATCCTCAGGCGTTAAACTCGACCTCTTATCGTAAATAATTTCAAAGTCATGTTCATAAACTTCTCTACCTTTTGTTATAACTGCCGTATATGTCCCTGCCTGAACTCTTGGTGTAGCAAAACCACCAAATGCGAGAGTTTTTCCCTTAGCAACTTTGGGTTGTTTGATATTCCCTGACCAACTCACAATATTGATCCCTTTAGATTTTCCAGGAGATAATTTAGAAACAACCTCACCCTTACTATCCTTAATTTCCATAGTCATCTTACCAAAAGTATGTCGTTTTGGTAGTAAGTATTTTATTTTAGGAGATCTGCTAGCATTTTCTCCTACAAATTGAGTTTCTGCACCAAAACTACCTGCAAATCCACTTTCATCAGATAACTTCATCGGTTTAGAACTAAAGAAATACAGTTTAGACTTTAAAACCTCAGATGTGATTTCGCGTAAAGGTGAAATATCCTCAATAATAATGATCCCTCTACCATGAGTTCCAAGAACTAAATCATTGGTTTGTTTTTGAAGATCAATAAAATGAATAGCTACTGGTGGCACATTTTTAGTGAATTTTTCCCAATTTTTCCCTCCATCAGCAGTAATATAAAGTCCAAATTCTGTTCCTAGGAATAATAAATTTTCATTTTCATAGTCTTCTTGAATATTTCTTGAAGTACCTACAATATTCTCTGCAATAATATTAGTCCAAGTTGTTCCAAAATCTGTGGTTTTGAAAACGTATGGCTTCATATCACCATTGTTATGGCCATCAAAAACAGCATATGCTGTACCTTTACCATGAACACTTGCTTCTATATGGTAAGTCCAAGTATTACTTGGTAATCCTTGAATATTACCCACAACATTTTGCCAGTTTTTACCCCCATCTTTTGTTACTTGAACATTTCCATCATCTGTACCTACCCATATAATATTTTCATCAAGAGGAGATTCTGCTATTGTAAAGATTGTGGTATGGTTTTCTGCACCAGAATTATCCATTGATAATCCTCCAGAATCTGCTTGTTGCTGTTTCGTTGGATCATTGGTAGATAAATCTGGAGAAATAATTTCCCATGTATCTCCCATATCTTCAGATTTGTGAAGAAACTGACTTCCCATGTAAAAACGATCGGGTTGATGAGCGCTAATTGCCATTGGTGCATTCCAATTAAAACGCAAATCTTCATACCCTGCTTTTTCAAGAGGTTGGATTGTCTTTACTAATTTATTGTCAACATCATATCTCCAAACATTTTCTGCTCCTTGCATTTCTGAATAAATGATATTTTTAGTTGGGTGTTTTAGTACTCTAAAGCCATCTCCTGCTCCAATAGAATTCCAATCACCAGCATTTATTCCTCCACTAGATGAAGATGGACCATACCAAGAACCATTATCTTGAAGACCCCCATATATATTATAGGGCTCTGCATTATCTACACTTATATGATAAAACTGTGATAAGGGTAAGTTTTCCACAATTTCCATTGTTGTACCACCATTCCAAGAACGATATACACCTCCATCTGTTCCAGCATATATTCTGTCTGAATCATGAATATCAAAAACAATGTCATGAATATCACTATGCATATTACCTAGTGATTTAAAAGTTTTACCACCATCTTTCGAAATTGAACCCGATAAACCTCCTTTGACAACAACATCAGGATTTCTAGGATCTACAGTAATTCTTGAAAAATAAAAAGGGCGAACCGTAATTCCAAAATCATTGTTTAATTGTTTCCAGTTAGCTCCTGCGTCATCACTTCTATACAATCCTTTTCGCTTTGGATCTTCTGCTTCAATTACTGTATATAAAATATTAGCATCTGATGGAGCTACTGCAATAGCTAATCTACCTAATTGTCCATCTGGAAAACCATTATGAATTTTATTCCAAGTTTTTCCAGCATCAGAAGATTTGTACAATGCACTGTTATCTCCACCTGAGGAAAAAGACCAAGCTGTTCTTCTGAACTCCCACATTGATGCATATAGAATAGAGGGATCTTTTGGATCCATAGTCATATCTGCGGCTCCAGTTTTCTCATCTATATACAATATCTTTTCCCAAGTTTCTCCTGCATCTGAAGATTTATAAACACCACGTTCATCACTATCTGACCAAAGTGCTCCCAATACAGCCACATATACCTCATTAGAATTCTTTGGATTAACAATAATATTTGCTATTCGCTCTGATTTATCAAAACCAAGTTTTTTCCAATTAGAACCTCCATCGGTTGATTTATATAAACCGTCTCCGTATGAAACACTATTTCTTGTCCATGTTTCACCTGTTCCAACATAGATTACATTATCTGGATCGTTAGGATCTATGGCTACAGCACCGATAGACTGGCTATGATCATCAAATATTGGGTTAAAAGTAGTACCTGCATCGTTGGATTTCCATACACCTCCACCAGCAGTTCCAGCATAGATAATTTGATTATTAGTTGGGTGAACTTCCATATCATTTATTCGACCACTCATTAATGCAGGCCCTATATGTCGGGCTCTAAGGTCTCCAAATAAATTTTTTAAGTTAACAGAAGCGTTGTTTTGAGCGTCATTGCTAAATGGAAGCAATACCATACTCAAAACTAAGATTATTAGTTTTTTCATGTCTATAATTTTTTTTGATTATATGGAAAAAAAAGAGCCTAAATAAATTATGTAGACTCTTTTTTTTTGATCTGATTATTTTTTGTTTTCTTCTTCAGTAATTTCTTCTGGAAATTTGAAAGCACCGGGATCTACAGTTGGATTTAATTCAATTTTATCCATGGTAATAGGCTGGCCACCACCATCTTTTACCCCTTGTGTTAAAGAAAATGGGAAATACATTCCATCAACTTCTTGATAATCGCTAAATTTCACCTCTGATATCATTCCTTTACCAGGACCCATTCTTATTTCAGAATGAACAACAATAGGAACGAAATTTTCAGCATCGAAAAAATAAATACTTGAATTTTCCACCTCTTTACCATCAACAGTCATTGGTTTTTTTGTCAATTTAATTTTAAAGGTTTCTGTTCCTTCCAAATCTTCCTTACCTAATAACTCTACAGTATATCCTTTGTCTTTATAGTTAAAGAAAGCATCAGGAAAATCTTGAGCTTCAAGTTTCATATTATCTGTAGATTCTTGATCGCTTTTTTCTGCTTTTTGGGTCTGAAAATTAGTACTCCACAATACCTCACCATCAAAAACTCCTTGTTTGAGTTCTAATCCCTGAAAATTTATTACGGTCATTTGGTTACCATTTTTAAGCTGAGTGATTTCTATAGGAATTTCCATACCTCCTTGATTTACTTTTGCACTCATCTTAATTCCTTCTAACTTTGCCCAGTTTTCAATACCTCCCGTATTTTCAAAATAATTTGCTATAATTTCATCTGCCGTTTGAGAAGTAACAGAAAAGCTTGCTGAAATGGCAATTACAAATAATATGATTTTTTTCATTTTAATATTTTTTAGTTATTATTTATTTATGACGCCTAAAATACATATTTGTTACAATAAAATGCCACATATTATAAACTTTAATTATTTTTAATACCACTATGAATATTCTTAAAAACTTTCCTGTCAGTGGTAAGCATTACAAATCAATTGTCACAGATTTATATTTCAATAAAACATCTCATAAAAAGCCATTAGTTATTTTTTGTCACGGCTACAAAGGGTATAAAGATTGGGGAGCATTTGATTTGATGTCGTCATTTTTTGTAAACGCTGAATTAGTTTTGCTAAAATTTAATTTTTCTCACAATGGAGGAACAGAAAATGAACCTATTGATTTTCCTGATTTAGATGCCTTTGGAAATAACAATTACACTATAGAACTAGATGATTTAGACAGTATCATTAACTGGATATCCACTCATCATGAATATCAAGACGAAATAGACGTAAATAATATCACATTGATTGGCCATTCAAGAGGTGGAGCCATCACATTACTGAAAGCTTCTGAAGATTCGAGAATTAAAAAACTTGTTACATGGGCTGCCGTAAGCGATCTCAATAGCCTTATTTTTCATGAAGGTACAAAATTAGAACAATGGAAGAAAGATGGGGTAATGTATGTTATGAATGGAAGAACAAAACAAAAAATGCCTCATTACATTCAATTCTACCATAATTTTATCCATAATAAAAATCGTCTAAATGTTAAACATGCTGCAAAAAAATTGAGTGTACCTCATCTTATAATTCACGGAGATAAAGATATATCCGTACCGTTTATACATGCACAACATCTTCACGAGTGGAATACAACAAGTCAACTAATTATTGTACCAGAATCCAACCATGTTTTTGGTACTTCTCAACCCTGGATAAATAAAAAACTTCCTAAAGATTTCATCTTTGTTCTTGAAAAAACAATAGCGTTTATTACAGGGACTAACATTGTTAATAAAACCGAATAACTCTTCGGGTGTTTTCTATCTCTTTTTAGTATTTTTATTCAACTAATTTCTAGGTAAGAAATCCGCAACTATGTACTTGATTTTTGATACGGAAACCACTGGGTTACCCAAGAGCTGGAATGCTCCTATAACTGATACTGACAACTGGCCAAGATGCATTCAGATTGCATGGCAGCTTCATGACAGCATGGGTAATATAGTTGAACACAATGATTTCCTAGTTCAACCCAATGGATTTAACATACCTTTCGATGCCGAACAAATCCATGGTATTTCAACAGATTTAGCAAAAGAGCAGGGAATTTCACTAAATGAATGTTTAGAATTATTTAATGAAGTTTTGCAAAAAACAACTTTTATTGTTGGTCAAAATGTAAATTTTGATTTGAATATTATGGGCTGTGAATTTCACCGCTTGAATATTTCAAACAATTTAAATAAACTTCCTGTTCTGGACACTTGTACTGAACATACTGCACAATTATGTCAAATTCCAGGAGGTAGAGGAGGAAAATTTAAATTACCTACCTTAACTGAATTACACAACCATTTATTTGGTGTAAATTTTGATGAGGCTCACAATGCAACTGCAGATGTAGAAGCTACCTCAAGATGTTTCCTAGAATTAATTCGTTTAGGAGAATTTTCAAAAGAAAAATTAGATGTTGAGGAAGATTATTTTAAAAAGTTTTCAGCAGCTAACCCAAAACCCATAGAGGTAATAGGCTTAAAACATATTAATCTTAAGAAAGAGAGTGAAAAAATTAGAAAACGTCTAGCTTCTCTAACAGAAAATAAAAAAACATCCGATACCTCTGCTGGACTATCTCAATTAGAGAATGTACAATTTGCTCACCTTCACAACCATACACAGTTTTCAGTTTTACAATCTACCATCCAAATTGAAAATATTGTAAAAGCTGCAGCTAAAGACAACATGTCTGCAATTGCTCTAACTGATACAGGAAATATGATGGCTTCTTTTCATTTTGTGAGTGCCATCTTAAAACACAACAAGCAAGCGTTAGCTAAAAATGAGATTTCTGAAGAAAATGGAGAAACTCCAAAAGAAACCATTTTAAAGCCAATTTTAGGTTGTGAATTTAATGTATGTGAAGATCATTTAGATAAAAAAAGAAAGGATAATGGATATCAGATTGTCTTGTTAGCAAAAACAAAAAAAGGATATCATAATCTAGCAAAAATGTCTTCCATTGCTTTTATTGACGGATTCTATTATGTACCTAGAATAGATCGTAAAATTATTGAGCAATACAAAGAGGATATTATTGTATTGACAGGAAATACTTACGGAGAAGTACCAAATAAAATATTAAATGTAGGAGAAAAACAGGCTGAAGATGCATTATTATGGTGGAAACAACAATTTGGTAAAGACCTCTATATTGAATTAATGCGTCATGATCAAGAAGATGAACGCATAGTCAATGAGACCCTTCTTAAATTTGCTAAAAATCATGAAATCAAAGTTGTTGCTACCAACAATATATTTTATTTGAATAAAGAAGATGCTAATGCCCATGACATTTTATTGTGTGTGAAAGAGGGAGAAAAACAGGCAACTCCCAAAGGAAAAGGTAGAGGGTACAGATATGGTTTACCCAATGATGAATATTATTTCAAAACAAGTGATGAAATGAAAGCATTGTTTGCAGATATTCCTGAAGCCATATCTAATATTCAAGAAATTGTAGACAAGATTGAAGTTTTCTCTCTAGCTCGAGATGTTCTTTTACCTGCATTTGATATTCCTATTGAATTTCAATCTCATGAGGATATAGAAGATGGTGGAAAAAGGGGAGAAAATAATTATCTAAAACACCTCACTTACATTGGTGCAAAAAAAAGATATGGAGAAATTACAGAATCTATCAAAGAGCGTCTTGATTTTGAATTAGAAGTAATTAAAAACACTGGATATCCTGGATATTTTTTAATTGTTGAGGATTTTATAAGAGAAGCAAGAAAAATGAATGTTTCTGTTGGTCCTGGTAGAGGTTCTGCGGCTGGTTCTGTAGTTGCCTACTGTCTTTGGATTACGAATATAGACCCTATAAAATACGATTTACTTTTTGAGCGTTTCTTAAACCCAGAACGTGTATCCATGCCCGATATTGATATCGATTTTGATGATGAAGGAAGAGGAAGAGTAATGGATTATGTAATTAACAAATACGGGGCTAATCAAGTAGCACAAATCATCACTTATGGAACCATGGCAGCAAAATCCTCTATTCGTGACACAGCTAGGGTACTTGATTTACCATTATTTGAAGCCGATAGAATTGCGAAATTAATTCCAAATGTTAAACTGAAAAATATTTTTGGAACTGATGAAAAGAGCAAAAATAAAATTGCGGCTTTACGTTCAGAAGAAAAAGAAATGGTTAACGAATTAAAGGCCATGTCAGAAGGGGAAGGAATAGAATCTGAAACTATCAACAAAGCTGCTATTCTTGAGGGATCAGTTCGAAACACTGGAATCCACGCTTGTGGTGTGATTATAACTCCTTCAGACATCACCAATTTTGTTCCTGTAGCGCTTGCAAAAGATTCAGACATGTATGTTACTCAGTTTGACAATTCTGTTGTTGAAAGCGCTGGCTTGTTAAAAATGGACTTTTTAGGGTTAAAAACCTTAACCCTAATAAAAGACACTGTAAAAATTGTTAAAGCCAGGCATGGAGTCCAACTGGATCCAGAAAACTTCCCGCTTGATGATGAAAAAACGTATGAATTATTTCAACGTGGTGAAACCATTGGAATTTTTCAATATGAATCTCCAGGTATGCAAAAACATATGCGCTCTCTAAAACCTACCGTTTTTGGAGATTTAATTGCGATGAATGCATTATATAGACCCGGGCCAATGGAATATATTCCATCATTCATTAACAGAAAACACGGTAAAGAAGATATCCAATATGACCTTCCTGCAATGGAAGAATATTTAGCGGAAACGTATGGAATTACTGTATATCAGGAACAAGTAATGCTCCTTTCTCAAAAACTTGCCAACTTCACAAAGGGGGAGGCCGATGTTTTGCGAAAAGCTATGGGGAAAAAACAGGCTGCTGTCTTGGCAAAAATGAAGCCTAAATTTATCGATCAAGCAAAAGAAAATGGTCATGAACCTGATAAACTTGAAAAAATATGGAAAGATTGGGAAGCTTTTGCATCCTATGCCTTTAACAAATCTCATTCAACTTGTTATGCATGGATAGCCTATCAAACAGCCTATCTCAAAGCTCATTATCCTGCAGAATATATGGCCTCTGTTTTGTCTAATAATATGAATGATATCAAATCTGTTTCATTCTTTATGGAAGAATGTAAATCTATGGGCTTAAAAGTTCTAGGCCCTGATATTAATGAATCTTACTTAAAATTTTCTGTAAACAAACAAGGTGCGGTGCGGTTTGGAATGGGTGCAATAAAAGGTGTTGGAAGTTCAGCTGTAAAAGCAATTATTAAGGAAAGAAAAGAAAATGGCCATTTCACATCTATTTTCGATGTTACTAAAAGAATAGATTTACGTGCTGCAAACAAAAAAGCTTTTGATGGCCTAATATTAGCAGGAGGTTTTGATTCTTTTTCAAACACACACAGAGCACAATATTTTGCAGAGGATGAAAAAGGACAAACTTTTATTGAAAAAGCAATTCGTTATGGAAATAAATATCAAGATAACTTAAATTCTGCTCAAGTATCTTTATTTGGAGAAACATCAGATGTTCAATTTCCAGAACCAGCAATACCAGAATGTGAAGCCTGGGGAAACATGGAGGAACTTGCTAAAGAAAAAGAAGTAGTTGGTATTTATATTTCTGCTCATCCATTAGATGATTTTAAAAATGAATTAAAATTCTGTAATGCAAATGTGGGGAATTTTAAAAGTGACTTAAAAAAATACGTTGGCTCTAATTTAGTTTTTGCTGGGATTATCACTGAAGTTCAACACAAAGTTTCGAAGGCAGGAAAAGGATGGGCTTCCTTTTTTATTGAGGATTATTCAGATAGTTTTGAATTCAGAATATTTGGAGAAGACTACTTAAAGTTTAAGCATTTTTTAGTCTCAAATTCCTTTTTATTTGTTAGAACTACTGTTCAGAAAGGATGGACAAATAAAGAAGGGGTGGAAGGAGATGCTAGACTTAAATTTACCGAATTTAAATTACTACACGATGTAATGGATGATTTATGTAAAAAAATGACGATCAAGATATCCATCGAAGATATTCATGAAAAGTCAATTCAAAATTTTAATACCTTGTTCAGTAAACACAAAGGAAAACAATCTCTAAAATTTGTAATTTACGATGTTGAAGAAGAAATTGAGTTAGAAGTCCCTAGTAGAAATACTAAGATAAAAATTAGTAGTGAGCTATTGAAAATACTGGAGGATCAACATATTAATTTTAAATTAAATTAAGATGTTAACTTAGTGAAAAGTGTTTCCAAGCTTTGACTCTTAGAATTTAATTCTAAAATTTTTAATCCATTATCATGAGCAAAATCAAAAATTACACCTCTCATATCCTCTGATGAGTCGAAGGCTATGTACCATGTATTATCAAAATTATTCTTAAAAGATATAATGTTAGGTAATCTCTGAATGAACTGTTCTTCAATCTTATAATCAAAAGTAACTTCAATAATTTGTTCATTGTTTCCTTTTAATTTTTTGATAGATTCATCTATGAGTAACTCCCCTTTTTTTATAATAATAACCCGATCACATAAAGCTTCTACTTCTTGCATAATATGAGTAGATAATAAAATTGTTTTTTCTTTTCCAAGCTTTTTAATTAAAGTTCTAATTTCTTGTAACTGATTTGGATCTAAGCCTGTTGTAGGTTCATCTAAAATTAAAACTTCTGGATTATGAATAATAGCGGCTGCTATACCTACCCTTTGTTGATATCCTTTTGAAAGTTGACCGATTTTTTTATGCATCTCAGGGGTTAAACCTACAGTTTCAATAACAGTAATAATTGTTTTTTTGGCAACCTTGAGAATAGACGCTTGAAATTCTAAATATTCTTTAACGTACATTTCTTGATATAAAGGATTTTGTTCTGGGAGATATCCTATTTTAGCTTTTGCCTCTATTGGACTTTTTAAGATATCAATACCAGAAACATAAACAGCTCCTTTGGTGGGTAAAATATACCCTGTTATAATCTTCATTATAGTAGATTTTCCTGCACCATTTGGGCCTAAAAGTCCAATAATTTCTCCTTTATTAGCAGAGAAACTAAGTTCCTTTAACGCCAATTGAGTACCATAAGATTTAGTAACAGAGTTTACTTGTATAGACATACAACAAAAGTAATTTATTTAATATGAACTATTTAATACGAGTTAAAAAAAAGGTTGTCTGAAAAGACAACCTTTAATTCTTCAATAAAATATTATTTAATTATTAATTTTTTTGCGGTTTGTTTGTTTCCGTTTTTAATTTTAAGCACATAGACACCCTTTGCTGTATTTTCAAATGAAATACGCTCAGAAAATCTTGTAGCTGTATTTGTAAACAACAATTCTTTTACCAATCTACCAGTTAGATCAAATAACTGAAGTTCTATTCGATCGGGAGATGAAGTGTCAAATTGTAAATTGAAATTCCCATTGGAGGGATTAGGATACAAATTGAATCCGTCAAAAGTATCATTATCCAAAGAAGCGGTATCATCAATAACCTCAATAGTATAATCTTCTACCTCGGCATCTTGACCAGTCATACAAGAAGTTGGATCTGAATTATATTTCGTAGATACTCTCATCGTTGTTGAACCTAATAAAGCATCCGAAGGAATGGTTACAGACAATGGGCTTAAAGTTGTTGCTATATCAGGTGCATTATTGGCTGTTCCCAAATCATATTCTTCGTTATCATCATCAAAATCACAATCTTGATTCCAATCTATCCAAACTAAAGTATGAACAGTATAATTTCCATCTGTATTGACCTGAACAGTTAAATCATGAACTTCATCAGGTTTTACAGTCGTACTAATATCTGTGTAGTCACTGTATGCTCCTGGTTTTCCAGAAGAGTTGTCTATTGTATTAAAAATAACTCTTGTTGTACTGGTAACATAGGAAGTATTTCCTGTAGATACACAGACGGAACAGTTTTGAGTAACAAATGAATTTACAGCAGAGAAGTTTCCATCTCCACAAGTGTTTATAGCTTTTACTCTCCAATAATACGTGGTGGACTGATTTAAAGTAGCTCCAGTGTAAAAGTTTGATGTACTATTTTCACTAACCACAATAGAATTAAAGTCAGAATCTGTAGCAATTTCAATGTCGTAAGAACTTGCATTTGAAATTATATCCCAAGAAAAAGATGGAGATAAGCCTACTCCAGTTGCACTATTTCCAGGTGAGGTTAAGGTAGGAATTTCAGTTAAAGTTGAAAATACTGAGAAACTTGCATCGGCATTTTTAACAATAGTACCTGAAGTTCCTGTAATTTGAAAATTGTACGTCCCTACGCTTAAAGACCCTATATTACTTAGTGTTAATGAAATGTTTGTTCCATCTTGATCTGCTGAATCTGAACTAAAAGATGCATTTACACTTGCCGGCAGTCCACTTACAGAAAAAAGTGTAGTTCCTGTAAACCCAAGATAAGTGTTGTATACAAAGTCATAAGTTACATTGTCAGGAGAACATACTTCAACAGAAGGTTCAGCAATTGAGATTGAAAATTCTGATTGTTGCAATGATAAGTTAGTTGAATTAACAGCGTAAAAAATATTATCATTCCCCTCCACCATAATTCTTAGTTCATCTGAATCTCCATCAGCTGAAGGTACTGAGAAGGTATGACTTCCATCATTCGCCACATTACTTGCTGCTAAATAAGGAAAAGTAAGCCCTCCATCAGTAGAAAGATAAATATTGACAGTAGGAGTGTTTACACTACCTGTATCTGTACCAGCAACATCCCAGGTTACCGTTTGACTTTCACCAACATTCCAGGTTTCATTTGTAGTCTGAGATGTTACTGCAAAGGGTCCAGAACTTCCATCTACGGTAACAGTCATAAAATCAAAATCTGATTGTGGAAATTGCCCTGTTCCGTTAGCCTCTGATCTATCCCTTACGGTGAGTGCAAAATTTAAAGACCTAGCAACTGTTGATACAGTTTCCCATGAGGTATTATCTACGGTTTCTACAGGATTTGTTTCTGTTAATTGTCCAGATAAAACTCTAGACTTTATTGGCATATATCTAATAGGGTCAGTACTGGGAGGTCTAGATCTCCATACAGCGCCTGATGTTTTGGTAGGACCAAAATTACTACTGGTGGTTGTCCCTGAATCTATTTGTTCCCAAGTATATGTCAATTCATCTCCTGAATCTGCATCAGTAGCTGAACCTACTAATTTAAATGCAGTTCCTTGTGGAATTGTGTAATCGTCTCCCGCATCTGCAATTGGTGGATTATTTGAAATTTCAGTGGAGGTCCAACAGGTTCTATTATCTAAATTATTTAAAACTTGATTAATAGTTCCGTAGTGAAAATAAGGGTCACTGTGATCTTGAACGTCATTAGATCCTGTAATACCTGCATACCCCATAATAGTAGTTCCACTCCCTGGCTCATAATTTACTCCAGTACCTTCACTACTTTGTGAAAAGGTGTGATTTCCACCCATTTGGTGACCAATTTCATGGGGTACATAATCAATATCGAAAAAATCATCCATGTTTGGACCACCATCATTATCAGTAAAAGAATGTGATGAAAAACCACTTCCTTTTTGACCATCTACACAAACACATCCTATACAACCAGCGTTCCCATTATTACCACCATAATTAAATAAATGTCCTATATCATAGTTTGCTTCACCTATCACAGAGGTTAATGTTGATTGAAGCTGACTGTTGAAACTTCCAGAATAGGGATCTGTAGCCGCTATGGGATAAATAATTTCTGTTCCTGAAACTAACTGAAAGGTTACTGCCATGTCAACTTCAAAAACTTCATTTGATCTATTAAGAGTAGAAACCACAGCGGCTAATGCATCTTCCTGCGCGTCTCCATTTGTATCATCTCCATCGTCCCAGAAATTTGTATACTCACCTGTTGTTGAAATTGCAATTCTCAATGTTCTTAAAATTTGATCATTAGCATCTCTTGAATAAGAGTTGATCTCCTTAATTGGTATAAGTTCATTTTCAGTTAAACATTCAAAGTCTTTTTTTGAAGTTATTCGAACTCCTCTGTCATATGTAATGTAATCTGATGTATTTCCTTTTCCTAGAGGAACTGTAAACAGGGTAGGTTTGTTTAAATAGGAGGTCATTGTTTTTACACCCTGCGGAGTAACACTAAAACGAATTCTAGCTCCGGGATTGTCTAAACTAAAACCTATATATGTTTTAATATTCGGATATTTGATTGCAACAGCTGGAGCCAACAAAAAGGTTTCATAAACCTTAAAACGCTCCATATTTCCTTTTTCATCAGGAAAATTAACTACCACTGAATATTTAGAACTTTGATTTGTTCTTGAGGGAGCATTAACCAACTTAGCTTTTAATTTATCATAATCTAAAGAGAATATTTGGTATTTATCTTTTTGTAAATTTTTCACATAAGAGGAATACTCTGGTGAATTTAATTTAGATTTTTTCCAAAAATTAGATTGAGAAAAGCAAACAGAGGTGGCAAAAAGCACCATTAAAATAAAAATAATATTTTTCATGTTTTTAAAGATTTAAATATTAAAGGGCAAGCTCTTCAAAGATAATTAAATAATTATCTTTACATGCAATGAAAACTAATAAAAATATTTTGCTAAAAGACCTTGGGCTAAGGGATTACAAAGCTATATGGGAATACCAAACTACCTTATTAACAAGTATTATTGATGTAAAAAGACAAAACAGGAAAGAGCATACGACGCATCCCACAAAAAATTATTTTCTTTTTGTTGAACACCCTCATGTATATACTTTAGGGAAAAGTGGAAACCTTAGCAATCTATTAATTAATGAACAACAATTAGCAGAAAAAAACGCAACCTACTACAAAATAAATAGAGGTGGAGATATTACCTATCATGGACCCGGTCAAATCGTAGGCTATCCTATCCTAGACCTTGAGAACTTTTTCACAGACATACATAAATACCTAAGATTTCTTGAAGAAGTAATTATTAAAACACTCGCTGAGTATGGTATTAAAGGGGAAAGAAGTGACGGAGAAACTGGAGTTTGGATTGATACAGGTACCCCATTTGCCCGAAAAATTTGTGCTATGGGAATTCGAAGTAGTCGCTGGGTTACTATGCACGGTTTTGCTTTAAATGTAAATACTAATCTTGGATTTTTTGATCATATTATACCCTGTGGAATAAAAGGTAAAGCTGTCACGTCTTTAGAAGTTGAGCTTGGAAAAAAAATTGAACTTAATGAAGTAAAGAAAAAAATACTCATTCATTTTAAAACACTTTTTGAGGTTGAAAAATTCGAATCAAATATCAAATTTTAATTGAGAGGGTAAGAGCTTAAAGGTTTTTCTGTGATACTTTGTAATTCCATATTCTTGAATTGCTTTTCTGTGCTCTTTTGTTGGGTATCCTTTATTATTTTTCCAATTATAAAATGGAAATTCTTTGTGTATTTTTTCCATAAAATCATCTCTGTATGTCTTAGCTAACACAGATGCTGCAGCTATACTCAAGTATTTAGCATCGCCTTTAACGATGGTTTCGAAAGGGACATCCTTATAGGGTTTAAATTTATTTCCATCAACAATAATATATTCAGGTGTTATTGACATCATTGAAATAGCGCGCTGCATTCCTGTTATTGATGCCTGCAATACGTTTAATTGATCTACTTCCTTTTCATTTATAAATGAAACACCAAACGCTAAAGCATCCTTTTCTATGATGGGCCTAAGTTTTTTTCTCTTTGCTTCAGAGAGCTGTTTAGAATCGTTTAATAGTTTGTTATGATAATCTAAAGGTAGAATTACAGCGGCAGCAACAACAGGTCCAGAAAGACATCCTCTCCCTGCCTCGTCTGTACCCGCCTCAAATTGATATCCACTAAAATTATTTTTCAACATAGTGCAAATTAACATTTTTTGAAGACAATTATTTTAATTCTTCTCCTTTAAAAGTTTACTTTTGTTTTTACAATCTTCATTTTAAATGAAAAGAATTATTTACTTCGTTTTTTTAGTGTGTTTATCTACCACTTACAGCTATGGTCAAAAAGACATTCGCCTTAGTAAGCAAAGAAAAGGAAAGAATATGTCAAACTTGGTATTTAATGATAGTGTTGTACAAGACAATAGTGGAACTAAGAAAATTAATTTGAGTGCTAAAACTAAGTATACAGATTATAAAATTTTTTCATTCCTCGGAGATACTTCTTATGTAGATACAACTCTAAATATAAATAAACATTACAAATTTAATTTTTTGAGAAAGGATAATTTTGGCTTATTACCCTTTCATAATATTGGTCAAACTTTTAATCGACTTACTTATGATTTTGATGAGATTAATACTACTCCAAATATTGGTTTTACAGCCAAACAGTTTTCTTTCAATACCACAAGAGATATTAATTATTATGAAGTTCCTACCCCAACTTCAGAAATTATGTTCTTAACTACACTTGAACAAGGTAGGTTTTTAGATTCTTTTTTTACCTTAAATTTCTCTAGAAGGCTCAATGTTTCAATAGCCTATACTGGGCTGCGCTCTCTTGGAAAATACCGCTCAGCTTTGGTGAGTCAGGGAAACTTTAGAACAACATTCCACTATGAGACAAAAAATAATCAATATCACGTTAGAGGGCATATTGCTACACAGGATATTTTAAATGAAGAAAGCGGAGGACTTACTGCAGAATCTATACTTGCTTTTACAAATAATGACCCCAATTTTTCAGACAGGGCTAGACTTGATGTAAATTTAGATGATACAGAAAATTATCTGCAGGGCTCTAGAGTATATTTAGAACAAGATTATCAACTTCTTTCTTCCAAAGACTCGGCTAATCAAAAAGACTTTACAAACCTAAAGATTGGTCATATCCTTGTTAGCAGTAAAAATACATATGAATTTAGACAAAACGCTCCTAGTAATTTTATAGGTGCTACCAATTACTCTGGAAACATTAGAGATGATGTTAAAAATACGTTTTTAAAAAATCAGTTTTTTTTAGAATTTAACTCAAAATACGTCCTAGGAACCTTCAAAGCAAAGACTAGTATCATGAATTATTCTCATGGATATGACAATATCATAAATCAAACTAGCAATATAAATACCAGGAAATTGAGAGGAAGTGCCATCTCTTTTGGTGCTGACTGGAGAGCTAAAGTGAGTAAATTTCAATTAGACGCCAGTGGTGAAATTACACCAGGGGCTGCAAGGCTAGCTGGAACAAATCTTCGCGGGAATTTATCTTTCAAAAAAGATAGTCTGTTTTACATAAAGGCCGGTGTTTTGTTAAATTCTAAATCACCAAATTTTAATTATCTTCTTCACCAAAGCACTTATGATGCATACAATTGGGAAAATGATTTTGAAAATATAAGAACTCAAAATCTAGGATTTCAGATGGATTCAAGATGGTTCAATGCAGCCGTAAATTTGACAAATATTGAAAACTACACCTATTTTGATGAAAATAATAAACCTCAACAATATTCGGAAAATGTTACTTACTTAAAAGTTAAAGCATCAAGAGAATTTATATATAAAAAATTTGCACTAGATAATACCATTATGTACCAAAATGTAAGTGGAGGATCTGCTGTTTTTAGAGTCCCTGACTTCATCACTAGAAATACATTATACTATTCAGATTATTGGTTTAAAGGAAAACCTATGCAGGTTCAAATCGGTGCTACGTTTAACTACTTTACAACTTATAAAGCCAATGCTTACAATCCGGTGTTAGCAGAATTTACGCTGCAAAATTCTGAAGATATTGGTTTCCCTACTGTAGACTTATTTTTTAACGCACAAATAAGAAGAACACGAATTTTTTTCAGAGTAGACAACGCACTCTCTGACTTTGGAAAAAGAAATTATTTTTCTGCTCCTAATTACCCTTACAGAGATTTCACCATAAGATTTGGATTAGTTTGGAATTGGTTTATTTAGTGGTTAACTGTCTTATTTTAATTCTTAACGCAGCAAATAATAAGGTAGTGAATGGAGACAACCAATTAAAAATTGCATAAATAAAATACTCTCCAACACTTACTCCAAGCACACCAGAATGATAGGCCCCACAGGTATTCCAAGGAATTAATACTGATGTAACTGTTCCAGAATCTTCTAGGGTTCTACTTAAATTTTCGGGAGCCAAACCTTTTTCTTTAAATGCTTTAGAGTACATTTTACCTGGTACCACTATCGCCAAATATTGATCTGAAGCAGTAAAATTTAATCCAATACATGTAAATACTGTACTGGCAAACAAACCAAAAACAGAATCAAAAAGGTGTAACATAAAGCTACTAATCTTAGCCAAGGCTCCAATGGCATCCATAATTCCTCCAAAAACCATGGCACATAAAATAAGCCAAATAGTTCCCATCATTTTTGCCATACCTCCAGCTGTAAATAACTTTGCTAAAATTTCATTGTCTGTTGCCACAGCAGTATCTACAGTTATTGCAGTCATTAACCCTTTGTAGGCAGAGTTAAATGTTAATTCAGTTGCACCTGCAATATTTATAACAATTTGTGGTTGAAAAAATAAGGCAAAAACTGCTGCTAGAAGTGTTCCTGCTAATAAAGCTATTAAAGGTGGTGTTTTTTTTACAATAAGAACAATTACAATAACTGGCACTAAAAACAACCAAGGACTAATATTGAATGCCTTATCAATATCTAACAACATTGCTGAAGTATCAGCATTACCATTAACAGTGAGGGTAAGTCCTATGATTATAAAAATAATTAGAGTGACTAAAAATGTAGGAACTGTAGTGTAGGACATATACTTTATATGTGTAAATAAATCAGTTCCTGCCATTGCTGGGGCTAAGTTAGTAGTATCTGACATTGGTGACATTTTATCACCAAAATAAGCACCAGATAAAACTGCACCTGCTGTCATTCCTAAAGAAATATCTAAAGCTCCTGCTATTCCAATTAAAGCAATTCCTACGGTAGCTGATGTAGTCCAAGAACTTCCCGTTGCAACAGATATAACCGCACAAATAACTAAACATGCTGGTAAGAATATTGTGGGGTTCAAAATTTGTAATCCATAATAAATCATTGTGGGTATAATACCGCTAACTAGCCAGGTACCCGCTAAAGCTCCAACCATCAATAGAATAAATATAGCTCCAGAGGTAGACTTAACATTCTCTGCTACCTCATCCATCATTCTAGAAAAGGAAACCTTATTTCTAAAACCAACTATTGAAGCTACAGCACCTCCTATTAAAAGTATAAACTGATTTGAACCACTTAATGAATCATCTCCAAAAATAAAAACATTATAGGCCAACAGCCCAACTAAAATAAAAACAGGAATTATGGCCTCAAAAATTGAAAGTTCACTATTCTTAGTAATTTTTTGGTCTTGCATTTTTTTTGTTTTTGTTTTGTAATGTTACGATTTTAGATGAAGCTGTGCAAGTGAAATGAGTTAGTTACATTTGTACTGATGGATTCAATTACTCAAATTGTTTTGGGGGCCGCTTGTGGCGAAATAGCTTTAGGAAAAAAAATAGGAAATAAAGCCATTCTGTTCGGTGCTATTGGAGGTACAATTCCAGATTTAGATGTACTGATTGGAAAGCTGTTTTACACCAATGAAATAGATAGCCTCGCTTTTCATAGAGGAATCATGCATTCGATACCTTTTGCCATAGTAGGAGCCTTAATTTTTGGATTTCTATCCTATAAAGTATATGATTACGGTTACTTGAGAAGAGGAACTACTAGTCTAAAAGATTGGATCTGGTTGTTCTTTTTATCTATTTTAACTCATCCCATTTTAGATAGCTTCACTCCTTACGGGACACAATTATTTTTACCCTTCTCAGATTACAGAGTTGCTTTTAACAATATAGCTGTTGTAGATCCACTTTACACCCTTCCCTTACTACTGTGTGTGAGTATTACTATGTTTTTTAATCGAAAAAACTCTAAACGAAAAACATGGACAAAAGCTGGCCTTTATCTTAGTTCTGCATATATGATCTTGACCATTGGTAATAAATTATATGTAGATCATTTTTTTAAGACCTCCTTTAATCAGGCTAAAATAAATTACTCCAGATTTAGTACCCAACCTACAATTTTGAACAATTTTTTATGGTATGCAGTTGCAGAAACTGATAAAAACTATACAGTTAGTTTTTATTCAATTTTTGATGACACCAACACACCTATCAACTTTATATATATTCCTAAGAATCATAAGTTATTAGATGTAGATCATCCGGATATAAAAACTTTACGTTGGTTTAGTAATGAATTTTACACATTAAGTATTCTAAACAATAAAATTATTTATAAAGATTTACGCTATCCATTACTAGATCTAAGAGATTCAACTTCCTCTTTATTTAGTTTTGAATTGATCAAAGAGGGGAATAGATGGAATACCAAAAGCCTTTCAAAAGAAAGATTTAAAGATAGCAACATGAAAGAATTATCAAAAGATTTATTCTACAGAGCTTTTAGAGATTTTTAAATTGAAACGAAAGATTCACCTGTTAAAACGCCAACCTCTTTCATACACTTTTTTATAGTTTGATATGTTCTTTCGATATTGTTGTCTAAGCCTATAGAAAAACGAATTAAACCGTTAGATAATCCCATTTCCGCTTGTTCATCCTCAGGAATTTCTGAAGAAGTTGATGTTCCTGGAGCAGAAAATAATGTTTTATAAAAACCTAAACTTACCGCTAAATAGCCAACATTGTTATGTTGCATGGTTTCCATGAGTGCATTGGCCTTTTCTAAAGAACCAGCATCTATAGTTAACATACCTCCATACCCGTACTCAATATTCATCATAGCAGTAAATAATTCATGAGATGGATGTGATTTTAAACCTGGATACACGGTTTTAATTCCATCAGCTTCAAACTTATTGGCCAAATAAGAAGCATTATAACTATGCTGCTTCATACGAATGTGAAGCGTTCTTAAATTTTTCAGAATTGAAGAGGCACGAAAGCTATCCATGGTAGACCCCAAAAGCATACTAGCACCATCGATAACACTTCTTAGTTGGTCTATAAATTCTTGACTTCCACAAACCACACCACCAACTGCATCTGAAGAACCATTTATAAATTTTGTTAAACTGTGCACCACAACATCTGCTCCTAGTTGAATAGGAGAAATAGACAATGGTGAAAAGGTATTATCTACGACCAACGTTAAAGAATACTTTTTTGCCAAAGCAGCTAATCCTTTGATATCGGCTACCTCTAATAAAGGGTTACTTACAGATTCACAGTATAAAACCTTAGTATTCTCAGTAATTGAAGCCTCCACTATTTCTAAATTTGTAATGTCTACAAATGAAGTTTGAATGGCTAACCTAGGTGTAAAGTTCTTTAAAAATGCATAGGTTCCTCCGTAAATAGTTCTGCTAGAAACAATATGATCACCTGCACCACACAATTGCAATAATACAGGAGTAATAGCACCCATTCCAGAGGCAGATACATTAGCTGTTTCTGTTCCTTCCATAGCGGCAAGTGCTTCACCTAAACATAAATTACTTGGTGTCGTATGACGAGAGTATAAATGACATCCATCTGTGTTCCCTTCAAAGGTGTCAGCCATGGTTTTGGCTGCCATAAAAGTATAGGTTGATGAATCTGAAATAGAAGGGTTTACACCTCCAAACTCTCCAAAGTTTTGAAGATCTTGAATATTGTCTGCTGGATTGAAACTCATATCTGAAGTATTTTTATCAAATTTAATTATAAATAGATAATTTATCAATTAAAATACACAATAACAGAATATTTTTAATTAAAAAACATTAATAATAAATAAAAAATCTTTAATTTTATATTTTAATTGAATTATTTAGAAAATTTTTCGGTTACTTATTTTTAAAATAAATACCTCATTAAATCATATTTATGAAATTGGATTACATTGATAAAAAGTTAATTAGTCTACTTCAAAATGACAGTAAACAAACCAGCAAACAACTTTCTTTACAATTAAATTTATCAGTAACAGCTGTATATGAACGAATAAAAAAACTGGAAAAAGAAGGTGTGATAAAAAAATACGTAGCTATTATAGATAAAGAAAAAATCAATAAATCTTTTCTTATTTTTTGCCATGTAAAACTACTCCAACACTCTAAAGAGTTTTTGTCAAATTTTGAAAAAGAAATTCTAAAACTAGATGAGGTTTCTGAGTGTTTTCACGTCAGTGGAGATTATGATTACATCATAAAAATTCATGTTTCTGACATGAAAGAGTATCGTGAATTTATGGTTACTAAACTTACTACCATTAAGCATATTGGGAGTACGCATAGTACCTTTAGCATAGAACAGGTTAAGAGTACAACTGAAATTCAAGTATAATAAAAAAGCCCAAAACTATGTTTTGGGCTTTTGGTTACTTGTTTGAATGTGATCCGTCACAAAATCCTTGTGAGTCTGATGTGTTTCCACATCCACATTTTGGTCTGTCGATTTTTAAAGTTTTCATATGTGTTAATTTTGATATTATTTAGTTACTACTGTGAAAGACATCTCTACTAAATCATCAATAAATTTATCTTTTAAGCCTTCAATCCATCTTTTTGAACCGTATTTTACATTAAAGTCTGCACGATCTATATTAAACAATTCACTTTTAAAAGTGGTTATACCATCTACAGTTGAAACAGATGCAGGAATGGTGATACTTTTAGTTACATCTTTAATCGTTAAGTTTCCTGTTACTGCTAGACTCCCTTCAACCTCTAATACTGAAGTGATTACAAACTTGGAGGTTGGATATACTTCAACATCAAAAAAATCTGGAGATTTCAAATGTTTTTCAATATTTGCTGCACCATCACTTCCTACCATGTCTAAATTTTTTATGGTATTCATATCTATTACAAACTCTCCTCCTTTTAAAACATCATTTTCTAATAGCATTCCTCCACTTTTAAAGGCTACGGTTCCGTCATGAGAACCTGTGGGTTTGGTTCCTTTCCATGTCATAACAGAAGCCGTTAAATCTACATTGTTTACCATACTAGTTTCTTCAACTTTAACCTCCTCTTTTGCAACAATTTTTTCTTTTTTTTCTCCTTTACAAGAAAATAAAACAGTAGAAACAACTACTACCGCAATCATTATTTTTTTCATTTTTTAATTAATTTAAATTAGTTTCCATGGCAAATATATATTAATTATTTTCCATGGAAACTAAAAAAATGTTAAAATTTATTTTTTGTGTCTATGATAATGGTTACGGGACCATCATTATGAATCTCCAACTCCATATGAGAACCAAACTTTCCAGTTTGAATATTTTTACCAAGCTTAGATTCTAAAGTATCTATAAACTTAGTGTACAAAGGAATGGCTATTGCAGGTTTGGCAGCTTTAGTGTAACTGGGTCTATTCCCTTTTTTGGTAGAAGCATATAAAGTAAATTGACTCACTACAATTATATCTCCATTACAATCGAGTAAAGAATCATTCATGATCCCTTCTTTATCATTAAAAATTCTAAGATTTATAATTTTATTGGAAAGCCAATCGATGTCTTCCTGAGTATCTGATTCTTCAATTCCGAGCAAAACAAGGACACCATGATCAATAGTTGCAACTTTATTATCTTCTATAGTCACACTTGCTTTAGATACTCTCTGAATAACTGCTTTCATTAAATTTTATGATTTTAAAACCCAACTAACTAGTCCCAAATATCGGTTCTATAATTTTCTTCTTCACCTTCTATAATTTGGAGGTAACTTTTATAACGAGACCATGAAACCTTTCCTTCCTCTAAAGCATCTTTTACAGCACATTGAGGTTCATTAACGTGTATACAATTATGAAACTTACACCTATTTTTTAGGGCAAAAAACTCAGGAAAATAATCCCCTAGTTCTTCTTTTTCTATAGCGACCACACCAAAACCTTTAATGCCCGGTGTATCAATAATTTTAGCATCAAAACTTAGATCAAACATTTCTGCAAAAGTAGTAGTATGTTGTCCCTGCTGATGTTGATCTGATATTTGTTTTGTTTTTAAGTTTAATCCAGGCTCTAAAGAATTTAATAATGTTGTTTTACCTACTCCTGAATGTCCAGAAAATAAACTAGTCTTTCCTTTCATTAGGTCTTTTATCCTATTTAGGTTTATATTTTTAATGGCAGAGACCTCCACACAGGTATACCCGATAGCTTCATAAATACCTTTTAAGTATAAAATTTCACCTTTTTCTTCTGCTTTGTAACTATCTATCTTATTGAATACTAAAACTACTTGTATAGAATACGCTTGAGCAGTAACTAAAAATCGATCTATAAATGTGGTTAGGGTTGGTGGATTATTAATGGTAATTAACAGAAAAGCTAGGTCTATATTTGAAGCAATAATTTGGGTTTGCTTAGACAAATTCACAGATTTACGAACTATATAATTTTTTCTCTCATGAATAAACTTAATTACTCCAATTTCCTCATCACCTTTACTTTCAACATCAAATTCTACAGTATCACCAACTGCAATAGGATTGGTACTTTTTATCCCTTTTATTCTAAATTTACCCTTTATTCTACATTGATAAAGGTCTCCTTGTTCAGACTTTACAAAATACCAACTTCCAGTAGATTTATAAATAGTTCCTGTCATTTAGCAAAGTAAATCAATTCTTGATAAAAATATTGTACATTTGAAGTGTAATTTAATAAAACCAATTATTATGAAAAAAATTTATTTAATCATTGCTTTGTTAGCAAGTGCCCTCACCTCTGAAGCTCAAGTTTATGAATATCAAGTAATCACAAGTGTAGAATCTATTATACCAAGTGGTCTTGGTAGATCAAGATTGATCTCTTCTAATGAAAACCGAAATTACAAAGACTTTACTACTACAAGAACAGATGGAAAAAAAGTAAAAGATAAGAGAAATAAATCTGATCGATCTGACATTAGAGTTAAAAATTTTGATGAAACTAAATTATTAAACTTCTTTAATATTGCTGGTATTCGTTTTCAAAATATTGCAGCTAATGACGCAGTAATTAGCTCAAAAATAAACACCATGTCAGAGAATGGATGGGAACTAGCTTTTGTTTCGAGTGCTGTTGAGAGTGATGCAGGTGATAAAGATGGTAATGGTATATTTGTTACTAGATATATCTTTAAAAGAGTAAAAGAATAAAAAAAAGCGGCTTATAAGCCGCTTTTTTTATTATCCATTCATTATTTTTTCTTGATGGTTTATAGACTCTTGGTGAATGGCTTTAAATACCCTTAAGATAAATTCTTCACTAAGTTTATTCTGCTCTCCTTCTAAAATCATTTTTCCTAATATCTCATTCCATCTCTTAGATTGAAGCACCGCAACATTCTTATCTTTTTTAAGCGCTCCTATGGCATCAGCTATTTTCATACGTTTCCCTAAAATATCTATCAATTGATGATCTATCACATCAATCTGAGTTCTCAAGGTATTTAATGAATTTCTGTATTCTGCCTCTGTATCTGTTTCTTTTCTAATTTTTAAATCCTCCATCATTTGAATAAGCGTATTTGGAGTTACTTGTTGCGCAGCATCACTCCATGCATTGTCTGGATCTACATGAGACTCGATCATTAAGCCATTAAAATTTAAATCTAAAGCCGTTTGTGATACTTCAAAAATCATATCTCTTTTTCCTGTGATGTGAGAGGGATCACATATTAATGGTAAATCTGGAAAACGATTTTGTAATTCAATAGCAATTTGCCATTCTGGATTGTTACGATATCTAGTTTTTTCGTAGGTCGAAAAACCTCTGTGAATGACCCCCAAATTTTTAATATTAGCAGAATACAATCTTTCTATTCCACCTAACCAAAGGGCCAAATCAGGATTTACTGGGTTTTTAACCAGTACAATTTTATCTGTTCCCTCCAATGCATCTGCAATTTCTTGAACAATAAATGGACTTACAGTAGACCTAGCGCCTATCCATAACAAATCAATATCATGCTCTAAGGCTAACTTAACATGGGCAGCATTCGCAACTTCGGTTGCCGTCTTCATTCCAGTTTCTGCTTTCACCTTTTGAAGCCACTTTAACCCTAAGGCTCCTACGCCTTCAAAATTTCCTGGACGTGTTCTTGGTTTCCAAATTCCAGCCCTAAAATAACTTACATCAGAATCTTTTAATTCGTGCGCGATCTTTAATACTTGATCTTCTGTTTCTGCACTACAAGGCCCTGCTACTACGAGTGGGTGATCTAAACCTAAATCATCCAACCATGTTTTTAATTCTTTTGTATTTTTCATCTTTACTTATTAATTTTTGCTACTTCTTTTACTTAATTATTTATTATATATATCTTTTTATTTGATCCCTTTTAGAATTGTTGAAATGTGATTAGTTTTTTGCATCTCTTCAAAAACTTGATCAAACTTATGTGCTTCCATTAATTTTTTAAACTGCTTTAAATTTCCAATATACTCATCAAGCGTTTCTACAATATTCTCTTTATTTTGTTCAAAAATAGGAGTCCACATGGCAGGAGAGCTTTTGGCTAATCTTACGGTAGATTCAAATCCACTCCCAGCCATATCAAAAATATCTCGCTCATTTTTTTCTTTATCTATAACGGTTTTCCCCAACATAAAGGAACTAATGTGAGATAAATGCGATACATAAGCAATATGCTTATCATGTGAAACTGCATCCATATATCGAATCCTCATCCCTATTTTAGAGAAAATTTCTAGTGCTTTTTCTTGTAGTTTAAACGCTGTTTTTTCTACTTCACAGATGATATTGGTTTTTTGTTTATACAAACCTTTTAATGCTGCTTTAGGTCCTGAAAACTCTGTTCCTGCTATTGGATGAGCCGCTAAAAAATTTCTTCTTTTTGGATGGTCTTTTATTACCTCACATATACGTTGTTTGGTAGATCCTACATCTATAACTAAGGTGTTGTCATGAATAATATCTAAAACTTTTGGCAATACACTTAAAGCAACATCTACAGGTATAGTTAAAAAGACTACATCTGCTTTATGAACATCTTCAAAACTAGCTTCTCTATGAATGACCCCAAATTCTAAAGCCTCTTTGAGATGTTGAGCATTCTTATCTATGCCATAAATAACAGCTTCAGGATATTCTTGTTGAATATCTAGTGCAAAACTCCCACCAATTAAACCTGTTCCAATGATAAAAACTTTCATGTTATAATCTTTCTAATGCTTCCTTAATTTTATCCTCTGGCACACACAATGAAAATCGAATATACCCTTCTCCATTACTTCCAAAAATTGACCCTGGGGCTATAAAAATAGATTTGTTGTACAACAAATCATCTACCATACTTTCCGCTTCCACATCTTTGGGAGTTTTTGCCCAAACAAACATACCTGTAGTATCTTTATTGTAACTGCATCCTAGAGCATCCGCTATTTTCCAAACAAGCTTTCTTCTTTTCTCATAGACAGTATTCATTGCTGTAAACCAGGTTGAACTCACATTTAAAGCAGCAATAGCACCTTGCTGTATTCCATAAAACATTCCAGAATCCATTTGTGTTTTCACCTTTAAAACCTCTTTCAAAAAAGAGCTTGCGCCCAACATCATACCTACTCTCCATCCTGCCATATTAAAAGATTTACTTAATGAGTTTAACTCTAAAGCCGTTTCTTTTGCACCTCTTAGTTTTAAAATACTTTGAGGATTATTGTTTAACACAAAACTATAGGGATTATCGTTTATAATTAAAATCTGATGTTTTTTACCAAAAGCTATTAATTTTTCAAATAAGGCTTCAGTAGCTTTTGCTCCTGTTGGCATATGTGGATAATTTACCCACATCATTTTTATATTGGATACATCCTCTTTTTCCAGTTGCTCAAAATCTGGCTCCCAATTGTTTTCTGAAGTCAACTCATAAAAGACAGGAGTAGCCTCTACCAAATTAGTAACAGAGGTATAGGTTGGGTATCCTGGATTTGGAATTAATACCTGATCTCCTTTATTTAAAAAAGCCATAGATATGTGTAAAATTCCTTCCTTGCTACCCATTAATGGTAGGATTTCATCATTTAGGCTTACCTCAACTTCATAATTTGCTTTATAAAAATCTGCCACAGCTTCTCTAAATTCAGGCAGTCCCTGATAGCTCTGATATTTATGAGCTCCTTCAATATCAACAGCTTTTTTAATGGCTTCAATTACTTCATTAGGAGGCTGTAAATCTGGACTTCCTATTCCCATATTTATAATGGGTTTTCCCTCAGATGCCAGTGCCCTAACCTCTCTTAATTTCTTAGAGAAATAATATTCCTGAACCGTATTTAATCTATTGGCTACTTTCATCATTATCTACCATTTTTATAGGTTCCTAAAATTTTGAATTCTTCAGCCATAATTTTTATGATTTTCACTAGCTTTTGATAATCTGAATACTTTTCAAAGGTTACATCCACAAAAAAGGAATATTTCCATGGAGTTTCTATGACAGGCAAAGATTGAATTTTTGTTAAATTCATTTTACAATCACTCAACACGTTTAAAACTGCTGCTAGACTTCCTCTTTTATGATTTAATTGAAATTTTAATGACGCTTTGTTTATTTGACTTGGAATAAGTTTTGGCTTTTCTGTTTGAACAATCACAAATCTTGTAGCATTGTCTTTCATGGTCTGTATATCATCCTCTAGTACCTGCAACCCAAATATCTCAGCAGCAATTTTTGGAGCAATTGCGGCTATCCCTTTTAAATTTTCATTAGCAATTCTTTTGGCAACTTCTGCTGTATCTACATCTTCAACCAATTTAATATGTGGATGTTTTTTAAAAAACTCTTTACATTGCAATAGGGCCATAGGATGAGACCAAACCTCATTTATACTATTTATAGTTTGATTAGGTAATGCCATTAAATGATGGTGAATGTTTAAATATTCTTCCCCTACAATATGTAAATTATTTGAATCTATAAGTGCGTAATTTGGTATTATGGAACCTGCAATTGTATTCTCAATAGCCATAACTCCATCAGTAGCAGAACCCTCCAACAAATGGGCAACTAGGGCATCAAAAGACATACACTCTTTGAGTTGAATGTTTTCACCATAAAAGTCTCTAGCAACTTTATGATGATTTGAACCCTCTGCTCCTTGTATGGCAATAATTTTATTCATTTATATCAAAAAAAAATCTCGAATTAGATTCGAGACTTTCTGTTATATAGTTTTTTTTACAATATACATGGAGTCTCAACTCTTACTAAAAAAGTAGAAGTAGAAAAAGAAACTGTTCCAAACGTATTGCATAGTTGTTTTTATTTTATATTGGACAAATCTAAGTATTAAATTTACATAAACAAATAATAGTGTCCTGATTTTAAAATAAATATGAAATTAACAAATTAGTAGGCCTTATTTTGACATTTTAATAATTTAGAGATAAAACAAGGGTACTAAAGCCCTAATAATATTATGAATTTGTTAGGTAATATATTGCTGATTTTTAACTTTATTTGCGCTTATGAAAAGGTATGCATTATTACTTATTTTTATACTGGTTTGTAAAGCAAACGCCCAAAAGCTAGAAAAATATAAAAAACTATATCCATCAGAGGATGTGGTGAGACTTCAACAAGAGATTATCATTAACATAAAACTTAATGATGGAAAGATTACGATAAACAAATCAATTTTTGAAGAAGATCTTTATTTAAACAACACTGCTCATTTAAATTCTAAGAGAAATCTCAGTTATTCCACATTCTTTTCTCTTGATAACATAGAAGCATCAACATTTAACTACAATGGTAAAGCTTATGAGGAAACAATTGTGTCTAATTTTAATGAAAAGAACAATTTAGAAGATTCATTTTATGATGATTCTAAAGAAGTGAGTTTTATTTACCCCAACCTTTCTCAAGGAAGTAAAACACAACTAAAAGTTGTATATGATATAAAAAATCCTAGATTTTTAAGTGCCTTTTATTTTGGTGATTTTTTTCCTATTGTTCAGAATAAAGTTACCATCATTGCCCATAAAGACATTCAACTTTTATTTAAACCTTTTCATACAGAAAACACTCAAATCTCTTTCAGCAAGAAAAGAAAAGGTGACAACACTATTTATACCTGGAAAAAATTAAATAGTAAAAAGTTTGAATTTGAGAAAAATGCACCTAGTTTTAGGGCAGTATTACCTCATATAGTTCCTATCATAACTTCTTTCAAAGTCAATAAAAAAACTGAAAAATTATTAGGCAGTGTTAAGGGCCTTTACCAATGGTATTTCTCTTTGGTAGAAAATATTAATACGGAGGAAACAGATCCAGCACTTATAAAATTAGTTGAAGAACTTACCCAGGGGAAAACAACTGATTTAGAAAAGGTGAAAGCTATATATTATTGGACTCAACAAAATATAAAATACATTGACTTTGAGTATGCTTTGGGTGGGTTTATCCCTAGAGAAGCCAATGAGGTTTTTAAAAAAAAATATGGAGATTGTAAAGACAATTCAAGTATTCTTTTTAAAATGTTAGAAATAGCAGGATTGCATGGTAATCTTACTTGGATTGGAACGCGAAAAATACCATACACCTATGAAGATGTTCCTACTCCTGCAGCAGACAATCACATGATTTTATCCTATCAAAATGAAGGAAAGACCTATTATCTTGATGCTACTGGAAGATATATTCAAATAGAATATCCATCATCTTTTATTCAAGGGAAAGAAGCCTTGATAGGTGATGGAAATAGTTTTAATATTAAACGTGTTCCTGTAGTTCCTGCCCAAATGAATAGTGTTGTGGATACCACTTACATTAAAATATCTGGAAAAGATATTCTTGGAAGATCTAACACCACATTATCGGGTTACCTCAAAAATAATTTATTTTACAATCTAGAAAATACCAGAAAAGAGGCTGATGTTAAAGAAGTATACAACAAGCGTTTTTTAAAAGGCAGCAATAAGTTTTTAATTACTTCATTTACAGAAAAGCATAAGTTTAGTTATGAAAAAGACTTTTCGGTATCCTATGACTTTAGTATTCAAGATTATGTTCAAAATATTGGCTCAGAAATTTTTATAAACCCTCATTTCAATAAAATTGTATCTTCTGTAAAAACAAAGGAAGACAGACAATATGACATTGAATTTGATTATAAGAAACAGTTCTCCTATACTAACATTATAGAAATTCCTGAAGGTTATTCTGCATCTTATATTCCAAAATCTGTATCTTTTTCAGACGATTTAATATCAATTCGTCTTTCCTATTCAAGGATTAATAATACGGTTGTATGTCAACAAGATGTTGTTTTGAATTTTATTAAGTTAAATAAAGAACAACAGAAAAAAGTAAATACATTTGTAAACAAAGTTGAAAAAGCTTCAAAAGAAATTATCATTTTAAAGAAAAAATAACCACTTTCATGACTTCCATAAAAAGTTTCCTTTTATTTCTATGCATCACCTGTAACAGCATTGCTCAAACAGCACCTTTTTACAAAAGCTATGACTGGGAAAAAAGTCCAAACTATGCTATTGAAGCAATCGATACAGATATGATTGCCCTAAAAGAAAAAGTAGTTACTGAGTTTTACTTTGAAGATCAAGACTTAACAGAGTATTATTTAGAACATAAAGTTTTGTTATTAAATTCAGATGATAGAATTGAAGAATACAATAAAATCTATTTACCCTTTTCTAGCAGTGCTTCGCTTCAAGTAAATAAAGCCCGAGTTATCCAAAAAACAGGAGAAGTTATTGAATTAGATGAATCAAAAATTCTCTCTGCAGAAAACGAAGAAACGGGAAGAAAATACAAATATTTTGCCCTTGAAGGGATTGAAAAAGGAAGTATTGTAGAGTATTATTATGTGGTTAAAAGAAGACCAAAATACCAAGGTGCAAGACTCGATATTCAAACCGATTATGATAAACAAATCGTAGAATTTGATTTGTATGCCCCATCCAATTTACTCTTTACTTTTAAAAGTTTTAATCTTGAGACAACAGTTACTAAAGATGAGACCTCCTTAGATAAAATGCATTGGCAATTTTCTGCCAAAAATATAGAAGGTTTAGATAGTGAAGAACAAGCACCTTACTATGCCTCATTAGGGTATCTAATGTACAAACTTTATAAAAACACCTACAACAATACCATTATTACCTCATACAATGAAGTAGCTCAAAATTTATATGCATTTTATTATCCAGCCTACAATGAAGAGGAAACTAAACTCATTCATAAATTTGCTAAAAACATTAAACTAAATGAAGACGAAGATGAAGAGAACAAGGCAAGAACTATAGACCTATACATTAAAGAAAATATTTACATTACAGATAACGATTCTGAAAATTTAAAAAATCTTACCAACGTTCTAAACACCAAAACTGCTAATGAAACAGGCATTGTAAAATTATACGTTGCCTTATTTAAAAAGTTTAATATTACCCATGAAATGGTATTGACTTCTGACCGAACAAAATTAAAATTTGACAAAGAATTTGAGGCCACAAATTTTTTACAAGAATTTTTATTTTATTTTCCAGCATCTAAAAAATACCTGTCGCCTACTAAATTTGGAACTCGATTTGGATTTCCACCTCCCTTCTATATGAACAATTACGGGCTCTTTGTAACGGGGTATGATATTAATGGTAAAAGAAAGGCTTTTTCTGAGGTTAAATACATAGAGGGTGTTTCAGCCAGTTCCTCAACTGATGAAATGTTTATAGAAGTTTATTTTAACGAGGAAGACTTTACCCAAAACACCATTTCATTAAAAAGAAAATTATACGGGTATTATGCCATGAATATTCAACCTTTTATGAATCTTATTCCGGCCAACCGAAAAAATGAAGTACTTGATGAATCTTTTGCTCAAAATACAGACAAAGATGCAAAAGTGTTAAAAAGAGAGTTCATTAATGAAGACCCTAGTCTTTTTGGGGTACAACCCTTTGAAGTAAAATTTGACATTAGCTCAGAATATTTTGTAGAAAAAGCAGGGAATAAATATTTATTTAAACTCGGAGATCTTATTGGCCCACAAATGGAAATGTATCAAGAGAAAAAAAGAATTTTACCTTTAGAAGCAGAATTTAACAGGAGCTATTATAGAACTATAAAAATACACATTCCTGAAGGCTATCAAATTTCAAATTTAGAGGATATTACCATTAAAAATAGCTATGCTGCAAAAGGCAAAGAACTCTTTATTTTTGACTCTTATTATACTTTAGATGGCAATGTATTAACGGTTACTGCAGATGAGCACTACAGAGAAAGTATTGTAGCTCCAGAAATATTTGAAGCCTACAGAACCGTAATTAATAGCGCAGCAGATTTTAATAAAGTGACTCTTATTTTAGAACCTAAATAAATTATACTATTTTTAGCTGGTACTCTGTTTTAGGAGTCTAGCTCAATTATAGTAATATGCATATCCTCTTTATTATCTTATTGGTATTGGTGTTTATTATAGTAGCCATTGCTAAGTTTAAAATTCATCCCTTTCTTATACTATTGCTAGCCGCTGTACTGGTTGGTTTTTTAATGGGTTTAGAAGGCCAATTCATCCTTAAGACTATCAGTCAAGGATTTGGCAATACATTGTCTTCAATAGGTATTATTATTGCCTTTGGAGCCATAATTGGTGCCTTTTTAGAAAAATCTGGAGGCACAAAAAAGATTGCCACTACGCTGTTGCGTAGAGTTGGCCAAAAAAAATCTCCACTGGCTATGAATATTACCGGGATGATAGTATCTATACCTGTATTTTGCGACTCTGCTTTCATTATTTTATCTTCATTAAACAAAGCCTTAAGTAAAAAAACAGGGATCTCGTTGGTGGTTTTTGCTGTAGCCCTCTCTACAGGACTTTACGTATCTCATGTATTTATACCGCCAACGCCAGGACCACTTGCCGCAGCAGCAGCCCTAGAAGCAGATTTGGGCTTGGTGATACTCTTAGGAAGTATCCTAGCTATTCCTACTGCATTGGTAGGGTATTTTTGGGCATTACGTTGCAATACACCCTTGCCTACAACCGAAGACATTACCCCAGACATCACAGCAGAACCCAGTGAAGAACTTCCCTCTTTACTAGCCGTTGTTGCTCCAATTCTTATTCCTATTTTACTCATTGCTTTGCGGTCTATTGCTAGCTATCCAACTGCTCCTTTTGGAACTGGAACACTTGTAGATGTATTGGCATTTATAGGCCACCCAATACCTGCTCTTTTTATAGGAATTTTATTTGCAGTTGCCTTGGTGGATAAAACTACAAAGGGTCAAGAACGTTTAACATGGATCAGTAGTTCATTGCAAGATGCAGGTGTTATTATTTTAATAACCGGAGCTGGAGGTGCACTAGGAAATATCTTGAGAGCTGCAGAATTAGGAAGCCTTATAGAAACTCATTTTTCAGAAATACAACTAGGTCTTTTTTTACCATTTATTTTGGCAGCCATTTTAAAAACAGCCCAAGGATCATCTACCGTAGCCATTATTACTACAGCTACCATTATTGCCCCATTAACGCCTTCATTAGGCTTAGATACAGAAATAGCTAAAGCACTAGCTGTGCTTGCTATTGGAGCGGGTTCTTTGACCGTATCTCATATTAATGACAGCTATTTTTGGGTGGTCTCTCAGTTTTCTGGGATGACAACCAAAACCACATTAAAAAGTCATACCCTAGCTACTTTTTTTCAAGGCATTGTAGCCATTGTTTTATTGTACATTTTGCAACTCGTTTTTACATGATATTCATATGAACATTTTAGTAGCTCCAGATTCATTTAAAGACAGCCTCCCCGCACATGAGGTCTCTCGCATCATTTCAAAGGCGATTTCTGAGGTAATCCCTGATGCAACAATTCGTCAAATCCCCATTTCTGATGGTGGAGAGGGCTTGTTAAAAGCGTTGGTAACTCCTTTGCAAGGAACTCTAGTTTCATTAACTGTAAAAGATCCATTGCATAGAACGATTGAAGCTAGCTATGGTCTTGTAGACCAAGGACAAACTGCCATTATTGAAATGGCTAAAGCCTCTGGGCTAGAACTGTTATCAACAGAGGAAAGAAACCCACTTATGACCTCTACCTATGGTACTGGTCAACTCATAAAAGATGCGTTAGACAAAGGATGTACAAAACTAATTATTGGCCTTGGCGGTAGTGCTACCAATGATGGTGGAATGGGAATGATAAAAGCCCTAGGCGGTTTGTTTTTAGACCAGCACCAACAAGAAATTGGAGAAGGCGGAGGAGCCTTAGATACCCTGTACAGTATAGATCTTAGGGGTTTAGATAAAAGATTACAAGAGGTAGAAATTTGCTGTGCCTGTGATGTATCTAACCCACTTACAGGAACCTCAGGAGCTTCCTATGTGTATGCCAAACAAAAAGGAGCTTCTGACACCATGTTACCAATCTTAGATCGTAATCTTAGCAACTATGCTGCTGTTATAAAGGCCTCCTTAAATAAAGACCTAAAACATGAACCTGGAACCGGTGCAGCAGGAGGCACAGCTATGGGTTTACTAGCCTGTTTAGACGCAAAACTTACCCCGGGCATTACACTCATTACAGACCTGTTACAATTAGAAAAACACATAAAAGAAGCGCAAATGGTGGTAACAGGAGAAGGAAAAATAGATGCACAAACACTCCATGGTAAAACCATTATGGGCATAGCTTCCCTTGCCAAAAAACATAGCGTACCCGTACTGGTTTTTACAGGGGGTATTGGCCATGGTATTTCTGAGATCTATGACCAAGGGGTTACCAGTATTTTTTCTATTGTTAATGCCCCTATGAGTTTAGAAGCAGCCATTAAAAATGCAGCTCAATTGCTTGAAGCTTCTGTAACTCATGTTTTTTCTAGCTTAAACACGCAACGCTAAAATCTTCTCTTCTCGTTAAAAATAGGGAGCTACACATTTCCCTAATTATGGGGATTGTATGGATGCTATATTTTTTAGATTTTTATTAAAAAATTGCAATTCATCTCTACCAAAATACAACTCTAACTTTTTTTACCTAAAAACTTAATAATTAGGTATTTAGCAGAGGTTGTATAAGAAGGATATAAACCGCACTGGTGTTTAGCCAGTGTTGTAGATAATTTGAAAAACCAAAAAGGGTTGGCAACCCACCATGATAGTGTGAACAAGCTGAAAAAACACTTTAAATATGGAGTAAGCATTTATTTAAAAGTAAAATATTATGTCTAACAAAAATGTAGAAGAAGTAAAAAAACTAACAATGGAACACTTTGGAATAAGTGACCCTAAAGAAGTAGAGTTCATAACAGAAGAATACTTGAATCATGATTATCAAGAAGACGTTGAAGATGAAAGCAGATACGAATGGGACGAATCATTACAAAAATTCCTGACAACCTACTACGTTCACAACACATCATTTGATGGTAACTATTACAATTACCATAGGGGTGATGGAAGCCTATCTCAAGCATGTAGCCATGCAAATTACAGAAGAGTTCCATTTAATGGATGGACACATAGAAACACTGGAAGGAGATGTTCTCATGGTGGGAGTGCTCATAGTCAAATTGCAGTTATTAGAAGTACATAAAAACTGCATAGAACAACGCATATAGCTTATGGCGGGTGAACGGCTACCAGCAAGGTTTTCGCTTCGTTGCCAGCTTTAATCCTAGGGACAAGAAAGTGCTTCGAAACCGCCACAAGCCATATGAAAACCGTTATCCAGTGTTAGCATTCATTGAAAAAACGTACTCAAGTATTAAAAATATGAACAAAAAAACCAAATCCATAATAATGGGAGGAGTAGTTGGAGGAGTTGTTTACGCCAGCATGATGGTTGGATTTGATTATTCAGACGGACAAGATTTCAAAATTTGGAAATTTATATTCCACACTTCATTTTTTGGAATATTTATGGGAGTATTGACTCGATATAATTTGAGAAAACAAGCAAAAAAAGAAAATAATAAAACTCAATAAAACAACAAAATGGCAACACCCAATATAATCTATTGCTAGCCCTCACCTGCCTAATTAAAAAAATCTTTACCCATTTTCTATTAGGTTTGTATTTACTAAATTAGTAACAAAATTATAAGCTAGACTCTACGAAGTATTTGTAAAAATTGAACCCCTATGCGATCCTTAGTAATTATCCTATCCATAAACTTATTTTTTATAGTAAGCTGTAAAGACGCTGAACATAAAAAAAGTGAAAAACTTGTAGATTCGTCTTTAAATCAGGAAGAAATAAAGCAGATTGCCAAAGAGACCTACATTGCCTTATTCCCCTTAGTATACAACTATGGCACCATGTACAAGCAAGCAATTAATAAGAACGCAGCAGAATACATTGGTGGCTTTGGAGTGTACAAACATTATGGCTTATCATCTCCAAAAAACAGAGACATTCCAACACCAAACAATAATACGCCTTATTCTTGGGCATGGGTTGATTTACGTGCTGAACCCTGGGTATTAACAATGCCCCCATCTGATGGAAACCGTTATTATGTATGTCAATGGGATGACATGTGGGGTTATGTAATAGATGCCCCAGGTTCTATCATCGACGGACAAAACGGAGGTAATTATTTATTGGCAACTAAAGATTATGACCAAAAAATGCCTCAAGGAATAAAACGCATTATTTATTCTGAATCTCAATTTGTTGGAACCTTAACAAGAACTGGAGTAAATGGTTTAGCAGACCTTCAAGCCATGAAAGAAATTCAAAACGGATATGTTTTACAGCCCTTGAGTAGCTTTATTGGAGCTGAACCTAAAAAAGAAATAGAAAAAATTAATTGGATACATTACGTCGATTCTGATCTTAAAAACATCAACTTCTTTAGGTATGCCAATTTTATGCTCAACTATACCCTACCCAACGAAGCAGACAAAACCATGTTACTAAACGCTATGAAAATTGGAGTAGAAGCTGGCAAAGTATGGCCTCCAAATGAAGTAGATAGTGTATTTGTAAAGGCGATTAACAATGGAATAGTTGAGGCACTTCAAGAAATTGAGCAGCAGGTAGCAAAGACCTCAGACGGAAAGAAATTATTTAATACCAGAGAAGTTATTGGTGAAGATTATCTGAATAGGACCGTGGGTGTAATTGTTGGTCAATTTGGCAATTATCCATCTCAAGCCATGTACCCAGGATTTCAAAAAGATAGTGAGGGAAATTTGCTCGATGGTAGCCAATACAATTATGCCTTAACCTTTCCTCCTGGAGCATTGCCGCAAGCAGATTACTTTTGGTCCTTTACCATGTATGATCTTCCTGATCGATTCTTGATAGAAAATCCAATAAATCGATACAGTATTGGGAGTCTGTCTACATCACTAAAAAAAGGAAAAGAGGGTGCTGTAACTATCTATTTTCAAACAGATTCTCCCGGTAAAGAAAAGGAAGGAAATTGGTTACCTACTCCTAACGGGCCTTTCTATACTGTTTTGCGTATTTATGGGCCTGGTGAAAATGAGTTAAATGGTACTTACCAACTCCCAAAAATTAATAAATTTGAAAAACAATAATCATCCTTAATGTAAAAAAATGAAAAACGTTGAAAAAGAAAAAAGAAACTCCATTTTTAAAATAATAACGTTCACAATTCTTATGTGTTTGTGTATGAATACCTCTGCGCAAACCAATTCAGACCTGATCTCTATACCCACAAAAAACAATGTTTATTTTGATACAGGAATTTTTCCTGGTGCTCATGTTCTTATGAATTATGAACGAAAAATTCATGAATCATATGCTGTTTCTTTGTATGGTAGAGTTGGTTTTGGCTACGCCGGAATGATTTTAGGAGATGGAGGTGGTGGCGTATTAGGTGCGGCTACCCTACTTACTGGAAAAGGAAATTCTCATATGGAATTTAACCTAGGGATTTTTTCTGGAAAAGATAATAACGATCCTTTTATACTGCCTTTATTAGATGTGGGATACCGATACCAAAAACCTGAGGGAGGGCTAATTTTTAAGCTTAAAGCTGGTGTTTTGGGCATCTTTAGTGTTGGTCTCGGATATGCTTTTTAATTCGTAAATTTATTACCCTAGAGAGGGTATAAAATTTATAATATGGAGCTTAATATTTTTGGAAAACCACTTATTCCGTGTTGCACCAATCCAATGACCGGATATTTTAGAGATGGTTTTTGTAGAACCGTTTCAGAAGACACCGGAACACATACGGTTTGTGCTGTAGTAACTAAAGCGTTTTTGGCCTACTCTGCATCAAGAGGGAATGATTTAATGACACCCATACCGCATTGGAACTTTCCGGGCTTACAACCCGGAGACAAATGGTGCTTGTGTATTTCTAGATGGTTAGAAGCCGAAAAAGTAGGGAAAGCGCCGCCTATTGTTTTAGAGGCTACCCATCAAAAATCATTACAGTATGCTTCATTAGAATTGTTGCAACAATATGCCTATGTGTAGAAAGCCTTTTTTATTTGAGAGAGGCTATTACTTGTAAAGCAGCTTTTTCTCCGGCAATCATTGCCGCATTTAAAGAGCCATTTAAGTGTACATCACCTGCTAAAAAAATACCAGATGATAGCTGTGTTTCTGAGGGTAAAACTTCATATTTAATATCTTTTAAATCTGGCAATGCTCTTTTTATGTTATAAATAGCCAAGAAAGTAAGGTGGTCTATAGCGCACTCTTCTTTTAATTGCTTCGTAACAGCAGCTATTAATTGTTTTTCAGACAACTGATGTGTTTTAACTACGGTTACAGACAATAATTCTTCAGTATTATTGGTATCGGTAGCTACACTCGTATGATAAAAAATATTATTAACTAGACCATGTGCATTAGACAATAAACCAATCATAGGTTTATTTATCATCCTTTGTTTGGCCGTAAAATAAAGGGTTTGACAAGATTTCCAGATAAGATTTTTTGGAGGCGCATTGCTTAGTAGTTTACTGGCATCTGTAGCAATAATTGTTGCAGTACTTGCCAACTTTTCTCCTGTATGCAGTAAAATTTCATCATCAGACACCGAACTTACTTGGGTGTTATATTGAAAAGTTGTGTGCTTTAAATTTGACACTAACTGTTTCGAGATTTCTTCCATTCCTCCTTTAGGAAGAACCGCCAAACCTTCTCCAAACATTTTAAACACAAATTCAAACATTCTACTAGAGGTTGTTAGCTCATTTTCTAAAAATATCCCTGTGAAAAATGGAGTAAAAAACTGAGCTATAATTTGGGAAGAAAACCCAAACTCTTGTAAATACGCTTTGGTACTTATTTCATCAGATGAAAAAATAGCCTCAATAGACTTTGTTTTCAATTTCATATTCAATTGAAAAATTTTAAACTTATCAGAAAAGGTTCCCACTCCTGAAAAGAGTGTAGAAAAAAGTGTAGAAATATCTCTTAAAGGGTCTCCAATAATTTGTTGTTTCCCATTGTTAAAAATAACGGCACCAGGTTTTAATTCTTGAAGTTTTAGCGCTTTAAAATCTAAATATTTTTGAGCTGCTGGATACGAAGATAGTAACACTTGAAACCCATGATCTAATTGAAAACCTTCTGTAACATCTGTTTTCACTCTTCCTCCTGCTCTCTCTGATGTTTCAAGAATAATTGGATGATAGCCTTTGTTTTCCATAACCTGGGCTGCTACCAAACCACTGACTCCTGCTCCAATAATGTAAATTTTAAAATCTTTTTTATCCAACAGTCTACAATTAAAAAGTTATTTGTAAAATTACTATTTAAATTCTAAAATAAATTTTTAATTTACAGACTTCACATGATTGAAATTACGCGTTTACTTCTAGACTTTGGCTTGTGTATTCTGATATGGATGGTGCAATTAATCGTCTATCCAAGCTTTGCTTTTTATAATAATACCCAACTGCTTAAGTGGCATAAAACCTATACCAAAGCTATTGCTCTTATTGTGATTCCTCTTATGCTTGGGCAGTTAGGTATAGTCATATATCAGGTGTTTCTTGCACAAAATATCTATACTTTAGTTAGCATTGTATTTGTGGTTTTTCTATGGGGCATTACTTTATTAAAATTTGCACCTATGCATCAGCAAATTTCTAAAGGGAATACGCAAATTCAACTCCTAAAAACATTAGTCCAAATGAATTGGATCAGAACCATCATTTGGACTTTATTGTTTTTGTTGAGTAGTGCCTCAGTTTTATTTTTATAGGATTCCTTATATTCGAATTACTCTAGTTCAAGTAAAACCTACTATGATTAAAAAATTAGAACATAATAATGTTGCAATTGCTACAAAAATGCGTATTGTTTTTCAAGAATCATATGCAATTGAAGCTAAATTACTCAATGCTATCAATTTTCCACCTTTACAAAGACCTCTGGAAAATTATATGAAAAGTACTACTACTTTTTTTGGATATCACAATAATGATGAAATCGTTGGAATTATTGAAGTTAGTTCTAATGAAAACACTACACACGTTAATAGTTTGGTAGTAAGTCCTCATTTTTTTAGACAAGGTATAGGAAGACAACTCATACAACATGTCTTGCAATACTTTTCTTCAAAAGTTTTTACCGTTGAAACTGGCCTAGAAAATATACCTGCATCAACCTTGTATAAAAATTTTGGTTTCAAAGAGGTTAGACAATGGGATACAGATCACGGTGTTCGAAAAATCAGATTTGAATTGAACCTATAAACATGACTAATTAAACTAAAAAGAGCCACCAAAAAAGGTGACTCTTTAAAGCTATTAAACCTATAAATTATTATTTAATAATACGAGTATAAGTAACTGTTTTAGGTTGGTTTTTTCCATAAGCAACTCCAACATCTCTTGCTGCTTGAATCATGGCAGCTGCATTGTCTAATTTTCTGTTCTTGATCGCTTGACTATCTTTATATTTTTCATAATTTAAGTCCCACTCTCGTTGCTCTCTCTCATCTAATAAACTAGATATTTCTTGAGCTATTTGACGGCTTTCTTCATAACATGGTGAGCTAGCATTAATTTTTGCTAGTGCACTTGCTGCAGAAGAAGAATTTCTATTTGCCCAATGCCCTCTTGCCTCTCCTAAATATTTAGAACAAAGACCAACATTAATTTCTTTTAACAGTGCTGCTACATCACTGTAACAATCCATATCTTGAGTGAAAAAATTCAAAATTTGAGAGGCTCCAGAAAAATCTCCATTGGCAATTAAGGCTCTGGCCTCAGCAATTTTTGATTGACATTCAAATTCAAACTTTCTCTTGGTAATTTCTACCGCTAAATCCATAGATTTATCATAACACTCTTTTGTTACCTCAGGTACCTGATTTAGTAAAAAAACAGCTTCATCAAACTTCCTAGAATCAGCCAAAGCAGAAGCTTCTTTTAAAATAAAATCACACTTAGAATTGTAGTATTCAATGATCTTCTCTTTTCCTTCCTTTATGGCTTGTTTAATTAATTTGTGCCTTGGATTAATTTTTCTGATGGCAGAAATAAAAGCTTTGTCTTCTGAATTACCAATTCCTTTAAATTCGACAAATTCTGAACTAAATGCTTTCCCGTCTATTCCATCACCAACTGCTAAAGTAGTTTCTATGGTAACTAAATATTTAGGTGGTGCAGTAGCAGTAATATCTTTGGTTAAAATATTAATATCTCCAGAAATAATAAATCTATTATTCCCTGAGGCTCCACCTCCACCCATACCGTTTCTACTTGCAATTTGCCCTAGTTTAGTAACAAATAATTTTCGAGCACTTGGTGCATTTTCAAGAATGTCATCTGGAACAAATGTATTTAACACTATTCTTGCTTCGTCATCACTCTTTCCTAAGTCATTTTGCGATTGAATGGAAAGTGATAATGATAATAAAAAAACTATTATTAAACTTTTTCTCATAATATTTATTTTTCTCCTATTGTTATTCTTGCTTTACCTAATCCTAAAGTGGTTACCTTAGAAGGATACCCAAATTGCTTTTTTATAAAACTAGAGATTTTCTTTGCAAACTTCGTGGCATCCATAGGTTCAATTACTGGATCTCCTCCACCAAATAAATCCTCAACTTCTTCATTCATTTCTATTCTTAATTGCGTAATTCCAATTTTATTTTCACCAGGATTGAAAGAGAAATTTCTGTCTTTTGCAATTGAACCTACGAAACCTCTAATTAATGAAGAAAACTCCATTTCTCTACCTTTAAACTCAACATCGTCATTGAAATAATATTCAAAACTATCAAATCTTCTAAAGTCTAAAGCAATTTCCCTACCATTTTCAGCTATATTTTTGAAATGATCTTGATGTCTGGCTAAGAAACCATCCATTTTATCTGTCACTGCTTGTCTAAGCAATGCGCCTACAGATGCACTCATAGACTTTGGACCATCATCATTGGCAACACCAATAGATTTATTGGTATAGGAATCTAAAGCGTCTATTCCGTAAGATACCCATGTTTGAATACCATTGGTCTCAACAGACCAAGTTACTTTCCATGTAATATCAGCTTTTGCAACATTTAATAATTCATCTAAGATACTGGTCTCTTGAGCTCCGCCATCTCTACCTTCAACTGCATTATCCATGGCATCTCCTTGACTTATACTTTTCATAGTTTCAGCTAACCTCACTGTAGGGTACCCTCTTTCAGATACCATCTTGTCTAAAGTACTAATGGCTATGTTTAAGTTTTTGTCTAACAGGGCTGAAGCATAATCTGGTACTAAAGTTTTCACACCTTGATTGTCTACAAACTTAGCATATCCATTATCTTTCAACCAACCATCACTTGGAAAAATCATAATCGTAGGCTTCATTCCACTGCCTCCACCTAATGCAGCACCCATCGGTTCTATAATTTTATCATACTCTAATTTTTTTCTTAACTCGTCTACATTTACAGAAATGATGAATGTTACTTTATTCATTTTTCTTTTTAACTTTTCTGAAGATTCAGCAGTACCAGAGGGCGCAGTTGCGTACTGATTGTATTGTCTGGTATTGTAAAAGAAATCCTCAAAGTATTCAAAGTTGTCATTATAGACTCCATTTTTAATTAATGGTTCTTTGGCAGTACATCCTAAATTATTTCCGGCAACTCCCTTAAATAAAACAGCATGGATGGCATTTTTTTTAGCTTGATTGAGTGCCAATCGTACATCACCAACATAAGAAGTAACTTGAATTAGGTAGGAACTTCCTGTTCCTCCAGACTCGCTACATATAGATTCATATTGCCAGTTTCTTGTTCTTTCCTCAGTTACTCTTCTATTGCTATTTGTTTGAGAAAATAGAGAATTAATAGGAACTATTAATAGAGCTATTATACAGATTTTTAAAAATTTCATATGTTATTATTTAATTAGTCTTACAAAGTGAATTCCAGGTACGAATTTTTTACTACCCTTCTTGAAATAAGTTAGACCAGGTTCAATGTCTTCTCCAGTCCAAGTATTGTCCCAAACTCTTTTTTTGTCAACTTTCATTGTACCTATCCTTTTGTATTTTCCATTTTTTGTTTCTAATACTTCAAAGGTTTCTCCACCCTCAATACCTTCTTTTTTACCAGCAGCTAAAGAAAAATTATCTCTTAAAGGAAAAATTGGTTTAAATATATCATTTTTCTTTTGTAATTTAACTAGAACCTTATCCATATTTCTTATGGTAGACAAGTCAAAAACATCTTGTTCAGTTCTGCCCTTATCTTCTTTTTTTAATGAAAAAGTTACAAGTGATGTTGCTTTTTCTTGACTTATAAATTCCAATTCAAAATTAGCTGCAGCAAATTTTTCTAAATCAATTTTTTTCTTCTCTTGATCAATTGTAGTTAAAAATAAATTAAATACATCTTGGTCCCATTTTAATCTATACAACCAAGCTGTAGTCCAAACAGAAAACCCTTCAGAAGTTTTTTCATATATTTTATCAGCTACTTTGTAAGCTTTAGCCTGTAACATTGCAGGTAATTTAGTAACCTGCTGATATTCAACCTGTCTTATCGCTTCAGCGGCTATAGCGTTACTTACATAATTTAATCGAGTGTATACTACAAACGTATTGTTAATTAACGAATTCATTTGGTCAATACCTCCTGTTCCAGATGCGCCAGCTATTGCCGCCATTTCCATAGTTTTAGTTTGCAATGCTCTTAAAGTGACTGTAGCCATATTATAAGAACCATCTTCTTCTATGTTGAACCACTTTTTAATGATTTCATGAGCCATCTTATTGGATGTGTTGTACTTGTTAAGTTGTAACTTAACCATAGAATTGTCCTGAACTTTTACTAATCCACCTGTACTTCCCTCAACAGCCCCTTTAGCTGCATCAGCAATAGCATCACCTAATAAACTTTTTTTCTTACCAGAAGCTGCTTTTTCTTCATCTGTTAGTTCATATTCAGATAATTTAATTTTGTTTAGGTCTATGCGATGGTCATTATAATTTTGAGGAAATTGAAATTTATTATAAGAATTCAATACTTTGTCTCCATTGTCAAAACTAAAATCATCAACTAAATGCATGTGAAGTGAACTTCGCACAAAATCTTTTTTTTGTTGAGATAATAGTAAATTAGGAATAACCAATAATAAAATTAGTACTGTTTTTTTCATGATGTTTGTTTTTGGTTTTTAATTAATTAGTTGATAAATATTCATACTACATGAATTTAAAAAAATAAAAAATTTTTAGTGGGGTACTGATATTACTGGGGTAAAAACCCTTATTTAGGAGGCAGTAAATACTATTGGGGTAATAAATTTATAGGGGTAATATACTCTAATCTATTGATATAGATACATATAAAAATAAATTAAAGTTATTTGTGTTTTAGTACATATTTAGTACATTTTAAAAAATATATAAATTATTTAAAACAAACGTGCATATTGAAGAAACAATAAAACAAAAACAGAGACGAAAAAAACTAGAGAAAAATTGATTAAAAAGATTTTAAACTTTCGTATAGCACTTTTGTTGTTAATTTTATCTAAAACATTGTATTCATAGTTGTAGTTAAAATTATAATTATAATAACCACTATTCTTTCGGTTTGAATAAGATTTCCTTTTACGTCTAGTTACTTTATTTTTAATGGTATTGTTAAGGTACTTTTTGTAAAGGTATTTAGCAATTTTATTTTCAGAATTTAAACCATAATCATATTTTTCTTCATTGACAAAAAATGAATAATTTTCTTCATCTTGTATTTTTATCGCAATTAAATTCTCATCAAAAAATCCATGTTTATATAAATTTTTCACACTCTTTTTTTCAACAAGAAGTGTGTTTTTTCCTAAATATCTCCAAGATCCAATATCTACTTTACCATCTTCAGAGATTAAAAGTTCTTTATTTTTTCTGAAAATATAAAGTTTCTTTTTGGAATTAATTTCATCAACTAAAACCCAATGATGGCTAATTATTAGAGAAGTATTGTCAAATTTCTGTGAAAGTTTACTTACACGAGGAATTAATACAGAAAGGTTAGTTTCCATTTAATGAGGAGATTAGGGGTTTTCTTTTTACTGTGTATGTTTCTTTTACCAAAACAACACATAACAAAAATAAATTTTTTTTTCATAAAAATGAAATGAAAAACAAATTTTGTATAAAGTTAGCTCTGTTTTTTTAAACATAAAGCATACAATAAAACAGATTTTTAGTAATAATGTAGAAAAAGTTAATTATTATTTTAAAAAAGTTAATCCTCCAAATTGAGTTAATTCTTCTTTAGTTAACAAGAGCGTTCTTACTTTAATAGAAACTCTGTTTTTTGGATTATCCAATGAATCTGTTGGTAGTGTTGCAATTTTATTTAAAACATCAAAGCCCTTAAACAATTGACCAAAAACAGTGTAATTATTGTCTAGTCTAGGAATACCCTCAGCATCATGAACTATGTAAAATTGACATCCTGCTGAGAGTTTCTCAGGATTATCGTCTCTTCCCATACCAACAGCTCCGTACTGATGTTTAATTTTAGTTATAAATTCGGGCTCAATAAGATAAGGAGAGTTTGAAAACCCCTCAGGAACATCTGGGCATCCACCTTGAATAACAAAGTCCTCAATTACTCTGTTGAAACTCAAACTATCCCAATACTTATCATTGGATAACTCTATAAAACTCGCTTTATGCAATGGAGTTTCATCATAGAGCCAAAAATACATATCTCCGTATGAAGTGTTTATATGACCTACTTCATACTTCTTCGTACTCATATCTTTACATGAAATGATAACAAATAAAAAAACTAGAAAAACTTTTCTCATGATGAATAAAAATAAAAAGCTTAAGGTAATAAAAATAAAAAAAGCATCTCATTTGAGATGCTTTCGCGGTCTGGACGGGACTCGAACCCGCGACCCCCTGCGTGACAGGCAGGTATTCTAACCAGCTGAACTACCAGACCGTTGCTTAAAGCGGTTGCAAATATAAGTCAGTTTTTTATATATCCAAACAGAAAGAGTGAAAATTACAGCATTTTTTGTCTACTTAAAAAATAGCTAGTTAATACTTGATAAAACCCTTGTTTAACATCTACAGGAACATAATCTATCTTATATTGTAGGCATTTATTCTTTAATTCCTTAAAATAAGAATTTACCATCTCTTTGTACTTTTCTTGAATATTTTGAGCAAATAAATTAATCTCTTCACCGGTTTCAATATCAATAAATTTTTTTGGAGTATTATCAAAATCAAAATTCAATTCTGTTTCCATATCATAGGTATGAAACAGAACAACTTCATGTTTGTTATGTTTTAAATGACGTAGAGCTTCAAACATTTCCTCCTTACCTATATGGTTTTGAAACATATCAGTAAACAAAAAAATTAAAGAACGTCTATGAATTTTTTTAGCAATTTCATGTAAGTACTTATGGGTTTGAGTTTTGGCATTAGACACGCTTGTCAGAAGATTTTCTAATTGATGAAAAAGCATTTTTCTGTGTCGATCACTTCCTTTTTCTGGAGCATAGTATTGATAAGAGTCTGCAAAAATACTAAGGCCTACAGCATCACGCTGTCTTTTTAATACTTCCATCAAAGCAGCCGAGGCTACTGCCGAAAAACCAACTTTATTTAATCGATTTAAGTGTTGCTCTTTTACAATAGGATAATGCATAGAGGCTGAGTTATCTATGATAATATGACAGCGTAAATTGGTTTCCTCTTCATATTTCTTGGTGTATAACTTTTCAGTTTTTGCAAAGAGTTTCCAGTCTATATGGCGCGTGCTTTCTCCCTTATTGTACAACTTGTGCTCAGAAAACTCTACAGAAAAGCCATAAAAAGGACTTTTATGCATTCCTGTAATAAATCCCTCTACAACTTGTCTAGCTAATAACTCTAGATTTTTAATCTTTGAATTCTGTATGTTTGAAAGCTCAATCATTGATACCTAAAATAAAAAAAGGTTTGACATTTGCCAAACCTTTTAACTCTGATTATTTTTTTAAATTTTATAAGTTGGCGTCAATTTTGTCTGTGTACACATTTTTTTGAGCAACTCCTACTTGTTTGTCTACAACTTCTCCATTTTTGAATAATAACACAGTAGGAATATTTCTAACACCATATTTAGCTGCAAATTCTTGATTTGAGTCAACATCTACTTTTCCAACAACGGCTCTTCCATCATATTCTCCGTGAATTTCATCGATAATAGGTCCTACCATTCTACAAGGTCCACACCAAGCAGCCCAAAAATCAACTAATACTGGCTTATCTGATTTTAATACTACTTCTTCAAAATTTGCATCCGTAATTTCTAATGCCATGTTTTTATATTTTTAAAAATTTTTACTAACACAAAAGTAATTAAATAATTCTCTTTACTAGGGTCTTAAAATTACTTTTTGCTATGAGTCTATCGAAGAAGTTTATTTTAGTAATGGTTTTAATTTATAAATTAAATACTGTTATTTATCCGTATTATTTGTCAAACTAAAAATTGGTCTCAAAATATTATCCAATTGATCAAATTCTATTAAAAAAGCATCGTGCCCATGAATAGATTTTATTTCATTATAAAATACTTCAACAGATGTTTTTGATAATTCCTTGTAGGTTTCTTTATTTTCCGCCGCTAAAAAAAATAAGTCAGAATCTATGGCTACAATATGAATTTGTGCCCTTATTTTACTCAAATTATTCAAGTAATTTTCAGAATCAGTTGCTTCAATTGTTCTTAACAAATGATTCATCATTTTGTATGCACTTAACTGAAATCTTTTCTGTAGTTTTTTTCCATGATGAAATAACCAACTTTCTATATTAAAAATGTTGAGGTCTTTATGAATAGATCTATTGAATTTTGACTTATAAGATGCTGGTGTTCTATAACACATCATGGCGTGCATTCTAGCGTCATGAACTGGATTGCTTGAGTTTAATAAAAACTGTTCTTGAATACAACAATTGGCAATTAACCAATCTGTAGATCTCCAGTCTGAAGCTATCGGTATAATGTGTGAGGCAATAACTGGATCTAAAACCGCCATTTCCCATGCAATACCTCCTCCTAGAGAACCTCCAATAATAGCATGTAATTTATAAATGCTCATTTTTTTTAGAGCTAGCAAGAATACATTTGCGATATCTTTAGCAACAAAATCTTTGTAATTATCTATCAAAAAACCGTCATATCCATTTCCTGGAATATTAAATGCTAAGACGGTAAATTTTGTTGTATCTATTGTTTTTCCACTTCCAATAATGTCTTTCCACCAACCAGTCTCACCAACCACATTACTATTTGCAGTTAAGGCATGATTTACTAATACTACAGGAGCGGTTCCCAGTTCTAACCCAAACAATTCATAGCTTAATTGAAGGGTAGAGATGTGAAAACCACTCTGAGTTGTAAAATCTTTGACTTGTATGTATGAGAGTCCTTGATTCAAATTTTTACACTAAAACTTCTTTAGGAATTTTAGAAAATGCTTCTTTTAAATCAAGCTTTAAATCATCAATATTTTCTAATCCAACAGATAGTCTTATCAAATCACTTGAAACTCCTGCTGCAAGTTGTTGCTCTTCAGTTAATTGCTGATGAGTGGTACTAGCTGGGTGAATTATCAAAGATTTTGTATCACCAATATTAGCTAAAAGAGAAAATATTTTAGCATTGTCTACAATAGTTTTTGCAGCTTCATAGCCACCTTTTGCTCCAAAAGTAACAAGTCCACTTTGTCCGTTCGGCAAGTATTTATCTGCCAATTCCTTGTACTTACTCGACTGTAATCCAGGATAATTTACCCAAGCAACTTCATCCTGTGCTTCTAACCAAGTGGCTAATGCTAATGCATTTTTTGAATGTTGATCAATTCTCAGTTCTAAGGTTTCTAAACCTTGAAGAATTTGAAATGCATTTGTTGGGCTTAAAGCACCACCAAAATCACGCAGCCCTTCTAAAATTAACTTAAAAGTAAAGGAAGCCGCGCCCAAAACATCATGGTAAACTAAACCGTGATATCCTGCAGATGGCTCTGTGAATTCCGGAAACTTTCCACTAGACCAATCAAAAGTACCCGCATCTATAATAGCTCCTCCAAGAGAGGTTCCATGTCCTCCAATATATTTTGTAAGCGAATGAATTACAATATTAGCTCCATGCTTAATAGGATTTAACAACGCTGGTGTTGCTACTGTATTGTCTACAATAAATGGAACTCTAGCCACTTTAGCATGTTCAGAAATTGCCTCTAGGTCTAGAATATCTAATTTTGGATTTCCAAGAGATTCTACAAAGAAAGCTCTTGTGTTTTCTTGAACTGCTTCAGCAAAACTATCAGGATCAGAAGCATCTACAAAAGTTGTTGTAATGCCTAACCTAGGTAGAGTTACATTTAATAAATTGAAGGTTCCACCATACAAACTACTTGAAGCTACGATGTGGTCACCAGATTTTAGTAAGGTTAATAAGCCTGTAGCTATTGCTGCAGAACCTGAAGCAAAAACAACAGCTCCTGTGCCCCCCTCTAAAGTAGCCAAACGTTCCTGTAAAATTTGATTGGTTGGATTGTTTAAACGGGTATAAATGAACCCTAATTCTTTTAATGAAAAAAGATTAGCTGCATGCTCTGCATTGTTAAAAACATACGAGGATGTTTGATAAATTGGAACGGCTCTAGTTCCTGAGGTTTGTGTAACGTCATGCCCTGCATGTAATGCGTTTGTTGAAAATTTTTGTGTACTCATTTTTCTAGTTTGAATGATTAAATAATTATATTTAAAAGACAAAAAAACCAACCCTAAAAGAGTTGCTTATAAGAAAAATGTTAAAAAGAAATCATAGAAAAAGTTACTGGATGTAATTTTTCTTGAGTTATCTATCTTAAATATCATTTAACTACAATAGCAAATGGTATGAAGTAGAATTTAGCACCTTCTTTATTTTTAAGTACGTTTAAAAAACAAAGGGTTGCTAAGGCGTCACTGGGTCTAATCCCTCAACCTTTCTTGATAACAATATTCAGTAAGTATTTGAACTTTTGATGTACAAATATTCAGTCAGAAAAATTTAATTTCCAACTATTACCTTGTTTTTTTTTAATTTTTATGCATTTCATAATTATAGTGCTGTTAAATTAAATTATCTTTAAAAGAGTTCTCTATTTAAATGACTTATCTGTGAAATAAATTTATAATTAAGTGCACATTTTATATATAAAGTGTAAATTTGCGACTTAATTGGAGGAAAAATTTGACTGATTGCAACCTCTTTGTACTGAAGATTTCAGGAAACAAAAAATGCTAAAGCAGTAATTCACTACTACTTTTATGGCCCAATCAGACCAAATTTCTCAATAATTTAAAAGAGAAACTATGTCATATTTATTTACTTCAGAATCTGTATCAGAAGGACATCCTGATAAGGTTGCAGATCAAATTTCTGACGCTTTAATTGATAATTTTTTAGCCTTTGATCCTGAATCTAAAGTAGCTTGCGAAACTATGGTTACCACCGGACAAGTTATCTTGGCTGGTGAAGTAAAATCTAAAACCTATTTAGACGTACAGAAAATAGCTAGAGATGTGATTAATAAGATTGGATATACTAAAAGCGAATACATGTTTGATGGAAGTTCTTGTGGGGTACTTTCAGCTATCCATGAACAATCACCAGATATTAATCGAGGAGTAGATAGAGCTTCAAAAGAAGAACAAGGTGCTGGTGATCAAGGGATGATGTTTGGGTATGCTACCGATGAAACTGAAAACTTCATGCCATTAGCTTTGGAATTATCGCACAGATTACTAATTGAATTGGCTGAGTTAAGAAGAGAAAATAACGAAATTAAATATCTACGCCCAGACGCAAAATCTCAAGTGACTATTGAATATTCTGATGATAATAAACCTCAAAGAATTGATGCCGTAGTGCTCTCTACACAACATGATCCTTTTGATAAAAGTGATGTAGTTATGTTAGCTAAAATTGAATCTGACATCAAAACTATTTTAATCCCAAGGGTAATTGCTAAATTACCAACGCATTTGCAACAATTATTTACAGAGAGTATTACCTATCATATTAATCCAACAGGAACATTCGTTATAGGTGGACCTCATGGTGATACGGGCTTAACTGGAAGGAAGATTATTGTAGACACTTATGGAGGAAAAGGAGCTCATGGTGGTGGAGCATTTTCTGGAAAAGACCCTTCTAAAGTAGATAGATCTGGGGCCTATGCTACTAGACATATTGCAAAAAACTTGGTAGCTGCTGGCCTATGTAAGGAAGTATTGGTTCAAGTTTCTTATGCTATTGGTGTCGCAGAACCTACGAGTATTAATGTTGAAACTTATGGAACAGCTACTATAGATTTGACCGACGGTGAAATAAGTAAAATAGTAGAAACTATTTTTGATATGCGCCCATACTTTATAGAACAACGACTTAAATTAAGAACACCCATTTACTCAGAAACTGCTGCTTATGGTCATATGGGAAGAACCTCAGAAATTAAAACAGTGACATTTTCTAACCCTATGGGAGAAATAGTTTCTCAAAAGGTAGAAACATTTACTTGGGAAAAATTAGATTATGTAGATAAAATAAAAGAGGCATTTAAACTCTAGTTTTTTCTATTTCAGTCTCAATAATCGCTGATTTTTCATGCGTTTCCATGCCATTTTATGACGTTTTTTATACAACCAAAGACACCCCAAATCTAATCCAAAGTAAAAAAAGCTAATTCCACTTGGGGGATTGGCACTTGGTAAAAAAGAAAAAAAGTCAAAGGCTGTAATTGGCCATTCCCAACATAAAAAATTGGTTCCAATAATCTCTAAGTAGGCTACTGTTAGGTACATGCTTAAGTAAAACAAACGCTCCCTTGGCCTGTTTCTTAAAATAAAGACTATTAATAGGGTCATTAAAAAACCAAAAACATCATTTTCAAAAATTAAAAATACCGCAGCGTAAGCAATTATGATGATTGTTAAAATTTTTTCTAACAAATGCTTTTGAAGTTTAGCATAAGCTGTTTTTGTAAAATATAAAACTCCTACATATACCAAAGCATGACCAGGTGGAACATAATGGGGCACATTTTCTAAACGATAAGTATACATCCCTAATGCTATTGAAAAAAAGTACTCACCAATCACAGCTATAATAACTGCTGTAACCATTTGTTCTTTAATTCTGGGAGTAACGCTCTTAAAACACAGAAAGAAACCTACCAACATTACAATATTTGCTATCCATTGAGGTTCAGCTATCCATTGTTGAATAAAATAACTATCTAGAAAAAGCCCTGTCAAAATAAAACTCCAGAGTATGCCTAAAGTTTTCAAAAAAGCTGGTAGAAATGTATTTGAGGTAGCCACAGACATGGAGCTAAAATACAAATCAAACTAAAAAGCCCCTCTAAAAAGAGGGGCTTTTTTAAAAATATTTTTATCTAAATTACAACTGGTAACGTAATCTAAGGCTAACAAATCTTGGTAAAATAAACGTTTCATTTATAGAACGTGAAATATTTCCTGCATTAACAGTTGTTCTGGAATCTGTTCCTAATAAATTACTTCCTATGAGTTCATATTCCCATTTTGCATCCTTATTTTTTCTGTAAGCAAGGGTCATATCCCAAATTTTAAAAGAGTTGGTAACATTACCATCTTGTTTTACTTCATTGAAAGAAAAATCACTTTTAAAAGTTAAAGAATCCCAAATGTAAGCATCAAAATTTAAGGAAGGAACATGAGTAACTGTGTTAAAATCATCTCGATTACCACTAATTTGGTCTGTAAAAGATACCCGATACCTCAACCTTACGTTGGGTGCTTTTGTGAAATTAGTTCCTACACTAGTGTTGTAGGAATGGTTGTATAATAAGTTTTCATTCACATTTCCTTGTAAAAATTGAAAGCTTTTAGAGTATGTAAAATTACCACCAATGGAAGTCCTTATTTTTTTAAATGTTTTTCCAATACGACCAAAAGCTGTAAGGGTTTCATTATCAAAAGGTGAATTTAAGTTGGTTCTAAATGATACAACAGACCCAGGTACAAAATTAAAATCTGTACTTATCTGATCTATTGTTTTGGTATAAGCTACTCTTGCAAAAACATTACTTGCATTGTATAAATTATAACTCCTGTAAAATAGACTTACATTATGAATACTAGCATTCATAATATCTGAATTTCCTGCAAAAAATGCATTGTAACCATTTGCTACCAACCCTTTAGCCAATTGATTTACATCAGTAAAATTAACCTGTTGTCTGTAGTCAAGAGTTAAACTCTCACTACGTTTAAATTGCATGATCATCTTAAACTCAGGTAAGATTTTCTGAAAAGTATCTTTAAAGAAATCTGTCCCATATTGTGAATTATTAGTATTGAAAGCATGTGCTGTAAATCCAGGACTAAAAGTAAAAATACCTGACTTTACCCTATATCTTAATCCAAGATATAAATCTGTGAATTTATATTCAATATCATTAGAAGTTAGTGGGTCTGCTCCAAAAATGGGTGTTGGGTCTAAGGTTGTACCTTGACTATCTAATACTTGAAAAAATCTAGAATCAAAATTTTGTTTGCTTAATATTGTACCTCCAACAAAATTCAAATTACTCTTTTCGTTGAGAATATAATAGTAGTCTAACTTAGCATCTAATTGATTAGATTTTACACGCCTGTTCTGGTTTAATTCATATACATCTAGGCCTGTATCTAAGCCTAGCACATTTGCTGTACTATCAAAACCATCAGCTTCAGGTGTATTATTGTTTGTGGGATCATTTTCTAATAAAGCCACATAAAAAGGATCTTCATCTTGTAATAGATGCTTTAGTTCTAATGCGAAAATATTCTTTTCATCTAGAGTGTAAAAATAACTTAAGTTTTGATCAATTTTATAAGGTGTAGATTTTTCCAATTCTGAAATATCACTTAAAACTTGTGAGTTTACATCATCTGTTCTTCGTTCATTAGAAAATCTTCCTGTTACACCATAATCTAATTGACTGTTAAAATTCTTTTTGTAAGAACTCTTAAAATTAAATAGACCTGTATTGCTAAATTGATCTGTAAGGCTCTGAACAAAATCATTTCTATCAGGGTTGTCATTAAAACTTTGTGTAACATTATTTTTTTGACCATTGCTATTACTAGACCATATTAAAAAACCACTTAAATCTAGTTTCTTCGTTGGTGAATAACTATAATTTATGGCACTTAATTTGGTTTCTATACGATTGGCATTTCTTGAATTCGCATTTAAAAAGCCTAAGCCTGCACTTCCTAAACTTAAATTTGTTCCATTTGATGGGCTTTGACTTCTAAAACCGCCACCAAAACCTCTAATATCATTTCTATCCAATACAACTTCACCAAGGTTGTTTAAATCACCTATAATATTAATGGTGTATTTGGGCGTGTAATAAAATAATTTAGGTTGAAAGAGATATAAATCATCATTTGTGGCATTTCCTAATCCTGCGGTAACATCACCAAACCAGAAATTTTTCTTTCCCTCTTTAAGCTTTATATTAATGGCTACCCTATCTTGATTGTCTTGCACTCCTCTAAGTTGGCTAACATCTCCATAATTTCTTAACACTTGAATTTTGTCTACTGCATTAGAAGGAATATTCTTTGTGGCTAGTTTAGTATCGCCACTAAAAAACTCTTTTCCATCTACCATTATTTTTTCTACAACTTTACCTTCAACTTCAATTTCTCCTGCGTCATTGAGCTCTACACCTGGCAACTTTTTTAAAACATCTTCAAGTTTTCGTTCTGTTCCATTCTTAAAGGAATCTGCATTATAAATTATAGTATCACCCTCAATTCGAACAGGCATTTTAGATACTATCGTAATTTCATCTAGCATGTTATCATTAGACATTTTATAGTTTTTAACCACATCTACGGTTGATGTTTTTACGAAATCATCAACAGATTTCAAACCTATATAACTAATCTTAATATTATATACAGTGTTTTTTTGTAAATCTAATTTATATTGTCCATTGGCATCTGTAAATCCGTAGGAAACAATTTTTTTTGAAACTGTATCTAAGGCAATAACATTTGCCATTTCTAGAGGTCCAATACTGTCTTTAACAACACCCGTTAATTTAATTTGGGCATTAACTATTAGGGTAGTCATGAAAATGACTAGTGTAAGTATCTTTTTAATGTTCATTTTTGATTTTTTAATTTAGAATTTTCTTCCTCCGCCTCTTCTATTTTGGAAGCGTTCTCTTAATTCTTCTGATTTTTGTTTCATCATCACATCATATTCGTCACGTGAAACCTCTTTACCCTTGGAAGGTTTTTTAATTTCTACAACCTCTTCAGGATTTATGGCAATTTCTGTACAAAGCATGGTCGTTCTACCTGCATTAATTTCTAGAATTAAACCTGGTAAACCCCAATACTTTTCTGGTCCTGCACTTACAGGAATTTGAGGTGTATACCATGCAGTAACCAATTGAGTTTTTACAGGAGGTTTGGCTTGATTTGTTTGGGTTAAATCTTTCTTTTTTGCACCTCTACCTCTTCTTCCAAAAATACTTCCCCAATCTATTTCCTTATCTATCTTTGTCATGGTTGCTTTGTAACAAGTATATTGTCCTATTTGTCTGGTCTCTCCTGTCATTTCCCATTGAGGAAATTCCATCGCTTCTATGACTCTAAAACGTTTGCCAAATTGTTCTACATCCTCAATCATTTCCTTAGACTTTAAATCTTTATAAATAGAACCTTGTCCATTGCTTCTACCCCAGCTTGGGCCAGAAGTACCCGGAGCATCAAGAGTTACGTTTTCTTTGAAGGAGGATTCAGATTTATTAAAACTAAGCGTGTAAGTTTTCTCTAAAAAATTTTTAAAACGCGCTTTTATTTGTTTCTTTTGCTGCTCACTCATTTTATCAAAACGGGACATATCCATAGTTCTTTTAGACATATACGTTGCTTTTCCTTCAAACTTTTTTTGAGAAAAAGTAAGGATAGTGAATAAAAGTAATACTAGAGTAGTTAGTTGTTTCATAATTTTTCTGAGTTAATTTGACAGAGTAAAAGTAATTTTATTAACAGACTATATGACTTAAAAAAAACTTAAAAGTTTAATGGAGTCCTAAAATAACTTGGTTATCCTCCTATCCTGATTTCAATTCCTTTACCATCTCTACTCCTGTATCGATTCATCATCTCTTTTGTTTTCTCAAAAGAAATCTTACTAAATTCATCTCTAGTAACTACCTTCCCTTTAGTTGGCTCTTTTATTTCTTTAACTTCTTTTGGGTTTAACACGATTTCAGAACATACAATGGTTTGATTTCCATCATTAACTTCTAATATTAACCCAGGTAAACCTCCATAATTACTTGGTCCATTACTAATTGGAACCTCGGGAGTATACCAGGCAACTAAGGTTCTTTTTTTTGTTACTTTTTCCTCTTTTACTTCACCATCAATCATATTTATTTGAATATCCTCTTCCTCGATTTCAAATTTTGCTTTATAGCAAGTGTAGTTCCCAATATTTTTTGTTTCTCCCATCAATTCCCAATCATAAGCAACAAGATTATCTCTTATCAAAAAAACTTTTCCCATCAGTTCTTTTTTATTCGCCATTCTATTTTCTGAAATATTCTTGTACAATACATCATTACTTCCATTTGAACCTTGAACCATAATCATAACTCCATTAGAAGAGGGTGCATTTGGAGCATCTAATTCTTGTACTTCTTTGTATACAGATTTCGATTTTGTAAAATCTAAAGAATAGGTTTTTTGGAACATTTTTCTCATTTGAGCCTCCAATTGTTCTTGAATGCCTGGAGATGAAGCCATGGTAGTACTGTCTAACTTAATTGATGATTTTCTGTGTGTTCTGTAGATAGCTCTTCCTGAAAAGTCTTGAGCAAAAATAGATACTGTCATTAGAAAAGACAGTAATAAAAATCTAATTCTCATTTTTTTTCTGCTAAAATGAAATAAACAATAATACTAATTAGTTAATAGTCTGTTAAGATTTTACGAGAAGGTAATTTTAATAATTTTTAAATAAAAACTAATAATTTACAATATCAGAATTTTTTGATAACAAACTAATCATTTAGTTAGGTCAAGTTTCTAAATTTTAATTATCTTTAACGTCCCCATTTTAATTTTTTGAAACTAACCCTATGCATATAGCAATTGCCGGAAATATTGGCGCCGGAAAAACTACCTTAACCAAATTATTAGCAAGACATTACAGTTGGAAACCACACTATGAATCGGTTGATGAAAATCCTTACTTAGACGATTTTTATGGAGAAATGGAACGCTGGTCTTTTAACCTTCAAGTCTATTTTTTAAATAGTCGTTTTGGTCAAATTTTAGAGTTGAGAAAAAGTGGTAAAAACATCATTCAAGATAGAACCATTTATGAAGATGCCCATATTTTTGCTCCTAACCTCCATGCTATGGGACTTATGACCAATAGAGATTATCATAATTACAGTTCCCTTTTTGAATTAATGGAAAAATTAGTAACACCCCCAGATTTACTCATCTATTTAAGGGCAGACATTTCTACCTTAGTTAGCCAAATTCACAAAAGAGGAAGAGATTATGAAAATTCTATTAGTATAGATTACCTAAGTAGATTAAATGAACGATACGAAGCTTGGATTTCTACTTACCAAAAAGGTAAACTTTTAATTATAGATGTAGATCATCTTGATTTTGTCGAAAAACAAGAAGATTTGGGATACATAATAGATAGAATTGATTCACAGATTAACGGTTTATTTTAATTTTTAAAAAAAATTGTAACATTTTTACAATTCGATGCGTATAATAAGTATATCCTCAAAAAACACAATCTAATCCCAGTATAGAGATGAGACAACTTAAAATTACAAAACAAGTAACCAATAGAGAAACTGCCTCACTTGATAAATATCTTCAAGAAATAGGAAAAGTAGATTTAATTACTGCTGATGAAGAAGTAGAATTAGCTCAACGCATCAAAGCTGGTGATCAGACTGCGCTTGAGAAATTAACAAAAGCAAACTTACGTTTTGTGGTTTCTGTTGCTAAACAATACCAAAATCAAGGATTAACCTTACCCGATTTAATTAATGAAGGTAATTTAGGGCTTATTAAAGCGGCAAAACGTTTTGATGAAACTAGGGGGTTTAAATTTATCTCTTATGCAGTATGGTGGATACGTCAATCTATATTACAGGCATTAGCAGAGCAATCTCGTATCGTTCGTTTGCCTTTAAATAAAATTGGATCTATCAATAAGATTAATAAAATGTTTGCTTTTTTAGAACAAGAAAACGAACGCCCTCCAAGTGCAGAAGAAATTGCAAAAAAGTTAGATATGACTGTTAATGACGTAAAAGAGTCTATGAAAAACTCTGGTCGTCATGTATCTATGGATGCTCCTTTAATTGAAGGAGAAGACTCAAATTTATATGATGTTTTAAATTCTGGAGAATCTCCAAACCCAGATAAAAAGTTATTACATGAATCTTTACGCATAGAAATTAACAGAGCTCTTGAAACCTTAACGCCAAGAGAAGCAGATGTCGTAAAGTTATATTTTGGATTGGGAGAACACCAACCCATGACTCTTGAAGAAATTGGTGAAACATTCGATTTAACTCGCGAACGTGTTCGTCAAATTAAAGAAAAAGCCATTAGACGACTAAAACATACTTCTAGAAGCAAAATCTTAATGACCTACCTAGGATAATAAGATGTTGTCAACAAAAGATTTAAAACTCTCGAAAATTCTTCGAGAGTTTTCTTTTTTATATCCTTATTTTTACTTCAGAAATTTAAATTTTTAAAAAATGAGTAAACTAATTGCACCTTCAATATTAGCCGCTGACTTTGCTAATCTGCAAAGAGACATAGAAATGGTAAATGCAAGTGATGCCGATTGGTTTCATATCGATATCATGGATGGTGTTTTTGTTCCTAACATATCTTTTGGTATGCCGGTTCTAAAAGCGATTACAACATATGCCACTAAAACAATTGATGTTCACTTAATGATTGTTGATCCTGATAGATATATCAAAACTTTTGCAGATTTAGGAGCTACTATTTTAACAGTTCATTACGAAGCTTGTACGCATCTTCACAGAACTGTTCAAGCCATTAAAGCTGCTGGAATGAAAGCTGGTGTAGCTTTAAACCCTCATACACCGGTTGCTGTTTTAGAAGATGTAATAGCAGATTTAGATTTGGTTTGTATTATGAGTGTTAATCCGGGTTTTGGAGGACAGTCATTTATAGAAAATACTTACAAAAAAGTATCTCAATTAAAACATTTGATTGAATTTTCTGATTCTAATTGCCAAATAGAGATAGATGGAGGAGTTACGAACAAAAACGCCACAGAACTTATAGAGGCTGGTGCTGATATTCTGGTGGCAGGTAGTTATGTTTTTAAAAGTGAGAACCCAACTGAAACCATAGCTAATCTTAAAAATCAAATTGGATAAGCTTGTATTCAGTTGTTGATATAGAAACCACTGGAAATGGGTTCAAAGGTCAAAAAATCACAGAAATATCAATCTTCATTTTTGATGGTGAAAAAATAATTGATGAATTTACTTCTTTAGTAAATCCAGAGCAAAAAATACCTCATTTTATAACTAATCTTACAGGCATCACAGAGGCCATGGTAAGAACTGCTCCAAAATTTTATGAGATTGCAAAAAAAGTAGCAGAAATCACTAAAGACACCATTTTTGTAGCTCATAATGTGAACTTTGATTACAATATCATTAGAGATGAGTTTAAAAGTTTAGGATTTGATTTTAAACGAAAAAAACTATGTACCGTAAGACTTTCACGTAAAATAATTCCTGGGTTAGCATCCTATAGTTTAGGAAACATCTGTTCAGCTGAAGGCATAGAAATTTCAGCCAGACACAGAGCAAAAGGTGATGCAGAAGCTACAGTAGAGCTGTTTAGAAGATTACTAAAAAGAGATGACTCGTTTACTATTAATAGTTTTTTAAATGTCAAGTCTAGAGAAGCCACACTCCCCCCTTTATTAGATAAACAGGTGGTAGATACCTTACCGGAAAGACACGGTGTTTATTATTTTAAAAATCAACAAAAGGAAGTGATTTATGTTGGAAAAGCTAATAACATAAAGCAGCGAGTTATCAGTCATTTTTATGATAAGAAGAAAAAAGAAAGAAAGATGTGTCTTGAAATCGCTGATATTTCATATACAGAAACTGGAAATGAACTCATTGCACTTTTACATGAATCATCAGAAATAAAACACTTATATCCAAAATTTAATAGGGCACAACGAAAAGCTGGTGAAGCTGTTGGGCTTTTTTCCTATGAAGATCAAAAAGGGATACTACATTTAGCCTTCAATAGATTAAAGCTAATTCCTAATCCAATCATGAAATTTTATTCAATGGCTACTTGTAGAAGTACGCTGGAGAAAATATGTTCAGCTTTTGAACTCTGTCCAAAATATTGTCATTTACAAACCAATGTAAATGCATGTTTTCATTTTCAATTACAGCAATGTAAGGGAATTTGCTCTGACAAAGAAGCAATAGAAAACTACAATAAACGCGTTAAGGAAGCAATAAAATCATTGGGCTTACACACAGACAACCTTGTGATAACAGAAAATGGAAGAAATGATAAAGAGCTTGGATTTGTTTTAATTCTAAATGGTATATATCAGGGTTTTGGTTATGTAGATAAAAACTTAGAATTCAACAGTTTAGAAGATTATTTAACTCATATAAACCCTCAAAAAGACAATAGAGATGTACAACGAATTTTAAACGCTTATTTGTCTAAAAATAAAAAAAACCTAAAAACATAACCTTATATATCTTCATTAACTAACAACTCCTAAAAGCATAGTATAAAAAATAGTTGCAAAATGAAATTAATAATTGTTATATTTGAAATTACTAACAATTAAATATCTATTCAATGAAGAAAATTATTTTTATGCTGTCATTTATTTTGATAGCGACAGCAATGAATGCTCAAATTATTCAATCAAGACTATTGACAGTAGACCAAGACAACATGGAAGAATTCATGAAAGGAGTTGCTGAGAAAACAAAACTTTACAACAGTAAAAAAGGACAAGCCAGATATTTAACCTTTCAAATTTTGACAGGAAAAAATGCTCAAAATTTTATAAGAATGCAAGTATCAGACTCTATTCAAGAATTAGATAATGTGGATACAGCTGGTAATAAATGGTGGTGGAAAAAAGTAGGATCATTACATAAATCTACAGGAAACTATATGTGGTCTATGAATAAAAATATGTCTTACTATAATGAAAATACAGAAAGGGTTAACCATCGAAGAGTTATCTACTATAACTATAAAGACTCTGGAGAACAAGATTTTTGGAGATTTAGAGAACGTGTAAAAAAAGCTATGGTAGCAGCAAATTATGAACAAAACATGAATGTATTGTATTGTAATTCTGGTTGTGATGGAAATGTTGTTCAAGTTAGATTTCATCATAAAAACTTTACTGGACAAAGTAATGATTATGGTAAACCACTTAGAGATATGATTGCCAAATATGATGAGCTTTTTGGAAAAGATGCGTATGAACAAGATTCTAAAAAAGTAGACGAAAGTCTTATGCCAAACGGAAGAAAGATCAGACATCAAGTACTCATACCTGAACTTAGTTCTCCAGCAAATATGAACTAAAATTATAAATTTATCTACCCTCTACTTCAAATAAAAAAACCTCCAATAAGGAGGTTTTTTTTAAAACAATTATTTAAAATTATCTACTTATTATTATTCAATAATTACTTTTTTATTAATTGTACCGGTTTCATTTTTAACTTGAACAATATATACACCATTGCTAAGAGCCGGAAGATGAATATCGTTGGAACCCGTTCCTTCAAAAGAAGTATTGAGTACTTGCTTTCCAAGAATATTAAAGAGTTTAACGTTTGCAGTACCACTTTGAACTCCTACTATACGTAAATTATCTCTTGTGGTTGTATATATACTTACAGGATTATTGTTTAAAACACTACCCGTGCTTAAGCTAGCTGAAGTTGTATGTAAATAAAAACGGCCAGTACTATTTACATCAGTTGAAAGAGTGGTTGAAAAGTTTGAAGTCGCGTCTAATCGAGTAAAGGTATTTTCTAGCTTATCCTCTAAGAATACATTAATATTGGCAGGAAAATTATTTAGCTCTGCAGAAATGGTGATTTCTGCATTGGCAAGCGCATCTACTCCAACAGGTACAACCATACTTTCATAATTGGTGTTGGGTAATGATTGTGTTTGATAGTTAACGTCCTCATTATTCTCTAAAAGCTGAGTATAGATGGCAAGAGAATTAGGGTTACCACTTCCAAATATTTGACCTTCATAGCCATAATCAAACCCTAGGGTTACATTATCTAAATAATAGACATCACAATGTCTATTGTATGAAGAACCATTATTTATGATTAATTTAATGCTTGTTAAAGGCGTAGTTCTCTCAAATGTATCTGCATTTCCGATTTCAATTTGATGATATTGATTGGCTTCTGGAAAGTTGATATTTCCTGATGCACTTGATCTCACAAAAAATCCTTGTCCCGGAGCAATAGGAAAGTTTGCATTACCAGAATCGGATATATTACTCACTCTATCCTCATAAGCCCCAGATGCGGAGTTCCATGTCCAAATGGTTGCAAGAATATTAGAAGAATTGGTAGTCAAAAATTCAGAATTCTTAATATAGGCTGGGTAAGGATTTCCAACTAAGTTCCAGTTATATCCAAGATATTGATCATTACCATCAGGTTCAGAATTTGGATCATAAATCAATGTGAAATTTACACCTCCGTTTTGAGTTTCTAAATCTCCAGCGATTTCTCCAGTAAAAGGGATTTCTCCGGCACCAGTCCCTGTAGTTCTTTTTACAGAATATCCAACACCAGAACTAAATGAAAGATTTGACTCCCCTATAGTCATATAATCCCAGGTATTAGAGGAAGTTGTGTATGGCCCTATGGCGTTGAGATTATTTGTAATGCTCTGAGCTATTCCATTAGTTGAAACATAGGTATCATCATAATCTTGGCCAGATACAGGAGGAGACACAAGAAAATAACTATCTGTGAGTAAATTTCTTTTGTAAGTAATGTTTCCTGTTTTGGACCCGTTTACAATAATTGAAGCTCCACTCTTAAGAACAACATCTGCTGTGGCTTCACTTTCAAAATCTCCAGAAACATCTATGTTAGACCCTTCTAAAACAGTTAAAGAGGTGTTGTTTTTTACCTTAAGATTTGTTTGGGCTGCTATACTAGAGTAAAAGGCTATGAGGAATATTACTAGTATTTTATTCATTTTTCTTTATTTAGGGGACATAATTTGTAACAAAAATAGTTTATTTTTTTTTAAGACAAAAAATAAGGGTTAAAATTTGAGTCACAAAGCTTAAATACTTGATTTTAATTAATGTCAAAAAAAACTTTTTATTAAAAAAAACAACTCATCATTAAAATCCTACGATACAGTATTTAACAATTTATTTTTACGAAGTTTCAAAAGACATTTGTAGTGTAATTAAAAATAAATTGTAAACATGAAAAATTCAAAAACAAATTTCACAATGCCTAAATCTTGGTTTAATTTAAATGATTTTTTAATCCTATCCTTATCCTTAAGTTTCTTACTACTCTTAAATGTTGGATAATAATAAAAGTAGCTCACTTGTAAAATTTTTATAAACCCGCTTAGTCAGCGACGTTCTTATCTTTTTTATACCAGTATATAGCTCCAAACATTAAGGCTATAATTATCAAGAATAATTTCGCATAACTAGGCATAACGTCAATATCAAAAACTTTACGAATAATTCTTCCTGATAATAATAATGCTATAGCACAAATGGAAATATATTTATATAGTTTGTTGTGGTTATTTATAAACATATTGTTTAATATTCAGATATTAAAAATGGACTAGATATTATTATTGATCGTTTCCTTTAAAAAAATTATTTTTCAAAAGAAATACGTTTATAATGATGAAGATTCCTATACAAAAACATATAAAGGCTTGTTCTACGGGTCTAAGAAAAATTTCAGATGATCCGTAGGCAACAACTCCGTAACCCAAAGAAAAAAGAGATATTATAAATAAAGACCAGGACTTTTTATCATTCATAATCCAAATATAATGATAAGATTTATGAATTTAAACAAGAATTCATTTAACCTAGTAATAAGCTTTTCTAATCATTTGCTAGAAAATTGGCTTATTGTTGAGACCTCGCTTTGAAAAAAGCACAACCCAAAAAACACTCAAGCAAGCTTGGTATCCTCTAAAACCTTTTTCAATCCCAGGATTAGCTGCGCTGATCCTTAGCGCTCCGCGCTGAAAATCAACAAAAGAAACTTCAGCATCACCCAAAATAAAAAAGCAAGCTCTTAATTTTGAGCTTGCTTCGTTTCAACTTTTTGTTGATTTATTCGTGACCCCGGTAGGATTCAAACCTACAACCGCTGGAGCCGAAATCCAGTGCGCTATTCAGTTGCGCCACGAGGCCTTTTATTGTGTTTATGCTAAATTTTTTCTGACAATTCCAGACAGGGTCTTACCATCTGCTTGACCAGCCAATTGTTTGGAAACAACACCCATTACTTTTCCCATGTCTTTCATGCCTTCCGCGCCTAGTTTTGTAATAGTCTCTAAAACAACTTTTTCAATGGCCTCTTCAGACAAAGCCTCAGGTAAGAATTTTTCCAATATAGCAACTTCCTTTAATTCGGGATCTGCAAGGTCTTGCCTCCCTTGCTCTATAAAAATAGCTGCACTATCCTTTCGTTGTTTGACTTGCTTTTGGATAATTTTTATTTCTTGTTCAGAAGTCAAATCATCACCAGCACCCGCTTCAGTTTTTGCGAGTAAAAAAGCAGATTTAACAGCTCTTAATGCTTGAAGAGCAACAGAATCTTTCGATTTCATTGCCAATTTTAATTCTTCCATTATTTGTTTTTGCAAGCTCATAGGTATATTATTTTAGCAGGTCAAAGATACAATTCTAATCCTGTTTTTTTATTTTTTTTAGATATAATACATTCTTGTTGTAATCAATAACAGCTTTCCCTTTTTGTAAAATATCAGCTCCAATAATTCCGTGTACCTCCTCTGCTTTGTGAATGGTTAATGCCTTGTTTACATGAACTAAATCAAATAGGACCAAACTAAAATTTTGATTCTTCCACTTGCCTATCTCTAAATAATTGTTTTCAGATTGTTGAGTTTCCATGTCAGTTGCGCCCGCACCAGCAGCCTTAGTTTCACTTTTTTGTGCTTCAATTTTAAAATAGTCAATCATTCCTATTCCAACACAAGAGTTTGAGGCTCCAGTATCTAAAATAAACCTTCCCGCTATACCATTAATTTTTGCGTTTAGTTCCATATGATTTGTAACCATTTTTTTCAAAGGTATTTTTATATATTTCTTTTTGTATAATAGTTTTTTTATACCACTCATTTAAATGTATTTTAGACGTGTCAAAAATACATTTAAATAAATTGATTTTTTCTAACAATACTTTTTGTTGAGTTCAATAAGCATAGGCATCATAAAATGATAACAGATACACATACTCATTTATATTCTGAGCAATTTGATCAAGATAGAGACGCTATGATTCAAAGAGCCAAAAACACTGGGGTTCAACGGTTTTTTATTCCTGCAATTGATAGTAGTTATACCGAAAGAATGTTTTCTTTAGAAAAAAATTATCCGAGTGATGTATTTTTAATGATGGGGTTACACCCAACATCAGTAAAAGAAAACTATGAAAGCGAATTGCTCCATGTTAAAGAATGGATAGATAAAAAATCATTTGTAGCCATAGGTGAAATAGGAATTGATTTATATTGGGATAAAACATACTTAAAAGAACAAAAAAAGGCTTTTCAAACACAAATTAAATGGGCTAAAGAAAAAAAATTACCTGTTGTTATTCATTGTAGAAATGCTTTTGATGAAATATTTGACATATTAGAACTAGAAAAAGGACCAGATTTATATGGTATTTTTCATTGTTTTACTGGAACTTTAAAACAAGCTGAAAAAGCCATTTCTTATAACATGAAGCTAGGCATTGGTGGAGTGGTAACTTTTAAGAACGGAAAAATAGACACCTTCCTTAGTCAGATTCCATTACAACATATTGTATTAGAAACCGATGCTCCTTACCTATCACCAACTCCCTTCAGAGGTAAGAGAAATGAAAGTAGCTATATCAAATTTGTAATTGAAAAGTTGACCTCTATTTATGAGCTACCCTTCAGTGAAATTATTAATATAACCACGGAAAATTCTAAGGAAGTATTTGGAATTTAAAATTACATATTGTAAAACTCCTATTGGAACTGCAAAAATTACCGGAGATAATAATGGAATTCAATCCATTACACTCATAACTGATTCTTTACATGATAGAAATGATGAATTCATTGACATGCAAACAGATATGCCTGAATGCTTGAGAGAATGTGTTCTTCAACTAAAAGAATACTTTAAAGGACTACGAACAAATTTTAATCTACTGTTAAACCCTCAAGGTACCAAATTTCAAAAAATAGTTTGGAAGCATCTTTGTACTATCCCATTCGGAGAAACAAGTTCTTACCTAGCTCAAAGTAAACAAATTGGAGATCCAAAAGCCGTGAGAGCTGTAGCCTCTGCCAATGGAAAAAATCCTATTTGGATTGTAATTCCATGCCACAGAGTAATCGGCTCAGATGGCTCTTTATCTGGTTATGCTGGGGGTATTTGGCGAAAAAAATGGCTATTAAATCATGAGAGTCCTTCAAAACAACTTTCCCTTTTTTAAACTATTTCTAAGTTTTAGACGTTTATAATACTATGACAAAAAAAGGCTTGTATTTACTCCTATTCTTGGTTGGTTTTTATGCCAATTCTCAAAATATGTCATCAGATTTTAGATCAAAAACAATTAAAATTGTAAAGGATACTATAAGCTTTGATTCTGTCCCTATAAACCCTCAAAATTTTAGAGTTCTTTCTGCTGAAAAAAAAATACTGTATCCCTCAGAATATGAAATTTTATATAACGACGCCGTTTTAATTATCGACTCAAATAAATACCCAGAAATTACTATTGAATATTTTCATTTCCCTTCTTTTATTACTAAAACTTACAGCCCGTTTGATAAACGGTTTATTATATCCAATAGTAGTAATACAGGACAATTATATAGCTTAACCAGCAATAAAAAACCTTCTGAATTAAAATTGTTTGATGGCTTAAAGACCAGTGGATATATAAATAGAGGAATAACCTCAGGCAACAATCAAAACACTGTTGCAAATTCTTCTATGGATATAAATATAGAAGGAAAACTCTCAGATAAAGTCGCTATTCGAGCAAATATCTTTGACACTAATATTCCATTACAAGAAAACGGGTATTCACAAAGCATAACAGATTTTGATCGAATTTTTATTGAACTCTACAGTACTGATTGGCGAGTAAAAGCTGGAGATGTAAGTTTAACCAATAAAAAAAGTTTTTTTTTAGCTTTTGAAAAACAGGTATCTGGGCTTGAAGTTGAAGCTTCGATAAACGACAATACAAAAGCTGCTGCCTCTGGAGCCATAGTTAGAGGGCAATTTAGTTCCTATAATTTTATTGGAAATGAAGGAAATCAAGGACCTTATAAAATATTTGGTCCTAACAACGAACCAAACTTTGTAATCATTTCTGGCAGTGAAAAAGTATTTGTAAATGGTTCTGAAATTACCAAAGGAATAAATGAAGATTATCTTATAGATTATAATATTGGAGAAATACGGTTCAATACCACATTCCCAATAACCAACGATATGCGTATTCGGGTAGAATTTCAATATTCAAATAGAAATTACACCCGTTTTATTAGCTATGAAAAAGCAGAGTATAAAACTGATAAGCTTGAATTATCAGGTTATTTTTACAATGAAAATGATGTTAAAAACCAACCCATACAAGCAAATTTAACAGACGAACAAAAGCTAATTTTAGCTAATGCTGGAAACAATACTGATTTAATGGTGGGTGAAAGTGCTTATCCTGATGTATATGATCCTAATAGAATTCTATACAAAAAAGTACAAGCTGGAAATGAGGAATATTTTGAATATTCTACCAATCAAAATGATGACTTATTTAATGTAACCTTTACTAATGTTGGGAGTAATCAAGGAGATTACTCATTAGCTGAAACCTATGCCAACGGAAATGTATTTGTTTATGTGGGAACTAATCTGGGAAATTATAGACCGATTACTCAATTAACCGCACCTACTAAATTACAAATAGCTGTCCTTAATTCTGCCTATAACCCAACTGAGAAAACCTCTATTTCAACAGAGGTAGCGTTTAGTAATAGTGATCAAAATTTATTTTCGACTATCGATAATGATCAAAACAAGGGAATAGCAACAAAGTTTTCTTGGGTACAAACTTTAATAGATAAGAATTGGAAACTTAGTAGTGATGTAAATTATCTTTTTATTCATAAAAATTTTAACACAATTCAACGTTTTCAGTCTGTAGAATTTAACAGAGATTGGAATCTAAACAACCCTACTGGTAATCAGAAACAAATAGGCATTGACTTGAATTTAAAGAAAAATAAAGATAATTACTTTACCTACGCTTTTCAACAACTCAAATTTTCAAATAATTTTACAGGGAATAAACATATTATTAGTTCTAAATTAAATTTTGGCAATACCCTATTTTACACCAACAGTAGCTATCTAACAAATAATTCTGACCTACAAGAAAACTCATTCTTAAGAATTAAATCAGGGATAGAACAACGTTTTAATACCGTATGGTTAGGAGGGTTATTAAATCTTGAATCAAATAATGGAATTGAAATACCTTCAAGAGCAGCCATTCTTACCAACCACCAATTTAAAGAATATGAGGGTTATATGGGTATTGGAGATACCACTAAAGTTTATGCAAAAATTGGTTATAATTTCAGAGACAATGATAGTATAAGAGGGAACTCTTTTACTCAAATTAATAATAGGAAAACATACTATTTGAATACTAAACTTATTCAAAACAAACAAACTAATTTATCAGTATATGCAAATTATAGGGAAACAGAAAATAGATTTTATGAGAATCAGAAGGCTTTAAATTCTAGAATTTTATTTAACCAACGCTTATTTAAAAATTTTATCACTTTAGGAACTCGTTATGAAACCTCCTCTGGTAATGTAGCGCAACAAGATTTTATTTACGTTGAGGTAGAGCCAGGACAGGGTTATTATACATGGATTGATTATAATGACAATGGAATTCAAGAATTTGATGAATTTGAAATTGCCGAATTTCAAGATCAGGCAAACTTCCTGCGTGTACCATTACCAAATCTTCAGTTTATACCAACACAAAGTGCTAAGATCAATCAATCAATTACCATAAATGCAAGTCAATGGGGCACAAAAAAAGGTCTTAAAAAAATATTATCACACTTCTATAATCAGTTTTATTTGAACAGTAGTAATGAGGAAGAACGAACCCGTAACACATTTAATTTTAATCCGTTTAATGTAAATAGAGCGCAACAAATAAGTATCAATTTTAACATTAAAAATAGTCTTTATTTCAATCGTGGATTAGAGCATTTTAGCACAACCTATACTTTTGCAAATGCAAAAAACAAACAACAATATATCATAGGAAGCCAAGCTACAGAAACCAGTTATAAACAAATAGATTTTCAACATAAACTTGGAAAATTTTGGCTGATTGATGTACAGGGAAAAGTTTCTAAAAATAATTTAGAAACAGAGAATTTTACCAATCGAAATTATAAAATAAAAACGCATGCATTCCAACCAAAAATCAGTTATCTTGTAAGTAATTATAATAGATTTTCAGCTTTCTATGACCTAAAAGTCAAAAAAAACAATCTTGAAGAATTTGAAACATTAAATCAGCAAAAAATAGGAATAGAATACTTTTATAGTGGAAAGTCAACTTCTCAACTTAATGCAAATTTTACAACATTTTTTAACAATTTTGAAGGAAATCCCAACTCACCTGTTGGATATCAAATGTTAGAAGGGCTTCAAGAAGGAACTAACTATACCTGGGCTATTTTATGGAGTAAAAAAATAAATTCTTACTTAAACTTAAGTCTAAATTATAGGGGAAGAAAAAGTTTAAATTCTAAAACGATTCATATAGGAACAATCAATTTAAAAGCAGTATTCTAAATGGCATAATTATTGACTTTTTAAAACAGTTAAAATAAACTATTTAAAATTAATTTGTAAAGAGTGAACCTTTATTAATTATATTTACAAAAAAATTAAACTCATGAAAAATCTCGCTTTAGTATTGTTATGTTTTTGTTCAATTATCTCAAATGCACAAGAAGATTCAATACCACAAGATTCCAATAAAAAAAATGAAATTACATTAAATGCATTAACCCTTGTAGCATCCGGATGGATCGATGTATCCTATGAGTATTTAATAAATGAAGAATCCTCTTTTGGGGTTGATCTACAATTTGGATTTGATGAAAATTCTGACTTTGACTCCTATAGAAATTTTTCTATTACCCCTAATTACAGGGTTTATTTTTCCAATACATATGCAAAGGGGTTTTTTATAGAAGGTTTTGGGATGCTTCATCGTTATAAAGACTTTTACTATGATTATGACTATAGTACGGGTTATGGTAATGAAAAAAATATTATGGAATTCTCTCTTGGAGTTGCAGTTGGAGGAAAATGGGTCACAAAAAGTGGCTTTGTTACTGAAATTTTTGGAGGAATTGGGAGAAATATTCTAAAAAATGATAACGATTCTTATGATCCAATTAAAATAGCTGGTAGAGTTGGGGTGTCAATTGGAAAGCGTTTTTAAAACCTAAAATGAATATTGCCTCACTTTTGGGAAAAATCATTAAATTCCCCTACAATTTAATTTTTAAAAATTTAATCACAATGAATAGAATTACCTTCATCTTATCACTTACTGTTTGTTTTTTAATAAGTTCTTGTTCAGAACAACCAAAAAATAAATCATTAGATAAATTTCAATTTGCAACACCCGAGGAAGTAGGAATGATTTCTGACAGTCTTGTAAAAATAGAAAAAATGGTAATGGATTTTGTAGATGCTAAAAAGTATCCGGGTGCTGTTACTTTAGTGGCTAAAAATGGTAAAATTATCTATGAATCTGAAGTAGGCTGGTCAGACTCATTAAGAACAGAACCCTATAGAAAAGACCATTTGTTTAGAATGGCATCAATGACTAAACCTATTGTTTCTGTTGCTGCAATGCAATTAATTGAACAAGGAAAAATTAATTTGGATGACCCTGTTGGAAAATACATTACTTCTTTCAATGAAACTGAAATTTTAACTAATTTTAATCCTGCAGACAGTACTTATACTTCTAAGCCTTCAGAATCGACTCCAACCATTCGACAACTGCTTACTCACACTGCCGGGGTTCCATATGGTTTTATGAATCCACCAGTAAATGGGGCTATTTATGATAAAAACGATATCCCAGACTTAAGTACAAATCTTAATATGGATATTAAAGAGGTGGCCTCTAAATTGGGTGATTTACCATTAATGCATGAACCCGGAAAAAAATGGATGTATGGTTTAAACACAGATGTGTTAGGTCGTGTTGTTGAGGTAGCCTCTGGTGAAAGACTCGACGATTATATCCGAGCTAATATTACAAACCCTTTAGGAATAGAAAAATTAGATTTTTATTTTGATGCTTCAGAAAAAAAGAATTTAACTAAGGTCTACATACCCATGAAGGACAGTACGAATATGCAAGTTAGTCAAATGGGCAAAATGTATATCGCAGATTATCCCACTGATGGTGCCAAAACCTATATGTCAGGAGGAAGTGGAATGACCGGTACTGCAAGAGATTATCTTTTATTCTGTCTAGCCATGTTAAATGACGGTGAATTAAACGGTGCACAAATCTTGAAAAAAGAAACTGCAAAATCTATGCATCAAGATCAACTTGATTCTATCCCTTACCCTTGGGGTCCAATGACTTTTGGTTTCGGCTTTGATGTTGCAAAAAGTCATCCAAGAAGACCAATAGGGACCTACAGTTGGGGAGGAGCTTTTAGCACTGTATTTTGGATTGATCCCATGAACGAATTAATTGTTATTCAATTAAGACAAGTGTTATCGTCACCATTCAACAATGATATTAATGCTAAACTTGAGAAGATTGTATATAGTGCAATAGCGGATAATAACTAGCTGTATCAAAAAAATATAAAAAGAGCCTCATTAATGAGGCTCTTTTTATATTTAAGAATTTAAATTCGTTACATATTTTTTAACCAATTTTTTGCATCAACTTCCTGATTAATAATCTCTTTTAATTGGGAAATTTCTACACGCTGTTGGTTCATAGTATCTCTGTGACGAATGGTAACTGTATTATTATCTAAAGTCTCATGATCTACAGTGATACAAAAGGGTGTTCCGGCGGCATCTTGTCTTCTATAGCGTTTACCTACAGCATCTTTCTCATCATAAAATACATTGAAATCCCATTTTAAGTCTTCTATAATTTGTTTGGCTACCTCGGGTAATCCGTCTTTCTTTAATAAAGGAAATACAGCAGCTTTAATAGGTGCTAAAACAGCCGGAAGTTTTAATACAGTTCTAGATGTATTGTTATCCAATTCTTCTTCAACCAATGCATTAGAAAATACCGCCAAAAACATTCTATCTAACCCTATAGAGGTTTCTACTACATATGGAGTGTAACTTGAATTATCTTCATGATCAAAATATTGTAATTTTTTTCCTGAATATTCCTCATGAGCTTTTAAGTCAAAATCTGTTCTTGAGTGAATGCCTTCCAATTCTTTAAATCCAAATGGGAAGTTAAACTCAATATCTGAGGCTGCATCTGCATAATGAGCTAATTTATCATGATCATGAAATCGATAATTATCATCACCCATTCCTAATGATTTATGCCATTTTAAACGGGTCTGTTTCCAATGCTCATACCATTCTTTTTGAGTACCTGGTTTTACAAAAAACTGCATTTCCATTTGTTCAAACTCACGCATTCTAAAAATAAATTGCCTTGCAACAATTTCATTTCTGAAAGCTTTTCCAGTTTGAGCAATTCCAAATGGAATTTTCATTCTTCCTGTTTTTTGAACATTTAAGAAATTAACAAAAATTCCTTGAGCGGTTTCTGGACGTAAATATACTTTCATTGAACTTTCTGCAGAAGCACCCAACTGAGTACCAAACATTAAGTTAAACTGTTTTACATCTGTCCAATTTTTTGAACCTGTTAAGGGATCTGATATTCCTAATTCTTCAATTAGATTTTTTACATCTGAAAGATCTTCTTTTTCTAAAGAAGCTCCCATTCTTGAAAGAATTGTTTTTATCTTTTCTTGATATCCTAAAACTCTTCCATTGGTAGATAAAAACTCTTCTTTATTAAAAGCTTCTCCAAAACGTTTTGAAGCTTTCGCTACTTCCTTATTGATTTTACCCTCAATTTTAGCACAATAATCCTCGATTAGTACATCTGCTCTATATCTTTTTTTAGAATCTTTATTATCGATTAGAGGGTCATTAAAAGCATCTACATGACCCGATGCTTTCCATGTGGTTGGGTGCATTAATATAGAAGCATCTAGACCCACTATATTTTGATGCATATGTACCATTGATTTCCACCAATAATCTCTAATATTCTTTTTTAATTCCACTCCATTTTGAGCATAATCATATACCGCACTTAAACCATCATATATTTCACTAGATTGAAAAATATATCCGTATTCTTTTGCGTGTGATAATACCTTTTTAAACTGATCTTCTTTTTGTGCCATAATCTTCGCAAAGATAACGGAATAAAGAAATTTTTCAAGAAAAATCATTGCTACTTTAAGTAATTAAATTTGAAATTCTTGTTTTTTACTATCTTCACGGAAAACGCTATGAAAATGAAAGGATTACAACATCTTTTTAATCTCTTCTATCCGGATACATGTGTTTGTTGTGATCAGTATTTACTAGATCAAGAAAAAATAATTTGTATTGAATGTAGATTGGATCTCCCTTTTATCGAAACTAGTAATTCTACATATAACCCATTATTAGAAACTTTAAAGGGAAAGGTTATTGTTGAAGAAGGCACTTCTTTTTTATATTATCATCCTGTAGGAAAAGTAAAAAAACTAATTCATCAGTTGAAATATAAGAACAATCAAAAAGTTGGTGTTTTTTTAGGGGAATGGCTTGGTCTAAAACTATTGGAAACGAAAGCCTACAATAACATTGATTATATCATTCCTGTTCCACTTCATAAAGATAAGTTGAGGCTAAGAGGTTATAATCAACTAACGAAATTTGGAGAAACTTTAAGCTCTATTTTAAATATTGAATATTTAGAAGGTATTTTGATTAGAAACACCATGGCAAAAACACAAACTTTAAAAAAAAGATTAGACCGTTTTAAGAGTCTAGTAAACAACTTTAGCCTTATAAACGCTGACCTTCTTAAAAATAAACATGTGCTCTTGATAGATGACGTTGTAACTACAGGCGCTACACTTGAAGCCTGCTGTAACGAATTATTAAAAGTAGAGGGGATGAAAATAAGTATAGTCACCTTAGCTTTAACTGAATAAAAATTAACAATTTTCTGACATTTGATTCCAAAAAATATATTGTTTATTTGTATAAATTATTTTGAGTTGAAAAGAATACAGCATTTATTTTTAATCTTTCTCGTTTTATCTTTTTCACAATGTGCAAAGAAAGGAAGACCTGATGGAGGACCTATAGATGAGGATGCACCTTTATTTGTGACTGCTGACCCTCCTTATGAAACCATTAACTTTGATAAAAAAGAAATCAACATCTATTTTAATGAATACATTAAATTAAAAGATCTTACGAAACAACTTATCATTTCTCCTCCTTTAAATCCTGAGAATCCTTCACTCATTTCACCCCAAGGAACCCCCAGTAAATTCATCAGTATCAAAATTTTAGACACACTTAAAGAAAACTCAACCTATATTTTTGATTTTGGGAATAGTGTTCAAGACAATAATGAATCAAATATTCTTGAGCGTTTTAAATATGTGTTTTCTACAGGAAGCTATATTGATTCACTAACCTTGTCTGGGAATGCAAAAAACTCCTTCTCATCTGAAAGTGTTGAAGATATAAAGCTTTTATTATATAGATTAGATAGCTCTTATACAGATTCTGCTGTTTACAAAAGAAAGCCAGATTATGTAACAAGTTCTTTAGATTCCTCAAATTATCAATTCACAAATTTAAAAAAAGGTAACTATCTGTTGGTTGCTCTAAAAGATTTACGGAGTGATTATATTTTTAATCCTAAAACTGATGAAATTGGTTTTCTAAATGATACCATTACTTTACCTAGAGATAGTATTGTTACTGATGTGCTTTCAATATTTAAAGAAGAATTACCCTACCTCTTTAGACGCGGTAAAGAAATCAGGAAAGGACAATTAATTTTTGGTTATCAAGGAAATCCAAAAGATCTTAAAATAGAAACCCTATCTGCTGTTCCTGACAACTTTCAAACAATTACCTATCCTGAAAAAGGAAAAGACACTTTAAATCTTTGGCACACATTAGTTGAAAAAGATTCATTAATTTTTAAAATAAGTAATAATACCATTTCTGATACAGTAACAATTAAGTTGAGAAAGAAAGAACTAGATTCACTCAAAGTTACTGATAATACTGGAGGTGTGTTAAATTTAAAAGACACTTTATTTTTTGTTACTAACAATCCTATTATAAAGATAGATACTTCCAGAATCAATTTTAAACATACCGATAGTATTAATTTTCCATACAAGGCATTTATCTCAAAAAAAGAGAGTAAGATTGGCTTTCTTTTTGAAAAAAAATATAACAAACCCTACAAAATAAATCTTTATCCAAAGGCACTTACAGATATTTTTAACACTACCAATGATTCTATTAGTTCAATCTTTAGAACACGAGGAACTGAAGATTATGGTGAAATATCATTAACGATTCAAAATCCAAAAAAAATACCTGTTATTATACAATTAACTGATATTAATGATGTCACAATTGCTCAAAAAGCTTCTTTTGAAAATGAAGAAATCTTATTTAATTTATTAATTCCTAAAAAATATAAAATCAGAATTATATATGATACAAACCGAAATGGAATATGGGATACAGGAAATTATTTAGATAAAAAGCAACCTGAACATGTAGAATATTTTCCTGAAATACAAGAAGTAAGAGCTAATTGGCTATTGCCTATTGTTTTAAACATCAAAGATTTGTAGGGCTTACTGTCTAAAAACTTAAAAAAATTAAACTAGTTTTTTAAGTGACATAATAACGCCTAAATGAAGAGATTCATGAAAATTATTAAAAACAATCGCCTTTTCCATAGAATCAATAACAAAACCGGTACTTGTTTTATATGCTGAATATTCATTAAAAACACCAGCCTCAAAATCTTCTTCTAAAGTGTCTGGCAACCCTTGAAATAATTCTAAAACTTCATTAAAAGCCTCTTGAGAGAATTGACCCGTTGGTATTGTTCCTTTTTGATAAGTAGTAATCAACTCGTCAGAAACAAGACAATCTTTATTAGACAGTTTATAATGTAATAATTGTTGAGTAACAACTAGATGAGCAATATTCCAAGCAATATTATTTTTAAAACCCTCTGGAATTACATGGAGTTGATCTAAGCTCAATCCTTTTATATAATGTAAAACTATCGCTCTTGTTTTTCTTAAAATATCAAATTGTACCTTCATGTTTTTTAATGTAATTTTATCAAAGATAATTTTTATAAATGAAGAAAGTATATTTTTTACAAACTTGTGACACCTGCCGAAGAATTTTAAAAGAATTAAATTTAATTGGATTTGAGAAACAAGAGATTAAAAGTAATCCAATAACCGTAGCTCAATTAGAAGAAATGTATTCATTATCAAGAAGCTATGAAGCCCTTTTTAACAAACGAGCTAAAAAATATAAAGCAATGGGATTAAAAAATGAAATGATTAATGAAAATGATTACCGTCAATTGATTTTAGATGAATATACTTTTTTAAAACGCCCTGTATTTGTAATCGATGAACAGATTTTTATTGGAAATAGTAAAAAAGAAATTGAGCGATTGAAAACAAAACTATTTGGCTTGCTCTAAATAAGTTTTTAATCTTAACATAGCGTTTTCTCTAATATCTTGCCAAAATAAATTTATATCCCCTGAATGATAATTTTTAATTAATGACATAAAAAATCGCATTGAAAACTTTGGATTACTAGACCAGACCAATCCGTCGGTGATTTCAATTTTAAGTGCTTTTTCATATATTTTTTTGTTGGTATATAAAAATCCCTTGTGCTCCTCTAAAGTTGTTGATTTTGCATTGTCCCAAGTAACCGGATTACTAGTGACACCTCCCTTGTACCAATTTTTATTCAGTTTGGGATAATGCCCCTTTTTAAATGTATTCCAAGAAACAAAGCCCCCAATTTGATCGGGTTTTGTCATGGGTTGAATTGAATTAAACTGATCTGGTTTTATTCTCATTCCAGGAATATAGGCAGCAACTAGTTTTTTTTGCAATTCTTTTCCATCAAAAAAATCGGCTAGTAATCTTGAAGTATGCGTAGATCCTTGACTATGACTTAGTATAATAATTGGCCTTCCTTTGTTATATTTTTTTAAATAAATTTCAAAAGATTTTTTTACATCTTGATATGCCAGTTCTAAAGCTTCTTTCCCACCTTCATTAAACATTTTATAAGATCTTATATGTGCCTGCCTGTAAAAGGGAGTGTAAACTTTACCTATAATGGCTAGAGCAGAAGCTTGCATTAAAACTGCTTTTTCTAAAACTTTTTTATTTTGTGTAACATCATCAATAGGAACATTCCATCGAAGGTCTTCTTTATCCAAATTTAAAGTTGGGTAGACATAAAAAACATCTGCTTGGAGAGTATCTTGCACATTAGAGGCAAAGTTCTGAAATTCTTGAGAATATTTAGATGGTAGAACGGCCCATGAACTCCTTAGGTTATAATCTGGTGTCTCAGGTGAATTTTCTGAGGTAAAATTCTGAGTTTCGTATGTAGTTTTACAACTGTTTAATAAAATAAAAAAAACTATAAATGAAAGCCTTAACTTCATCTTATTTCTTTTTGTATTCTTCATAAGATTTTTCTTCAACCAAATCTGATCCAGTAAACATATTAATCTCCTTTTTGACATCAGATCGGTCATCATTTACATAATAAACTGCACGTGCCAAATCTATAAACGTTTGTCCAAAATCATTAGCTCTTTCACACTCTCTGATATCATCCTCAATTTTCCATAACTTCTTGTTGACTTCTAATAAATTATTATGCAGTTTTTTTAATTGATTAGGGTCTTTACAAGCCTCATAAATATATTCAACATCTGGAGTTAATGTATTGTACTCATGTTGAATATTTGAGATTTTACTTGCATCTTTGATTTTAGAAAGTTTTATTTCTAATATAGTGTACTTGTCAATAATTTCTCCGTTTGAAACTTCTATTTTCATATTTTACAATCAATTAAAGAACTATGTGTTAGTAATATTTTGACACTGAATAACAAAGTTATTTTTAATGCCAAATGCTAAGTTTATAAAAATTTACGTTCTACAATAGACATAAATCGTTGTTCAATTTCTTCATTATCTGCCCAATTATAATCTGGTTTTACCATTTTATTAATGAACTTTTTTGCTTCTTTTTCAGTTTTGAATGAGTTTAATTGAGAAACAACTCGGTTAAAATCTTCTTGACTTCCACCAAATAAATTTTTTACAAAAGCAATACGATCATTCAACCCAATTTGAATATCATTCCGTATTTTATCATTTAATGATTTTTTAGGAGCATTTTCAAATAAATCGGCAACTACATCAACAGCAATTGTATCTTTTAATTCATCTTCAAGTGAAATTGGAGTTTCCTCCTCACTAGGCTCGACAATCTCTGAATCACCCTCAGAGCTATCGTTTGTATTTTCCTCAGACTGAGAAAATAGATCCTCTACTTCCTCATGAACTTCAGAGTTAACTGAGGAGTCCTCTAATGTTAATTCTATACCTTCACTAACAGCATCGTCTTTAACAGCCTCAACGTCTTCATCTTGAGAATCGTTCAATTCTTGTTCTTCGGATTTTTCTTGATCATATTCTTCAGTTGCTTCTAAAGAAACAACAGTTTCCTCAAGACTTTGCGAAGTAGATTCGTTCTTTGCTTTTATTTCTGCTTTCTCAACTAAATCTAAAAGCTCTTCTTTGGTATATTCTGGATTGGGAGTATTTATAAGATATTCCTCTACATAGGCCAACACAGCTAATTTCTCATAAACTTCATGCGCTTTAGATTTCAAAGCAAAAACATCTTCTTTGTTTTTCATTTGTAAAATACTGTGTGCTAAACTGGTGAGGTCTGCTTCAAGTTTTTTGTGCATAAGTTGTATTGTTTAATTATTTTTTAATCTCATTTCTTAATAAATTTGCCTAAATTCACACCGAATAAGTACAAACCAATCTGACGCCTTAAAACTACAAAATGTTTCTCGAAAATACAGTAAATCACACAGAACAATTTGGTTGGATTGAAGTTATTTGTGGTTCAATGTTTTCTGGAAAAACTGAAGAGCTAATTAGAAGACTTAAAAGAGCCCAATTTGCAAAACAACGAATTGAAATTTTTAAACCAATCGTAGATACAAGATACGATGATGAAATGGTTGTTTCTCACGATTCGAATAAAATTCGGTCAACTCCTGTACCTGTAGCCTCAAATATTAGATTACTAGCTAACGATGTGGATGTAATTGGTATAGATGAAGCTCAATTTTTTGATGATGAAATTGTAGCAGTTTGCAATGACTTAGCAAACCGAGGAATTCGGGTAATCGTTGCAGGATTAGACATGGATTTTAAAGGAAATCCTTTTGGTCCTATGCCAGCATTAATGGCCACAGCAGAATACGTTACAAAGGTTCATGCAGTTTGTGCTAAAACTGGAAATCTAGCCAATTATAGCTTCAGAAAAACAACAAATGATGATATTGTCTTTTTGGGAGAAACTCAAGAATATGAACCTTTAAGCAGAGCCGCATATTACAAAGCACTTCTTTCTCAAAGAGAGGAAATGAAAAAAGAGAATAATTCTAAAAATTAGTTTCAACTAATACTATGAATAATCACGTATCTGTCCTTGAAATTAGTGGAAAGGCAATTGAGCATAATCTTCAATACTTTAAAAACAAACTTCATAAAAAAACAAAGGTTTTAGCAGTAGTAAAAGCTTTTGGCTATGGAAGTGATGCTAACAAAGTAGCTTATTTTTTAAAAGATAAGGTAGATTATTTTGCTGTTGCATATGCTCATGAGGGAACTTCTTTGCGTAAAACCAAGATATCAACCCCTATTTTGGTATTACATCCTCAAATTCAAAATTTTGATGAAATTATACGAAATCAACTTGAACCTAGTATCTATAATTTAAAATCACTTAATGCATTCTTAGCGTATGCCAAGGAAAAAAGAATTAATTCTTATCCTATTCATTTAAAATTTAATACTGGATTAAATAGACTTGGTTTTTCGAAGGAAAATATTCCAAGCATAATGAAGATGATCCTTAACAGCAAACATGTCAAAATCAGATCTATTCTATCCCATTTAGCCGCAAGTGAAGACAATAATGAACGACAATTTACTTTAAATCAACTTCAACATTTTAGAGAAATCATTACACAGGTTTACAGTCATTTAGATTATATACCCATGGCACATACCCTCAATACATCTGGTGTCATAAACTATCCTGAGGGTCAATTTGACATGGTTAGAATTGGAATTGGCTTATATGGTTTTGGAAATAATGAGGAAATTACTTCTCAATTAAAAAATTCACATATTTTAAAATCTATCATTTCACAAATTCATAGAGTGAAAAAAGGAGAAACTGTAGGATACAATAGAGCTTTTAAAGCTTTTAAAAATACTACAATTGCTACAATTCCAATTGGACATGCGGATGGATTGTCTAGAAGATTAGGCAAAGAAAAGGGTCATGTAACCATTCATAACCAGAAAGCTCCAATAGTTGGAAATGTTTGTATGGATATGATTATGGTAGACATTACCAACATAGAGTGTAGTGAGGGTGATGATGTTTTTATTTTTAAAACCCAGGAAGATATCTTGAATATTTCTTCAATATCTGAGACGATTTCCTATGAAATCTTAACCCTAATCTCTCAACGCATAAAAAGATCACTTATTTACTGATAGTATTAAACTCGGGATATTAATTTTTTATCTCAAAAATTTCATAACTAATTTATAAAACAGCTCCGGAGATTCCGCATGTAACCAATGGCCAACATTTGCTATGGTTTGTATACTAGAATTTGGGAAATGTAATTTTATTAACGCATGGTCATCATTTAATATGTACCCTGAGTTTCCAGCGGCAATAAATAAAACTTTTCCTTCAAACAAAGTATGAACAGGAAGTGCTTTTCCTACCTCAGCATTATTGTCTGTGAGTGATTTTAAATTAAATCTATAATCTAAAATCCCTTTTTCTTTCCAATAGACATTTTTTAATAAAAAAGAGCGAACACCAACATCAGATATTATTTCAGCTATTTTTTCATCAACTAGTTTTCTGGTATTATGGATTTTAAAATCTACTGAATTTAGTGCTTTTAAAATATCATTATGGTGAGGTTGGTAATACTTTGGAGAAATATCTGCTATAATTACCTTATCAACAAAACTTGGGTATTTAACCGCAAATAGCATAGCTGTTTTTCCTCCCATAGAATGTCCTAGAACTATAATTTTATCGAGCTTGTAATAGTTTACATATGCAAATAAATCGTCTGCTAAATGAGCATAATTAAATTCATCTTGATGAAAACTTCTTCCATGATTTCGCTGATCAATTAAATGGATTTCAAAACTTTCAGCAAACTTTTTTCCTAAAGTCTTCCAGTTATCACTCATACCAAAATACCCGTGAAGAATGAGAAGAGGAGTCCCTTTACCACTAATTTTAGAATGTAATATTTGCATGTTACTGAAGTCTATGAAGATACATATTGACTACGTTTTGAAGTCCTAAATACAAACTTTCAGAAATCAAAGCGTGACCTATTGAAACCTCTGCTAAATTTGGAATATTTTGTTTAAAAAATGCGATGTTATGTAAACTTAAATCATGTCCTGCATTAATTCCTAAACCTAATTCATGAGCTAAATTTGCTGCATCTGTATAGCTTTTTATCGCTTGTTTGTCCCCTTTATCAAATGCTTTAGCGAAATACTCTGTATATAATTCAATTCTATCTGTTCCGGTTTTCGCCGCAGCTTCAATTAATTTAAGATCAGTATCTATAAAAATAGAAGTTCTAATTCCTGCATTTTTAAACTCACTAATTACATCCTTTAAGTAAGATTGGTTAACGATAGTATCCCAACCTGCATTTGAAGTAATCTGATTGACATCATCTGGGACTAAGGTTACTTGTGTGGGTTTAATTTTCAAAACTAAATCCATGAATTTACGAATTGGATTTCCTTCAATATTATATTCAGTAGTAACTATGGGTTTAAGATCAAATGCGTCTTGATAGCGTATATGCCTTTCATCTGGTCTTGGGTGTATGGTAATCCCTTGAGCTCCAAATTCCTGAATATCTTTAGCAACTTCTATAAGATTTGGAACATCTCCACCTCTAGAATTTCTCAATGTTGCAATTTTATTAATATTTACACTTAACTTTGTCATTGTTTTTAAATAAAACACAAAAGTACATCATTAAATGATTTTAAACTATCTTCGTATAGCGTGAATATAAAAGAATACATACTAAACGATTTAGAAGTTTTAACTCCAGAAAGTTTGGTGAAAAAAGCTCAACAAATCTTTGAATCACTTCCAATAACTCATTTACCCATTGTTAAAAACGAGGAATTACTTGGAAGCATCTCTGAGAGCGATCTCCAAACTATAGATGATAAATCATCAAAAATCTCAGAACATTCTCATTTGATAGACTTCTTTTTTACAGATGTAACTATTCCGTTACTTAATACTGTTAAATTATTTTCAGATAACGATACTAATATCCTGCCTGTTCTTAATCATGAAAAAAAGTATATGGGTTATTACGAATTAAACGATGTTATAGAGCTTTTTTGCTCAAATTCCTCCCTTTTTAGTGATGGAATTATGATTGTGATAGAAAAAAACAAAAAAGATTTTTCTGTAAGTGAGGTAAGTCAAATTGTAGAAAGCAATAACGCAAACATACTTGGTATATATATTTCGAATCAAACTGCAGATGTTATTCAAGTGACTGTCAAAATTAATTCAGAGGATATAAACAAAGTCATCCAAACGTTTAGAAGGTATAATTATGACCTGATATCGGAACACAAAGATGATTTTTATTTACAAGATCTAAAAGACAGATCAGATTATTTACAGAAATACCTAGAAATGTAATGATAAAAAAGGTAGCTATTTTTGGTCAGACATATTCTGTCAATGCTGAAAAGGAAATTAAAATCCTACTATTAGCATTGGAAGAGCACGATGTACTCGTGTTTTTTGAAGAAAATTTCTACAGTGCACTAAAAGAATCCTGTCATTTAACAAAAGAATATTCGACTTTTGGCAGTTTTTATGATCTAAATAGTTCTTTTGATGTGTTTTTTAGTCTTGGTGGTGATGGAACAATTCTCAGGGCGATCTCCTATATCAGAGATTTAAATATTCCTATCTTAGGAATTAATACAGGTAGACTCGGATTCTTGGCAAATATTCAAAAAAATGCAATCAAAGAATCTATTGATTTATTGATCGCTGAAGAATACAGCATTCAAGAAAGAACACTATTAAGTATAAAAACTAGTCCTAAAATAGATTCTTTAGATGAACTTTCATTTGCTTTAAATGAAATTACTATTTCAAGAGAAAATACAACGTCTATGATCGGTGTAAAAACCTTTTTAGACAAGGAATACCTTACGAATTACTGGTCTGACGGTTTAATTATAGCTACACCAACTGGCTCTACAGGCTATTCATTAAGTTGTAATGGACCCGTAGTATCACCAAATTCTAAAAATCTTATTATAACCCCAATAGCTCCTCACAATTTCAATGCAAGACCTATGGTAATTCCTGATGAAATCAAAATTGAATTAGAGGTTGACTCAAGAGAGAAAAGTTTTTTAATTTCTCTTGATTCTAGAATTATATCCGTTCCTAAGAATACTAAAATTTTTATAGAGAAATCACCCTTCACAATCAAAAGTATGATCCCCTCTAACCACTCTTTTTTAACAACACTAAGAACAAAACTTTTATGGGGAGAAGACACTCGAAATGGTGCTAATAACTAGAGGTGTAAAAACAATAAAAAACTAAAATTATTGTTATTCAAAAAGACTCACGTTTTAACTTTATAAAGCAAATAGATTTTTTTATATTTGCACGCTATATTTTATGATGAAAACACATTTAATTTTGTTATTATTTATTTGTATTTCAAGCAATTGTTTATCTCAAATAAATGAAGTTGGATTCATTGCTGGCGGTGTTAATTATGTTGGAGATGTTGGTCGAACAAATTACATTTATCCAAAAAATACTGGGTATAGTTTCATGTATAAATATAATTTGAATCCAAGAATAGCAATAAGAGCAAATTATAGCTCATTTTCTATCTCAGGAGATGACACAGATTCAGAAAATAGAATAAGACAAGAGAGAGGAATTAAGTTTAAGAATCCATTAAATGAATTTGCTGTTGGTATTGAATATAATTTTTATGAATATGATTTATCATCTAAAGATAAAACAAGTACACCCTACATATTATTTCAACTTGCAGCAGTGGATTATAAGACCCCAAGAATCCTAAATGCCGATAGAACTTTCAATTTCACAAGAAACACATCTGTTTCTATACCCCTTGGAATTGGATACAAAACAAAAATAATTGAAAAGATAGCTTTTGCAGTGGAAACTACAATACGATATACTTTTACTGATGAATTAGACTATACGACTAATAGATTTCCTCAATTAAATTTTGGAGGCACATCTAATGATTGGTATATGTTTTCGGGAGTTTCACTAGTATACACTTTTGGTAGGCCAGCATGTTTTACTGATTAAGCACAAGATTTATGAATAAACGATTACTCATTAACTCAGATAATATTCCTAAGCATGTTGCCGTGATTATGGACGGTAATGGAAGATGGGCAAAAGGAAAGGGTATGAATCGTATATTTGGTCATAAAAATGCGCTAACAGCAGTAAGAGAAACTATTGAAGCTGCTGCAGAATTAGGAACAGAAGCAATTACATTATATGCCTTCTCAACTGAAAATTGGAATAGACCAAAAATCGAAGTTAATGCTTTAATGAGCTTATTGATAAGTTCACTCAATAAAGAATCTATTACTTTTAAAGAAAATGATGTAAAAGTTAATGCAATTGGAAACATTAAAAGTCTTCCAGATAGCGCTCAAAAAACATTAAAAGAAGTAATTCAGGAAACTCAAAATAACAAAAAAATAGTTTTATCATTGGCTTTGAGTTATGGAGCAAGAGAGGAAATTATTAATACAATCAAAAACATATCTAAAAAAGTTGTTAATAACGACCTTACCATAGAAGAAATAGACGAAAAAATTATAAATAATCATTTATATACGTTTAATTTGCCCGACGTTGATTTAATGATAAGAACCAGCGGAGAACAAAGAATAAGTAATTTCCTTTTATGGCAAATGGCTTATGCCGAATTATATTTTACAAATATCCTTTGGCCAGATTTTAGAAAAGAGCATTTTTATGATGCAATTATAGAATATCAGAATAGAGAAAGAAGATTTGGAAAAACTAGCGAGCAAACTATACAAGCAGAATAGCATTAATTTTAGTGCTTTAATTCTCATTTTTTTATTTTCAACGTTTAATTTTACTACCAATGCACAAGTAGTGAAAGACTCAACGATTACTGTTGAAAAAGATAGTATTACAGTACAAAAAAATATCGTCTATGAAAAAGGTAAAGAATATATTTTGGGCGGTATTTCAATTTCTGGTCTTCAAAAATTTTCAGAATCTACAGTAAAAGTATTTACAGGGCTTAAAATTGGTCAACCTTTAAAATTACCTGGAGACAAACTTACAAGTGCAATTAAAAAGTTATATCAAAGTAAACAATTTAGTACTGTAGAAGTCTATTTGATTAGAGTAGATGGAAACACCATATATTTAGAGTTTGATGTAAAAGAACTCCCTCAACTTAATGAGGTAAGTATTGCGGGAATTAAGAAAAATAAGTCAAAAGCACTTAAAACTGAGGCCGAACTTAAAACTGGCGCCATGGTCACAGATAACCTTCTGGTTACTACAAAAAACTACTTTAAAAAGAAATATACCGATAAAGGGTTTTTAAAGACAAAGGTTAGTATTGATACTAAAAAAGATTCCTCAGACACCAATGCTGTTAATATGAATATATTCATAGATAAAGGCTCTAAAATAAAAATAAAAAATATAAACTTTACTGGTAACAAAGCGCTTTCGGAAAGTAAGTTAAGAGCAGCCATGGGTAATACCAAAAGAAAATTTACTGGTAGATTTTGGAAGGGATCTAAATACATTGATGAAAAATTTAAAGAAGATCTTATTAGTATTCTAGATACTTATAGTAGACTTGGTTATAGAGATTCTAGGATTCTATCTGATACCATAACTTGGAATGAAGACAATACAATAAATATTGACATTTCACTTGAAGAAGGAAGACAATATATATTTGGAGACATTTTATACGTTGGTAATAAAAGCTATACTGATCAACAATTAAATTCAATTCTAAAAATTGAAAAAGGAGATGTATATAATGGTGCTGTATTAAAAGAAAGGATTTCTGGTGATGGAAGTCCAACCTCTGAGGATATTCAGACACTATATCAAAATAGTGGGTTTTTATTTTCATCTGTTAATGCTGTAGAAACAAAAGTTGTAAATGATTCTATAACTGTAGAAGTTAGAATTAGAGAAGATGAAAAAGCAACCATCAATAAGGTAAGCATCGTTGGTAATGACAAAACTAATGATTTTGTAATTTTTAGAGAATTAAGAGTAAAACCAGGTTCGTTATTCAGTAGAGATGCTATTATTCGTTCTATACGAGAGCTTGGTCAGCTTGGTTTTTTTGATACAAATGTTACACCAGATGTAAGACCAAACTACCAAGACAAAACAGCTGATGTAGAGTTTACTGTTATTGAAAAAGGAGGAAGTCAAATTGAACTTCAAGGTGGATACGGAGGAGGTTCTTTTATAGGTACTTTAGGGCTATCCTTTAATAATTTCTCAATACGTAATATATTTAATAAAGAAGCTTATAAACCACTTCCAATGGGTGATGGGCAGTCACTTTCCCTAAGATTGCAAACCAGTAGAACTTTCAATACCTATAGTTTTTCTTTTACTGAACCGTGGTTTGGGGGTAAAAAACCTCAATCTTTATCATTCTCTATCTACTCCTCTAAGCAATTTCAACTCAACAGACAAACCTTTGATGTTGACAGAGATAGAAGTTTAGGAATTGCTGGTGCTTCCATTGGTATAGCAAAAAGACTTACATGGCCAAGTGACTTTTTTACACTATCGCAAACATTAAGCTATCAAAGTTTTAACTTAAATGATTATCAATTTAGAGTTGGTAATGATATTTTAAGTCAAGGAGACCTTAATAATCTTGCTTACAATATCAGTTTAAGTCGAAACTCAGCGGGTCCAAGTTTAATTTTTCCAACGTACGGGTCTACTTTTAGTATTAGTGCTAAAGCTACAGTACCATACTCTCTTTTTAATGATAGAGATTATCAAAGTTTAGATCCAGCAGAAAGGTTCAAATGGCTTGAATATTACAAATTGATTTTTAAAGGAAAATGGTACAATAGTCTTGCAAAGAAGCTGGTATTAATGGCCAATACAGAAATTGGATATTTAGGATTTTATAATGATGAATTGGGAAGTACTCCTTTCGAGCGTTTCTTTGTTGGTGGAGACGGAATTGCTCAATTTCAATTGGATGGTAGAGAAAGCATTGGTTTAAGAGGTTATGAAAATAATAGATTATCGTCCATTGAAGGTGGAACGATTTATAATAAATTTCAGTTAGAAATGAGATATTCTATTACTGATAAACCTTCAGCATCAATTTATACTGTTGGGTTTTTGGAAGCTGGAAATTCTTATGACAATTTTGACAGCTTTAATCCGTTTAACTTAAAAAGGTCTGCTGGAGTAGGTATTCGTATATTTATGCCAGCGTTTGGTTTGCTTGGAATAGATTTTGCTCACGGTTTTGATCCTTTACCAGGTTCAAATATTAAATCTGGTTGGCAAACTCATTTTATTATAGGTCAACAATTTTAATTTAAAAAATGAAACTTAATTTATCTAACTTGAGGTTTACAAAACAACATAAGATGTTATTAAACATTACTCTATGTTTATTTTTAACCTCTAGCGTTCTTGTTAGTGCCCAAAAAGCACAAAGAATCGCTTACATAGATATGGAATACATTTTAGAAAATGTACCTGAATATTTGGAAGCTCAAAATACGCTAAATGCCAAAGTAACTAAATGGCGCAGTAAATTGGATGAATTAAGTAGATACATTGAAAAAATTAAAACTGATTTAGCTAATGAGAGAGCTATATTAACAAATGACTTAATTCTTGATAAAGAAGATGAAATTACCCTGAAACAAGAGGAGCTTAGAAGGCTAGAGTCTTTATATTTTGGACCTAAAGGAGATATGTTTTTATTAAGAAAACAATTAGTTAAACCCATTCAGGATCAAGTATTCAATTCTATCGAAGGCATTGTTAAAAAAAAGAAGTATGATTTTGTTTTTGACAAATCTAGTGACTTAGTAATGTTATATTCCAATAAAAAATACGATATTAGCGAATTAATTTTAAATGAAATTGTAAGAGAGAGAAAAATAAAAGCTAACGAAGAAAAAAGAAAGCAAAAATCTGCTTCTAGTAAAGAAAGAACAGAAAAACAAAAAAAGGTATTAAGAGACAGAGAGGCTTTAAGAAAAAAGAAAGAAGAAGAGAGAAAAGCCAGACAAAAAAGGAGTGAGGAAATACGAAAGAAAAGAATTGCTGAAATTGAAGAGAAAAGAAGAATTTTAAGAGAAAAAAAAGAATCTATTAAAAAGAAAAATAACACAGAACAAGATAATAATTAAATTAAATTAAATGAGAAAATTGAAGAGTTTACTATTAGTAGTAATTTTAACTTTAGGGATGAGTGGTGTAGTAAATGCTCAAAAAGTTGGGCATATAGTTTACGAAAGAGTAATTGCTAATATGCCTGAGACTAGAGCTCTACAAGTAGAATTAGCTAAAATTACCAAGACATACAAAGACGATATCGATGGTATGAAGAAAAAGCTAGAGGATAAAATTAAAAAATACACAGCTGAACAATCTCAACAAACTGAAGAAACTAATATTCAAAGAGGACAAGAGGTAAAGGCTGATAATTCTAGAGTTCAACAAGCTGAACAAGCTGCATATCAAGACATTCAAGAAAAACAGAATAACAAGTTAGTGCCTATCATTAGTAAGGCTAGAGATGCTATTAATGAAGTAGCTAAAGAAAAACAAATCCTGTATGTATTTGATGCATCAGCAGGTAGAGGTTTACTTGTAGCAGAAGGTGAAGATTTATATGAGGCTGTGAAAGCTAAACTAGGGCTTTTACCAGACCAAAAGCAACCAACTGTACCCGGTCAAAATTAAAAAAATATTTACACAGTTATTTCAAAAATCCTACTTCTGAAGTAGGATTTTTTTATTTTTACTTTTATGAATACTACTACTAATAATCCTATTGGTTTTTTTGATTCAGGTATTGGAGGAACTTCTATTTGGCAAGAAGTAACTAATTTATTACCAAAAGAGAATACAATTTATTTAGCAGATAGTAAAAATGCTCCTTATGGAGAAAAATCAAAAGAAAAGATACTTGAATATTGTATTAAAAATACCGAATTTCTCTTAAACAATAATGCTAAAATGATTGTTGTTGCCTGTAATACTGCGACTACAAATGCAATAGCTTATCTAAGAGAAAATTATGATATCCCTTTTATTGGTATAGAGCCTGCTATAAAAAAAGCTGGAGTAGTCACCAAGAACAATAAGATTGGGGTTTTAGCAACAAAAGGAACTATAAATAGTAAACTTTTTGAAAAAACTTCGACAAAAATCGACCGTTCAATCAAAATAATTGAACAAATTGGTTATGGATTAGTAGAACTAATTGAGGCGGGTGAGATTAACTCTTTAAAAATGGAAAAGCTTATTTATAAGTGCTTAGATCCTATGCTTAAAGAAAATATTGATGCATTAGTTTTAGGGTGTACTCATTACGCTTACTTGATCCCTCAAATAAAAAAAATCATTGGAAAGAATATTCAGATAATTGATTCAGGACTAGCTGTAGCAAAACAAACTCAAAGAATTTTACATGCGTATGACTTGGTAAATTCAACTGTTGAGAATGATAACTTTCATCATTTTTACATCAATAAAGACAGTGAAATACTGGTTAAATTCTTGAAAAATTTCAACAATGTAAAAATAATGGAAAAAGAATTTTAGAACGATGAGTTAATATTTGGACATGCAGAAGCTCTAGGCTTTCTTGTAAATAAATTCACCCCAACAGAAACTTGATGAAATCCACTATTGGTAAGAACTACATCATTCAATTGATTGGTATAGGTATAGGAGAACATCCATTTATTATAATTAACTCCTATGATAGGTGTTATGTATGTTAAATCTTCTATAGGATTAATATCAAAGCTTTTTCTATATGATATTGCTGCCCATAATTGAGCTTTATTAAAGTCTTTATAAGCTTTTAAGTTGAAGTCAGCTATTCTTTCACCTGTTGATTCTCTTAATTGAACCATGATTGAGGGTTCAAGTTGAATTGCTTTGCTTTGACCAAAATAGTATCCTAAGGATACAACATAATTCCTAATGTCTAAAGGCTCTAAATTATTGTTGAGATTATTTTTTGCAGACAATAAAAGGTTTTTAACTGTAAAATAGGAAGAAAAACCTGATTTGTGATAGGCAACACTAAAGTCAGCATTGTAATAGGCTGAACTTTGAATAATTTGCGCTACTGTTGGATCTCCAAAAAACTGTGTTTGATCTACTTGATTTTGAACAGCTGAAAGAGATAAACCAAAAGAAATTTGATTAAAAACCGAGCTTCTATTAATATCTAAATGATAGGCAAAAGTACCTTGAATCCCTTTTTGAGAATGAAAACCATTACTGTCATTAAACAGAATAAAACCAAATGCTGCTTTATCAGTAAAACGATTATGAAAACTTAAGGTTTGGAGTGTTGGAGCATCTTTGACTCCAGCCCATTGTTGTCTTGCAGTAAATCGAAGTTTTCCCGTATTTCCAATACCGGCTGCAGAAGGATGAACTAGATATACATTGTCAGATAAATAATCTGAATAAATAGGTAGGGTTTCTTGAGCATTACTTTTTAAAATAAAAAAAATAGATGCAATTAATAGAGTTGTACTTTTAAATAGCTTCATAAAATTCACTAAACTTGTGATTGGTAAATATATTATTTTTATATGAAACGGTAGTGAAGTATAAAAAATTTTAACAATATCATATGAAAATCATTCCTCTAAGAGAGAAATGAAAAAAGTTAAAAAATTAATGTAATAAATATGAGTATTGATCTCGTTTTACCTCACCAGATTCTTCTCTAATTCTTCTAATGATTTTCCTTTAGTTTCTGGCACTACTCTTATCATAAATAAAAAACCAATTACTGCTATCATACCAAAAATTAGGAACGTTAGTGAATTTCCTAAAGTTGATAATTCCCAAGGAAATACTAATTGAACTAGAGAGCTAATTAATGAGTTTACAAAAGCAATAACACCAATGGCCAGTCCTCTATATTTTAGAGGATATAGTTCAGATAATAACACCCACATTACTGGACCTAATGAAAATGCAAAACAGGCAATAAAGCCTAATATACCTATCAATATTAGTGGTGCATTAATTGAGGTAGCTACCTCTAATATTGCTCCATCATTTTTACTGTAAATCTTATTGCCTAAAGTTTTCTTTAAATCATTTTTAAAAGCAACATCACTATCATACACTTTATCTGTTAGTGAGAGTAATTGCTTAGATTCTGAAAATTCAAGTTTATTAATATTTTCTGAAGTTAGTTGATAGGTTGCTTGATTGAACCCATAAGCACACAACAATAAACTCAATGCAATTCCTGCTGTACCAAAGAGTAATAGAGGTCTTCTTCCCATTCTATCTATTAAATAAATGGCGACAAAAGTGAAAATTACTGAGGTAGAACTTAATAAAACTCCCGAGGAAAATGCAGCATCTGTTCCAATACCTGTTTGCTCAAAGATTGATGTTGCATAAAAATAGACTGCATTTATTCCCGTAATTTGTTGAAGGACACCAACTACTAAACCAACACCTAATATAAAACGTAGAGAGGGTTTTAATAAATCTATAAGTTTTAATGATTCTTTGTTTTTTTCTGCATGTACACTTGTTTCAATTGCTGTATTTTCTCTTTCACCTCTATCATTTCCATGAATTTTAACTAAAACTTTTTTTGCTTCTAAAAAATTTTTATTTAGGTACAACCATCTTGGACTCTTAGGGACAAAAAATAATAGTATAAAATAAATTAGCGCTGGAAAAAACTCTACTCCTAGCATCCATCTCCAAACATTTTGATCGGTAAGAAAAGTACTTTCAGGTGTATTGTATTTATTAAAAAAATAATTGCTTAAAAAAGCAGCAAAAAAACCAAAAACAATGTTTAATTGCTGAAGAGAAACAAGTTTACCTCTATTTTCTGCCGTTGAAATTTCAGCAATATACATGGGCGCTAATACTAATGCTGCTCCAAAAGCTATTCCACCTATAATTCTTGCTATATATAGCATTTCATATGATGACGCTAAAGCAGATAAAACTGCAGAAATTGCATATAAGAAAGCAACAAAAATTAACATTTTTTTTCTTCCATATAGATCACTAAGTCTTCCTGAAAATAACATCGCAAACATCGCTGCAAAAGATGGAGCACTTACAACCCAACCCGATTGAATTTCATTTAGGTTAAATTCAGGACCAGCAAATGACATTACTCCAGAAATAATTCCTGCATCAAAACCAAATAAAAAGCCGCCAAGGGCAACTATAAAACTTATAAAAATTGTGTATACCTTATTATTCATTGTAGTTTTTTTATAAATTTAATAAATTAAAGTTTGCATGGCATGTGGTCTAATATTTATTAGTGTTTCATCTGAACCAACAATAAATTTATAACTAATATTGTTATCAGTTTTATTCATCACTATGGTTATCATTTTTCCATCTTTATTTTTAAAAGATGTACTTTCCAGAGATGATCGACTAGAAGTAGTGCTTACACGTAATGCACCAGGTTTTATAAATTTAGAAAAGTGACCAATATAATAATACGTTGGGGTGAAAGTTAATTCACCTGTCTTTGTATCAGCATGGATTGGTGCAAAACAAAAATTTTGGACATGATTTGGACCTCCTCTTTCATCCAATAAAATATTCCAGTCTGTCCAACCAACTACACCACTATTAAAATCATTTATCATAGAATTCCCATATCGCTCTGCATTTGGCCAAAAATGCATTCTTTCCGAATTAAACCCTTCTTGACATCCCTCAGTAAACAACATTTTTTTAGAAGGAAAAGATTCATTTATATTTTTTAAATTGTCATATTTTGGTAAACCTCCTGTCCAAGTTTCATACCAATGAAAACCTATTCCCCAGGCATATTTGGAAGCCTCTAAGTCTTCAAAGATAGTATTAGCCCTGTCAGAAATTAAATCTCTATTGTGATCCCAAACAACAATTTTCTTATCACCTAATCCAGCTTTTTCTAAGGTTGGCCCTAAAAAATTTTTCAAAAAATCTCGCTCTTCACTAGCCGTGTATATACAAGACTCCCATCTTTGAACAGCCATGGGTTCATTTTGAATTGTTAGACCCCATACAGGAATCCCCTCATTTTCATAAGCTTTGATAAATTTGACGTAATAATCTGCCCACGACTGTCTATATTCTGGGAGTAATTTTCCACCATACAACATGTTATTGTTAGTTTTCATAAATGCAGGTGGACTCCAAGGACTAGCATAAAAAACTAAATCATCTTTTATTAAGTCTATAGCTCTTTTTATAAAAGGAATTCTTTTTTTCATGTCTTTTTCTATTGAAAAAGTCTTTAAATCTGCGTCTCCCTCTTCAATATAGGTATGACTTCCTAATCCAAAATCACTACTATGAATACTTGTTCTTATGATGTTGTACCCAATACCGTCTTTACCATATAAAGAGTTAAGTAATTTATCTTGTTGAATTTTATTAAGATTTGAAAAAACCTCAGATGAGGCATCGGTGATAGCTCCTCCTATTCCCAAATACTCTTGAAATGTTTTATTAGGATTTACAAAAACAGCTATTTCAGTCTCTAAGGGTTGAATTTTATTTGTAAATGTCTTTTCACTAATTTTTGTTAATCTCAATTCTGTGTCTTTTGCTGTTGCAAATACCTGAAGTGTTTTATTATTATTTTTTTGAATTGAAATTGAAGACTTCGTTTGTAAAGCTGATTCCACTGTATTTGAATCTTTACAAGCCGCTACAAGTAAAAAAAGAAATACCAATTTAAAATTCTTTAGTCTCATGTATGATTTTTAGTTATTATCTAATCTATATTCATGTTTTACCCAATCTACTTCCATAACCCATTCACCTTCCATTGGTGAATCTGTGATTTTTGCATAATTTAAAATAGCAAACATTGGCTCGTTGTATCTGTCACCTTCTCCTATATTTCGATATATTTCTTTTTGATCCACACGATAAACAAGATCTGAACCTTCCCATTCAACAGAATACTCGTGATAATCATTAAGTTTGGCGTCAAAACCTTTACGCAAACTCCACCAATCTCCTTTATCACAATTATCTAAACTTTTAATAGCTCCTGTTGTAAAGTGGTCTTTATGATGATCTCCATGATGTTCAAAGATGTCAATCTCACCAGAACCAGCTAATGGCCAGCAAATATTTTCATCAGGTTCTTGAACAGGAGGCTCATTGTTTTGAGCACCTAATATCCACCAAGCTGGAAACATACTTGGTTCTCCATTACTACTAAGTCTTAATCTGGCTGTCCATTTGCCTTTAATAAATTCTTTTCTATTCTTAGATGCAATTCTACCAGATACATATTCAGTTTCTGGGTGTTGTTTCCCATATTTATCAAAATTATCACAAGGACGTTTTTCATCAATTCTAACAACTTTCAATTTTAAAGTACCATCACTTACCTCTCTTGTCCCAAACTCATTATCTGGAACATAACAATGCGTTTCATTATTTACCCAAATACGTTGATCTTGCCAATTGTCTGAATTGAAGTTGTCAAAATTATCAAGAAAATCTATTTCCCACGAATTGGAAGATATCATCAATTTTGCATGATCCTTGTTGATGTATTGAAATGCAGTTGAAACAACAATTATTAAAAGAATTCCTGATAATAAAAGTAAACTTGATTTTTTCATGATATATTTTTTTACTTATGCTAAATATTTAATTCTCATTCCCTAAAAATCAAAAATTTGATTAAATGGCATTTAACATAAATTATAATTAGTTTTTAATTAATTTCTTTTGATATTGTAATTCGTTTGTTTCAATAATTAATATGTATATCCCTGATTTTAAATCAGAAATATTATACTGGTTTATTACATTAGGATTTAGTTGTTTAACTAAGCGCCCATTGATATCAATAATTTTTAAAACTTTTACTTCTTGATGATCACTAAATTGAATCTTAAAGTTTTGATCGACAGGATTAGGGTAAATTGAAGTATTCGTTTTAATCTGACTATCAACACTCAAAGAATTTAAGAACTCAAATTCAAACCAATTAATATTAAAACCAGATTCCAAAACTTTCATTTTTAATGAATATACTCCAGCGTTTAATGTTGTCTCTGTTGTGGTTGTTTGCCATGATTGCCAACCTCCAGTAATTGGTAGGTCTACAGTTGCAATACTTGCTGTTGAATTGTTATTTAGGAGTAAAAACTGAATTTTACCGGTATTATATGGTGCTGCAGTTCTTAGGTTTAAATTATAATTACCACTTTCTGATATATAAACGAAGTAATCTGCATAGTCACCTACATCGGTATATCCAATATTTAAGCCCCCTCCAACATCTGAAGTATTTTCGGTTTGTAACCCATATTGATCGTCAAAATCTTCAGCTTGAATTTTACCAGGGATTAAAAATCTAGTTTGAAGATTATTATCAACTAATAAATTTTCAAATCCATTAAGCACATTATCATATATTGAGGTTATAACTGTACCATCATAACTAACTTCTATTTGATCTTGATAAAATAAATACTCTGTTAAATTAATGATAACTGATCTGTTATTTTCAGAACTAACTTCTACAGATTCTAGTGTTCTAAGATCACTATTAACTGTAACCTCAAATAAATCATTTGATAATGATTGGTTTGTTATAGGATGGTTAAAAATAATTTTTAATGATTTCTCATCATCATTCGTGCTGGCACTTAAAACATCGAAATCTGGAATTTGATCTGTAGAATTAGTAAATTCTATACTGCTCATATTAAACTCAGAATTTCCATCTACTTTAACTTTTAAAACATGGGTTCCAGCCTCTATATATGAATTGAAAATAAAATGATTTACAAAGTTTGTCCACCCGCCTGTGTTACCCAAAGAAACATTTCCAGCAATATCAACATCATCTATGTAAAACTTTATTTTTGATCCAGACTGAGGTGTTGCATATCTGAGTTTTAAATTATAAAAACCTGTTTCAGAAACTTCTACGGTATATTTCATCCATTCGTTATTATTAACATAACCAATATGATAGCCGTTACTATTAGAGGTGTCAGAATTGGTTTGAATATCCACTCCATCATTTCTATAGGTCCAACCAGAATTCCAGGGTTGAAAATTTTCACCTGTAGATAATGTGTAGTTTGCGTAGTCTACATCATAATAAGCAATTCCGTTGGTTCCAAGATCATAATCAGAAAGATAGACTATTCCTGGTATGGTATGGTTTGCATAAGGAATGTGAGTCTCATCTTGAGGCTGTCTTAAAACCGCATCTATAACATCCTTGTAAAAAACATTATTCTCTATAAGTATATCGGTAGTTAATTGACTCAATCCTTGTATAGCATTTTCCACAGAGGGTTGAGGACCTTCGTTTTTCCAATAATTTATAATAGACTCATAATTTGCATTGGAGTTTATGGAGTAAGGACATACTATAGTTGAAATCCTCTTCCAAGGCCACCAAGCCCAACCCATATTATTGTCTTCAAATAAATTAATTGCTTCAGTAAACCATGCATTAGAATTTTCACCAGATTCTCCTAACCAAAGAGGAGTGTTATGCTGATCTCTAATGTCTAAAACCCATTGAATTGACGAAATATCATTATAGGTCCAATACTTATGAGGACTATAAACCATATTAGAATCCCAAGGTGGAGTTAAACCACTAAAATCATTGGCAAAACCATTTCCTTCAATAAATATGATATGATCAGAATCTACAGCTCTTATTTCATTAGTAACTCTTATGTAAAAATTTCGTAGAACATTAGTTCCAAGAGGCCAATTAACTTCATTTAGTAAATCATATCCACCAATCCATTCTTTGTCTTTATATCTGTCTGCAAGTTTCCCCCATAAAGCGACTGTTTTGTCTTGATTAAGTGTGCTTTCCCACAAAGAGGGTTTAGAATCATCATAATCACTAATTGCAGCATCCATACCTTGTCCACCAGGTGCAGCATGTAAATCTAAGATGAGGTATAATTGGTTGGCTTCACACCAAGTTAAGAGTTCATCTACCATATCAAAACCTGTATCTAACCACGTATTTTCTCCTTCTACAGGCTCTTCCTCTATTGGTAATGTGAACAAATTATAATGCATTGGTAATCGAATGCTATTGTAACCGTGATTTGCTATACTGTTAACATCTTGCTCTGTTATAAAATTTTGACGCCAATTATCATAGAAAATTTCGGTTTCCTCTTCACCAATTAAAAGAGTTAATTTCTCTATGAATTCGTGTTGTGTGTCTGCTGCTCCAGAAGAATTCATCATGTATCCTTCCTGAAGCATCCAACCTCCAAGGCCAACTCCCCTGAGGAGAACTTCATCACCATTTGAATTAATAATATTTTTACCCAAAGTTCTCAGGCCCTGAGAATGTGATAAAATTGAAGAGAAAATAAAAAGAAAAACAAGGTGTTTTTTTATTAAATTCATTTGTTTCTTAGTTATTATAAATTATCTAAACCATAAAGAGTAATCTCAGATCCAACAGTTATTATTGTACTTCCATAATTTGAAGTGATTGAGAATTTTAAATATCTAAATTGCTCTGAAGTATTATCTAAAGTGAAATCATGCCCATCGATGGCTTCTTGAAATGCAGATGCAGGAATATTACCTGCACTATCTCTTGGATCTCCAATGTCAAATTCTCCTAATAAATCCCATGATTGAGCATCATTACTGGCGTAAAGATTAAATGATTTTAAATTCTCTTCTTGATAGTGATAGGTGACTCCTCCACCCTGATACCAGTAGGCTCTTTGCCATATTTTGAACCTTTTAATTTTAACATTTTTGTTTAAATCAATAACAATATCTAGTGGAAAATTTAAACTTCCACCATTATTTTCTCTAGTTGCAATGAAATAGCTATTGTCAGAATCTGTTTCTACAGTATCCACAATATCGTCCCAAAAGTTAACAGTTCTACCCTCGTAAGCATTTCCATTAATTGATTGAGAAGCTATCAAAGTCCATGTGTTTTTTTCAATTTTTTCTTCAAATAAAGGTGTATAATTTCCAACTACCTGAAGGTCTGTTATGTTACCATCAAAATCCTCCACCTTTGTTGAAAATGTCATTTCTACGGCATCTAAACCTCTTATAAAAAGACTCTCTTGAGCATTATCAGAGGAGAGAATTCTAATCGTTTCATTCGTTCCGTTTAAGATATGTACATAAACAAAAACTGTTTTTGAAGCAATGTTCTCCCAAGTAATTTTTACACCACCCAAATCTGGAGATATCTCAATACTTTGTTGAACTAGATAAATAAACGACTCTAAGGGCGTAAACTCTATCTCCACCTCTTCAGAGATATTTTCATTTTCATCAACTACATACAATCTTACCTGAATTGGAGTTGTCTGATTTAAACCATTGATTTCAATAGAGTTATTATATCTACTAGATACTCTAAAAACATCTTCTCCCTGAGAATTGGTATATTCAGCTCTAACATAAGAAATATCGTTATCTGAGGGCAGTGAATAAGAAATTATACCCCCACCATTAGTTGGAACTACAGAGATATCAAACAATATTCCTGGAGGGGTGGTGTCTACATTTTCATTCTTGGAACACGAAAAAATTAATGTTACAAATAGGATCGAAAAAGTTATTTTTTTTATTAGTGTTTTCATAATAATAAATTTTTTACCAACCTGGATTTTGAATTAAATTTGGGTTTCTAGAGATTTCATCAAAACTGATTGGTTGTAAATAATCTCTTGGAGAGGAGAAAGAACGTGGACTAACATCCATAACTTGGTAGTAATTATTCTCTGATTCTTCATCTACAGACCAACCTCTTATTGGTGTAGAAAAATAATCTTCTGCTAATTTCCATCTGCGAATATCATAATATCGATGACCTTCAAATGCTAATTCAATCATTCTTTCTTGACGTATGATTTCTCTTAAACCGTCTTTTGTTGTGTGTTTATTTGGTGTTGCAGCGTAAGTTGTATTACTCCAAGCTTCTTGAACGGAAGGAATACCTGCTCTATCTCTGATGATATTAAGAGCCTCATAAACTTCAGGTGAAGGACCACTAAATTCGTTTAATGCTTCAGCGTAGTTCAAATACAATTCACTTAATCTGCTTATTGGCCATGGATAGGTGATAGATTTGTTGTAAGCATCTCCTTCTGAATCTTGGTGCACTAATTTTTTTAATGCATAACCAGTAACTAAATAATCTGATGTATTGGCTATTCTTCCATGAAGTTCTCCTTTTCGCATTTTTAAATTCCAAATACTTCCCCAAGTCCTATTTACTCCTCTATCAAAACCTATAGATGCATAGAAACGTGGTTCTCTATTTAAATTTAACTTTGCAGTTCTTTGTGCAAATTGGGCATAAAATCTTTGATTAAATGCAATTGTTGTTGGTTCAAATCTATTTGAAAAATCAAAAGATAAATCTTCATTAATTGGAAGACCATTTTTTGTGTAATAGGTTTCTACCATTCGAATACTAGGAGCTAACCATTGCCATGCAGCCTCTACTGATGAAGATGCAGGATTCTTCATCATTGCTGGAGATTGTATTTGCCAATATTGACCATTAGAGACAGGGCTAGAATTACCCCATATCAACTCTGAGTTCCATGGGTCTGTAATTACATATCGGCTGTTGTACTGATCTCTAATAATTTGATATTGAAAATTATTTGTGTCAAAAGCAGGTGGAGTATCATTAAAATAATACATGGTAGTTCCTTGAGCTATTGCAGCTTCAATTGCTTCCTTGGCAGCAATTGATGCCAATTGCCATTTAGACTCATCATAACTTTGGTTGAAGAAATGTTGACCATCTGCATTGACAAATCCAGCATAAAATTCAGAGTTTCCATTAAATAAAGGGCTTGCACTAAATAATAAAACCTTTGACTTTATTGATTTTGCAATGACCTGATCAATTCTACCCAAGTCATTATTTCCAATAACTCTCTCAGGCAAATCATTAATAGCATTATCAATAGTTTCAATAATATAAGTGAAACATTCATCTACTGAGTTTCTTTCTACTCTTACTTCCTCGTCTGAAGCACTAATTGGTAGATTAACGTCTACGATAGGAATTGGGCCATAATTACTTACCAATAAAAAATGATAGTAGGCTTTTAAAAAACTCGCTTCAGCTTTCCATTGATTTTTTTCTTCTTGAGTCATATCTACGACCAAATCAATATTGTCTATAAGTGTGTTGCAGCTTCGAATCCCCTCCCATAAAGATCCCTGACCTCTTCCATTTGCGTAGAAACCAGACCAATACCCCATTAAAGGAGCAGAAATATTCTGCTGACCTTTCATTAATTTGATAGAATTTGGCTCTTTTGATACTGGAACGGCAACTTCGTCACTAACTAAAACATAACTCGAATACGTTCCATCATTTTGAGGTAAATAACTGTAACTATTTGCTAAAGCATTATAAGCTGTTTCCTTCCTATTAAAGAGTAAACTTAATTCTTGTGTGCCATCTGGTACTATATCTAAATAATTTTCACAACTAGTAAAAATAAAAATACTACCTAATAAAATTGCGATGTGTTTGTTTATAATTTTCATCTGTTTCTTGTTAAAATTTTACTTGGGCACCAACATTTACAACTCTTTGAAGTGGATAACCAAGTCCATTACCTGCTAATTCTGGATCCCATAAATCAAACTTTGAAAAATGAAATAAGTTTAATCCTGTTAGGTACAATCTAATATTAGCAGTGGAAAATATACTTCCCCAGTTTTCAGGAATTGTATAGCCAATCTCAAGGCTTTTTAAACGTAAAAAATCTCCATCTCTTAACCACCAAGTAGAGGTTTTTTGATTGTTTTGTATCTCATAGGTTGATAACCTCGGCCAAAAAGCATTGGGATCTGGATTATCCTCAGACCAATGATTATTTGCAATAATACTTAGTGCATTTCGTTCATTTACAAATGGTGAAATATCATTGGGGTTTATAAAAAAAGATGATCTTGCTGAACCTTGCATAAACACAGAAAAGTCAAAATTTTTATACACAGCGGAGACCCCAAAACCATAGACAATTTCTGGTACTGTTGGTTTGCCAATGGGAACTTGATCATTTTCATTTATGACACCATCATTGTTGATATCTGTATATTTAATATCTCCAGGCAAATACGAATTAACCGTTGAAAATCCGTTAAACTGCTCTGGTGAATTATCAATATCTTCTTGATCAATAAATAATCGTTCAGCAACATAACCCCATTGTTGATTGACAGGGTAGCCGATTCTACTTAAATTTTGATTTTGAAATTGTGGTTCTCCATTGACTAATATTTTGTTGGTTGCATAGGTAAAGTTTCCTCTACCAGTAATATAAAAATCTCCACTAAAAGCATGGTTGTAGTCGATAGAGAAATCAATCCCTTTTGCTTTAACTTCTCCAATATTACTACTAATTACAGCTGTAAGTCCAGAAGTTTCAGGGATGTATTCTCGTTCCATATATATGTTTCTACGATGCTCAGTAAAATAATCAGCTTGAATACTTACTTTATTAAAGAGACCGAGCTCTAAACCAATGTTAGATTTTGTGGCAACTTCCCAGGTTACATTTTCATTAGCATATCGATTAATAATATACCCGTTATAGTAATTATTATAATTGGTTCCAAATGAATATCCTGTTCCTCCATTATTAAGATTTACCTCAGACAAATAAAAGAATCGATCACTAGGGCCGGAAATTCCATCATTACCAACCAATCCATAGGTATATTTAAGTTTCAATAAATTAACTGATGGAATATTTTCTTGGAAGAAAGTTTCATTAGAGACTATCCAACCAAAACCAACTGATGGGAAAAAACCAAAACGATTTTTTTCAGCAAATTTTTCTGACCCATTGTACCCAAAATTAAATTCACTAAAATATCGTGAATCATAATTATAGGAGGCTCTTCCTGAAATCCCCATGTTTCTTGAGGGCAAAGTAGAAAATGCGGTATTCCCAGAAATTGTATTTAATGATTCTTGAAAATAGGAAACTAATAAACCACTAAAATCATGTTTTTCTTTAAGTGTTTTATTATATTCTAAAACGGCCTCATAATAAAAATTACTATTCCCATAATTATTTACGGTTGGGTTATTTAAGAACTCTGTTCCTTCTTGTATTTGATATAATGAGTTTATGATTCCCTCTGAAGTTTCAACTTCTGAAATTCCATAGTAAAAAGGAGTAAAACTTCTTTCATTCTGATTTTCTGTGTATGTTCGTACTGAGGCTAGTGCTCTAAATTTTAATCCTTCTGTAATGAAATTAAGATCTTGATTTATCTGAAATTGAGCTAATGTCGTATTCGAAAATCGATCTTTAAACCCTCTAACACTCTCTGCATATGGATTCGGGAAACCGCCATTCCCCTTGTTACCAAAAAGGGTATGATTAAAATTAGCTGAAGCTTCATCGGCCTCAAAAACTTTTGGAAAATTTGCAGGATTAGCCTGTGCTACCTGTCTAAAAATATCTGAAGCACTTACAATTGGCCCATTGTAACGTTCAAATAAAGAATAAAATTTAGCAGCAACTTTTGTGGTTTTTGTCAAATTAATATTAATATTTGCTCTTAAGTTAGATCGATTAATATCAATATTATTATTGAAATTATTTAAAGGATCTATTTTCAGTAATCCTTTCTCATTAGAATTAGACACAGATAAGTAGTATTGAGCTACCTCTCCACCTCCATTTATATTAACATTTACTCTTTTATTAAGTGCAACATCATTAAATAATTCATTATACCAATCTACATCTGGATACAAATTAGGATTTAATCCATTTAATGTTCCTTCAATTTTAGGTTTTGAATATAATAAAATTGCTGATTGATCTCTCATTCTTTGCGCTCTGTTATAAAGCTCCATATAATCAACAGCACCTAAAAAACTATTTATCTTGGAAGGACTTGAAAACGCACTTTCAAAACGAACAGAAACCTTAGCTTTTCCTTTTTTCCCTTCTTTTGTAGTAACCAATACAACACCATTTGCTCCTCTAGCACCATATAAAGATGTTGCTGTTGCATCTTTCATAATTGAAAAAGTTGCAATGTTATCTGGTTCTATTCTAGCCAAATCAGAAGTAGTAATTTGTAAACCGTCCAATAAGATTAAAGGGCTATTGTTAAATCCAAATGTTGTAACTCCTCGAATAAAAAAAGCAGCATTGTCTTGACCAGGTTCACCAGATCTTTGGTAGGATATTAAACCAGAAATTTTACCCGCTAAAGTATTGGTAATGTTTGAAGTTGGTTGTTTTAATTCTGAGGCTTTAATAGATGTCATTGAACCTATAACGCTATTCTTCTTCTGCTTTGAAAAAGCAACAATCCTAATTTCGTCTAGTTGATCTGCACTCTCTTTTAGAATTACATTAATTTTTTTTTGATCTAGAACTTTAATTTTTTGAGTTTCAAAGCCTAAATAAGAAAATTGTAATACTGCATTTGGAGTAGTAATATTTATAACATAATTTCCATCAAAATCTGTTTCAGCTCCATTTGTTGTTCCTTCAACAATTATTGATACACCTGGAAGTGCATCCCCTTTTTCATCTACTACTTCACCTGAAACTATAACAGTTTGAGAAAGTAAAATACTTGGAAAAAACAAGCATAAAAATGGAATAATTTTTAAAAATAAAACGGTTAATTTATTCATACAATGTGTTTAAAAAAAGTAGCACAGCAGGACAATTCTTCCTGCTGTAAACTTTTTAGTATATATTTTAATGTTATTGTTTTATTAGTTTCTTAAACTGACCATTAACTTGTATGAAGTACAAACCAGGTTTTAAGTTTCTAACTGACAACTCATTTGAGTCTATTGTTTTTTCAAAGATTATTTTGGAATTAATATCAAAAATACGAATATCTTTTTCCCCATCTAAATTTGAGAAATATATCATTTCTGTTGTTGGATTTGGAAAAAATTCTACACCTACTTTATCATAATCATTCACTGAGGCAGTGCCTTGTAATTGAGGTCCCTTTATATCATCTATGTAAAAAGTTGTATCTGTGGTATCTCCTCTTCCTAGAAAAATAAATACATGATCAAACTCAACTCCATCTGCAAGTTCAGAAGTATTTAAATATACTGTTTGCCATTGATTTTGAAATATAATTTCTTCATCTGTTTCATATTGAGCAGTTATTTCACTATCATCTCTGGCATCAGCAACTTTAAATCTAATTCCTGTTGTTACTGGTGAATACACTCTAAAAGAAAATATATCATCTTTAGTAGCATCATATGGTGCGTTAAGTTGTAGGTGAATTCTTTCCCAGCCACCCCATGAGTTACCTTTTTCCCATTTTTTTACCATGTTAGTTCCTCCAGCTGGATCAGAGACAGTAGTAAAAGGAGCTGCTGGATCTCCCATAGACTCAATAATAGTTGTTAATGAATTTCCATCAAAATCATCATAAGTAACAAAATTAATAGCTGTGGAAGTAGTTGTAAAAGTTGCAGAAACACCTGAAACTACATCCTCATTTTCAGCATATTCAATAGTATTTTCTTTGATCCCATACCAATAAGTTGTATTTGGAGTAAGTAAAACATCTGGTCTAATTGTAATATCAGAATTATTTGAACTTATAGAAGCTGTCATTGCTACTAAAGCACCGTTTGCATCATTTTCTCTCAATTCTACAACATTAGTAGCATCTTCAATAGAGGTATTATCAATATTTCTGAATTGAAAATTAGAGGAAATTACTGGCTTTGTTGTTAATGCTACATCTGATGCATTATTTTCTGGATTTAACGTGTTTTGAACAACTGGTGCTACATTACTTTTGAGATAGTCATCGAAATAATAAGTATCACCAATAGAGGATCCTCCGGTACCGTCTTTATCAAAATAGATTTGAGCCCTATCATAATTTGTAGCAGTAATTGCTCCAAAATTAAATACTAACTCTACCCAAGTATTAATTTCTGTAACTTCAATTTTTTGTTCGTGTCCTTGACCATAATCTGGGTAGTTTTGCAGTCTAACTGAGACTCCTACAGGCTTATTTACCCATACTTTTACCTTTATAAATGGGGTTTCAGCAAAATCTAAAGGAGTTAATGGAGTTGCACCATTTACTAAAGAATTCTCTAATCCGGCACTACCACCGTTGTATGTATATTCGCCCACGTTATCTGAAATGTTGATTCCAGACTGATCAGGGTTTTCAATAACGGCAAAACCAACACCACCCCAAGATTCAAATCCAACATTTGTATTTGTGGTATCAAAATCAAAAAGAATCTCGTTAATATCTCCAGTTACAGCCTCTTTTGTTGTAAAACTTGCAGACACTCCTGTTACAGGAGTATCATCTGAATATTCAATAGAACCATCCAAAATTCCATACCAATAGGTTGTAGAATTCTCCAAATCTAATGAGGGACTTATTGTAATAGTGTTTTTATCTTGATTTATTGTGGCTGAAAAAGATACATCATCACCATTTTCATTTCCAATCCTAACGGCAACATTATTTGATAAGTCTGTGATTTCAGAATCATCTAAATTTCTAAAAAAATCATTAGTAGTAATGACTAAATTTGAAGATATTGAGGTGTCTACCTCACCATCTGCTGGAGAAAATTCTTGAGCAGGAGAAGTATATAATTCTGGACCTTTAATATCATCAAAAAAGTAAATATCGCCTTGGGTCGTATTAGGTCCGCCAATTTTAATAACAATATTGTTCATAAAGATATTAGAATAACTACTAAAATCAAACGTTAACTCAACCCATTGATTTACATCAGATGACTCAACAGAGTCAGATACTTCAATGAAATTACCCCAATCTGGTGAGTTTTCTAAATGAAAAGTGACCTCTATCTCTTCCGTAGAAAAAACTTTCATCTTAAAGATAGAATTTGACTCTAAATTAAAAGGCGATGTAAAAACAGATGTAGGATCAATCACTCCTATACCAATATCATTATTATCCCCTGCAGTAAACTGACCAACAAAAGCAGAGGGGTTTGTAGCATCAGAAACTGGATTGGCAACTTTAGAAAAAGTTGAAGAAGTATTCCAACTATTAAAAACAATGTTAGCGTTGTAATCATCAAAATCTATATGTGTAACCTCTTGAGCATTTACCATAAATGAACTTAATAATAGAATGAATAGTAATTTTGATTTAATTGTAAAAGAATTATAGATTAATAATTTAATGTACCTAGTTAAAAACAAATATTTGATAAAATATAGTTGACACTAATATCACAAAGGTAATTGTTAAACCAACAAACAACAATAAAGAGACCTTTACAAAAGCTATAAAAGAAGAAATTCTACCTCTACAAAAACTTTGTTAAAAATTATAAATAGCTGACAAACAATATTTTAAAAAAATTAAAAACTTTGTATATATATTGACAAGTTCACTTCTTTAGATAGATTAAATTTTTTTCTTAATCGGTATCTACTTTGTTCTATACTTGTAATCGCAACATTCATAAGCGATGCAATTTCTTTGGAAGAAAGATTTAATTTAAGATAAGCACTTAATTTAATTTCATTCGAAGATAAATCTGGATGCTTTGCTCTTAGATTATCGAAAAACTGAGAATGTGAGTTTCTAAAGTGAAGTTCAAAAGCCAACCAATCTTCTTTATCAACAATATGATTGTCGATTTTTTTTATTAATTTTTTTAGAGCATAATGAAGAGAACTATCTTCTTTAGCTTCATCTATATTTTTGATATCCTTAATTAAGTCTATAAGAAGTTCTTTCTTTTTTATATTGTTTAAAGTTGAAGAGGCTAATGCAAAGTCTTTCTTTTTAATTTCTAAATTCAAATTTTTCTCTTTTAACAACAACAGTTCCTTATCTGTAGCCAGTTTTTCCAACTCAAACTTTTCTTTTTGACGTTCTCTTTTTTGTTTTTCTAATTGTTTTAGCTTTTTTACATAATTATTATTCTTTGTTTTCAAGAATGCTCTATACCCAATAAATATTATGAAAAATAACAACAGATAAACAAGTTTTGCAGTCCTTGAAATATACCATGGATAAGAAATATAAAAAGGTATTTTAATACTTTCAGTTACACGATTAACCTCAATTTTTGCTCTTATTTCTAATACATAATTACCTGAATTGAGTGAAGGGAATTTAATTTCAGATTGATTAACCCAATGAGACCATTTATTTTCTAGCCCACTTAATTTATATTGAAATTGTCTTGAATTACTTATTGGAGACTTTGGTAATGCAACTTTAATTTTTAAAAAATTATTACTATAGGGAATGTTTAAATCATTTTTCAAATTTAAAGGAGCATTAATTGTATCCTTTGAACTGATAAATTGTAATGATTTAATTATGGGAGATACTGGGGGCTTTTTATTTAAAATTTTATCAATATCATGAAATATCATACCATTATCTACACCCAATGCATAAATAGAATTATTAATTTTTTTAACATTATTAAAATCTTTTAAATGACGATCCCAAATTGCATAAAAAGGTTCTTGGATTTTATTAAAATCATTACCACTTCTAAAAACGTACCCTATATGATTTGGTGTAGAATACCAAAAAATATTTTCATCTTGTAAAATAAAATTAATATTAAGAAGACCATTAAATATTTCTGATGGATATTTAGCTTTTGTAAATTCATTAGCTATGGCATCGTAGTAGAAGAAACCCTCAGGATTGTAAAAAACCAAATTTCCATCAATTTTACAGAAATAAGCATAAGTTGATATATTTTTATTTTCTACACCATAAAATTCAACATCTATCAATTCTGTGGCACTATCCGCTAATTTTAGTCTGTAGTATCCCTTAGAGGGGTGAGCAACCCATAATTGATTATATTGATCAAACTCTAAAAACCTTGAAGATTCTCCAAAATTCTCGAATTTTCTTATAAATTTCCATTGATTGTTTATTTTTTTAAAAACAGCTACTCCAGAATAAAAACCTACATACATTAGATTTTCAATTTTAGGGTGTTTAATGAAAGTCCACGCTCCACCCTCCAAATGAATGGTTTCTAATGAATTATCACGAACCACTGAAAGTCCTTTATCACTACCAACAATTAATTGCCCATCAACTTCATCTATATTCCAAATTTGCTCTGTACTGTTATTAACAAGTTTTGGCTCTGAAAAAGAATTTGTTATGTCTTTTACAAAGAGCCCTTGGTAGGTTCCAAGATATAATGATGTTCCTTTTAAAAAACTTGTGTATACAGTTCCAAAACCACTTTTATTGTCAAGTAAATATTTAGTATTACTATTTAATTCTAAATAACTAATACCAGATTCTGTTCCCAACCATATGTTGTGATTGTTATCTACAAAAATTTTACGAATAGCATTATTTGATATTCCATTATTCTTATTAAAATGTGCTAATTTTAATCCATCTTTAGAAATAATATAAAACCCATCTCTTAGGGTTCCTACTATAAATACATCGTTCACATATTTTTCTACATCTGTAACTATAGATTTTTCAATTTCGATATTTACCTTCCATTTTTTCTTTTGTAATAAACCGTCCTCTAAAAGCCAAAAACCATTATTTTTTGTGGCAATAATTAAGCTTTTTTTTGAAACTTCAAATACATCAATAATGTCGAAAGATATATTTTCTGAACCTTTAATTATTTTTTTTTGATTATCTATAATTTCAAATAGGCCAATAGAGACGTCTTGAACAAAAAGTCTATCATTAGAGGAAAAAAGTTTACTAAAACCCTTAATTGCGGGAAGTGTATTCAACTCACCGCTTTTTGGATTATAAATATAAATTTGTTGAAAAGACTGAAAATAAACAATATCATTTATTGACTCAATATTTAAAAATACAGGAAGTAATGGTGCATTTTTTGTAGGGTATTTAAAGTATAAACTTGAATATTCTAATATTCCTTTATCATTTTTAAACCAAAATCCAAAACCACCTATACCAGCAGTGTAAATACGATGATTGTCATAAAGTACGGCTCTTAAATCAGATTGATCCTTGGTAGAGTAATTATGCCAAGAAAACCCATCATACTGCATCAAAGATCCTGGTTTAGCAAAATAGATTTCACCATTATCATCCTGAGACATATCAAATACCTTGAACCCATTTTTAAATTCCTTTTTTGAAAAATTTTTCACAAAGGGACTCCCCAACTCATTAATAGTCTGGCTAGAAATTAAGGTGCTATATGTGAATAATAAAATTAAGGCAGCTGGAAGCCTTTTCACAAAAGGATAATAAAGAAACTTTAGGTTTAAATTGAGCATATATTTATCCAGGTTTGAACTTTAATATTATAATATTCAAACTATTTACGGTAGATAAAAATAATATTATTTTTTTAAACTGCTTTTTTAATTTGGCTTCTTAAATCCTTCATAAAACGATGGAAGTCTACAGTAATTCTATGTCTATTGGTATTGATTTGTTTCATGTGAGGATGACTCACCTCTCGTTCGCACAAGGATTTAATATTTGAAGGTCGTTTCCATATTTTTTTTAATGCTAAAGCTAGTAATTTGCTTTGCTGTTCTGCACCCGGCCAAATACATCCTAGTGGTTGAAACATCCCTATAAAAAAAAGATTATCATATATTGGATGAAACATTTTTAAATAAAGCGGTACCGGTCCTTCTCTGTAATTTAAAAATTTTTTATCAAAAAAAGGATGAGCTAATTCGAATCCTGTGCAGGCAATTATTACATCAAACTCCTCGTTGGTGTTATCTTTAAAAAATACTTTTCTTCCCTCAAAACGTTCAATGTCTACCTTAGGTTTTATTTTTCCATGTCTTATTTTATATAATAACTCGCTATTGATAGTTGGATGAGTAGCTCCAAATTTGTGATTAGGTTTTTGTAAACCATAGATTTTATTTGATCCATTAGTAATATCAGCGATTAAGCCTGCTAAAATATTTCTCAAAAAAATAGGTAAAAAACTCATCTTAGTAGCAAAAACATCAGTTGGTTTACCCAATAAAAATTTAGGAATAATGCGATAGCCTCTTCGCCAACTAATGGCTGTTTTAGAACTAACTCGACTTGACTCTACAGCTACATCACAAGCAGAGTTTCCACCGCCTATGACCAAAACTTTTTTATCAACAAATGGAGCTGCTTTTTTATAGTGATGAGAATGTAAAAATTTACCTGAAAATTTCCCAGGATAATTGGGATATTTAGGTTCCCAGTGGTGGCCATTACAAACAACTAAATCTGTGAAGGTATCTACATGCTCTTTTTTATCTTTGACAGTAGTTACCTCCCAATCTCCATTATCAAGCCTTATACAGCTTTTAACAAGCGTATTGAACTTTATGTATTGGTAAAGATTAAAGTATTTGGCATAAGATTGAAAATAGTTTCTGAGTTCGTTATGAGAGGGATAATCAGAAACATCAGGACTAAATGGAAAATCTTCGTATTGAGATAAGGTTTTTGAGCTAATGATGTGCGTGGTCTCAAAAACACTTGAATGACTTTCATTTTCATTATAAATCCAATTCCCGCCTACATCACTATTATACTCAAAGGCAATTACAGAGATTCCTGAATCTATTAAGTTTTTAATGACAGGGAGTCCTGAAGGACCAGCTCCTATAACACATACCTTTTTACTCAAAATAACTTCCTATTAATATCTTTATAATAAAGATAAATAATTCCGTTAATTATTTTAATATAAGTTCTTGTAATTTTAATTTACAAGAAGGATTTTAACAAATATAATGCTAAAGAAATCAGGAAAAAAACGATAACTGATTTACCACTTTGAGTAATTAAAATTTTATGTTTATTATTTATTTTATTGTAAAATAACAAACAACATGAGGATGTAAAAACCGAAAGATTTATAAAAAAAAGAGTTTCTTCTCTATAGATTATGGCGAGTGAACAAACACAAAAAGTAACAATAGCATTTATAAAAAGGAGATTAATTTCACCTACAAATAGTCTTCTCAATAAATGATTTAGCAATAACATTAAAACTAAAATAAAACAGATGATTGAAATATCAACTATACTTTCGGTCTGAAAGTTAAGTAATCTAATGATGACAAAAGAGATCATTAAATTTACTAAAATTGAAAATATAAAGTTGTTGTTTTCAAATGTTAATTTAAGAATTGGAATTAAAATCAATAAGGCACCCAACACCATCATATCGATTTCGATATTAAAAAATTTGATGAAAAAAAGCGTGGGTAATAATGAGCCTAAAATAAAAATATAGAAACCCATGCCGTAAAGATGATTTAATCTTTTGGAATTTTTATGTAAGGCACCCGACAGAAGCGAGTAACTAATTTTTCTCTGTAAAAAACTACATGAAATAAAAAAAAGGATGACAGTAACTAAAGTTGCTGGAAATGCAAATAATAATGTGGTAATCATTTTTAGGGGTTATAAATGAGTAACTTAAAACAAAATTAATAAAAAAAAATTTTAATTAAAAGCCTATGTGATATTTATTATAAATAAAAAAAAGCAGTATTCTTTAAAGAATACTGCTTTGTAAGTCAACAAAATAGGGGATATTTTATTTAGTTCAAAAATAAAAGTAAAAACACAAACAACTACTAATTTTAACATTTATGTTATCTCAAAAATAAAATGAGATATTTATTTGAGTTTATGAGATTCAAGTAAAATAGATATTTATATTTGTAAGGAACTCTTTAAAGTACAAATGAATGCTATTATTTGATGGAATCTTAATATCAATTTGGCTGTTAGCATTAATAATTATTTTTAGGCTTATTTACAACTCTAATAACCTCCACTTAAATTCAAATAAAATACTTTTAACCATTTTTATTATTTACACATTTGGAATATTTAGACATATTTCAATGAGTGTTGTAGCTGAAATATATGAAGTTAATTTCCCAAATGGGCTGATATTCAATACTTCTTTGATCGGCTTTGTTCCAATTTTATTTTTTTTGTATGTAAAAAATACAATCTCAAATGAAAAAACTTTCAATTCAGAGGATACCATACATATTCTTGTTGGATTTGTTTTTTTCATCCTTCTTAGATTACCTTTTAAACCAGATGCATCTGATTTAATAAACTTAAGCCAAGAAGACATCTATTGGGTAAATTATTTTAATGCAAAAAAAATTCCAACTTGGTTGCTTTTACTCCGAAATATTTTAAATGCAGTGTATCTTATATTAACCTACAAACTGCTTCTTAACACTTTTAAAAATAAAACCTCTAAAAAGGATGATGGTGCGATAAAAAGATTATTAAACAAATTCACCCATGTAAAATCTCCTTCAAAACAGATAGAACAAGTTAGGACTTGGCTATATAATTTGACCCATATTAAAACTATAATGTCACTATCTGTTCTTTACTTTAGTGCAAGATTATCATTAGACGAAGAAGTTTTTTTTAATGGTCAACATATAGCATCAAACACTTTTGCTCTATTGTTTTTTGGCCTTCTAATTTTTCTAAACAAAAACAAAACTGTACTATACAATTTACCATCATTCATGAATGATGATAGTCTTAAACGAGAAAAGATAAAAGAAGAAATTAAAGTTAAAGAGATATATAAGTACATAGTAAGTCAAATTGAAGAGCATCAACTATTCTTGAATGATCAGTTCAAATTAAGTTGGTTAGCAAATGAATTAGAGATTAAAGAAGAATATATTAAAGTGACATTAATTGAAAATAAATTTACCAATTTTAAAATGTTTTCAAATCATTTAAAAATTAAAAAAGCTAAGAAATTAATTCGAGATGGGTATTTAAAAAACTACAATATTGAAGCATTAGCTTGCGCATGTGGTTTTAAAGCTACAAATTCTTTTTATCGAATTTTCAAAAATGAAACTGGTGTAACACCAAAGAATTATTCAGCTAATTTTAAAAATAATTCTTAACGTAAATTCAAGAAATTATTAAAAATAAGTCCTAAGAGTTATAAATCATGGATTTTTAAGGTCATTAAAAAAACCAAGGAAAGTTTTCCTTGGTTTTTCTTAATCTAGGGGGTTGATATAATGTTTTTTATATAAACATTATCAATTCAATTATAGGGTAAAAATTTCATTATAAAACTAATTAATTATTATCATTAGTTATTAAACAAAAAAAACATTAATAATCTCAAATAATTTAAAAGGTTCTGTTTTTTGCCTAAATAAATTCTCTATTTAGCTATAAGTTTGCTAATTTGACCATTAGCTGTATTTTTAAGTTTAAATATAAAATAATTTACATATAACATTTAATTATTATCCCCATAAAAAAAATGACCAGATTTAAATTGTCCCTTCTCTGCTTATTTGTATTCCTAAATCTAACAGCTCAAAACTCTAAATCTCAAATTTTAGATACTCTAAATAATATTTATAAAGATATTTATAAAGATATTTATAAAGCAGGCCCTAAAGAATTTTCTAAACTAACTCATCAATACTTAAATAAATTAAACTCCATTGAAAAGACTTATATAAGTGCACAAAAGAAAAAAAACCTAAAGAAAAAAGGTTTAGAATTTGAACTTCAAGAAATATATGAACTGAAAGCAAAAACTTACCTTGAAATGATGCATCATGCTCATGGTGTTAGAAATAATACAGACTCAATTGATTACTACAGAAATGAAATATTATCAATCACTAATGAGCAAAAACTCAAAGCAAGGTCTCATGGTTATTCAGCCTACTTCTATTATGGAGCTGATGAATACACAAAATCTGTAGAACATTACAACAAAGCTCTCCAAATTTTAGAATTCCCAGTTAATAAAGATTATAGACCAATTCAAATTAGAGTTTTAGTAAATTTAAATGCATCTCTTTTAGCATTAGAAATTATTGATATAGCAGAAAAAAATTATGCCAAACTTGAGGAAACGATTCTGGATATGTCTTCTCATAAACGATATAAAAATTACAAAGAACTATTAAAAATAGAAAAAGCTTATATTTTAATTTACAAACATGAGTTTGAAGAAAGCCTTAAAATCTTAAATTCAATTGATAAAGATAATCTAGATAGAAAAATGTTGAAGCAGAGGTATTATGATAATCTTCACCTTACTTATTTGGGGTTAAAAAATTATATCTTAGGAGAATACTATTATGATAAAGCGTATCCTAAAGATGAGTATAAAGACGATAATTATTATTATAATAAACTTAGATATGCTATTGGAAAGAATAATATTGAAAAAGCCGACCTACACTATAAAAACATTAAATCAAATTATGATAATTCTTTAAGTGAGGAAATTTTAAGTGACTATTTTACATTAAAAAAAGAGCATGAGAAAGCTAATATTCATCTAAGAAGAGCACTTGTTTTAATGCAAAAAGAAGAAACAAATAGGATAAGTGATAGGAAAGCAGTTTATGAATTTTACAATGACTTTAGCAAAGAGTTATCTGAAATGAGAAGGCAAAATAAATTGAAAGATGAACTTATCATTCAAAATCAACTTTTATATATAAAGATTGGAGTTGCTATTCTGTTTGTAATTATTATCATTTTAGTTTTACTGGAGTGGTCTGCTAGAAAAAAACGAGTGTTAAATGAACTTGAGCAAAAGTCTAAAAAAACCATCCTTGAAGCTAAAGGACATTTTCTGGAAAATATGTCTCATGAAATTAGAACTCCAATAACCTCAATATTAGGCTATTTAACCCTACTAAAACAAGAGCATTTAATTTTAGATAAGAGAATAAAATTCACAAATAGCGCTATAGCTAATACCAAGAAGATGATGAATTCTCTAGATAATTTTTTAAACTTAACTACTGTTGATAAAAGTTCAGGGTTCGATAAAATTAAATCATCTATGACTTTATCAGATTTCAAAAAAGAAATATGTTCTATTTTTTTTGCGAATTTAGAAATAAAGAATATAAAATTATACTTTAAAACTAATGCAGAAAAAAGTCTTGAAATCAATTATGATGTAGAAAGTTTAATGATTATCGTTAATAATTTAATTTCAAACGCTATTAAATATTCAAATTCTAATACTTCTATATACTTTACATTGAATTTTACAAAATCTAAAATGCTTTTAATGGTAAAAGACGAGGGTTTTGGAATTGCAAAAGGTGAAAAAGACAAAGTCTTTTCTAGATTTTATCAAACTGAAAGCAACCTAACCAATAGTGGATTTGGTATAGGATTATCTCTAACTAATAATTTAATTAAGAAATTAAATGGAACAATAGACTTAGAAACAGAACTAAACGTTGGTAGTGTTTTTAAAGTAGAACTTCCACTTACTATATCAAATTATAATCTAAATACAACTCTAATTGATAACCAATTTGAGTTAATGTGTTTAAATGAGCATAAAGAATCTGAGACTAAAACAAATGAAAAATTACCAAAAGCATTAGTAGTTGATGATAATACAGAAATGATCATCTATCTAAAAGAAATTTTTTCTAATTTTCTTGATTGCACCTTTGCCTTTAATGGAAAAGAAGCTCTTCAATTGGTAAAAAATCAATTTTTTGAAATTATAATTTCAGATTTAAAAATGCCTATTATGAGTGGAATAGAATTTAAAGAAGAGGTTAATAAAGATGACTCTTTAAAGGATATTCCATTTATTTTTATGACCTCTATTTTTAAAGGTTCTATAAAAGATACTGACTTACTAAATTTTGTAGATTACATTGAGAAGCCTTTCAAGACTGATGAAATTATATCAAGAATTCAATTCGCACTAGAAAAATCTTTGAATAGAAAAAAATTAGTAGCCACAAATAATTCTGAAATTGAGTTTGAAAGCTCCTCCTCAGAACTCATAAAAAAAATTAAAAATTGTATTTTAGAAAACATAGCAAACCCAGATTTTAATGTTGTTATGCTATGTCAAACGTGTGGATACGGACAAAAGAAATTGAATGAAATCTTAAAAGCAAAGATTGGTCTGAGTATCGTAAATACAATATTAGAAATTAGACTACTTAAAGCCTACGATTTGATTATTAAAAACAGATATGAAACTTTAAAGGAAGTCGTTTATTCGGTAGGTATAAATAGTAGACCTTATTTTAATAAAAAATTTGAAAGCAGATTTGGAATTAAACCTGGAGAACTAAGAAAAAAATACAAAAAATAAGGTTGCAAATTTTATATCAACAATTCACAAACAAAAAACCTTTGATTAAATAAATAATCAAAGGTTTTATTTTTTTGCTTATTGAATGCTACACTATTGTGCGTTCATCATAGAATTATAGGCTGTTGGATCAAAAGCGTTGTAAGCCTCAACAACTTTACCATTCTCCCACTTAAACCATCCGTAACCTCTCAATTCTAGAACTTCTCCAGTAGATTTTGATGTTCCACTCCAATCATACCAAACATTTGTAAAAATCTTACCATCGTTATAATACATAGTGGCTATATCTACATTATTGTGTGAGATATTATCAAAAAACTGATGACCTGCTGCAAATCCATTCATCATATCATCAATACTCATTTTTGCATCATTAACTGCAAAAATCGCATTTTCTGCAAATATATCAGCTGCTGCATTAATATTATTATCAGTATAAGCTTTCATAAATTTATGAACCCCTTGTGTATAAACATCATCACCTTTGATATATCCAGACATTGGATTATCATCTTTTGATTGATTTGTATTTTGATTGCAAGCAACTATTAAAGTTGATAAACAAAGTAGTAAAAAAAGTTTTTTCATAAGTAAAGTAAATTTAATTAGTTTCATTACAAAATTAATAAAACTAATTTAAATAAGACAATATGGATTAAAAAACAAAAGAATAACTATGCTCTAATATGATTGAAGAGGCTAATACCATATAAGCCTATTGCCCCCCACATCACATAAATAAAATGTGAAGAAGGAATCCAAACATATCCTAAAATTAAATTTGAGACGAGTAAAACCCCTAGTACAATTAAAAATCGCTTTCTAACTATAAAAATTTTTAAGATTTTATCAGAAGTAAAAGACAGCAATATAAAACCTATACCCAAAACATAAAGCCCTAAGAAACGATAAACTTGAGTCAAATATCCCCCTAAGGATGCATTGCCCTCAATTAAGAATAAATCTGTAAAAGTCATTTTTAACCTTTCCTCATTAGCAACCTGATCTAACATCCATGGTTCAGAGCTTATTAGCCATCTTAACCCAGATAAACAAAGTATACTACATAGAATTACAAGAGGGAATTTAATAGAATAGTATGTTTTTTTTTGCATGCTTGGCATATTATGTGATTACCTAAATTTACAAAAATTAATTTTAAGGTCTACATTCGAGAAACTCCCTAAATTTAAACTTTGATACTACCAAAAACGTATCCTAATATATTTTCTAGAACTAATTTTCACATCTAGATATAAGCCGTAAATAGCTAACTTATGAAACGTATAAATAAATTTATACCACATCATTAATGATCAGTTGGTTCCTCTAGAGTTGTGGAATCTGTTTTTATAGCCTCAGAAAAATAGAATTTAAACTTCAGTTTCCCATCTACCTTAACAGCATAAGTGCTTTCAAGCCATTCAAATGTTAACTTGACTTTTCCTTCTGGAGTGTTTACGATAAACTCTCCAAATTGTTTTAAAGAAATATGTGCAGAATTATAATCAACATCTATTTTTACATCTTCAAATTTACGCTTACTACTTATGATATCGAAGGTTTTTACAAAGTCAATAAATTCTGCTTTGGTGTAGTGCCTACTATTTTCATAGATAAAGAAGTCTTCTGTAACCACAGTATCAAAACTACTTAAATCATGATCTAAAACTTCAAAAAAGGATTCAAATGAATCCATAACTTCATTTTCAGTAAGTTTAGTTGGGCTTTGACATGCGAATATGATTAATGAGGAGAGTAATAATAATTTTTTCATATTGTAAATTATAAAATTATGTTTTTTATGAATTATGAATCTATTGTTTTTAAAGTACTTATAAGGTTAGGATTAATTTTTTGTAAATCATCTACAAATTTTAATTTATGTCTTGGGGAGATGATAAGTTCATCAAATTTACCATAACTAATTTCAATTCTATCAAATGACGCCGCAGGAGATGAAATTATAGATCTTGATTTTGAAACTTTTTTTATGTCCATAATATTTATGGAATTATAGCGAAAAAAGCCACATTTAATGTGTAACATGTTTTTATCAATCGTATATGTTGTATTGAAAAACATATGTAAAATAAATCCATACAAGATGATTAGTCCTAAAATAATCACAACCATATTTCTGTTGAATCCCTCATTTATTACGTTAGGAATTAATGGCCAAAAAAAAACAATAAAAACTACGATTAGTAAACTATAGGAAATTTTTGAATAATAAATCATTGGAATTAAATTTAAACAACAACTTTTTATTTTTTTAAAAATAAGAATTTTTTTGATTCCTAAAGGCCATCAATTAACATTAAAGTTGCCATTACAATCATAATAGTATTTTCAATAAAAGTAGCCTCAGACATGGGAAGTTTTAAAGTAGTGCCTAAACAAGCACATCTTAGAGACTTCTTATTTAAAAGTACTTTTGTAACCCCTATTGTAGTTGTTCCTAAAACAAAAATAGTAATCCATAAAGCGATGGTTATTTCAAACCTCATCAAGAACATTAACCCTAGTACTGTTTCTATAAAAGGATAGACTTTTGCATAGATTGGAATCCTTTTAGCTAAAGGATCATACATCCTAAATGAATTTGGAAACCCCTTTAAATCTAACATTTTAAAAAAACTAAAAATAATATAAAATAACCCCATGAAATCTATCATGAAATCTATCCAATTCCAATTTTTATAGTTTAATAATACACTTGATATTAAAATGTAAAAAATTATTAGAAAAAGCGGCTTTAGTTGTTTAAGCTTTGAATCTTCACTAACCTTAAAACCTGAGGTTGAAGACTCAGTAGTTAATTTCTGAGAATTTATTTCAGTTATTGTATACTTTTCGGGAATTGCTCTTTGAAGTTTATCAATCGCCATATAATCACTCATTTCTATTACAACTTCTTCCTTGTCTATATAGACCTCAACATCAATTACACTTTTTAATTGGGAGATATGTTTTTCTACCGAAGCTTTACAGCTTTTGCATGTCATTCCTGTTATTTTAAAAAAGTGTTTCATAATTTATTGGACATGGTTTAAAATAATTTAAGTATTTGTAAATTATTTAACCCATAGGGGCTAACCGTTGACTTTTAAAGATGTATGGTATAAATTTTAACTCCCACCCCAACTATCTTGAAAAAAAATACCTACACCTAATTCTGCCCATAGATAGAGTAAAAATAAAATTATAATTAATTTAATTATTGATTTTTTTTTCATAGCTGAAATGTACAACATTTATGGTGTAATTAAACTTTTGAAATTTATAAAAAATACACTTATGATTTCAAAATTATAAATTACCCTAAAAGAGTTGTTGTTAAAAAAGTGTAGTAAATTATTCGTTTAGAAATAAAAAACCTCCTAAATAGGAGGCTTAATGATTCTAATAAGAATACTTAAATTATTTTAAGGGAGCTACTTTAAATTTCATGGTTTGTGCAACAAAATCCACTACTCCACTGACAATCATTGTATTTCCGTCTGTAACATTATCATAGGAATACATTTTAAAAATTTTACCTTCTTTTTTATATACACCTTGTAGCGTAGCTTTCACTATATCTTCACCCATCTGTGTCCATGCAAAACCCGTAAATTCTCCACTGGTTGTACTATTGTTGTGATTTGTAAAAACATAAGATAAATATGCTTTCCCATAAGGACCAGCATCTCCGGAAGCAGAAAGTTCATAATTAACTCCATCCCTTGTGTGAACAGCATCTATATCAAATGTTGCTTCAAATGTTGTAGATGGATCCCACTTAATATCTTGAGAAAAAGCTAAGGAGGTCATAAGAAATAATAAATAAACTATTTTTTTCATTTTGTAAGATTTAATTAATAAAAACAAATATAATTTAATTTATATTAATTTCAAAAAACAACTAATTTATTATATTTTACCTCTACAAACTAGTGATATTGAATATAACTATTGATAAATTCTATTAATCAGACATCGCTCCAATAACTGGAGCTCCAAGAATTCCTGCAACACTATATGTGTTTGTTAAGCTTACCAACTCAGCAAACATGGCTTCACGTTGTTGACCTAAAGTCATATGGGCTTGAACACCTTCAGGGCCACTATAAATTTCAGTCAAACCATAAAGTGTGTTTCCTGTTTCACCACTATTAGGATCGAAAGGATTATTCAATTCTGGAGACTTAAATACAGAATAGGATAAAACAATAGGTTCTTGATCACCAGATAAGTGATGAGTCTCACGCATAAACTGTTGATGTGTCTCAATAAACTGATCCATTCTTTCTGTGGCATCGTTCGGCACTACAAATGACACATGAAATCCTAAAGAGCCTACTTTAATTTTATTTTCTATCTCACTTACTGGCTCTTGCCCGCATGAAGCCAATAATAAAATACCTACTAAGGTTAAATAAATGTTTTTCATTTTTTATAATTTTAAGTTTATATGATTAATTAACTAAATATATAAAAAATTAAATAGTGATTTTGAGAGATCCCTCCAGTTTAATAACTAAAAAACGGCTACACTTTATAATAGTATAACCGTTTTATTGTTTTAGTAGCGGGAGTTGGATTAACAACCCCTTTTAAAATTAATCAAACCTCATCAGGAAAATCAATTTCATTGCAAATTTCCGCAGGATCAGAATTCATCTTCTCCCATTTCTTCTTCAGAATAATCCTCCATTTTTTGCTCTAACTTCATACCTATTTTCACCAAATAGATTGTATCATCTGTTCGAACTTCAACAGCTTTTATAGTTTCTCCCCTTGCGTTTTGGAAAGTCATAATGTCATCATAATTATATCCATCAGGAAACTTTTCTAACAGAAGGTCTAATACCTCTGTAGTTAGCTTTTCGTAATCTATAATTCTTCTTTTCATTATTTACATGTTTAATAAGTAGGCAAAAATTAGAGGAGCTACAATCGTAGCATCACTTTCAATAATAAATTTGGGAGTATCGATATCTAATTTTCCCCAAGTAATTTTCTCATTAGGTACAGCTCCTGAATACGAACCATAACTTGTAGTTGAGTCTGAAATTTGACAGAAATAACTCCAAAATGGAGTTTCAGTTTGTTCTAAATCTTGATATAGCATTGGAACAACACAGATTGGAAAATCACCTGCAATACCACCTCCAATTTGAAAGAATCCAATTCCGTCATCAGAATTCGTTTGGTACCAATTTGCTAAATATGTCATGTATTCAATTCCTGATTTCATGGTACTTGCTTTTAATTCTCCTTTTATTACATAGGAGGCAAAAATATTTCCCATAGTACTATCTTCCCAACCAGGAACTACCATCGGCAGATTCTTCTGGGCAGCAGCGTACATCCAAGAATTTTTAACGTCTATTTCATAATACTGCTCCAAGACTCCAGATAATAACAATCGATACATAAAGTCATGAGGAAATAAACGTTCTTCATTTTCTTCAGCGTCTTTCCAGATTTTATAAATATGTTTTTGAAGCTTTCTAAAAGCTTCTTCTTCTGGAATACAAGTATCAGTTACTCTATTCAATCCTTTTAACAATAATTCCCATTCATCCGAAGGAGTCAAATCTCTGTAGTTAGGAATTCGCTTATAGTGAGAATGAGCAACAAGATTCATAATATCTTCTTCTAAGTTGGCTCCTGTACAAGAAATGACATGAACCATATCTCTTCTAATAACTTCAGCAAAAATTTTCCCTATCTCTGCTGTACTCATAGCACCCGCCATAGAAACCATCATCTTAGCCCCTTTATTCAATTGATCTTCATAACCTTTGGCAGCATCTAGTAAGCTAGCAGCATTAAAATGAAGAAAATGCTTTTCTAAAAACTCCGATATAGGTTTCTGATTAGTATTCATCATGATCGTAATCTTTAAATTTTGAAAATTTACTAAATGGGCTTTCTATTTCTTCTTCCATTTCTTGTACATCCTCTTCTAATAGAAATTTATAACTCAACATTTTGTAGTACAATTTAGCAGCTAAAAAATCAGAGGATTTATCTAGTTTGTTTGGACATAGTTCCACTATGTCAAATCCAACTACATTTTTATTGTCAAATACTTTTTTCAAAAACTCTAAGGTTTCATAATAAAATAAGCCCCCTGGTTCTGGAGTGCCTGTTGATGGGATTATTGACGGATCTAAAGCATCTAAATCAAATGTGATATAAACAGTATCACTTAACTGTTCTAAAACATCATCCATCCAATATTCATTTGTAGCCATTTCATGAGCAAAAAAGACATTATCTTCATTCATTTCATCACGTTCAGAAATATCCATACTTCTAATTCCTACTTGAACTAAGTTAGTTGTATGGTTGGCTTCATACATAGCACAAGCATGGCTATAAGGGTTTCCTTCATATTCTTTTCTTAAATCTGCATGGGCATCTATTTGTAAAACTGTCAAATTTTCGAAACGCTCGTTGAAAGCTCTGATGCTTCCAATTGAAATCGAATGTTCTCCTCCAAACAAAGTGACAAACTTCTTTTTATTAATAAAGTTCTTCACCTTTGAGTGTACTGCATTAATCATATCTAAAGAGGTATTTTCTTCAATGGATTCTGTTAAAAAGATTCCATTTTTGTAAACTTCAGAATCTGTTTCAATGTCGTACAGTTCCATATTTTCTGCTGCATTTAAAAATGCAGTAGGCCCATAGTCTGTTCCTTTTTGCCATGTTGTAGTTTGATCAAAAGGTACTGGGATCAGTACAATCTTAGATTGATTGTACAGAGCGTACTCCTGTGTTATCCCAGCGAAAGTTTTTATCGTTTTCATCTGTCAATATTTATTGTTCATTTAGGTCAGATGGAATTCGCTTCTGAGAAGTTCTATTAATATCAATAAAACCTTCTTGACTCATTTCATATCCTAAAATTGAGAGTAATTCCTCACTCGTTTGTTGTTCTTTATATAATTTGGTTGTGATTTCTCCTTGTTCGTTTTTTTGAATTAAAATATGTTTGGGGTTAGGGATTAAACAGTGTTGTAATCCTCCAAAGCCACCAATAGTTTCTTGATAGGCTCCTGTATTAAAAAAACCTATATATATTGGCTTCTCTTTATTGTATTTAGGTAAATAGATTGCATTTACATGCTGTTCAGAATTGTAATAATCATCACTATCGCAAGTAAGTCCACCTAACAAAACTCGTTCGTATTCATCTTCCCAACGATTGATTGGAAGCATGATAAAACGCTTATTGATTGCCCAAGTATCGGGAAGTGTTGTTATAAAGGAAGAATCTATCATATTCCAACGCTCACGGTCATTTTGTTTCTTTTGATACAATACTTTATAAATAGCTCCACCTGCCTCACCTACTGTGAAACTTCCAAACTCAGTAAAAATATTTGGAACAGGGACATTAGCTTCATCACAGGTCTTTTTAATCAGGCCAACGATTTCATCAATCATGTATTGATAATCATAGTCAAATCCTAAAGTTGTCTTGATAGGAAATCCACCACCGATGTTTAAGCTATCTAATGTCGGACAGACTTTTTTGAGCTTGACATATACATTCAAACATTTTGTAAGTTCATTCCAGTAATAAGCATTGTCTCTAATTCCTGTATTGATGAAAAAGTGCAACATCTTTAGTTTTACTTTTTCTTTATTCTCAATTTCTCTATGATAATAATTAAGGATGTTTTTGTAACCAATTCCTAATCTACTTGTATAAAATTCAAACTTTGGCTCTTCCTCTGAGGCAATGCGTATTCCAACTTGAAATTCATCATTTATTTTTGAACTTAACAGCTCTAGCTCTTTGTAATTGTCTAATATGGGTATGCAATTTTTATGTCCAGAATTGATGAGCTTAACAATACGGTTTAAATAATCTTCTCTTTTAAACCCATTGCAAAGTATGTAGCTCGAATCTTTTATTTTTCCGTCTTGCTTTAGAGCACCGATAATATCCAAATCAAATGCAGATGATGTTTCAATTTGAATATCGTTTCTTAAGGCTTCATCCAAAATGTATTTAAAATGAGAGCTTTTTGTGCAGTAGCTATAAAAGTATTTTCCCTCATAATTATATTTTTGAAATGCTGAAGAGAACAACTCTTTGGCTCTACCAATGTTTTCAGATATCTTGGGTAAATAAGTAAACTTTAAAGGTGATCCATACTCGTAAACTAGTTTCATTAGATCGACCTTATGAAACCATAATGTGTTATTTCTTATTTGAAATTCTTCTTGAGGAAAATCAAACGTTTGCTGAATCAAATCAATGTATTTAGTATTCATTTCATTTTATTTTATTTAAAACTAGATGTAGTAATTCTAGGGTTAACACTTGGTGTTATCCTAAATTGCTGATAATGAACTAAAAACTAAATGCGTAATTCTAAGTATACTCCTCGAAGCCGTATGACCTGGAGTACACTAGATAGATGTATATTGGAAGAAAACTTAATTTTTTCGGCGTATTTCTCAAATACTTCACATACACCACTCTTCCTAAGGTATTTGCGAACGAAATAAGAAAAACAAAACATTTTACTTACTTAATAGTAAAGTAAAAGTAAACTATTTTTAAATATAAAAAACCTTTTTAGTAAAAAATAGATAAAATATTGATATTCAGTTTTTTAAGATTTTTTATTGAGTCAAAAGTAATTAATTCTTGAAAAAGATTAGAGTAAGAAGATATATAAAAAAAACGGCTACACTTTATAATAGTATAACCGTTTTATTGTTTTAGTAGCGGGAAATTTAATCGACACTCATCACATTGACTCTCATTATAAAAAACCCATATTTAATTACATAAATTGTATCCTTTTATATATCTACTTTAAACTGTAAGAGAAGGTTTTAATGTCTTCAATTGCTTGATTGTGAATTTCAGGTATATCATTTGGAAAAATATTTTCAGCAGCATGTACGGTTCCTTTTATTATTTTAGTAGTAACACTAATTCCAGCCTTTTTTAATTTATCTGAGTAAGCTAACCCTTCGTCTCTAAGTGGGTCTAATTCATTAACAGTAATGGCATGTGGAGGAAGACCTTCCAACATATTATTGTCAGCATGGTATGGCCATGCAATAGGATTTTTACTGTCAATCCCGTCATAAAGTGAAGCCATTAAGCCTAGCATATCCCCTCTTAGAAAGTATGTGTCATTTTCAATTAACGACTTTAATTCTTTGTTTTCCTTACCATAGAGGTTCGAAATATATGGGCATTGAGCATATACTCCATCAATGTAGTTTACAATCCCATCTTGTTTTGCTTTTAAAGCGGTCGCAATTGAAAGGTTACCACCTCCAGATTCACCTGAGACTATGATCTTTGAAATCCCTAACTCCTTTTTGTTTTCATAAACCCATTTTAAGCCAGAAATACAATCATTCAGACCTGCAGGGAAAGGATGATTTCCAAGAACACCAGCTGTGTTTCTGAATTCAACTCCTACTACAACAAGCCCTGTAGATGCAAGTTTATGCCTCCAATAAATATAATTTGAGTCGTCTGCTTTCATTATTGCCATCCCCCCGCCATGAAGATGAAGTATGGCTGGCATTTCTTCACTTACGTCTGCAGGTTTAGTTATATATAATTTAATTTCATTACCGTCATCTCCAATAATCGTTTTTGTTTCATTCGTTAAACCATCAGGTAGTTCTACATTTGAGAAAATTGCTTTAAATACGTCTGTATAAACTGGCTCCAGACTGTTATTAAATTCTTGAATTTCTTCTCTACTTGAATTATAAGTTACAGGAGGTGCAGGTGATACTCCATCTAAACCAATATTTACCATGGCTTGAAGAAGTTTTTGGTTGATTCTTTTATCATCATTTACTGTTAAGTCTTTATCACCTAACCTTCCAGGCAGTTCTTCGTTTTGCTTTTTAGGACTCGTATTACAAGAAATAAAGGCTAATGTTATTATGAGCAAAAGTTTCTTCATTTTGTTTGATTTATGGTTAATAATACCCCAATATAAAGAGAATGGTTTGATAAAAAAAACTCTCTAAATGATGGGGCTAAGACTATTTTGATTGTTGATTATAAATCTCTTCTTCAAATGATGTGAATAAATTATACGAATTATAGTCGTTAAATGGAAGTAATTGTGACATATATACTAATGCAAACTCATTTTTAAAGTCAATTGTAAAATAGGTATTAAAATACCCTGCCCAATATGCAGTACCTTTGGGTCTAACCTCTGAGTTTTCGTCATACGCCCATGCAAGTGTCCAATTATCAAAACTATCCATAAAACTATCTTTATCGCCTCTGGCATTTATATCAATTGTAGGCACATCGACGTTTCTCCATATTTGCTTGAATTCTGATAGCTGAGGCGTATTCATTAAATCAAAAGTTTCCTCATTTATAAGCTGCCCATTTTGATGTTTGCCTTTGTTGAGCATACATAAAAGAAATTTTCCATAGTCTTCAGCTGAACTATATAAGCCTCCTCCGGCATTAAAATTTTCAACTTTGTTTGGTGCCTTGAACTCGTTCTTAGTTAATTCATTATTTGTTCTGTCTCTCCTTAAGCTCCCAACTAAAAGTGGATGAAGGTTTTCTGGAACGTTAAACCAAGTACTGTCCATGCCCAATGGGCCTGTAACATTCTCCCGTAAATAATCCTCCAAGTTCATTCCTGATACTTTTTCGATTAATACTCCTACCCAATCTATATTTGTACCATACATAAAACTACTCCCAGACTCAAATAATCTTGGTTGGTAATCATTATCCCAACCAATCTCTTCCTTAATTTTCGCCCAGTTTTTTAGTCTATTACTTGTGAACCAATAACCAAATCCAGCAGTATGCGTCAAAAGATGCCTTAGTGTAATACTCGTTTTAGGTGATACTAATTGATTATTAGAGTCTAGTATTTTTATACTTGACATTTCTGGCAAAATATCGTCCAATGGCTCATCAAGGGTAATCTTTTTTTGTTCAACTAGCTGAAGTGCTGCAACCACTGCAATAGCTTTTGTCATTGACGCTATCCTATAAATGCTTCTTTCATTAATTGTATCATTCCTATCCCATCTTGATGGTCCGAACGAATAAAACTGTGATGTTCCGTCTTTGTTGATTTTTCCCATAACTGCAGATGGGATATCATATTGCATGCTTAGGGAATTAATATCTATAGTCTTGTCTTGAGTACAAGAAACTAATGCTACGCTTACAATTAATAGTATAAATTCTTTCACTTTATCAGTTTATGGTTAATAATACCTCCAATATAGAAAGAAAAGGTTACATATCAAATCTCAACACATAGCTTCATCAGAAAATTCAATTTCTGAAACCAAGGAGGTGAGATTGCTACAGGAAGGGTTTAGTTAAACCTTTTGGATGAATTGTCGTCTAATATGAAAAAGTACTCTAATGAGAAATCTATTTAAACTATTTATAGTAATCCTCTTTTTTTCATGTTACAAAAATGAAGAACCTCAAAAACAGGTTGAACAAGATACTCTTGTGTCGGCTTTTTTTGGACTTGATAATGGACTACCAGGTCTATTGTGTAATCAACCCGGAAGCCTGTTAGATGGTATGCCTGTTAATTTTAAATTCCCAATAGATGCATCCACCTTGTCAGAATCTGATTTTGAAGTTTTAGATAACCTAGGAAATATTCACACCCCTATCTGTGCTTTGTTAGCCCCGGCCAATGAAAACGGAGAAAATCGAACTGTGCTTCTGTTGGGTGAATTTGGAACTGCTATTACTAATCCACCAGTTGAAGTTAGAGTTGTAGGGGATTTATTTACAACTGATACTTTTTCTGGAGAGTCTGCTTGTTCAGAAATCATCAACCTAAACGGAGGCATTACCACGAATGTTATTCCGCTTGCTGATGGACCAAGTTTATTCTTTGCCCAAAGAATTGATGGCAATCTAAATGAATGTAATTCAGGAACACAAACGATTCAAGTTGCTTGGAATGGTGGTATTACACCGTATATAAGTAGTGATACCGAATCTGACTTATTTCAGTATTATGTTGGCTATTCTGAAAGTTCTGGAGTTCTAATACCGCATGTACCTATTTCGATAGCAGATATAAATGACAACGACAACTTTCACCAACTTTGTTTTTCTACAAGTGATGAAATTGTTAAAATTTCAATGATGGCTAACACGGTCGAAGACCCAAACCAAGACCCAAATTCATATAGCGAAATTGACGTTAGTTCCTGTACTCCTTAGAGACACTCAATGATCATAAAACACCAAGAGGTTTTATTTAAGCATATAATTTAATGTCGTCAAAAAAATCTATTTTTGAAATCCATGTATGAACTACTAAGAACAATTCATTTAATTGCAGTAAGTCCTTGTTTAATTATAGGAGCATATTTAATTTATTTTTCAACTAAGGGCTCTGGAAATCATAAAAATATTGGTTGGGCATATATGATTTTAATGTTTTTTCAAGCAGGGATATCTCTTTTTATGGAGGCAAGAGTGGGACCCCAATTTTTAAATCATTTTGGATGGATCCATCTACTAAGTATTCTAACTATATACACCGTACCTAAGAGCATCTATTATATAAAGAATGGTGATATTAAAGGTCATTCAAGATCAATGATTATACTATTTTGGGCCGGTTTAATAATAGCAGGAGGTTTTACACTTGTTCCAGGAAGATATCTATATAATGTCTTTTTTACATAAAAAACGGTTACACTTTATAAAGTATAAACGTTTTATTGTTTTAGTAGCGGGAGTTGGATTCATTCCTCCACGTTGTTGCGGAATGGGCCAATAATGAGAACAGCCCAAAGAAACTCTATTTGCTTTGCCATCTGATTTTTTATTTTGTTCTCAAGATGATGCAAGCATCAATTGACCCCAAAATAAAAACTCCTTGATTTCTCAAGGAGTTTCTTTGTAGATAACTCTATCGAAATATCGAACATCAGTTTAACTCCGAGAGACTTAATCGACACCCATCATATAATGACCCTTATTATGAACGAATAACCCTGCATCACAATTTTACACTACAGTAGACTTATTAAAGCAAACTATATGAAATAAAAGGGGTTGAATTAACAACCCCTTTCAAAAAGGGGGCAAACAACATCATGAAAAACAAAGTATTTTAAAATCTTTCATTTAAAGAAAATTTTATTAATAAGTTTAAGAAAGGTCTTTCTGAATGTATTTTTTGTGAAATTCGAAAAAAAATCAAATTGACCGAATAAAGTTCCGATGGCTATAAGTAATATTTGATATACAGGAAATAGTATTAAAATTCTAATAAGAACATATAAAAAATACCCTAAAAAAAAGGTCTTTAAATATCCTGAATCTACCCCAATATAAATTAAAATAGGTTTCGTGATTTTTAAACTTAAACTTCCTGTTATTGCAAACACAATAAAAATTATGATCAATTGAACGTTGGAATTAATATTCCATTTAGCTTTTAACCTTTCAAACATATTTAGAAGAATATTAATTTGAGTGTATAATTGAACTACTAGTAAAAATTAACTTAAAATACACGTACAATGTTGAAGCCAAATGAAATTTCACCCTTGGACCAATCTCCAGTGGTTTCTGTTAAAAAACTACTATCATTACTCGCTCTAGAGTTGGTAAATAATAATTGAAAAACATGACCGCCTGTTTCAATATCAACCCCTATTGTTAAAGGGTTTTTATATAATGAATTCTTGTTTTTACTAAAATTATAGGCATAGTCCATATTCAAACTCA